>OGLQ01000927.1_pt1 | contig 14236 bp, 9 predicted proteins | sample 1572941 | NCBI WGS metagenome assembly OGLQ01 (sample SAMEA2581891, study PRJEB24529) | metagenome | biome: Human gut stool | place: China | collected 2011
CATCCGGATAAGCCTTTAAATATTCCTTCATCATCTTTTTCGCGGAATCAAAGTCGCCACTGTACTCATATGCCGCAATGGCACTTTTCATGAGATTCTGCTTATTCGGCACTTTCTCCAGTTCCAGACCGGAATTAAAATAAGTCAGTGCATTCTTATAATTTCCATCCTGCATCTCCTGCATGCCAAGTTCATACAAATCATAGGATGTAGCCACTCCACTCTTTATATACTCCGCGATACATTTCTTTGCCTTGTCCGAATCTCCATTGGCATCATATGCAAGTCCCAGATAATACGATGCCAGCATCTGCTTATGTTCTTTTGCTTTTTCCAGATAACTGATGGCATCTTTGTTTTCACCGAGCAGATAACTGATTCTTCCTTTATACAGTTCGTCTTCCGGTTTATCCCCTTTGATCTCCATCGCAGCAGACAGATACTTCTGTCCCTCGTCCTTTTTCTCATGCCGGCTCAAAGACTCATAGATTCCAATGTAGATTTCATAATTTTTTTTGCCATGCTGCACAGCACTCTCAAAATCTGCTCTGCCCTCTTTTTCCTCTCCCATATCCATATAGAGATCTCCGCGCAGATAGTATGCGCGTGCATCTTTATTGTATTTGATAATGGCATCATACGTTGCAAGTGCATCTTTTGTCTTTCCGTCCAGTGCCTGTGCTTTTGCCTTGTAAAAACAGATATCCAGTTCTTTCTCCCCGATATGTCCGATCGACTCTCCAAGCGCATTCTGAAATGCCTTGACCGCATCTTCATACTTGCCACTCTCCATGCAGGTAATTCCATACTGCCGGTAGGCATCCTGTTCCTTTGTATCTTTCGTTCCGCATCCAATCACAGACAGCGCAAACACTGTTGCAAGCAGCACGGAAATGATTCGCTTCTTCATGTTCTATTCTCTCTTTCTGAAAACTACTTTTATTTTACCGCAATCTGTTTCGTTCTTAAAGCATCCTTTTCCAGAATTGCATCTATGATCGCATGCATCTCAGCAGTCAGTGCCTCTAACCTCCAGTCCGTCAGATTATACTTCGGGTGTTTTTCAAACGCAAACTCCCGCAGTCCAATCAGCGTCTTTCTCGTCTCCGGAGTCAGGCATGCCACCGCTATATTTACCCAGTTGTCACCGATCCGCGGTCCATGCTCCCGGTAATAAGTACCACCGTAGGTAAATTCGTCCGGTTCCACTGCATAGGGAAGTCTGATCCAACACTTGGCAAATGAACCATCCGTGCCATACTCCGGGGATGTTGTGCTCAGATGCCGCCCATGCAGCCCCCCTTCAAATGCCGTCTTTGCAATTTTCTCATTTTTATTCATCAAATAATACATGCCGTTCTCCTTCTTCATTCCTATATCTTACGGTATTTTCCGTACTTTTGCAATCATTTCAGAAAAAATGGGAACCGGACATCCGGTTCCCAGAAACAGCACTTATTTGCGCTGTGCTTTCCGCGCTTTTTTAAACTGATACATTTTTTCGTCCGCATTATTGATACATTCATTGAGACTTTTTTCCCCGCAGAGAACTACCTCATATCCGATACTCGCTTCCACATCAAATTCAGCATGAAGACTTTTTGATATTTCATCCAATGCTTTTAAAAACGCTGCCTTTAAACTTTCAGCCTGCGTTTTTTCACATCCCGGAAGCAGTACAACAAACTCATCTCCACCGTACCGCATGGAAACGGCTTCCGGCGGAAATACTTTACGAATCCCATCTGCTATCCCACGAATTTCCAGATTCCCCATATCATGCCCAAACGTATCATTGATATATTTCAGATGATCCGCGTCAATGAACATAACCGTCACCGGTTTTTTTTGCAATCTGCATTTTTCATACAAAGGCTCTGCAAACTCCTGGTATGCCATACGGTTATACAACCCTGTAAGAGAATCCAGCACATACAACCGGGATAATTTTTCGTTTGCTTTTCGAAGCCTGAGTTTGCGATACAGATATTCCAGGGATTCCAGATACGTATTCATTGTTTCAAACAAGAACTGATTTTCAAGCATATAATCGCAGTCTGCCAGAACAACATACCCTACTTCCCGCTCCCGGAAATGCAGTGGTGCATACACATACAATGAATATTCCTGCTCCATTCCCTTTTCACAGATCACGTGCATGGTATCCGGATATCCATCTGTAATATAAGAAGCCTCACCCATGGAATCGCTCCTCCACCAGATCCTGATTCATCCAGATACGCACGCCTTTACAACGCAGACCACAGACACATTTTGTAAAATACTGTGCCATCTGCTTATAATCTTCACACTCAATAAGATTGTGCTTTAATTCCATAATCTCATTGTGCAGATCAATTTCCCTCACTTCCTGAAAAATCCGGTCTTCAATATATTCACTCCTGCTTCTTACCTGTTCTGGTTTACAGCCACAACTATCCTGAAACAACATTTGTACAGGAACCGTTTTACAGTCAGCTGTTGTATTCTGCCCCCAGATCTGTACCAGAAGATCCATGGCTGCCTCAGCAATGACTTCTCTCTCGTATGACACCGTCGTAATCCGCGGTCTGTAATAAGATGCTTTATCAAAATTATCAAATCCTGTCACACAAAAATCAGCCGGAATTTTAAATCCTTCCTGCTGTGCCTGATGGCAGAGCCCCACCGCAATATTCTCATTTGCGCAGACAAAGGCATCCGGCAGCAGATGTTTTTCCTGAAAATGTATGAATGCACGGACACCGCTCTCCACTTCATAGCTTTCATTCCAGATTCTGTCATTTTCAAGCGGAATTCCATATCTTTGCAGGACATCTTCATAAGCCTGCCAACGCAAAAGATTTTCCTGGCTGTCTGCCGGTCCTCCCACATAGTTTAATGTTTTGCAGGAATGAGCCACTATCAGATGCTCCACCATCTGTTCCATTGTTGCGTAATTGTCCGGTCCTGCATGATACAATCCCGGAATTTTTTCAAGCAGCGATACTGCCGGTACCCCAGACTCCTGAATAATCTGTATGATCTGCTGCTTCTTTTTCTGATTCAGCATATTCGTAACTTCCAGAATAATACCATCAAACTGTGACAAATCCGGCAGATGGATGATATTGTATTCTCCTGCATTGAATTTTTCATCCCTGCTAAAATTTCCGAAACTGTGAAATACCGAAATTTCTATATCCAGCTCATGTTCTTTGATGTAATTCCTGCATCCCCGGATCCAGACATATGTAATATGTCTGCGCCATCCGTCTGCAATAATTGCAATTTTTCGTTTCATGCCTTCTCCATCTGTGTCCTTTATTAAATAAAGTGTTCTGCTTCTTCACTGAGTACATCAGCTATTTTTTTATTATACATGATTTGGCTGGAAATGTGTGAAATTTCTTCGGAAAGCGTGGCTGTATTTTTTGCAGCAAGATTAATACCTTCAGAACCTTCTTCTACCGCCCTCTGAATCTGTGAAATATATTCCATTACTGACTCGGTGCGCTGTTTTAAATCTGCCGCCATCTGATGAAACTTCTCAACCACTTCATTAATATAGACTGCATCATCATTATACTGTGCCCCAGCACACACAAAATTGTCATAATCCGGAAGTATATTCTGTTCCATATAAGTTACCAGCGCGTTAGCATTTTTTATCAATTCCTGCACGGTTCCAATCACGGTACTATTGATGGACTGGATATTAACCGCTGCGTCCCTGCTGGATTCCGATAATTTACCAATTTCAGAGGCAACTACTGCAAAACCACGTCCTGCTTCACCTGCACGTGCTGCCTCAATGGATGCATTTAATGCAAGCAGATTGGTCTGATCTGCAATATTTAAAATATCATTAGTAAGTTCACTGACTTTTTCTACTTTTTTACTTTCCTGAATTGTTGTTTGCAGTTTTCCGATAATATCAGTGACAATTTCTCCCGTATTTTTTTTATTTAAAATTGCATCATTTTTGAGTTTATCCGCGTTCTGATCCATCGTATCTGAATAGGATAAAAGACCATCCGATTTTTCCGAAAGTTCTTTCGTACGATCTTCCACTTCTTTCATATTTTTTGTAATCCCGGAAACCATATCCGCAACGGAAATCATGGATGCCGATAATTCTTCCATGGCAGCGGAAATATCATCCGAATTTTCGTTTGAACTACGTACCTTGTCATCCACCTCCCGGATAATCTGGTTCATACGCAAAGAACTGTCTGTAATCCGTCCCATAACATTTTGAAGCGTATCAATAAATGCATTTACATTCCTTCCGACTTTACCAATCTCATCTTTTCCTGAAATCTTTAATCTTACAGAAAGATCTCCCTGATTTTTTTCAATATCTGCCACCATTTTCTGCAATGTCTGACTGATATAGTGCATCGGTGCTACAATCCCCTTCAGACATATCCAAAGAGAAAACAAAATCATAAGCGTTGAAACTGCAATGAATACAATAGCAGAATTTCTTGAAAATTCATATGCTGCCTGCTGTGCTTGTAATGAATCATTCATTGCCTGTTTCCGCATAGCAATCAGACTGCTGATTTTCTTTGCAAGATAATCTTCCGAAGGTTTCTGTATCACATTGATTGCCTCCGTTGCACCATCCGCATCGCCTTTTGAACTTGCGGTAAGGACCTGTTCCATTCCTTCTTTATACTTTTTAAAGCGATTTTGTAATGCCCCGAAATATTCTTTTTCCCGCGCTGTTTTTTTCTGTTTTTTATACTTTTTAAAATAACTATCCATAGATTCCAGCTTTTCATGGATGGATGTTGCAAAGCTTTCTTTGGAAATAGAATTTTCCGCATCACAGTGTCCATACATATTTTTCCCCATGGATTCCAGTTCGGATGACATATCCATCAATAGTTCAATACTCTTCGAACAATCCTGCGAAATTACGACCCCCGCCTGCAACAGCCTTTTCGAATTTACAAGACTTGAAATACTTGCCAAAAGAATAACAATTCCCAAAATACAAATTGGCAGCATAACCTTTACTTTAATACTGATCTGATTCAACCACTTCATAGGTATTTCCTCTCTTTCTGCCTAAATTAATGGGATAATTCCGGATGCAATTGCTCCATCTTTTTATAAAAATCGTCCATTCCCTGCGCAAGTGAAATTTTACCTTCAAAATACGGATGCAGACACTGTTGAATCTGCTCATTGCAGTCCTTATCATAATCTGATATATTACTCATATCAATTTTCTTTGCAGCCTCTGCAAAAAGTGCAATATGATTTTGTCCACCAAGGAAATCCGACTGATAGTCACTTTTTGCAATCTCATCCATTGCTTTCTCATTATTCGTATAGTCCTGCGTATCCAATGTAATCTGCTTCATGGTTTTGGTATCACACGTCAGACGCTTCATCAAATCCCTGATAAAAGGAATATTATCGGTTCCCTGCGCCGCACACATCCATGTACCGCCCCAGTAATATGCCTGTGGACCTTCACACACGGCATAATCTCCGTAAATTCCATTTCCTTTTTCTGCTGGTTTACTACTGTCTGCCAATGCATTTCCCATCAGAGTAAAATTAATACCCCAGGTCGAATAGAAAAAGCCAAAAACATTCCCATCCGGTCCCTGATCCTGCGTCCACTGCGGACTCCACAGTGTAGTATGATTGTTATAATCTTTTTGAGCATATTCCTTCGTCTGACGAATCCACTTCTTGATATTTTCATCTATAACAATCTTGTTATCGACCACCCAGGGATGTGAGACATTGTTGGAAAATGCCCGATAGGAATCATCATATCCCGATAACATTTTATATCCGGCGGCATTCATCTTCTGTGCAACCTGATCAAACTTATCCCAATCCTTCAGTTGCTTTTGTACCTGATCCGGATCGTCTGTACCCAATACCTTTTTTGCAATGGACCTGCGATACGCAAACAATCCCGGCGTTGCCTGCCAGGTCACTCCCTTTTGTATTCCATTTTCCGATACAATTTTCTTTGTATAATCATATTGCTGCTTCAGATCCTCATCGGTCAGTCCCACTGTTTTTTTTACATCAATGGAATTATCTGACTTTACATATTTTGATGCATAATCTGCCTCAATTAAAAACAAATCCACTTTGTCATCATCAATACATGTATTCTGCTCTTTTAATGCTTCATCCAGATTGATCTGATAGGCATTGTTATCACTGGAAATTATGACAAAGTTCACTTCAACATCGTGTTTTTTGGCAAGATCTGATGCATATTTGTCATAAATTTCCTTAAACTCATCATTCCAGCAATAAATATTTACAACCTGTCCTTCCTTACGCCCGGTATTTTTTTCCTGTCCGTTTTCTCCCGTACATCCACTTAATAATGCCGCACATATGACAATTGCCGCTACCTGTTTCCAACTCTTCTTTCTCATTCAAATGCCTCCTTTTATTACTCCTCTTCTCCCCCCCCCTTTTCTTCCCCCAATATGCAGAAAAACGCCATGACACGCCCCTGTCGTAAAAATGGATTCTGTCATGGTGTCTTTTCTGTTTTCTTTTTAAACTATCTTTCTGGTACTACTCTGTGATCTTCTCAAGAGAGAAATTCGTCAGCGTAATGTCTGAAGCTGGTGTATTTTCACCACTGATTTTTCCCATGGAAATAAACATTTTTGAATCATTATCTGTGTCCTGCTGCATCGTAAATTCATAACTAACTTCCTTTTCCTCTGCTTCCCCCAGAGAAATATCTTCTCCGCCATACCACTTCTGGCAATTGTTATCCATTAAGCCGAGTTTTATGGTTCGTGCTTTCGTCGAAGTGACTTTGAATTTTACACGATATTTACATCCTTTTTCAAGTGTAAATCCATTCTGATTAAGCTGAACATCCCAGTCATTTTCGCCCGGATTTTTCACCTGAAACACAATACCGCCATCAGTAACTACTGTTGTTGCCGTCTGATCAGCATTTGTATTAATGCCCCATCCATTCGTTCCATCCGAAAAATCTCCATTGGTCAGCAGATTCTTTCCGGTTTCCTCCGGCTTGATCTCCGGTGCCTCTATCTTTTCCAGCACAATGTCATCCATACAGATTCTGTGCTGCTGTGTGATCTGTTTTCCACCGACTGCACCCATGGCAATATTAAAGATCGTTTCCGGATCTGTATCCTCTTTCATCTGAAACTCTTTCGTGATCGTCTGATATTCGCCGGTCAGATCTACGGTTTCCTGGCAGTATGGAGTCCAGTCCTCATTTCCATCTGCATCCTTATGGGTGCTTCCATCTCTCTGCAACGCATAAGACACTTTACGGTCGATAGAAGATTTCATTTTCAGGGAGAGTCGATACCATTGTCCCTGTTCGAGTTTTACCCCTGTCTGCTTTAACTGGATATGCCAGTCAGCTTCTCCGGTATCGTTAATTGTGAAATCTGCCGCATTGTCTTCGTTTAAGGAGTCAACAACATACGTTACATTGGATGGTGTATAGCAATAGACTTCAAAACCTGCCATGCCTGCATTAAAACTTCCGTTTTTGATCAGACTCTCCTCATCAATCCGCACATCGTCGAGATATACGGTTGTTCCCAGCCCGAGATCAAAGGAAATATTCTTATCTGTCAGATCCGCTGCCGTCTGAAAAGAAAAACTGTAATTTTTCTTTTCATTGGTAAGTTCTGCCTGAAATTTCTGTCCGGCAACATGTACTGTCATAGTTTCTGCTTCGTTTGCCTGAGCCGAAAAACTGAGCACATATTTTGTATCCTCGCTCAGAGCAAGCCCCTGCTGTCCTGCTGTTACCACAGTTCCTTTTGGGCTTACCACTTTCAGACGGCGTCCATCTTCCAGACCGGTTACCTCTGTGGTTGCATTTTCCGGTTTCGTGATGTCCCAGTAACCCAGACGATTCTTCCCTTCCTGGAAGGAACCGTTGTAGACATAATTTCCGTCTGCAAGCACTTTCTTTGTGGTGTCTTCTTTGATTTCTTCATATCCGGTCTTTTCAATGCGCACATTGGAGAGGTGCACTGCTGCTGTGGAAGCAGTATTTCCCAGATTAAATTCCAGACGTCCGTTGGCATCATCGGAACCTGTCATCTGAAACGCATAAGTATATGTCTTTTTCTGTGTTCCAAGTTCCACTTTTGTATCCTTCCAATACCTCGTATAATTATGATCCGGTCCGGAAATATCTGCAATCATTGTACGCGCCTCATCCGCATAAGCATCAAAGGTTACTTTATATGTTCCGCCTTTTTGTAACGGCACATCCGGCTGTACCAGCTGAATGCTGTAATCTGCGGTTCCCACATTTACTGTAGAAATAACCATCTCATGATTCTTAATTTCTGCTTTTCCATCACCATCTAAAGTGGTAAGAAATTTCCAGTTTTTGTCATCACTTAAATTCTCTGCTATGGAGAAATCACCGTTGTTAATATAATTTCCCGTTGTATCCGGCTCTCTTAAAATAACATTCTTTACCGGTTTTTCCACATTTTCGTCATAACTGTCTTTCTGATATACTTTCACATAATCCACTGCAAACTGCTGATCGGCATAGGTGGTCGAATCATCCGGATACCCTACCCAGCTGCCACCGACCGCCAGATTCAAAATCATATAAAACGGCTGATCAAACGGTGCCGGATAAGCCACTTCGCCCTGCCCGCTCTTTGCAGAAAACCAGTCGGACTCTTCATGAAATTTCACACCATCAATATACCAGGTAATCTTTCCTGGCTCCCAGTCACAGGCATATGTATGATACTGATCTGCAAAATTATCTTTTGCATCCACGGTATAGGTTCCCTGGCTCTGGTCATGCGGCTCACCGTAATGAATCGTACCATATGCTTTATTGGTTTCTTGTCCCATGACTTCCATGATGTCGATCTCGCCGCATTTCGGCCACTGTCCATAAAGATTTTCATCGGTAGGCATCATCCAGAATGCCGGCAGATAGCCTTTTCCGGTCGGAACCTTTGCACGGCACTCAAAGTATCCATACTTAAAATCATGCTTGCCCTGCGTATTGATACGTCCCGATGTATACGATTTGGTTCCGTCCTCATTTACGGTTTCCACCGGTTTGATCAGCAGTTTTCCATCTTTTACCTGAATATTTTTATCGGAGTCCACATATGCCTGCCATTCCTCATTGACCCAGCCCTTTTTGTGCAGTTCCACGTTCCAGTCGGCACGGTTTAAGGTATCTCCGTCAAAATTATCCTGCCACTTCAGTTGATATCCCTCTTTTAAGAGCTCTGCCTCTGTCCGTTTTGATGGATTTTCTATTGTCCCACCAGATGAACTTCCACCCGAGGAATTCCCACCAGATGTATCGCTGTCCTGATTCTCTTTTGTTTCATCCTTCGAATCATTCTTGTCCTCATCCGAACGGTCTTCTTTCTTTCCATCCGGAGTAATTGTTGCCACTTCCCCGGATGTTATGTTCTCTTTTGTTCCATCTGCCATTTTTACCGATATGTTTTTCTTTGTACGGTTATCTATCTGTACTTCCGCTTTTTTCTCACACGTAACAGTTGATTTTTCCGCGCCTTCTTTGAACACAATCTTCATATCTTTCTTTGCAGTGATCGCTACCGGCACTGCCGCTGTCACTGAAACATCCTTTGCATTTACGACAACTGGTATGGTCTTTTTTCCGTTTCCGGAAAAGGAAACACTTTTGGCATTCTGTACCGTCACCTTCTTTATGGTGCCATTGTTTTTGATGGCAGCCGTCCCCTTGCTGTTTACAACAATTTCCTTTACTGTCCCCTTATTTACAACCGTTGCTTTCTCCCCAACTACTTTAATGGTAACCTGATATGAACCTTTTGGAATCGTAATCGTAACTTTTTTCCCGGATTTTACCGTAATAACAGCTGCTTTTTTTCCTTTTACAGCTTTCAACGCCTGATTCAGCTGCTTCTGTGTAGAAACCACAAGCGTTTTACCACTTGCAGCCTGTACTGGTTCTGCCGGTATGGTGCTCATCACCATGGCAGCAGCGATCGCTGCCGCCCCCATCTGTTTCCATAACTTTTTGTTTTTCATTGTAAAAACCCCCCTGAAAATATTTTTATCCTTTTACACTTCCCAAAGCAACACCCTGTACAATATGCTTCGAAAGAATCAGATACACAATGATAACCGGCAGAATGGAAAATGTAATCATGACATATACCTGCCCCATATCAAACTTCAACCAGTCTGCACCACGCAGCTGCGCGATCAGAATCGGAAGTGTCTTTTTCTTGTCATCATGTAATACCAGAGCTGGTGTAAAGTAATTGTTCCAGCTGCTGACGAAACCAAAGATTGCCTGTACTGCAATTGCCGGCTTCATCAGTGGGAGTACGATGCTGTTAAATGTACGAAACTCCCCGGAGCCATCTATACGTGCAGCCTCAATCAGTGACAGTGGCAGTGCGCTCTCCATATACTGTTTCATATAAAAGAAGGTAACCGGAGATGCAATTGCCGGGACGATCAATGGGATAAAAGAATCCATCAGCCCCATACCTGTAATCAGTTTGATAAATCCAAGTGCCGTCACCTGTGTCGGAATCATCATAATCATCAGGATAAACGGATAAATAAATTTCTTTAATTTAAAATCATATGCATGGATGGCATACGCTGTCATAGTAGAAAAATATACACACAAAACGGCAGTTGCCGCTGCAATGATCAGGCTGTTAAACATACCCGACCAGATCGGCAGTGTTCCATGCACCAGATTGTTCCAGTTTATCAGCAGATGATCACTTGGGAGTGCTGTAAACCCGGCTTTCAACTCCCCCTTAGAACGGGTGGCGTTGATAAACATAATATAAAACCAGAACAGACAGAAAAATGAAATTATAATTAAAACAATATACGCGATGGCACGTCTGGCATGAATGCCAAGTCCTCCTTCGACATCTTTCTTATTTTTTGCCATCACAATCACCCCTTTCTCTTATCGTTTCCGGATACTTTAAATACAAGCAGGCTCAAAAGTCCTGTAATGATGAACAGTACCACAGAAAGTGCTCCTGCCATACCATAGTTCTTGCTGTACAGATGCTTGTTCAGATACATAATCAATGTCATCGTGGAACGCATTGGATTTCCGGTTCCATTGGTCAGAATCTGTGGCACATCAAAAAGCTGCAACCCACCGATCAGTGAAGTAATCACCACATAGATCAGAATCGGGCGAAGCAGAGGCAGTGTAATCTTGAAAAATACCTGTGTGGAAGTTGCCCCATCCACTTCTGCTGCCTCAAATAAAGATGTGTCTATTCCCATCATTCCTGCCATAAGAAGAATGGTCGTATTTCCGAACCACATCAGACAGTTCATCAGTGCAATAAGTCCTCTGGCACTTCCGGTATGGGACAAAAATTTATATGGCTCTGAGATAAATCCAATCTGCATCAAAAGGGAATTGATCGGACCTGCATCCGAAAACAAAGTGAAAAATAACATCGAAAATGCAGATGCCATAATCAGGTTTGGTAAATAAATGACGGTCTTAAAAAACCGTGAACCTTTCAGTCTCAGACGTACATCTGAAAACCAGGCTCCTAACAAAAGAGATAAAAAGATCTGTGGAATAAAACACATGATCCAGAGAATCATCGTATTTTTTAAATAAATCCAGATATCTCCTCCCTGAAATAATGCTTTGTAATTCTCTAAACCTACAAATGTCGGTCCAATCTGATTCAGACCTGACATATAATTTTCGAAAAAACTGTTATAAATTGTACTGATTAACGGAATCAGCTGAAAAACGACATATACAACAAGAAATGGAATCAGAAATATATACCCCCATTTGTTGTAACGAACGACCTTTCCTTTACTCTTATTCATATTTCTACCTCCGCGGTATTGGCGGTCGTCCCACCGGAGCCATAATATGGGAGAGGTGGCTCCGGCTTCAGACCTTATGTGTAACAAAAATTAGTAAGTAAGCTCTGGATATTTCTCGGTAACACCTTTGTAGAATAACTCTAATGCATCGTCCTTGGTTGCCTTTCCTTCAAAGTAATTCTTCATTGCTTTCTGGAACTCTTCGTTGCAGCCCTGGTCATATGCGGAAATGTTGCTCAGATTCAATGTCTCAACACCTGCGCAGTACATAGACAGTGGGTTCTGTCCTCCAAGGATCTTGCTGCTATATTCTTTTCCGTCTTTTGCCTTAATCGATCCGTCTGCCAGTCCGTTCATAACGGTGTTGTTGTTTACGAAATCATCATCATCTAAAACAATGTCTTTCATGATGTCATCATCGGTTGTCATCTTTAACATAATGTCTTTTACAAGACTTGCATTATCTGTATCCTGTGCTGCGCAGATCCATGTACCGCCCCAGAAGAATCCCTGTGGTCCCTGGGCTGCACCCCATCCGCCGTTGTAACCGATAGATCCTTCGGTATCAGCTGCCATAGAGAAGTTTACAAGCCATGCCGGTCCAAAGTAGCAGAATACTTTTCCGTCCGGATAGAATCCCTTTGACCAGTCATCGGACCACATATCAAAGGTTCCTGCCTCTTTTGCATCTACAAGTTTCTTGGAATCGTCCACCCATTTCATGATATTGTCATCTACCTGTACTTTTCCGTCTTCTACCCACTTGCTTGAGACATTGTTGGAGTATACACGGTATGTATCATTTACAGATGAAATCATCTTGTAACCTTTTGCCTGCATTTTTGCAGCAGTATCATTGAAAGTATCCCAGTCACATACATAATTCTGTACTTCATCCGGATCATCGGTTCCGAATACTTCTTTTGCAATGTCTCTCCTGTAATAGAAACCTGCTGGTGTAATCTGATAAGAAATTGCTCTCTGGATACCATCGGAATCCTGTCCGACTTCCCATACATAATCTACAATCTTATCTTTGTAATCCTGTGCGCCAAAATCGTCTAAGTTTGCAAAAAATCCTGCATCATAGAAATCATCGAGCATCTGTGGTTCACCAACGATGATATCCGGCTCTGTCTCTCCTGCCAGTAATGCCGTCTGCACTTTTGTCGGATAATCCGCCGGTTCAATGACTACGGTATCTACTTTCACACCGGTCTGCTCCTGGAAACGCTTTCCGTAATCTACCAGATCGTTTGTCAGTGTCCAGACAACCAGTTTGTTGTCTCCTTTACTGCTTGTTTTTGAACCACCCTGTGTACTGTCTTTTGATCCACTGCTTCCACAGGCTCCCATGGTACATACCATAGCCCCAATTAAAAGCGCGGAAACCATTTTTTTCCATCTCATAAAAATATCCTCCTTTTGACTGAACAACTCTTGTTCTTTGTTGATACTGTCATTATAGGAGGATATCTTGTTCGAAAAAATGATGCAAATTTTAAAAAGGTGTCTTTTTTTTATTCTTCCAAAATATAAGTAGCAATACTATGCGCTTCCACCGTTTCTTTTACTCCCATACCGTCTTCCCGCAGCGTCATATCTACCGGTTTGTCCCCTTTGTTTAACACAACAATCACACGGCTGCCATCCGGGTTTAAAAAGCCGCAGACATCCAGTGCATCGGTATAACGGGTGGTTGCGATCCGCACAGCCTCTTTTTTAATATAGCGGCTGAACTGTCCGATGTAATAATATGCCAGACGCTTGTCAAAGGTATCATTTTTTGGATCACACAGAATCGGAGCGGCACAGAAATTACCGACATGGTTCGGTCCGCCTTCCATATCCAGAATCAGGTTCCAGTCGAAATATGCGCTTAACCCTGCACGGAAGTTTCCGATCATATCATGCGCATACATCTCCGCTTTGGCCGTCTCTTTGGTGTCCGCAAAACGGGAATACTCCACACAGCCCTCGGAAAAGATTACTTTTGCCCCTGGATACTGCTTTTGTACCATTTCAATTGCCTCAAAATGATCTCCGGTATACCAGTGTACGGCAGCACCTTTGATATATTTGGCTGCTTTTTCATTCTGCATGCAGGTGCCGAAACGCTCAAATAAAATCTCTTTGTTGTGGTCCCACACGAAAATATCCACATCCGAAAGACCTGCTTTTTCCAGTGCTTCCCCAAGGTAATTTCCTACAAACTCAGCTTCTTCTTCTGCGGTATACACACAGGAATCCCATGTCTGGACAGCCGCCGGCTCATTCTGTACGGTCAGTGCCCGAATATTAATTCCTTTGGCACGATAGGCCTGGATAAATTTAACAAAATAGGCGGCCCAGGTGGCGTAATATTCTTTCTTTAACTTGCCGCCGT
>OGLQ01000941.1_pt1 | contig 13985 bp, 13 predicted proteins | sample 1572941 | NCBI WGS metagenome assembly OGLQ01 (sample SAMEA2581891, study PRJEB24529) | metagenome | biome: Human gut stool | place: China | collected 2011
TTTATCTAAAGAAGGATCCACAGGAATAGTACGTCTCAATCCCTTCGAAATCAGGGTTTCATTCGAACTCTTGCGACTTTCAAAACCTTCTCACAGTGGACTTCCGCGGGAGCATTTCCAACTTTTGGCGGAAGACGGAGAGTTGACTTGAAGTTTTGATCAACATCAAACATCTTGTTTTGCCGGTCCCTTTAGGAAAAGTCGGAAATTTCGTGGAGAAGACCACTACGAAACTTTAGCACGAATGACCCTTAGGCTTTCCACCCGTAGTACTCGCGGTGCGCGGCGGTAATTTCGTCGTGTTCGTCTTCCGAGACGAGGATCATGTTCTCGACGCTGTCGGCGCCGCCCTCGGAAATGGGCTGGATATGGTGCACTTCGTAGCCTTCGGGAAGCTCGTCGTAGCCGTGTTGCGCTAGGAACTCCGCCCGTACGGCGGGATCGCGCACAGTGTCCTCCGCATCAACGTGTTCGGCCATGGGGTCCTTGCCTGCATCGATGAGTGACTGCAGGTCCGCCCCATCTCCCACGAACATCCCGTTTTCAACCGAACCTTCCGGCAGGGAGGCATCGGTGAAGCTTCCCTCGGGCATGCCGTCCAGCCCGCCCGGCTCTGCGTCTACGTCCGCGTCGCCGGCACTGTCGAGAAGACTCGCCCCCGCAAGCGCCCCGATCCCGAGGGACGCAATGAAAGCCGCGCGTCGGGCGTTCTTTCCGTTCGATAAGAAGGCTTCCGGAGAAGGCGCCTTGGCCGCGTCTTCCACGAGTTGCGCGGTGCCGTCGAGCGCTTCGCCAAACCCCGCGACCACCTGATCTACGTGCCGACCCACGCGGTCGAAGGCCTTTTCGGTGCGCCCGTGGCAGACGTCGTTCAAAGCGCCCGCCGCAGTGTTGATCGTCGCGGCGGTGCCCGCAAGAATGCCCGTCGCGAGATGCACGCCCGTGCGACCGGCAAATCCCACGACTTGGCAACCGATGCGTACGGCCCGCGAAAGGTTGATTCCCTTTTCTCTCTGAAAACGCGCCATTTCTTCCTCCTTTTCTTCCGGCGGGAATCGAAACCTTCGGTCCGATTCCCTCGATTCTCCTCCAAACCTCAGGGCCAGGGGCTCATGCCGTTCCTGTTGCCCCAGGGATCCGTGCTCGGACGGTCCACGTAGCCTCCGCTCGGCGTCATCTCGTAGTCGGTCGTGGAGCCGTAGGACCCGTCGGGACGGATGTAGCTGTTGTGTCCGGGACCGTAGGAACCGTCCGGATGCATGTGATAGTCACCCGAAGGGCCGTAACTGCCGTCGGGATACATCTGGGTCGAAGACCCAGAGTAGTAGCTGCCGTCTGGAGCCATCGTCATGTTGCCGTCCGGACCGTAGCTGCCGTCGGGGTACATCTGGAAGGCGGCCGCGGAAAGGCTCACGGCCGCGAGCCCCGCGAAGAGACCGCCCAAAAGCATGGATTTGGCAATAGGTTGATTCATGGTGTTTCCTCCTTTCTTTTGAAAATGGGGTTCCGATGCGGAAAATCAGCGGTTCTCCGTTGTCGGGAGTTGAATGTCGGCGGGGTCGAGCGCAAGCGCGTACGCGACAAAGGGGCGTTTCCCGTACGTAACGATCCGAAAACGCGCAGCTGCCGCCTTGCCGAGTTTTTTCGCGAGTGCGGAACCGATCTGCGAGCGCTTTTCCTGGAAGTACTTGAGAAAGTCCTCGTCGGATCGGATCGCTTTTCGAGCGCGCTCGATGTCCCCGGGACGCGTGGGAAAGAGTCTCTCGTACAAAGGGAAGAACTCTTCCTCGGCGTGTCGGAGACCGGGGCGAACGGGGGCTTCCTTTTTCTTGGCGCGCTCGGCCATCCAATGAAGGGCCGCGTACTGCGCCGGTGCGAGGAGTACGTCGACGCCGTCGCAGACGACGCCCCGCGCGTCGTCGCGCAAAACGAGGGCGGTGGACGGGAAGAGCGTCCGCTGCGCTTCTTCCACGGCACGTCCGTAGGAGGCGTCGCCCATCAGCAGATCTTCCGGCAATCCTGTTCTCAGTCGCACGATCGGAATGTCGGCGAGCATCACGCGCGCATCCGACGAGGAGTAGGCAACGCCGCGGGCGTCCACGATTTCCTTTTCTTCGGGCGGCGGATAGAAGAAGTCCCGGTTCGATTCGAAGGGTTCGTTGACGAGCACGTGCGAAACGGAATCCCGCGCCCGGGCGAAAAGCGACATGGCGTAACCCGCGAAAAAGCCCATGCTCTTTCGGCCGCCGGCGATCGAGACGTGCACGATGGCGTTCGGGTCCGAACAGGCGTTGCCGATCACCCGCACGATCGTGTTGGCCGCGGCGGCGTTTTCTTCGGGGGTGCGGATGTCGTCGAGTTCCCGTCCTTCGTCGTCCTTAATCACGGTGATGGAATCTTCGTCAAAGCGAATCTTTTCGACGAGTCCGTAGTCACGGCAAAAGGCGTGAAAGCGGCCCTCCGCGGGATCAAGCAGGTCGCGCAGGGCACGGTTTCGCCCGTTGCAGGTGGTGATGAGCCGCACCTCGTCTGGGCAGAAACGGCGCTCTTTGATCAGCGCCCAGATCGTTTCGGTGACGACCTGAGGCGACATGCCGACGACGGCGACGAGCAGTCTTTTGGGGACTCGCGCAGACGTTTCTTCTTTTTGATTTCCGGATTTCACGCTTTTCCTCCTATTACTTCGTTCTGGAGCAAAGTCAGAGTTGTCCCTGCCCTTCGCAGGCGTTTCATTCTTCCAGGAGTGCTCGGAACACTTCGCCTCCGCGCCGCAGATCGGAACGGGTGAGGACCTTGATCTTCTGGTCTTTGGCCCGCTGCAGATCCTTTTCCTTGAGGGGGACGAAGGTCACCAAGACCGCCTGTACGGCGCTTCCCAATCGCTTTGCTAAGAGTCCGAGTTTGGAAAGCGCGTCGTTCGCGTCGTTTTTGCCGTAGTCGATCGTCTTGCACTCAAACACGAAAAGACGGTTGCGGTACCAGACCGGGACGTCGAGTTCGTTGTGCGTTCCCGAGAGGTTCGTTTTCGATTCATGTCCTTCGCAGTATTCGACCGTGAGGTTCGTTTCGACGAGGAGGCCGGGAAGCCGCAGCTTGCGGATCACGTCGCTCACATATTCTTCGAGCCAGCCGCCGTTGACGAAAAATCTCGTCTCCTCATTGGTGAATCGGATCTTGTCGCCGCGAATCGAAAGGAGGCCGCCGTCAATCAGACGATCAAAGAGGGCGGCAAGCGCCAGATCGCGATCGACGTCCTTGCCGTCAATCGAAAGGGTGTCCTTGGCAGCCGAAGCCAGATAGTTGAGAGTCGGAACGAGCTTGGCGAGGGAATCGCTCTTGACGAGCTCTTCGGAGAGCGTGAGAAGTTCCCGCGTGAAGGGCATTCCGCGTTTCGTTTCTTCCGCGCGGAATCCGTAGGCGCGCAGGTAGGGAAGAAGGGGTTTCGTGAAACGAAGCGGAATCTTCCGGACGCCGCGGACATTCGCACCGAAGTAAAGTACTTCCCCCGTGTCGTGCTGAAGGTAGAAGCTGTCGAGCTCGGCCAGTTGCGCGGCGCGCTGAGCAACGAGGCTCATGAGTTTCGTTCCGCCCGTCAGATTCACCGCGGTACCCTTGTCGAGTTTCTCGACGAGCGTCAGAAGAAGGTCTTCGAGTTTCTCCACGTCGTAGGCGTCGTCGAGCGGCACGCGTTCGCATTCGATCGGGTAGGGGAGAAGCTTGATCGCTTCTTCCAGGCTGCGCGCGGCTTCGGACATCTGGGGCGTTACGGCGAGGAGGACGCGTTTCGGAGCGAAGTCGCGATCGAGAAGCGGCAACAAATTGGCGGCCGCTTGCTGCGAGACGAAGCAAAGGTGGGTGTGAGGAACGGAACCGGACATGGCGAAAGTTTGAAAAGAGAATGCGGGAGAATGCAAAGGAACTGAAAGGTTCTGCTTTCGGTTTATTTTCACATCAATTCGTGCGTCTGTCACGATCTGTACAGTGGAACGCCGTCGGTGCGTTTGGTAACGACGAATTCTTCGAGCCGTCCCCGGAAAGCGCGCACCATCGTGAGGTCAAGCTCCTTTCCGCGGGCCTCGGGCGTGAGGTCGAGCGTGAGCGAGAAAAATCGGGCGCCCCGGGCGCAGACCTCGGACGCCAATCCAACGGGGAGCGTGCCGAGAACCGTGTCGCCGGCCTGCACCTCTTCGGAAGAGAGGTGCTCGACCCAGCGGTCCACGGGGAGCCCTTCGCTTCTGGCCCAGGCCACGGCGCCGGGATGACGGGAAACAAACCAAACGGTCATGAAAAGAATCTTTCCTTTGTGCTGAAAAAATCGAGTTTCTCGTGAGCAAGCTCATCTTCCGCTTCCATCTCGGAGAGCGGCAGCTCTCCTGGCAAGGCGCTCCAAGAGATTCCCGCGGGAAGCACTCCTCTCCCCGAGTGACCGCGTGCGCCGCGGTCGGGAATGCGGTAGCAGCGGACGTCGTCCTCCCGCAAATTCACGACGGTTCGCATGACTGAAGCGCAACGAAGCGCGTCGCCCAGCGTTCCGGTCATGAGGAACACGCTGTATTCGATCGGAATCCCAAAGCCGAGCATTTTGCGGTGAACCTTCGCAAGGCGTTTCGGATCCCGAATGTCGTAGCCGATGACGTAGGTACTCAAGAAGTCTCCTTTACGAAAGTCGCACGGTGGCCCTCTGTAGCATGTCGACGAGGTCGCGTGCCGCCGCGGTGAGTTGACGGCGCAGCTCTTCGACGCAGGGTTCCCAGGCCGGATAAAACCGTTCGCGCCCGGCCTTGCCGAGTAGGCAGGAGCCGTCGTCCGCAGTCGTGAAGTCTTCCGGACGCAGTGTTTTCTCTCGGAAACAGATCAGGGCGAAGCGGTCGACCTCGGGGCGCAGGGCTTCGACAATGTCGCAGGCGAGGGACTCGCGACCGAAGTCAATCGTGTGATAGAAGCCGACGTAGGGGTCGAGCCCCGCACCGTAGAGTGCGATCGAAGCTTCCGCCTGCAATAGCGTGTAACCGAGCGACAGCACGACGTTGAAGGGATCCTTGGGAGGTTTGCGGTTGCGTCCCTTAAAGCCCAGGGACTTCGGGAGCGTTTCGGCGAGCGCCGTGAAGTATTCGCGCGCGGCAACTCCTTCCAGGCCGCGAAGCGAGGCCTGGTCGGTGCACGCAGGAATCTTCTCAAGGCATTCCTTCACGAAACGTTGACGGTGTCCGACAAGAAAGCGGTGTCGAAAGTCTTCTTTGAAGATCGTTTCAAGAAACGCAATCTGCCCCTTGAGCTTCTTTTCCATCAACTTCTTCGAGACTCTCAGGCAAAAGTTTGGATCCTGCGACATGCGGAATTGTGCGATGCGGCGCGAGGCGTCGTTGTGGGGCGTTGCCAGCAGAAGAGAGGGCTCCGCCTTGCGGCCCGTGAGTACGACCACGCCGACACCCTTCTCGCCGAGTTTTCCGAGCAGGTTGGCGTGCAGGAGAACGTCGCCTCGAAGGAAGACGCGTTCGAGCGGCGCAAGGGGAACGGTTCCGCCACGTTCTCCCTTTTCGTAGAAGGCGAGCGCTTCGCCGTCGAGGCGAACTTCCACGCCGCGTCGATCAATGTAGAGACTGCTCATGTTGGCTCCTGCTCATCTGAATGAGGGAAAAGGGATGCTGAATCAGATTTCAATGGAAATCACTGGTTCAACAGATCAGAAAAGGTCGGATGGATTGACGCTTTGCGGTTCCGAGGTAAAGCGGTTTGCTTCGGGGATCAAGTTGAAAATAATGAAATCGATCCGTTGTGGAATTCATTGTTTTTTGAATTTTGCTGACAAGAATGTGCAACTCGCTCTGTGACATCAAGCATTCGTAGAAGGACTTCTGTCCTCCGATCGCGTGCGCCGTTACGAGTTTGTGAACTTTCCTCTGGGCGTTGCGGTCGGATATGTCGTAACAAACCAGGTAGATGTTTCGATCCATCGGGAACCTCCGATGAAGTCATTCTACAGAGAGAAAGACGTGTTGCCAGGAATCGCAAATTTGTGATTTCGTATACTGAATTTGACAACTTGCTCGAAGGGGCGAAGGGAATCTTTTCTTAACAAGAGAAAGGCAATCCCTTTGAAATCAGGGTTTCATTCGGACGTTCTTAACTTTGACGGTATCGCCGTTCACAAGGTGTCTCAATCCCTTCGAAATCAGGGTTTCATTCGAACGACAAGACTGAGGACCTGCAAGAGGCCATTCCGTCTCAATCCTTTCGAAAACAGGGTTTCATTCGAACACACGATCCGTTGCGAGTGCCGCATGGCCTTCGCGTCTCAATCCCTTCGAAACCAGGGTTTCATTCGAACCGATGGCATACGGGCAGGCGGCGAAGAATGCTTCGTCTCAATCCCTTCGTAATCAGGGTTTCATTCGAACGAACAAGTGGAACGAATGGCCCGACGTGGAGCCGTCTCAATCCCTTCGTAATCAGGGTTTCATTCGAACAATCTACAGTCTGGGTTCTCGCAGACAATACTGTATCTCAATCCCTTCGAAATCAGGGTTTCATTCGAACTCACCAATGGAGTGCGCTATGGCGTTTCCGAGGTCTCAATCCCTTCGTAATCAGGGTTTCATTCGAACCCAAGGGCACTCGTAAGATTGCCGCTGAACAGTTGTCTCAATCCCTTCGTAATCAGGGTTTCATTCGAACACGCTCTTGGGCGTCGAGTCGGACGCAAAGACTTCAGGTCTCAATCCCTTCGTAATCAGGGTTTCATTCGAACTGCTGCGACATTGAGTCGCTTCTTGCAGTTGAGTTCCCGAGAACCGTTTCCAACTTAGGAAGCCCCGCCACGAGATGTCTCGAAAGTTTGATCAGCGTCAAGCAATTCATATTTTCCCAATCCAAAAACCGCACTCTTGCCCAGGTGCATCCATTGCCCAAGATAAAGGAACGCCAGAAGTTCAGCGGGCACTTCAAAGAGCCTGAAGTCTCCGATGACACCGCCCAAACGGATCTTCTGATCCTGTCGGCTCGAATAGCGACTCCAGTTCTGCCAGTGAAACTTGTTCTCGTAACGAATGCCGCGTGCGAGAGCGGAGAGCCCTGAGTAGTCGGGTTCAATCTTTCCGGCATGAAATTCCATCAGCAGACCGATGCGCCTCACCAAAGCGTTGAGGAGAGTACCAGGTTCTATTTCGTGAATCCCGAGATTTCGTCCGTTGTTTTGCAGGCGAAGGGGTGTGGCAAAGCGAAGCGTCACGTCTTGCGACTCGGGAAAGTCGGGGAGCGTGACGGTCTTCGGATGCTCGATGACGGAGCGCTGCGCCGTGCCGCACACGGGACGGTACGAGCCGTTCACTTCGACGTGCACGCTTTCAAGTTCAGCTGAGCCTTTGGCGACTTCGCCCGCGAAGGCGCGCTGCACGGCGAAAATGATGAGCGGCAATTGGTGGAGCGCCCTGCCGATCAACACCATGTGAAAGGAAAACGCTTCGCCCGGTTCCGACGTGTGTCTTCCCCACGCGGGCGCTTCGACCACGTATGGATGAGGGATCTGACTGAACTTCTGCAGTTCGTGCTCTTCGGGCGGAGCCGATTCGAAGAGAACCGCATAGGGACAGGTGCGGTAGAGCATGCACTCGGGACAGACGGGGCGATGCGTCATGCAGGCCGTTTTGCGCAGGGCTCGACCGAGGGCCCCGCGGATCGCGGAGCCCGCGTAGTCTGGCCAGAGCATCGTTTTCGTAGCGCGAAGGTCGAACCGATAGCGCGCGATCGGCCATTCCTTGGGGAGGGGGGCAGTCATGGAATTCAATTCTCCTGTCGCAGGGTGCGAAAGACCGTCTTGAGTTCCTTCGCCCTTTTCCCTTGATACATGTTCTTCGCTTTGGCGACGGGACCAAGCTCGTGGGCGACCTCGATCTGCAGATCCACGGACCACGAGAGTGCGGTCTGAAGGAAATTCCACGCTTCGTTGTAGAGTTCGGAACCGGGCTTCACGTCGCCCGAAGCGGTTTTTAGTTTCTTCACCATGTCTTCGAGAAGGAGTTTCTCGGGCGAAAGTTGCGAGCGACGAATTTCATCGGCACGGGCAGCCTCTTCGGCAAGCCGGCGCTTCTTTGCTTCTTCCGCTCGGAGGGCCGCTTCCTCGGCTTCGTTTCGACGAGCTTCTTCGAGCAGCGCCTTGCGCTGTTCGAAAAGCTCGGCGAGGTCGATGACGGGCGTCTTGGGCTGTCGGGCGCAGAAGCTCTTCACCGCCTCCCGCACGGGATCGTCAGAACGCTCCAGGAGACACCACCCGAAGGGAAGGGTTTCGTTGCCGTCCATGACGCGCCATTCCGTTGTTGCGGCAGTTTTTCCTTTTTCTTTAAAAATGGATGCGATGCCGCCCTGCAGGACGATGCTTTCCGCACCGACGTTTTTCCCGACGCGTATGACCGCAATGCGGTTTTGCCGGATGTCCTCCGAAAGTTTTTGCAGAAGCTGCGAAAATGAGCTACTCCAGGCGCGACCTTCGGAGACGCAGGCGTAGTTTTCGATTTCCTTCTTCAGAATCGGGGCGTAATAGGCGTTGAGATCCCGGAAGATTTCTTCGACGGAGCCGTAGACGTGGGAGGCTCGTTGCTCGCCATTCGGGGGCGTGAGAGCGAACGATCCTTGGAATGGGCGTACTGCGCCCCTTTCGAGAATTTCAAAAGGTGCCCGAAGATCCCCTTTTTTATTTAACGGTACACCGTCTCTCTTGTAGCAACGGTTCGCAATGATGATGCGAGAGGGAATGAGACTCGTGGGCCGAAAATCCACTACCTTCAGAAAACGCATGGGAGAGTTTGAGAAAGTACCGCCGAGGATTTTCTTGTCCAAATCGTCCTTGATGTCGCGCGGCGCACCGGCGTTCACGCGGTTCAAAAGCGCCGTGTGTATGACACCCTTGAGGGCGCTGCCGGGAAGGTAGTAGGCATTCCCTTCGTTCGTCGCGTAATACGTGGTGCGGGCGATTTTGTTTTGGTTTCGACCTTCACCCTTCTCCGCCATCAGGCGGTACGTTTTCACGCACTGGCCGCAAACGGGAAGGGCGTTTTCGGCAAAGACGCGGAAAGTTTCGGCGTTTCGCTGAAAGAACTTGACGACGGAAGGAATGTTGCCCGACCGAACGGCGGCCAGGAGTTCCTTTCGAAGCGCCGCGTCCAGCGGGACGACGGCGGGGTCGAACGAGTAAAGGACGTTCTGATGGATGACGTAGTTCGTCGGTTCGTAGTCTTCGCCGCAGCCGATGTGAAGGGGCGACAAAGGCGTGAGGGAAATCGCTTGGCTTGTGATCCTGGCGTCAGTCATTCGAAATCCTCCGGTTTGAGTTCCGGAACGGGCAGCAACGGGGCGTAACCCTGATGCACCGCGTCGGCGTACGCCGAATGTCCGGAGATGCCTTTCCCCGTCCATTGCATGGCGCACGGTTCAGCGCGCCAGAAGAAGGCGCCCGTGTCGGCGAGAACGATCGGTTTCTTGAAGGGCGTGCCTTCGTTGGCGCGCACGTTGCCGTGCCGACCGAAATAGGTGATCGGACGATAAAACGAAAGGTCGCCGTCAAAACCGCAACCCGAGGGCGCCGAGGCGGAGAGCGCGAGCCACCCGCGGGACGGAACGTTTTCGGGGAGTTTCTCCATTGCCGTCACGTCGAACTTCCCCGCACCCGTGCTCGCGTCGCGTCCGAATCCGAAACCGCCCACGGCCTCGAGGAGACCCTTGAGCTCATCGGCCGAGAGACGTTCTTCGTCGAGGTCGACGTAGATATCGAGCGTCTGTCCGCGGGCGAAAACGTTGGCGCTCACGTCATAGGGCGCGAAGGGACCTTCTCCCGTCGTTCCCGTGAGGCGGGAGATGCTGTTGTGCGTGCGCCAGACTTCGCGCACGAAGGGACCTTCCTGCGTGGCGCTCACGCCGAAGCCGTCCCGGGCCTCGTTTTGCCATTCGGTCGGAGACTTGCGAAGCGCTTCGACGGGAAGCCACTTGAGGCTTTTGAGGCGCTTTCTTTCCTTGGCCGATTCGGCGCGTCGCCAGACGTGGGCGGGAACCGCCGGAATCGGTACGAAGCCGTGCGGGAAGGCGTCCGAGAGGACGGCGAAGGGGCGTCCCGCGCAATAGCCTTCGAGGAGCGCCGTCAGGCGGTCTTCGCCAAACGCCTCGCGAATGCTCCAAGCCACATGTCCGAAGAGCATGCCGCCCGTCATCGCGGAGGCGAAGGGAGAAAGGGGACGAATCTGCACGCAATAGCGGGTCATGAGTTACCTCAGCGCTTTTCAAAGGCGGGAACGGCGTTGAAGCGCTCCGTCGCGTCTTCTCCGTCGACCGTAACGTTCGCAAAGCGGATCTTCCCGTAACCGCGGGAGGTGGAGCCGCCGAGACCGTCGAGTTCAAGGAGCTTCATGCCGGCAAAGAGAACGTCGAGCAGGTCCTTTTCACCGTTGATCACCTTGAGGCCGACGCGGAAACGGAATTTCGCGCCCGCGGGAACGCGTTCGGTCTGCCGGGGATGTTCGGCCGCGCCCGTGATGCGGTTGATCATGTTTTCCGTCTTGACGTCGGTCCAGACGCGGTGGCGTTCGTAGTATTCACGCGACCAGTCGGGATCGAGCGAGGCGTCCCAGAAGGAAAGGCGCGTCGGACCCACGAAGCGCGCTTCGTCGACGTTCGGACGGTCGCTCGCGGCAAGACCGAAGAGCTTCAGGATTCGAAGGGCTTCGTCGTCCTTCGTTTCCTTGTAGGTCTTCCAGGAAAGGGGCGTTTCCTCCACGAGGCCGCTGCGCCATTCGAGCATCGAGCGCATCTTGCCCTTGAGGCTCGAACCGGGAATGAAGGGTTCGCCCGTGACGGGATCCTTCATGACGCTGTTGTCCACGCCGCCGATGTGCATTTCGGTGTCGCTCGCGCCTACGTGAAGACCCGTTTCGCAGATCAGGTCGGCTTGGACGGTGATGATGTTGTCGAGTTTCATGCTGCGTTCCTCCCGCCTTATTTCCGGATTTCTTCAAAGTACTTCTTGTAGCCCATGAAGGATTCGAAAAGAAGCTTTCCGTTCTTCAGGGTTTCGACGTCGCGGATTTGGTCGGCGAGCCGAACGAGGAAGTCGAGACACGTGTCGTCGATGAGGTCGCGCCCGTTGGCGTAGTGGGCCTTCGCCTTCAACATCTGAATGAAGGGTTCGGCCTTTTGAAAGCCCAGTTCCGGGTCGCTTTCCTTTAGTACGCGGTCGTGCCAGAAGACGACTTCGTCGTAAAAACGCCGGATCTGGGTCGTGGCGTTCTTTTTCTTCTTGTCTCGATCCGGCGTGCAGGCCAGCGCCAGATCGCGGGCCGTATCCGAAAAGAGCGTCCTATCGGGCGCGGACAAATTGAAAGTGATCATGATGCGGTTCCTATGAGTGACTGACGGCTCTATTTGCGGTACACGCGAATGCGGTAAAAGAGGTTGGTGAGCGGCACGCGGAAGCGTTCGCCTTCGGATTCAATTCCGGCGCCGATGACGGAGAGGAGAGATTCGGTGAAGGTCGCCACGTCTCCGCCGTTATTTCGGCAGGCGTCCCTTGCAAAGCGCGCCGTCCGGTAGCAAAGCCGGCTTCGCCAGACGCTGCTTCGCGGATCATCCCGGCGATCTGCGAGTTCGAGAAGTTCAAAGATCGAGTAGAGGTAGCTTGTGGAGAGATCCCAATGTTCCCGAAGGTGCTCGAGCTTTTCTTCGATGCGGTGCAGTTCCTCCCACTTGTCCCAGGGGAAGGTGAGGCCGTAGATCGTGACGGCGTTTCGACCCGAAGCTTTGGCGGCTTCCAGCGCGGCTTCCGCCGCGTCCGAGAGGGCTCGTACGGGAATGCCAGGTTTGGCGACCGTGAAGCCCGCGCTGAAGTGAACTTCCGGATTGCGGGCGGCAAAGTCCGCAAATCGCTCGCGAAGCACCGCGGCGAAGGCCTGGGTCTTTTCGCGCGGACCGATGAAGCTGAAGTCATCCCCGCCCGCGAAGACCGTATAGATCGACGGGTGTTCGCTTCGGCAGAGGAAGGGAACGTAGACCGAGAAGAAGGCGTTCATTTCGCGCGAGAGCTGCGCCGTCTTCGCAAACGTGAGACGACGGCGGGGCTTTACGCCCGAACTCTTCTGCACGGGGTCGGCAAGGCCTTCCTGGAAGATGCGTCCGAGCTGATCGACGTCGCCCTTGAGGTGCGCGAGCGCGTCCACACCTCGGATCGTGCCGTCCTCTTCGAGGGAAAGATCTTCGCGCGAAAGCCAGGAGAAAGGCTTGATGCGTTGCGGTCCGACATCCTCGGTGTCGAGTCCATCATAGACGGGGTTCAGATTTTCCTCGCCCTTCACAAAGCGCGGCACGTAGCGGTTGATCGATCTGCGTGCGAAGCCCTTCCAGAGCACTTCGTCCGCCGTGTGCGGGACGGTAAAGTCCCAGGCGCGCCGCACCGCATCGATGCCGCGCTCTTTGACGAGGGCGGAAAATTGCGAAAGACTGGCGAAAAGCACGCGGTATCCGAAGAGCGGCAGTTCGAGCGCTTCGCAACCGTTGGGAAGTGCGCCGTGCCCGTCATCGCGCAGGAGGAGCAGAAGAGATGTTCTCGGGAGAGCCTCGCCGATGCGGATCTGATCGCGTGAGACGGCGCAGGAGGGCGTTCCGTCAATCGTGCGGTCGGCCGGCCAACGCCCCTGCCAGGCGCAGACGCCTTCGGGGAAGTCGACGGGAAGCACTTCGGGAACGGACGTCCCCGCGCAAAGATTGAAGCGCTGCAGTTTCGCGCGTTCGAGCGTTCGGACGAGCTTCGTCATGAGGGTGGGAAGGCGTCCCGCTCGGAGGTCCGAAAGCCGGGCGCTCTGCCACACAATGCCGATTCCCGCTTCCGCACAGGTGTGGCGGATGAACCACGCGTCGATCTCGGGGCGCAAGGTCTCGAGTTTTTCTCTGGTTGCCGGCGTGTCGGGCGCGACGATCAGGAACTTCCCCGCCGCGTTCGTGAGTTGGGCGGTCGAGGGAAGATCGAGCGCCTCGAGAATCCGAAGCGCACACGCCTCCGTGAGAAGAGAAACGTAGAAGGAGCGACCGCGCAGGATCTTCGCCATCTTGCCGTTCGTCTTCTCGTGTCCCGAGAAAATGAAGTTCTGAATGCCAAAGAAGTCCCCCTGGATGAAGAGGAGCGATTCTTTTTCCAGGATCGTTTGGTCGTCGAGCGAGGCGGCAAAGCTCTCTCGCGTCTCCTCGCCGGCTTCGATTCGCTCGCATCCCCACCGCCAAAGCGCCGCAGCCAGCGCAGCTGAAACGTGCGAGTGGTCGTAGAGCGACACGTCGGGTTCGGCATCGCCCTCGGTGAGGGCGGGTACGGCCTGACCGAAAGTAAGCCAGAGCGTATCGAAGGCGTCGAGCCACAACGAGGAGGACGCCTTGAGTTCCGGCGCGATCGAGTTCCCCGCACGGGAGAAGGCTTCAAAGAGTTGGTTGTACTCTCGTTCGGCCTCGTCACGGCGAAGGAGATTATTAGTTTCCTTTTGTGGGAAGATCGCCGAGGCGCTCAAAGGCTTGAGGTGCTTTCGATACTGAAGCGTGCCCGCCTCGCGTTCGCTTCGGTCGAGCCGCACTTCTTCAAGAAGACTGCGGAGTCGAACCGTGACGGCGTCCTTCGTTTGGGCGTTGATACGGGATGCACCGGGGAACCCCGACGCCGCCAGGTCAGACGTATCAAAAATTCTCCGCAGGAGTTCCGTGTCTTCGGAAAGCGCTTTTGTGCTCTCGGAAACGGAACGCAAGGGGAAGGATGTCGGACAATCCGCGGCTTCAGGGAGCGTCGCAAAGGACAGTGCGGCGTGAGGACCGGCGGCGGAACCGCTGTTTTCAGACGTCGCCTCCTCTCGCCCGGCCCTTTGAACCAAGGTGCCGAGGTGGCGGAGTATGGCGGCGTGGGTTACACGGCCGGTTGCGTCGAGAAGATTCATGATTTTTCTCAGATCCGGTTGCGTCGAATGGACCTGTGT
>OGLQ01000954.1_pt1 | contig 13701 bp, 9 predicted proteins | sample 1572941 | NCBI WGS metagenome assembly OGLQ01 (sample SAMEA2581891, study PRJEB24529) | metagenome | biome: Human gut stool | place: China | collected 2011
CGGTCTTGGGCAGGACCTTCAGCAGAGCGGAGGACACCCAGGGACGGTACAGGCGAACCTTGATGATACCGACCTTCTCGCCCTTGGCGTTCAGGTAGTCGATGACCTCGTCAGCAACGTCGCAGATGGAACCCATAGCAACGATCACACGGTCAGCATCGGCTGCGCCGTAGTAGTTGAACAGATCGTAGTTGGTGCCCAGCTTTGCGTTGATCTTAGCCATGTACTTCTCAACAACAGCCGGCAGAGCGTTGTAAACGCTGTTGCAGGCCTCGCGGTGCTGGAAGAACACGTCGCCGTTCTCGTGGGAGCCGCGCATCTTGGGGTTCTCGGGGTTCAGAGCCTTCTTGCGGAACTCCTCGACAGCCTCCATGTTGCACATTTCCTTCAGATCAGCGTAGTCCCACTTCTCGATCTTCTGGTACTCGTGAGAGGTACGGAAGCCATCGAAGAAGTTCAGGAAGGGAACCTTGCCCTCGATGGCGCACAGATGTGCGACAGGGGACAGATCCATAACTTCCTGCACGCTGCTCTCGACCAGCATTGCAAAGCCGGTCTGGCGGCAAGCCATAACGTCGCTGTGATCACCGAAGATGTTCAGGGACTGGGTAGCAACGGTACGTGCAGAAACATCGAACACGCAGGGCAGCTGCTCAGCAGCGATTTTGTACATGTTGGGGATCATCAGCAGCAGGCCCTGAGAAGCGGTGAAGGTGGTGGTAACAGCACCTGCACCCAGAGAGCCGTGGACAGCACCAGCGGCGCCGGCCTCGGACTCCATCTCAACGACCTTGACCTGGTTGCCGAAGATGTTCTTCTGGCCGGCTGCAGACCACTGGTCCACAGAGTCAGCCATCGGAGAAGACGGGGTAATGGGGTAGATGGCAGCCACGTCCGTGTAGGCATACGCTACATGGGCGGCAGCGGTATTGCCATCCATAGTTTGCTTTGCTCTAGGCATTTTTCTTCCTCCATTATTCAGAATTTGGTACCTTTTGCGCGGGGCAATCGCGCCCCGCTGGGGCCGGAGAACCCCAAAAGGCACTATTGCTCATATATTATATTAGCAAATTCCGCCCTCAAAGTAAATGCAAACACACTGGCAAAACGCAACAAAATTTCAAGAAATTTTTTGGTGCTTTTTTACGCTTGTGTTTTTTGTTGCATCTAACCTGACAGATTATTAAGAATCCGGCTTTTTTGCTGTGTTTTTCTTAATTTATCCTCAATTTTGAATTGACAACCAGCGCTTTGTTGCCGTAAACTTGAACCAGCATCATTATCATCTGGAAAGGACGCAAATACGATGGACGCTGCACATTTTGAAAAGACGCTCACAAGTGAGGTGCTGTTCGAGGGCCGGGTGGTCACCCTGACCAAAGATACCGCCCTTTTGGAAAATGGAAAGACCGCCACCCGCGAGGTGGTCCACCACCACGGCGGGGCCTGCATCGTGCCCTACTTTGAGGACGGCACCATCTGCATGGTGCGCCAGTTCCGCTACGCCATGCAGCAGGAGCTGTGGGAGCTGCCCGCCGGCAAGCTGGAAAAGGGTGAGGACCCCTTTGAAGCCGCCAAGCGGGAGCTGGGCGAGGAATGCGGCCTGACCGCGGACAATTATATCTCTCTGGGCCAGTTTTTCCCCACCGTGGGCTATGACACCGAAGTGATCTATACATGGGTCGCCACCGGCCTGCACAAGACCCAGATGCATCTGGATGCCGATGAATTCCTGACCCCTGACCGTGTGCCGCTGGATAAAGCTTATGAGATGGTCATGAGCGGCGAGATCCGGGACGGCAAGACCATTGCCGGTATCCTGAAGCTCAAGGCCCTGATCGCCGAGGGCAGGCTGTGAACATCCTGTACGAAGATGCCGCCCTTGTGGTGCTGGACAAGCCCGCCGGACTTTCCAGCGAAGAGGGCGTGCCCTCAGCCCTGCGGCAGCTGTGGGGCCAGCCGGATGCCTTTGTGGGGGTGGTGCACCGGCTGGACACGGGTGTGTCCGGCCTGATGGTGTTTGCCAGAACGCCCGGGGCTGCGGCCGCACTCAGCCGTCAGATCACCCAGAGCCAGAACGCCTACGCTGTGCAGGATGGCAGGGCCGAAGGGAAGCCGGAAGTGCCGCAGTTCATCAAGCGGTATCGGGCCGTCATTGCAGGCGGGCCGGACGAAGCACTGCCCGCCGAAGGCACCCTGCGGGACTGGCTGTTCAAGGACAGCCGCCGGGGCCGGGTATTCCCTGTGAGCCGCCCGCGCAGAGGTGTGCGGGAAGCCGTGCTGGAATACCGCATCGTGAAAACGGCAGGAGAGATGAGCCTTGCTGAGATCACGCTGCACACCGGCCGCACCCATCAGATCCGGGTGCAGTTTGCATCCCGGAAGCATCCGCTGGCCGGAGACGGCAAATACGGAAGCCGCGTAAAAGGCAGCATTGCCCTGCAGAGCTGCGGCCTGCAGTTTTTGCACCCGGAGACCGGAAAGCCCATGGCATTCACGCTGCCGCTGCCGAAGGGTGCGTTCTGGAAACCGTTTGAAGGATAATGCATTTCCATTAGGTGAGAGGTATGGAACAATATAGAACCGATGCTGAAATTTACGCTGTGCTGGAGCGGGAGATCATTGACCTGACCATCCGCCCCGGCTCTTCGCTGAGCGAAAATCCGCTCTGTGCCCGCTTTGGCGCACCGCGCACCCTGATCCGGGTGGTGCTGCAGAAGCTGCAGGAAAACGGGCTGGTAAAAATCGTGCCTTACAAGGGTACCACCGTTACCCGGCTGAACCGCCGCATCGTGGACGAGCTGATCTACGAGCGCACCGCCGTGGAAGCTCGCGTATTGCGGGATTTTTCGCCCCGGTGCACCCCGGAGCAGCGGGCGTTGATCCGCAGGCGGGTGGAAGCCTACGAAGCCCTTGCGGCCATGGAGAACCCGGATTACAACAAGCTGTACGAGGCCGACCGTGCCCTGCACGGGACATGGTTTGCGGCCATGGATAAAATGTACCTGTGGAGCACCCTGCAGAACGCCCACGCCGACTACAGCCGCTTCCGGATGCTGGACACCATGACCACCGGCGGCCTTGCCGAGGTGATCGCAGACCACCGTAACCTGATGAACGCCATCGAACGGTGCGACCTTGCCGCCTTTGAACCGTTGGTGGAACGGCACCTGTACGGCGGCATCCGGCGGCTTGGCTCCAAGCTGACCGAAGAATATGCCGATTATTTTGAGCCGGAAAAGTAATTGTTCTATGTGGAACATTTTATAAAACGAAAGGGCACAGCGCATTGCAGCGCCGTGCCCTTTCGTTTTATGTTGTCTGAATTTCAGAGCACCCCGGAAATAAAAATTTCCAGACCAATGCCAATGAGGATGATGCCACCCAGAATGGATGCCTTGCCGGAGAGCTTGGTGCCAAACTTTTTGCCGATGCGCAGGCCCGCCATGCAGATAAAGAAGGTGACCACCGCAATGATGAGCGATGCCGCCAGAGCCATCAGCCAGCCGTACTCCGAAATGGTAAAGCCGACCGAAAGAGCATCGATGCTGGTAGCCACGCCCTGCATGAACAGTGCACCCGCACTCAGCTCTGCTGCTTCTTCGGCTTCCTCGCCCTTGATGCCATCCACAAACATCTTGCCGCCGATGTAGCCCAGCAGTGCCAGCGCGATCCACGGGATGAACTTTTCAAACGAAGAGAACAGCTCCACAATGGTGTGCACGCACACCCAGCCTGTCATGGGCATCACGGCCTGAAAAAGGGCAAAGGTACCCGCAATTTTTACCATGGTGCCCTTGCTCATGCGGGGGTCGTGCAGGCCGTTTGCCATGGACACCGAGAACGCATCCATTGCAAGGCCCACGCCCAGCAGGGCACTGTTGAGGAAAAATACAAAACTCCATTCCATATTGTCTGCCTCCTAAATCTGACCAGAATATCGGGCAATACAAAACCCGGTCCCGGGCGCACATGTACGTCCGGGACCGGGTGATTTTTTGAAACCAACTCCATGTGCACGGGCGCTGTTCTATGCGCCAAAAACACATGAGTCTCGCAAATGAAAGCAAGCCAGACCGGAACCAACGGTCATCATGTTGACTTGCTGCGCCCTGCAAAAGCGCCTGCTACTCCCCCACGGGTATTTGTGATTGTTTTGCCATTGTAGCATATCTTTGCAGGGAAGTCCAGACAAACCTGCGCGGTTACACGGTATTTTTCCATCGGCGGGCAAAATACCAGTCCTGTGAAATAATAAAACACAGGGTGTTGCCCAGTGCCCTCAGGGTAACAGCATGTTCCTGACGCAAGGCCCGGCGGGCGCAGCGCTCGTACTCCCGCGCCTGCTGCATCCGGGCACTCCGGCGCTCTTCGGCGGTCAGGTGCATTCCCACATCGATCAGGGAGTGCAGCAGTGCCCAGTACAGCTCACACAGCGAACCCGTGATGCCATGGCGGCGGACGCACTCGAACACGGTATAGTTTGCTTCCACACGGTCGAGATTGCGCAGGGTGACTTTGCTGTTGACGATGCTGCCCGCCACCTTGCGGTAAAGGTACAGCGCATCCGGGATATTAGCGATTCTGTCCGCTTTTTCGTAGGCGTAGGCGATCAGCAGGGTGTCCTCGTTCAGCTTGCCCTCTGCAAAGCGCAGCTGCGCAAAAATGCTGCGGTGGTACAGCTTGTTCCACACCACCATGTAGGGCAGAAGGGTGCTGTGCTCCAACGCCTGCTCCGGGGTCAGCACCTCCCGCCGCACATGCAGATACTGCTCCCGGATGGGGGTCAGGGCTTCGTCCACCTGCCGGTAATTGCACACGGCCATCTGTGCACCGGCCTCCTGCGCCGCATGGTAAAGCTTTGCGCAGAAGTCCGGCGTGATGGTGTCGTCTGAATCCACAAAGGCGATCCATTCGCCCTCTGCCGCGTCCAGCCCGGCATTGCGTGCCCCGCTCAGACCACGATTCTTCTGGTGGATGACCCGGATGCGGCTGTCCTTTGCCGCTGCGGCATCGCACAAAGCAGGGCAGCTGTCCGGAGAGCCATCGTCCACCAGGATCAGCTCAAAATCCGTGAAGGTCTGGGCAAGGATGGAAGAGATGCAGGCGCTCAGAAAACGCTCTGTCTTATATACCGGCACGATGATGCTGATCTCCGGCTGTTTTTTATGTTGTTCCTGCACAATAAACTCCTCATTGCTTCAGGTCGTTTTCTGCCGTCTTTCCGCCCTTTTGCGGCATAGATCCAGATAACTGCAGGCCGATGCAGCGCAGACCACTGCCGCCCACAAATTTTTTAGTGTTACGCCGCGGGCTTGCATCAGCCGATGGCGGGCTGTACGCTCATACGCAAAGGCTTCCTTCATCCGGGGGCTTTTGCGCTCTTCCGGTGTCAGGTGCAGCCAGATGTCCCACACGGCAGTCAAAATCGGGCGATAGGCCGCACACAAAGCATCCCGGATGCCGTTTTGGTACAGCACATCAAACAGGCGGTACCATGCTTCCACCCAGTCCAGTGTTTTCAAGGTAGTCTTGCGGTGCATGGCACTGCCGGTAACGATGCGGTAATTGTATAAAAAATCCCATACACCGCAGGCAGAAGCCGCTCTTGCGTAAATGACCGGCATGAGACAGGTATCTTCAAACGCCTTGTTTTCTGGATAGCGCAGATTTTCCAGCAGTTTTCGGCGATAAAGCTTATTCCACGGAACCTGAAAATCCGACACCACCATCCGGCGCAGAACTTCCTCCTGCGGCAAAAACTCGTTCAAAAGGCGATGTTCTCCGCCTGCAAGCGTTTTGCCCATTTCATCAATGCACTGACTGCTGCAGATTGCAAAATCTGCACCCGTTTCCAGCGCTGCCTTATGCATTTTTTCCAGATATTCTGGTTCCACCGTATCATCCGAATCCACAAACGCGATCCAATTTCCCTGTGCTGCATCCAGACCCGCATTGCGGGCTGTGCTTACACCGCCGTTTTGCTTATGGATCACCCGCACGCGGCTATCCCTTTTGGCTGCTGCATCACACAGGGCAGGGCAGTTGTCCGGTGAGCCATCATCCACAAGGATCAGTTCAAAGTCCGTAAAGGTCTGAGCGAGGATGGAATCGATGCACTCATTCAGATATTTTTCCACCTGATACACTGGCACGATGATGCTGATCTCCGGTCTTCCACTTTCTGTTCTTTCACTCACAGTATTTCTCCCATTCGGAATTCAGTTTTATTTCCGGTACTTGAAGTTGAAGTAGAACTGCGGGTTTGCAATGCAGAGTGCGGTTTCTGCTGCGTTGCGCAGGGTACAGGCCCCCTGTTGACGAACCTCTCTGCCTGCTTTTTTCAAGCACGCTTCCGCCTGCCGAACCCGTTCACTGTTTCTCTGTTTGGGTGGCAGATTTTTTTTTGTGTTTCGGAGCATGCGTTTCATCAGTACATACTGCAGGAATGCTGTGTCTTTTTTTCCATACTTGAGTGCACAAGCAAGAAGGCCGTAGTTTGCATCGATCTCATCCAGATTTTTCAATGTGACCTTTCCATGCATGATGCTTGCCGGATGTAGCCGGTAATGGTACAGTTTTTCCTTTATACAAGCCACAGCTGTTGCATGTTCAATGATTTCCGGTGTGGTAAATGCATCTTCATAGTTTTTGCCCACAGGAAAAACGATTCCTTCCAGCACATCTCTCCGATGCAGTCTTGTTGCTGCCTGAATCAACGGCGTAAGGCGGATGCGGTGTATTGCTTCCTCACGGGAAAGCACTTCTGTACGTAAAGGCTGTTCCTGATAATCACAAAGACTTCCATCCTCTTCCATAAAAACTTCGTTGCAGACTGCAAGTTCAGCACCTGTCTGCTTTGCTGCCCGCAGCATTTTTTCGTAGTAAGTCTTGTCTACAAAGTCATCCGGGTCCACAAAGCCGATCCAATTTCCCTGTGCAGCTGCCAAACCCGCATTGCGAGCTGTGCTTACACCGCCGTTGATTTTATGGATTACCCGCACGCGGCTGTCTTTTTCTGCCGCAGCATCACACAGAGCAGGGCAGTTGTCCGGGGAGCCATCGTCCACAAGGATCAGCTCAAAATCCGTAAAGGTCTGTGCCAGAATGGAATCAATGCATTCGTTCAGGTATTTTTCCACCTTATACACCGGCACGATGATGCTGATCTCCGGGGATTTTTTTTGCTCTGTCATGTTCCTTAAACCACTTTCTGTGTTTATTTTTATTCCTCACACGCTATTTCTATTATACATGGTTTGGATGGATTTGAAAAGAAGCCGCCGTACAGAAATCTCTGCGCGGCGGCTTCTTTCAAATCTTATTGTGTTTTCAAGGTTTACTCTTCGCCCTTATCATCGGCTTCCGGGGCTTCTGCAGCGGCGGCAGCATCCGCAGCTTCCATGGCGGCAAGCTGCTCTGCGGTGGGTTCTGCATCGGCATCGGAGGTGTCGATCTGCTCGGTCTGGGCCTCGTCGTCGTGGTCGGTGCGGGCAAGTACCATCACCTTGTCGTTCTCACCCAAGCGCATCACCCGCACGCCGGAGCCGTAGCGGCTCTGCAGCGGGATCTCGTTGGCGTGCAGACGGATGATGATGCCCTCCTGACTGCTCAGCAGCACATCGTCCACATCATCCACGATCTTCACGGCGGCTACCTTGTCGCGGCTCACATCGTAGTTGCGGATGCCCTTGCCGCCGCGGGCGGTGATGCGGTAGGTGTCGATATCGGAGCGGCGTCCCTTGCCGTTCTCGGTCACGGTCAGCACCGTGCCGCCCTCGCGGCAGATGCACACGCCGACGACCTCATCGCCCTCCGCCAGACGGATGGCGCGCACGCCGTGGCCGTTACGGCCCATCGGGCGGGCATCCTCCTCGTTGAAGCGGATGGCCTGACCGTTGCGGGTGGCAACGATGAGCATATCGTGGCCGGAGGTCAGGCGGGTCCATGCCAGCGCATCGCCCTCGTTCAGGGCAATGCCGATCAGGCCGCTCTTGCGGATGTTGGCGTACTGTTCCAGCGGGGTGCGCTTGATGAGACCCTGCTTGGTGACCATGGTCACATAGCCGCCCGACTGCTCAGCATCCTTGCTCTGGCAGATCATGTTGGTGACCTTTTCGCCCTCCGCCAGCTGCAGCAGGTTGACGATGTTCATACCCTTGCTGGTGCGGCTGCCCTCGGCGATGGTGTAGCCCTTGATGCGGAACAGGCGGCCCCGGTCGGTGACAAAGAGCACATAGTCGTGGGTGGAGCCTACGAACATCTCCTGCACGATATCCTCTTCCTTGCGGGTCATGCCGGAGATGCCGCGTCCGCCGCGGCGCTGTGCCTGATAGGTGGCCTTGAGCTGACGCTTGATATAACCGGCCTCGGTCAGGGTGTAGACGCACTGCTCCTCGGCGATCAGATCCTCGATATCCACCTCACCGGTCACGGACTGGATCTCAGTGCGGCGCTCGTCGCCGAAGCGCTTCTTCATTTCCAGCAGCTCGTCCTTGACGATGGCAAGCACCCGGGCGTCATCGGCCAGAATAGCTTCCCAGTCCTCGATCTTGGCCTGCAGGCTGGCCAGTTCTTCCTCGATCTTCAAGATCTCCAGACCGGCCAGACGACCCAGCTGCAGCTTGACGATGGCGTCTGCCTGCGGGTCGTCAAAGCCGAACTGCTCCATGATGGCGGCTTTGGCTTCTGCCATGCCGCCCTTGCAGGCGCGGATGGTGGCGATCAGTTCGTCCACGATGTCGGTAGCCTTTTTCAGACCTTCCAGAATGTGGGCGCGCTCCTTGGCCTTTTTCAGGTCGTACTGGGTGCGGCGGCGCACCACCTCATCCTGAAATTCCACATACTTCTGCAGCATCTGCTTCAGGGTGAGCACCTTGGGCACCTTGTGGTCGATGGCCAGCATGATGACGCCCACGGTATCCTGCAGCTGGGTGTACTGGTACAGCTGGTTCAGGATGACCTGCGCGTTGGCGTCCTTGCGGATGTCCACCACGATGCGCATACCCTTGCGGTTGGTCTCATCGTTCAGGCCGGTGATGCCCTCGATGCGCTTTTCCTTGACAAGGTCTGCCATGTGCTCGATGAGGCGTGCCTTGTTGACCATATAGGGAATTTCGGTAATGACGATCTGGGTGCGGCCGTTTTTGGTCTCCTCAATGGTGGCGCGGCCGCGCAGGGTGATCTTGCCGCGGCCGGTGGCGTAGGCGGCGCGGATGCCGCTGCGTCCCATGATGATGCCGGCGGTGGGGAAGTCCGGGCCCTTGATGTGCTCCATCAGGCCGGGCAGGTCGATGTCCGGGTCATCGATATAGGCGATGCAGCCGTCAATGACCTCGCTCAGGTTGTGGGGCGGGATGTTGGTAGCCATACCGACCGCGATACCCTGACTGCCGTTGACCAGCAGGTTCGGGAAGCGGCAGGGCAGCACGCTGGGCTCCTTTTTGGTCTCGTCAAAGTTGGGATCCCAGTCGATGGTGTCCTTCTCAATATCGGTCAGCATCTCCACCGCCATGCGGCTCATGCGGGCCTCGGTGTAACGATAAGCAGCCGGGGGGTCGCCGTCCACAGAACCAAAGTTACCCTGACCATCCACCAGCGGATAGCGCAGCGAGAAGTCCTGTGCCAGACGTACCATGGCATCGTAGACCGATGCGTCGCCGTGGGGGTGGTAAGAGCCCAGCACTGCACCAACGGTATCGGCGGATTTGCGGTATGCATGGCTGGGGTCGTTGCCGCGCTCATGCATGGTGTACAGGATGCGGCGGTGGACGGGTTTCAAGCCGTCCCGCACATCGGGCAGGGCGCGGGACACGATGACCGACATGGAATAATCCAGGAAGGCCGTTTCGATCTCCTTTTTGACGTCGCGGATGATCTTTTTGGTTCCGCTGCCCGGTATCATCACATAATCTTCTTCCATTTGTTCCTCCGTAGGGTTTGACCCTCTCTTTTGTACAGGAAAGGGATTTTTTTCTCGGAAAACAGCTTCGCCCTCTCAGTCAAAGCCTGTCGGCTTTGCCAGCTCTCCCAAAGGGAGAGCCAAGAGCACTGCCGGAAACTTTCTCATTACTCCTAAAGCTTTAGCAACGAGCCTTAGACCTTGGCTCCCCCTTCGGGGGAGCTGGCGCGGGAGCGCCTGAGAGGGTTTTCTTACACGTCCAGCTTTGCGTACTGGGCGTTGGTCTCGATAAAGCGGCGGCGGGGCTCCACCTGATCGCCCATCAGGATGGTAAAAGCTTCGTCAGCCTTTTCGGCATCCTCGATGGTGATCTGCACGATGACCCGGTTGTCCGGGTTCATGGTGGTCTCCCACAGCTGTTCGGGGTTCATCTCACCAAGGCCCTTGTAGCGGTTCACCTTTGCGCCGGGCATCTCCTGCGAGAGGATGGCCATTTCCGCGTCGTTGTAGGCGTACTTGATGGTGTTGCCCTTCTGCACCTTGAACAGGGGCGGCTGTGCCACATACACATGACCCTGCTCGATCAGCGGGCGCATATAGCGGAAGAAGAAGGTCAGCATCAGGGTGCAGATATGGGAGCCGTCCACGTCCGCATCGGCCATGATGAACACCTTGTCGTACCGCAGCTTGGAGATATCGAACTCGTCACCGATGCCGCAGCCCAGTGCCAGCACCACCGGCATCAGCTTGTCATTGCCGTAAATTTTATCGGCGCGGGCCTTTTCCACGTTCAGCATCTTGCCCCACAGCGGCAGGATGGCCTGAATGGCAGAGTCGCGTCCCATCTTGGCAGAGCCGCCTGCAGAGTCGCCCTCGACGATGAAAATTTCGGTGCGGCTGGGGTCTTTTTCGCGGCAGTCTGCCAGCTTGCCGGGCATCCGGCTGGTCTCCAGCGCGCTCTTGCGGCGCACCAGTTCGCGGGCCTTTTTGGCGGCGGCGCGGGCGCGGGCGGCCTGTGTGGCTTTTTCAAAAATGGCTTTTGCCACGCCGGGGTTCTCCTCAAAGAACTCCATCAGCTTGGAGTAGACCATGTTGGAAACGAGGGTGCGAATTTCGGTATTGCCCAGCTTTGCCTTGGTCTGGCCTTCAAATTCGGCTTCCTGCAGCTTGACCGAGATGACGCAGATCAGACCCTCGCGCACGTCTGCGCCGGACAGGTTCTCGTCCTTGTCCTTCAGCAGGCCGTGGCTGCGGCCGTAATCGTTGAACACGCGGGTCAGGCTGGCTTTAAAGCCCTCTTCGTGGGTACCGCCGTCCGGGGTGTTGACGTTGTTGGCAAAGCTCAGAAGCAGCTCGTTGTAGCTGGAATTGTACTGCAAAGCGATCTCCGCCACGCCGCGGTCGGTCTGCCCCTTGAGGTAGATGACGTTGGGGTGCAGCACTTCCAGCTTGCGCTTTTCGCCCAGATAGGTGACAAAGCTCTTGATGCCGCCCTCGTAGCACATGACCTCGGAGCGGTAGCAGGGGTCGCCCTCCTGCCCATCCTCCAGCACGGGGGTGTACAGCTGACGCTCATCGGTCAGGGTGATCTTGACACCGGCGTTCAGGAAGCTTTCCTCCCGCAGGCGCTTTTCCAGCGTGTCGAAATCGTAGACGGTGGTATCCTTGAACATTTCCGGGTCGGGTTTGAAGGTGACCCGGGTGCCGGTGACGCCCTCGGCTACCGTGCCGATGCACTTGAGGTCGCCGTCCGGGTCGCCGCGCCGGAAGGTCTGCTCGTACTCCTTGCCATCGCGGCGCACATTGACAGTAAGCCACTCGGAGCAGGCGTTGACCACCGAAGCGCCCACGCCGTGCAGACCGCCAGCCACCTTGTAGCCGGAATTTTCGCCGCCGAACTTGCCGCCGGCGTGCAGGATGGTGTACACCACGGTGACGGCGGGCAGACCGGTGTCGGCCTGAATGTCCACGGGGATGCCGCGTCCGTTATCGGTGACCTGAATGATATTGTCCTTCAGGATCTTGACCTCGATGTGGTCGCAGTAACCCGCCAGCGCCTCGTCAATGGCGTTGTCCACGATCTCGTACACCAGATGATGCAGACCGCGCTCACCGGTGGAGCCGATATACATACCCGGGCGCTTGCGCACCGCCTCCAGACCCTTCAGCACCTGGATCTCGCTGGCGTTATACTCGTGGTCGGTTACGGTATCGGCATTTGTACTGGTAATGATTTCTTCTGCCATATCCTTTCTCCCTTTTGTTCATTTTTGCGTTTGTTTTTTCAAATTATAGCAAAGCGGGAACCGGTACACCATGGTGTACTTTTTTCTCGCCGTTTTGTTGTGTTTTCACGCGCTGCCCGCAACGGGCGTTCCGGCTGGCACGGTGCGGCTTTCCGGGCAGTTCCGGGGCTTTCCCATCCCTCTTTTTTTGTGGATCTTCCGCCCGTTTTCCGCAAATTTCACTCCACCATCTTTTGCGCTCTGCGGCGCATGGCGGCGCTGGACAGCTCCGAAAGATACACCGCATCCACCAGCCCTCCGTCTGCCAGCACATAGCACTGGGGCAGCTCGTCCGAAAGGCTGACCACCGCCCCGTTCTTCTGGGCGTAGTTCAAAAACTCCCGCCCCCGGGGGGAGATGGTGGTGGTCTCCAGATCAAAGATACCAATGATGTCACGGTCGTTCAGGACATAGTCCCGCCCCAGATGAATATACATACTGTATTTTCTCCCGTGTCTTTTGTTTGCATAAAGTCCGTGAAAATGCAGCTTTTATGCAGTATTGCTTACAACATTTATCCATGCCATCAGACCCGGTTCAGCACCCCGCCGTCCATGCGGTACACCTCGCCGTCAGTCTTTAAAAAGTCCGTGTCATCGCAGCTGGTCACAAAGGTCTGCTTTTCCTTCATGCAGGTGAGCAGATACTGCTTGCGCCCTTCGTCCAGCTCGCTCAGCACATCATCCAGCAGCAGTACCGGGTGCTCCCCGGTGATCTGCGCCGCCGCCGCAGCTTCGGCCATTTTCAGGCTCAGCACCACGCTGCGCTGCTGTCCCTGACTGGCATACACCCGGGCAGGCTGATCGTCCAGCAGCAGCTCCAAGTCCTCGCGGTGGATGCCGCACAGGCTCTGCCCGGCGCGCAGCTCTTCCTCCTGCCGCTGGCGCAGCAGTGCGGCAAGCCCGCCCGGCGCAAACTGGGCGGCATAGCGGATGCTCATCCGCTCCGCCCCGTGGGAAAGCTCCGCGTAGTTGGCACAGGCGCGGGGAGCCAGCAGTTTCAGATACTCCCGCCGCCGCTGCTGCAAGGCTTCGCCCTGTGCGGCAAGTTCGGTGTTGAGCACCTCCAGCAGGGTGCGCTTTTCCGCGTAGGGACGCTCCTGCCCGTTTGCGGAGTGGCGCAGCAGCGCATTTTTTTGCTGCAATACCCGCACATAGCGGCGGTAGCTTGCCAGATACCCGGGGTACAGCTGGCACAGCGCAGCGTCCAGAAATTTGCGCCGCCCTTCCGGAGCCCCCTTGACAAGGCTCAGGTGCCCGGGGTCGAACACCACCGCCGGAAAGCTGCCCGCCAGTGCCGCCGCCCGCTTGGGCGCTGCGCCGTTCACCGCCGCATAGCGGCCGGGCTTTGCGGCTTCCGGGGTGCCCACGGTCATGCGGATGTGGGCAGGCTCGGCGGGCTCACAGCCTTCTGGCCGGTCCCGCTGGGTATCGGCTTCCAGCACCGCAAATGCTTCTCCCCGGCGCACAAGCTCGGCATCCTTGCCGCCCCGGAAGCTTTTGCCGCCGGTCAGCA
>OGLQ01000965.1_pt1 | contig 13456 bp, 12 predicted proteins | sample 1572941 | NCBI WGS metagenome assembly OGLQ01 (sample SAMEA2581891, study PRJEB24529) | metagenome | biome: Human gut stool | place: China | collected 2011
CGGGTACGGTGCAGAAGCCGTCATACTTGGGAACGCTGCCGATGTAGTCCTTGCCGTAGTCTTGGCGCAGGGTTTCGTTGTTCCATGCTATGCGTTTCCTTACATACCCTCCGTTCAGTTTGGGCTGCTCCACAATCTTGTAAAGCGTAGTCCCCACTCGGATGAATTCCTCCTTTGCCATGCCACCATCCGATGGCGGTCTGTGGCTGTCTTGTTGTTTGTTAGCTGACATAATCAAATGGTTTTAAGTTTGAAAAATACCAGCTACAAAAGTATAAGCATTTATCGGATAAGTTGTTACGCAAAACGCGGCAGAACGGTGACAAATAGCCCCCGAAGAAAAAACTTTCAATGGTTTGGAACGGAAGTCGGGCAGGACAGACGAAAAAACTCCCAAAAAACGAATGTGGGGATTACGCTTTTCGGGAGAAAAAATTGGAGTTCCTGTTGATATGTCGGTCAGATTATATGCTGACACGCTGGCTTGATTACTCTATTCGTGACTGAATGAATGGATTCCGTCAGTCGTGCAACCAATTCAGCTACGAGAAGTATTCGGCTTTGGCTATGCCGTTGGTGTTCAGCGAAAAGAAGATGCTTGTTTTCTCTTTTCGCAAGTACAGTCTTTCAAGAACGGCATTGCGCACCTGCTTCGCACTGTATGTGCCGATACGGAACGCAAGGGCGATTATCGTTTCAAGGCTGTAAACCTCCATGCTGCACTTGTCGGACAGTCGGATGGTATGCCTTATCTCACACTCATTCAGAATGCCGTTCTTGCAGAGTGTCTTTATCCCTGCCCTGATAGTCGGGGCGGTTACATTGAACAACTCGCAAAGCTCCCACTCACTCATGGCGGTTGCCTGTATATCTTTCGGCATAACTACATTGCCGAACTCGTTCATTGTTATGATGTTTCTTTCCTCTTTCATTATCGTTTGATTTAAGGGTTACTGAATGGCATTGCAAATGTTCTTTTCCATATCCTCCAGTTTGTGCGACAATGTTTCCATATCCTGACTAATCTTTTGGGCTGTGATTTTTGCGTAAATTTGGGTCGTTTTTATGTTGGTATGTCCCAAAAGTCGGCTGACGGTTTCAATGGGTACTCCGTTGGATAACAGCACAGTGGTCGCTGCCGAATGTCTTGCTACATGATAGGTCAAGTGGACTTTTATACCGCACAACTTGGCAATGGCTTTCAGCTTCTTGTTGCAAGTCGTGTTACTCGGCATGGGGAATACTTTATTATCTCTTGTCATACCCCTGTACTTCTCTATTATCTTTCGGGGAACATCCAACAATCGGATATTGGATTCCGTGTTAGTTTTCTTTCTTCGGGTGATAATCCACAGATTTCCGTCAAAGAATGTTTGCAGGTTGTCTTCCGTAAGGTTCTTGACATCGGAATATGCCAAACCTGTAAAGGTGGAGAACAGAAATAAATCCCTGACAAGCTCGTGTGTCTTGTCGGGCATATCGGTGTTCATCATTGTGTGTATCTCCTCTCTCGTAATATACCCTCTGTCCACGCTTTCGGGAGAGTTGATGTACCCTGCAAAGGGATTGAACGGCAGACGACCGTCATTCCTCGCTATGGAAATAATGTGTTTCAGCACAATCATGTAGCCCCAAATGGTATTGGTGCGGCATTTTTTCTCAGTACGCAGGAAATACTCGAAGTCGTTGATGAACGAGAGGTTCAACTCTTTTAACGGAATATCTTCACGCTTGTAGGTATGGGGTAGGAACTCACGGATGTGCTTGCAGACGGTAACATAACGTCGGAATGTTCCTTTTGCCCTGCTGTGTCCCACTTTCTTGGCAAATTCGCTGTTGTGTTGTTCAAACAGTTTTAGCAAGGTTTCCTGTTTGATACCGATGCCGAGATAGGCATCTTTCAACTTGGCAGCAGTGACATAACCGTCCGTCTGCATCAACTCTTGATAACGGCGGTTTATCTCCACTCTGATTTTGTCAACGGCACGGTTGATTCTTTGCGCTTCGGCACTCTTACCCGAAGCACGGTTGTTCTTCACGTCCCACAGGCGCAAGGGAACATCCATCTTGCAACTGAACTGCTTAATCTCTCCGTCCACCGTAATGCGACACATCAAAGGCAGGTTGCCGTTGGGTTTCTCACTGCCTTTCTTCACGTAGAACAATACCTTAAATGTACTTCTCATAACTCACTTTTTTTTGGTTACAAAATTAATTCATAGTGAGTTACCGACAGATACGACACATAACGCCAAACGATGCAAAATTTAGGTTTCGCAAGAAATTTGCATCATCGCACGGGTAATGATAAAGTAACTGAACTTTTGCTGCGTTTGTCCATATTCTGTCTCTTCTTGGCTTTTGAACAAGAGAAAAATATAGCGTAACGAACGCTTTTTCAGTCTGTTCGCTACGCTTTACTCAAATTTGCTATTCCGTTAGGTGTTTATTTTAAGTCTACTACAGTAATACCTGCCCCACCAAATTGTACGTGTTCATCTTGATAGTGTGCTACTCCTGGAACACTTCCCAAATAGCTGCGAATCAGGGTGCGTAGTATGCCTGTACCTGTTCCGTGAAGGATACGTACACGGTCTATTCCCAATAGTATGGCATCATCGATAAAATAAGTTACTGCCTGTATCGCTTCATCGCCACGCATACCGCGTACATCAATATCTTGTTTGAAATTTAGTTTCTTTTCATATACCCGATCTTGTGTTTCACTGCTGACGAAGGTACTTTTTACCATTGTTTTCTGGGTGGGCTGTATTGGTGTGCTACGTTCCAGCTTATCCAGTTTTACATTGGTTTTTATCATTCCGAACATAACTATTGCATTTTTGCCATTAATTCCTAGTACTTCTCCGACACTGGATTGACCTTTGATCTTTACAGTGCTACTTACAGTGATAGGCTGTTCTTTGGGTATTGACAGTTGGGAAGATTCCGTCTTGGCTTTATCCTTTTTGTTTTTTTTCCGCTCTTGTTTTTCACGGAGTTTTTCCATTTTCCGGATGATTTCATCTTCCTTGTTCTTTTTCTCGATATCTTCTATCTGATTTTTAAAATCAGTCAGTTCCTGACGTGCCGATTGTGTACGTTCTTTGTCGGCTTGTGCTTCCTTGATGATACGGATGGTATTTTCAATTCGGGCATTTGATTCCTGTATCAATCTTTCCGCATCTTCTTTGGCCTTTCGCAAAATCTCTTTACGACTTTTCTCCAGTTCCTGTAGTTCTTCTTCGTATTTGGCGATGGTTTCTTCCATCTGTTTTTCTCGTTTGCGGATGTTCTGACGCTTGGTTTCCCAATAACGTTTGTCACGTACGATATCTTGTAGATATTTATCAGCATTGATATATTCACTCCCTACAATTTCGGATGCGTCGGCTATTACTTCTTCCGGTAAACCTATTTTCCTAGCTATTTCTACTGCAAATGAACTTCCCGGATTTCCTATTTGTAATTGGAATAAAGCTTGCATTAAATGCCTGTCATATAACATGGCACCATTAACCACTCCTTCGTGATCTTCGGCAAAATGTTTCAAATTTTGATAATGAGTGGTGATAACGCCGAATGTGCCCTTTTCATTGAAACGTTTCAACACAGCTTCAGCTATGGCTCCTCCAATTTGTGGTTCTGTACCTCCGCCGAATTCATCAATGAGGATAAGGCTGCGTTCGTTACAGCTTTTCATCATTGTTTTCATGTTGGTAAGGTGTGAGGAGTAGGTACTCAGATCGTCTTCGATACTTTGTTCGTCACCTATGTCTATAAAGATACTGCCGAATAATCCGGCATGGCTACGTTCATGCATCGGAACCGGCATACCACATTGTAACATATATTGTAGTAATCCCACAGTCTTCAGACAAACGGATTTACCTCCGGCATTCGGTCCGGATATAATTAGAATGCGTTGATTTTTAGTTAGTTCTATATCTAGAGGAACAACCTTTTTATTATGCTTGGCCAGCGAGAGTTGCAATAGTGGGTGTATGGCCATGGTCCAGTCCAAAATCTGTTTGTCTTCCAATGATGGTTTGGTGGCGTTCGTCTGAATGGAAAAATGGGCTTTGGCACGGATGAAATCAATTTCTGCCAAAAATTCGTATGACTGGAGGATGGCGGGGACCTGTGGGCGGATTATGATAGAGAAATCTGTCAGGATACGGATGATTTCCCGGCGTTCTTCTCCTTCCAATTCCCGTATTCTATTGTTTGCTTCCACTACTTCGGCCGGTTCTATGAAAACTGTTTTGCCGGTGGATGATTCATCGTGTACAATTCCCTTGATTTTCCGTTTTAATCCCGGTGCGACAGGGATGACGAGTCTTCCGTCACGCATGGTAGGAGTTACATCTTTATCAACATAACCTTCTGCTTGAGCGTTGCGTAGAATTGCATTCAAACTGCGTGATATGCTTCCGGCTGTCGAGGCCAACTCTCTGCGGATGCGTAATAATTCGGAAGAAGCATTGTCTTTGATTTTTCCGAATTTGTCTAAGATGTTGTTAATACGCGTGATGAGTTGAGGAAACACGATAATATCTCCTGCCAGTTTTTGTAGGGCAGGGTAGGGGGAGTTTTCTTGTTCTTCGTCATTCGGGGTCAGTGTCAGAAAATGGATGATATCACGAATTGTTTCTAAAGAACGGCGTAAATCAAACAGTTCTTGCTCATCCAAATACATACCTTCTACGCGGATACGTTTTAGTGATGGTCGTACATCAAAAAAATATTGGTCGGGAAAACTGTCTTCCTCTTGTATGATGCGCATGAATTCCATCACCTGTTCCAGCCATTCATTAATATCCTTAAAGGATTCTGAGAAGTTCATTTCATCTACTCTTTCTTGACCTAATGTGCTGAGACATTTCTCTTTTAGTAAATGACGGATGGAATCGAAACCTATTTTCTGTTCGAAATTCTGAGGGTATATCATGATTTATTTCTTTCGTTTATTATTCGTATGCAAAAATACGATTTGAAAATTTTATAGCAAAAAAACTGGTAAACTATTTGCTTATTTAAAATAAAGTCGTACCTTTGCAGCGATTTCAACGGAAAGTACTTTTGAAAAAAGAAGTCTTGGAGAGGTGGCAGAGTGGTCGATTGCGGCGGTCTTGAAAACCGTTGTACTGCGAGGTACCCGGGGTTCGAATCCCTGTCTCTCCGCAATAAACACTGAAAGTCAGTGAGTTGCGAAACAAACACCCAGTTTTACACCCAAGAATGTAAAATTGGGTGTTTTTGTATTATTTAAGAAAAAACGCGGAATACTTGCAGCCCTTTGATAAAACAGAACATCGCCACACACTCAAAGAGGTTGGCGATGTTGCTGAGGGTAAGTATGGCGGGAAGATTGTAGAGGTCGAGGAAGTGGAATCGCAATATAAGAAGCATCATTAATAGTGAATTATGATACATTTATAGCCCCTTTACATAATTCCATCTCAATACAATTCCAAATTTCGCCCAAACAAGAGTAGCTTTCTGTTGTTGGAACAATCACTCGCATAAATCCGACGGACTCATAGCAATGTATTGCCGATGGATTATTTTCAAAGACACCGAGAGACACTTTCGTAGCTCCCAGTGTTTCAAAAGCATATTTAACAGCCATTGAAACAAGGGCTTTTCCTAAACCGCAGCCACGTTTTGAATCATTAACTAAGACAAATCCCAACCGTTGTTCCGTCGGATTATCTGCCGGAATGCGCAGGGTGATGTACCCGGCAATATCATTGCCATCAACCATTGTTAAAGCGCGTGAGCGTTGTCCGTCAATATACCTCGCATAGTGTCTGTTCATATCTTCCGGCGTGACAGGAAAATGCTCATATCTATCTGCACACCATTGGCGCATTAGGTATTCGCTTTTAAGCCACGATGTAATCACCGCAGCATCCGAAGGCTGATATGGACGTAATAATAGGTTCATTTTTTATAGTTGCGTTTTATATCGTCAAGTTAAATTCTTAATTGGTAAACTCTTGTTCGTTCACCCCACGGATGAAAGCAATCTCCAATATATGAAAATCTGAATTTTTCATAATAGCCAATATGGTCAGTGCATAAATACAAGGTTTTGAACCCCATTTTGTGGGTATCATCAATTGCTTTGCAGATGAGTTCGTATCCGAGATTGTGACCACGATGGCTCTCCTCTACATACAATGCAACAAGCCACGGATACAAGTCCATTCTTGAATTGAAATCATTTGTCACAAGCCCAGCACATCCGATAATGTCGTCATCGTCATTTGTCAACAGATACCACTGCGGCAGTGGTTTTTCTGCGTTTAGGCAGTTTCTGAAACAATCATCATAAATAGCCATGGTTTCTTCGGTTGCCCACTTACTCTGAAAGTAAGATATTGCTCGTTCAAGATAGTTCGTATTTTCTCTGAGCGATATAATTCTTATATGTTTCCTCATAAGGTCTATGTATTGTCAGAATTGCAATAAATGATGCGTAAAAGACTTTACTGTCACAAATTCTTCACCATATAGCGAATCACAACAGCCTTGACATTGGCTTCAGGGTATTTGCTTTGGAAATAAGCTGTAAGGTCTTTATATAGCCATATATCAATGCTTTGCGGCGCAATTTCTCTGCTTCGATTCTGAGCAGATATAAACACATCATATTGCATTACAGAGTCTTCTGTATCATCGTCTGTTGCAAAATCAAACTCTCCATATCCGGTAACTTGACTTTCTGGTGGAAGCAATTTATATGTTTCGGGAAACTCCGTTAGCTCCTTGCTTCTTCTAATCAAAACGCCATGCCTGACAGTGTGCATATCGTCATCCAATAAGAACCAATTGTCCACTATGGGAAAGGCAATATAATAACGCAAGCCTCCAAATTTATAAGTAGCATCAGTTTTAAGGTCATTCTCTATATCCTCCTTTTTGTCGGCTTCAATGGCATAAGCAAATTCAGGATTGATATACGGACAACGTTGCTCAAAATACCAGTCCGGGATGAAATGAGGAGGTAAATTTTCAGAGTTTTTGCGTTCTCTCGATATGACTTCCAATAGCTCGTATTCAGTCCATGCCGGATCGCCCATATTATAATCCAGATAGCTCGTTTCACTGATGCGTATTTGGTACTCATATCCTTCTTCATATTCAAACTTACCGATACTTCCATGAGCCTCCCAATCGATGGACTGCTCGTTTTTTACAGCATATACATCTGCAAGTACATTGCTACCACTTGATGTTAAAACACCGGGGAGTTTTACAGAAGCCACCGTAAGCGTGTATTCCTTGTAATCGGTTACTTTTCTGCCATCTTCATTATCGTCATTGCACGATGTTACCCCTATCACTGTAAAGATTGCTATGAGCAGCATTCTGAGAAAGTCTTTCTTCTTCATTTTTTATCCGTTTTGATTGTTCACTATTATTATCATTCATACCCTGTCAGCTCGATGGGAGGATTATGGTTAAAGAAAACGTGAGCCAACTATGCCACGTCTAAGTGAAGGTCGTAGGAAACCTTTGATGCAGATGTAACAATAGCAGCCCACGCTATATGCGTGAGAACCACTATGCTATCTCTTGCATCAGTTTGAAAATTTCCTACGTTTTCACCTACAAGATAAACATAACGTTTCTTCTTTTTTTCTTATGTCTTGGAAAGAGTTACCCCTATCCGAATGCAAAATTAGTTATTTTATTGATGTTTTGCATTATATAGCACAGAATTATAGCTTGAATCCTCTACTTTTTCTTGGCTCTTCCGCTGACTGTCGCAAACCTTGCCGAAGTTTTTCCCATTGCTCTTTGAACCATCCGCCTATTGGCTGCCTATTTATGGTCAGCACCAGTTTATTGTCATCAACCGGACTTTTTTCCACCCTGAAAATATCATTTTTGATATCAAACTTCCGTCTATGTTCTTCGGAATAAATTTTACCACTGCATTGGATGGCTTCTTTCTTTGTCAAAAGACAATCTATCATATCTTTGGTAAATCCAATGACAGCGCATAGTTTTTCCATTCTCAACATTTCTTTGAGCATTGGAAACCATTTGTGGGCTTTTTCAAGCAATATGTTCAGTCGGGATATTTCCTTGTCTTTGGTTTCAAGCTCTTGATTGTGTATTCCTTGAAGATTACGTATTTGTTTGCCGTGCTGTTCCTGCATTTGTTGCATCTTGGCTTTTAATTCATCAATGCCCTTGTCACGCTTGACAACTTCCTGACGCAATTTTTCGTTGGCTTGTTCCAAACCTTTCAATTTTCCACTTCCGAAAAGAGAACCGACACCACTTGCTATTGCTGTGGCTGCATTAGTGGCTGTTTTCTTTAGCTTGTCAGTGTGTATCTCCGATTTTACCTGTTTAAGCTCCTGTTCGGCAAGGCTTACCTGTTGCTCCTTATGTCGCTTTTCTGTATCTATGCGTTGCAGTTCGGCTTTCTGTTTCTCGATGATAAAATCGTTTCGTTCCAAATGCTCCTTGCCTGTAACAGCTTTCGACTGTCCTCGTTCCATCAGGAGAATGTCGGATGCCAAACTCTGCATTTCGGTCATATCCTCGTCATTAAGTTTTCGGCTCTTTCCGGTTTCGTGGTTCATCCAGTCGAAAACGATATGGGCATGGTAGTTCGGCTTGAACCACCTTCCGCCTATTTGGAAACTCTCCTTATCCTCTGCATCAGGCTGTCCGTTCAGCCAATGCCCCTCGTCTTTGTGCAGGAAGATTTGAAGCGGAGTGATACCCCAGCGTCTTTGGCACTCCTCGCCAAACTTGCGCACGTCTGCCAGTGTGGTGTCCGGTCTGATGAGCAACACCCCCTCACGGATGGGCGAACATCCCGTCACTTTGACAATCTTTCCATTCTTTCCCTTGCGTTCCCGCTCTTTTTCCTGCATGGCACGTCCGGTCTTTTCCTTGACCATCAGCTTGATATTGTCATAATGTGTCCGCAATTCGGGAGTGCCGAAGTCGGGATTTATCCACTGCTCATTGTCGGTGGAAAGTTCGGGAATGACATAGATTCTGGACTCCCCGATGTTTCGCATATACTCGACAGTCCTTCGGTTGTGTGCCTCGCTTGATGTGATGTTGCAAGGCTTGATGTGTATGCTTGATTTTGTAGCCATAGCTTCTTTTCTTTGTTTACAATTGCTTATTTTGCTCGCTTCCGCAGAAGGGTTCTTAGGGGTACGCCCATAAGCGGAGATTGCAAAGAGAAGGTCACTCTTTGCTCGGGGTTCTCAGGGGTGAAACGCCCTGAGTGGGTCATTAGGGCAAAGCCCTAATCCCCTCGGGAGAGTCCACAACTACGGAAGCGAAGCGTGTAGTTATAGTGGGCTATAACCGAAAGCCGTTTTTCTTTTTCGGTGGCTGGCTGCGCGTCCCTTTTACAGATTGGACTTGCCTTTTTCTTTCAGTCTGTTCCTGTAAGTATTCGTTCAAGTCCTTGCATCCGCTGTAGGTCTGCGAAGCGTCACGGATGTATAAGTCCCTGCCGTATTCCATACGGATTTGTTGGAGTGCTTCCATCCCTGCACGGTCATTGTCAAAGAAACAATGGATGCGCTCGTAGCTCCCCAAAGGATAAAGAGCTTTGGAAACATTGGCTACGGAGTTCAGCACCATATAATCTTGCCTGTCCAGTTCGGGATATTTCGGGCAATTCTCCAATCTCAAAGTAAGAAATGAAAGATAGTCCATAAATCCCTCGAACACAAAACAAGTATCTCTTGGCTTTTCCGAATATTTGATATGGGAGATTTCTTTCGGTGCGATGCAGCCTTTGAAATACCGGTTGCGAATTTCATACCCTCCCGACACATTGGGAAAGGCGATGGCAAAATAATGTTTGCCGTTATTTGTGAAGTGCGCCTCATTGCATTCTCTTTTCGCCAGTGCAATGTTTATTCCCCTTTCCTGCAAATAGTCAAGTAGGGCAGGAGAAGAAAGCGGCACAATCTCCAGTTGTTGGAAACTTGGCTCGGAAGATGATTGCTTGCCAAAAGAAAAAGATACGGGACGAATGCTGGGTGCCTGTTCTTCGATTCTTTGCAGGAGATGTGGCACGTGGTCGGAACAATAAAGTTCCTGTGCCAGTGCGATGATATTCCCGCCCTTGCCGAGTGCAAAATCATACCATTGGTTACGTTCTGTATTCACCTTGAACGAGGCTTCCGTTTCTTCCCTTAGCGGTGATTTATACCACAGGTTTATCCCCTGCTGTTTGACGGGAGAAAAGCCCAAACTGTGCAGATAATCTGCTATCTTGATTTGTTTCGCTGTCTGTATATCCATAAAACGATTGGTTTAATGATAATTGAATTGGTTTATTTCTCTTTTCGCCCGTACCTCTTTATGAAGTACGGTCAGTATAATCACTTCACTTTATTTTCGTATATATAGGGTACGGTAATAAAGTGAAGCGGTTTTACCACATTCCGCAATCACTTCGCTTTATCCCTAATATATAGACCCTCGGAATAAAGTGAAGCGATTGCAAGGTGTGTGTTAATAGTGGAAGTCGGGTATAAATGTGTACTTCCTGCCGTTCTCCTGCACTATCATCCGTTTGTTCCGAAGCATGGTGATGAGCGGTACTGCCTTTTGATGGTTCAGTTTTACACCTACTGACGCATAGCTTTTGATTAAAGCATTTTCCAGTTCCTTGTAGCCGTATTCCTCTTTCAGTCCGAAAACAGCTTCCAATGCGATGCGGTGCTGCTGCTCTGTGATGTGCCTGTAAGGGTCAAACTTTTCTTCTTCCGGTCTTCCCGGCTTCTTGGCTTCGGGCTTGTAGCCCTCCATTAGTTCGGGCAGGGCATTGTCGTTGATACGGAATGCAAAAGGCTCGAAGTCCATTGCCCGTATGTGCATGGCTGAAACATTGCTTATATCCCCGTTGTTCTTGTCCTTTTCCACAAGTAAGATAGTCTCAGCCTTGTTGTTCAGTTCTGTGCCGATATGCCCCCTTGCATTCTCATCGCCTTTGTTCTGATGAAGTATCGTATGGATGTGTATCTGCCTTTCATCCGTCCATTGCATCAGTTTTGAAATGATATGTGTGGATTCGCTCGGACTGTTAATGTCATATACCATATCACGGATGCCGTCTATGATTACAAGACCAATATCGGGTGTATTATAGATAGCCTGCTCTACAATCCTGATACGTTGTCCGGGCGTGTATTTCCTCAAAGCGAGAAATTCGAGGCTCTCATTGTCCATGTCATCAGGCAAGTCAGCCATCCGCAAAATGCGTTTCATGACTTTCTGGCAATGATAGGGGCTTTGTTCCGTATCCACATAAAGCACTTTCCGCTTCTCTTCCGGAAGTTCCGCAACATATCGCAATACCGTACCGTTCTTCAATGCAGCGGCTACGATAGCCGACACATTGAACGTCTTTTTACTTTTGGCTTTGCCGATGGATGCGCTGAAATTGCCCAATGTCCCTATGACAGAACCCTGTATTGTGAGGATTTCAGGTGCTTTCTCATAACTTTTCGACAGGCTCAAACGTGAGGCTTGCCAAAGGATTACCGCTTCTTCTGCCGATATTTCCTTGTTGTCTTTCATATAATCCATAAGTACCCCTTCCATTATTTTCGTCCTCCGGTTTTCTTTCCTGCCAGTTCAAGGGCAAGTTCCGCATCTACGATAATCTTGCGCCCTATTTGTGTAATGGCTTTGTCTATCTTTCCGCTTTTCTTTATACGGTTGGCGGTGGGCAGACTGCACCCGAACAATTTGGCAATGCCAAGTATTCCGTACACATACTTTCTTTCTGTATCCGTGACGGGTTGCGGTTGCGCTTCCGTTTGGTTGGAAGCGTGTTTGCTTAGGAATATGAATTCTTCGCCTGTCATCTGCCAGACGGGTTTTAATAATAACTCTTGAAGATTTGTCATCGTCCAATCTATTTAGCCGTTAAACTATCAGCCCTGCGCATTGGCTGTTATTTCTGTTCTCGAACGATGCAAAATTAGATCGGGTTATGAGTGGTAAGGATGTGGTTGGTGTAAATGGAATATCTTATTATTCATCTGAATATCAGTAAATAAAAATACCACTCAAAAATTAATTTGAGTGGTAAAAGTGGTAATCTCGTAAAAAGTCTTGAAATATCACGGATTATCGGAATATGCCGTCCATTTCTTTGGCAAACTCCCGGTTGCTGTCACTGGGGAAATCGGAAACGGGTTCTTTATATTTTGACTTGTAGTAATTCTCATCAATATCCAGCTGTTTCAGGATTGTATTCTTCCATTTATCCCTGTCTTGTTTAGGCAGTTTTTCACTCATCAGGAATATCAGGTAACACACTCGTATCTTTTCCCTTGCCTTGATTTTTAGTTTGTTCTTGTAGGGGTGCAGGTTTATATTGGCATAGAAGTCCTGCGTTGCAATATCTTCAAACTGTTCCCCCACACAGACTTTATGAATAAGCGAAAGTAATTCTGTATTGAAATATTCGGGTTGTTCCTTTGGTATATCCTGTTGTTTCTCTTGCTTGCTCGGTTCATCAGGCTTATCTTTTGCTACGGGAATATATTTTGCCAATATTTCCATAAAATGAAAACTCAGTTTATAAATATTTCCGCAACAGTTCTCAATATATTGGAAAGCCTCCTTTTTTGCTTGCCTTTGCAATTCATAAAGCCTGTTCAGTTCTTCTTTTTCCTTCTCATATTCAGCCTTGCAGCGTTCGTACTCCTTTTCGGCTTGCTTTTCTTCTTCTGCCGTATGTTCCCTGTAGCCAATGGAATCATATCTGTTATATGCTTCATTCAAAGGCTTGCTTAATTTTTGTGTAACTCTCAACTGTGCTTCTATATCAGTGTCATATCTGCCAGCGAAGTTGTAGCATACACGGGAAATTACCTTATCATCAAACAATGGATGTTTTTCGTAAATCAGTATGTTTTTCTCTATCTCGGTTCTCAGGCTGTTGAGAATCAGAGTATATTGTTCTTTATGTCTGTCAAGTACCAGTTTAAGGATAGCGGCTTCAAAAGCTGTTGTATCATTGTACTGCTTATAGAAGTCCGTGATGAATTTCTGCTTGTCAAAAGAGAAAGTATGGCTGATTATAAAGTCGCTGTATATTCGATTGAGTTCGCCATATTGGGGAATCATAATCTGTATTTCTCCTGCCATATACACTTGGTTTATGGATTCTTATCTTTATCAAGAAAGGAAGTCAGTTCTTCTTCCACTTCCTCTATACTTGGCAGAGCCGATTTTAAGTTTTCAGGTATAGCCTTGCTCAACTGGTAATCGCTGATGCCTATCGGCTGGTCATAGCCTGTCAATGCGTATTGCGCTACAACTTCGTCTTTTCCTTTGCACAGCAACAACCCGATAGTCTTGTTGTCATTCTCTCCCCTTAGCTTGTCATCCACCACATTGATGTAGAAGTTCAGTTGTCCTGCATACTCCGGTTTGAATG
>OGLQ01000972.1_pt1 | contig 13324 bp, 11 predicted proteins | sample 1572941 | NCBI WGS metagenome assembly OGLQ01 (sample SAMEA2581891, study PRJEB24529) | metagenome | biome: Human gut stool | place: China | collected 2011
CTTTTATTACGCCTTAAAGATGAAAAATAAGTTTGTTATAGTGTGCTTGATAATACCTATCTCATCAGATGGAATTTTTACATATAAATGATTTGGTTTTGAAAATCCACCTGACCTGCGAACCAATAATCCCTCATCATCTAATTCCTTCAATGCTATTTTTACAGAAGATTTGCATTTGCCGATTTGAACAGATAATTCATCAATTGGAAATATCAAATAAACATTTCCATACTCGTCTATCCAGCTATTCTTTCTCGATATCCGCGCCCGGTCATACAAAATCATATAAAGAAATTTTGCAGTTTGAGAAATTCGCAGCTTTAGCAAAAACTTCGGAAACTGGAAGTACTGAAGCATCTGCTCAGACTCCTTCATGTATTCATATTTCATTCTTTTCTCGCCTCATTTCTATGTGAATCGGACATTCGCAATCCGCTTCGCTACTTGCTCATGAACGCAGTCGTTTCGCGAACTGCGTTCAAATTGTTGTAAAAAACATTTTTCTGCCGGCTCAAAAATGTCCTTACACATATTCAAAAGATGAAGGGCATAAATACAGGCTCTTGATGAAAAATTTTTATTTTTTCCTGTCAAAAATACCCTTACATAAAACGAAACGCTGAGAGGCATTTTTACAGCCCCCCTGATAAAATTTTTTCGGTTAATTGAATACTTAAAAACAAAAAAACACTCACCTATTCCAGGTGAATGCTTTATCTAAATTTCATTATTTTGTTATCTGTGACGCTTACTCAGAAACGCTTGCGTGCCTGCTAAAATGTAATTGCCAGCAATTATATTTTCACGTGGGTATGGGGACGTAATCCCCATCAAGTCTGCTACTCGTAAGTAATACAAAATTGTCAAAATGACAATACTGTAATACACGGGTGGATCTTGCTCTGGTTGTAACGTATTAATTTATACAATAATAGACCCAAATGGGCACTTTCACCATTTGAGCCTATATATTATATGTCTTTTGGATAATAGCTAAAAAAGTAGCTGTCTAGACAGTATGTTTTTAACGTAGAATTGATTTTATTCAAATACTACTGACTCATCAAATTAGATAAATCATCATTTTGAACAAACGATCACATATCGTAGAAATCATCAAGATAACTAATTCATACTCTGCGCGAATTCGTTTCAGATAAGAATCTAATTACACCGCCCATCCTCATTCCATCTTCTAATGTACACAAACTTCATTTGATTTTATAACAGAATAATCATGGACTGTGCATCCATCAAGCTTTTCTATCTTATTCTCAATATAATCTAGCAACTCTGTCCCATCCAAATATATATACATCTGTGGAGCAACAAATCCCGAAACATCACGTCTTAAAGCACCAAGTGAAATTTCTGTAGTTTCTTGAAATTCATTGATTTCCATAGCGTATCGATATAATTCTTGATACTTCTCAATACGAACAACAGCCTCTTTATCATTTTTAAACTCTTCTCTCCAGTCAGATAACAAATGCCGCTTACCTAGATATACTATGCCTTTAATTGCCTTAATTGGTGCACTCACATACATATATGCCATAATTGGTTCATCTGGAAAGTTTCTTCTATGTTCAAATTTTTTCTTTCCTGATTTTATTTTCTCATATACTTCCGGTTTAAAACTTAAAAGCATTTTTCTCACTTATGGCACCACCTTAATTCCATCTACATTCGATATTAAGAACTTCCATCGGCATACTAACAAATTGAACATCAAACTTAAGGCTTGGTTCGACCTTTGTGCTTGCATTGTGAATTCTAAAGCTGAGTTGCCAACCATTATCAAGATACATTTCTACTGTATTATCACTGCCAGGTTTAAACTCAAGTGCCACAAGTCTTGTAGGCAACTTTACAATGGGTACTGTGATTGCAGATACTTTATTCTTCGCTGGCTTATTCAATGTATCATGCATATTAAATGTATGAATCATCGTAAGTCTCTTACTATCTTTGCTCACGACTTTATAATAATCTTCAATACCAATTAAATACTCAATCATTTTTCTCGGCATCGTCTGATCTTTTTCATTTGCTCGATTTATTTCATCAATAAATGCTTGTAATAATGGAATGTATACTTTCTGACTCTTGTCTGCAATTTCAGACCATTTTGTACCATAATTTTTTTCCTGTTTCAACAAATCAAATACAGGCTCAACTGCCTCCCAATATTCGTCAGAACAAGGCATTCCAAACCATTCATTCCCAAAATCTAACTTATGACTTAATCTACTATGCTTAACTGCATCATGATTGTGCTTAATACTTAAACCAATTTCCCATTCAATATTTTTTCTCTTTATAACAATATCTCTAACATCACCTTTTACACCTTGACCATCTTTTTGAAATTCAAGAGTAAGCTCGTCACTATCAACTTCTGCCATTCTCGGCTCAAGTTCTAATACCATATCAATAGCAGCCCCAGCAGATGTCATAAATATTTCCTGCATATCTTCATCCATTAAAGACCATGCTTTTTCATTTGCTACCAAACTGGAATTCTCAACAATTCTTGTTTTTCTTAACTCAGCTATTGCTTTATATAAAGTTTGCATCCAAGCATATTCATATGCTCTACCTTGATCATTACTCTTTGTGCTCACTTTCTTCTCATTAACCTCCTTTGCATCAATAACCTCTCTGTCGATTTCAACAGAAGAGCCTTTTCCTTCAAGATACAATTTAATTGCTATCGCAATCTCATACGCTAAATTCACAGGAACCGCATTACCGATCATCTTATATGCGGTATTGGTATCGTTATATATAAATTTAAAATCATCTGGAAAGCCCTGCACTCTCGCAACTTCGCGAATTGTCATTCTTCTATAAAGATGCTCTTTGCCTTCCACAAATCTACAGTCATTAGTTCCAACTTTTACCATTTTAGGAGCTTGTGGATGTAATTGACATTGACGTCCAGATGCTTGAACTGTATATGCCTGTTCATCCCAACTCTTCACACGATTACGGCTCATAAAAATAGGCGAATATGCACCTGTAAAATATTCATTATTATTTATTGCTTCTGGATTGTGTCGGTTCTTTTCCCCGGAAGGAATTGCCGTATCTTGTAAATCCCAAATTATGTCACGCAAGGTAATCTTCTTAGAATCATCCTTTGTTGAACCTTTAGGAAAACCAAATTCTATATTTAAATCTTTTCTGAATCCTATATAAAATACTCTTTTTCTCTCTTCTGCAACACCATAATCTTTAGCATTAACTAATGTAAAAGAAACATCATACCCTGCTTCATCAAATAATTCCAAAATGTTCTGAACAGCAATTGAATGTCTATTTGCAAGCATTCCGCTTACGTTTTCTGCCAAAAAAAACTTTGGCTGAAACTCTTTTAATATTCTTATATAATCAAAAAACAACTGTCCTCTTGCATCCTTAATTCCCTTAAGAGAACCTGCTTCTGACCATGACTGGCATGGAGGTCCACCTATAATACCATCCACTTCTCCATCTATATATTGCGCTATATCATCCTTCGTAACTTGTCTTATATCACCCTCAATTAAATGTGTATTAGGATGATTAACCTTATAAGTTTCCCATATTGTTTTATCAAATTCATTCGCTACAGGTATGCTAAATCCAGCTCTTTCGAAACCTAAATCAAGTCCTCCGCATCCACTAAACAGACTAATTACATTCATCGAATCCTATCCCTTCATTCTTATTTTTTTTTATTATTTTTGCTGCTTCGATAAGCGCCGTTCTTCGCACAAATTCACTATATGACGCATATGCCTCTAATCTAGCTGCCTGCTTGAATTTATCTAATTCTTCTTCGCTCACTCGTATGCTTATTGATATTGATTTTTTCACTCTTGAACACCTCCCAATACTGTATAAAATAAAGCATTCGTGCGCAAATGTCAATACATCGTTGCACGAACGCTTGTTCTGTGTATAGCATTCAAAATATTGCTCAGTTAATACTAATCTTTTTCTTTCTATCATGTGATCTTATTTGCTAGTGTCACAATGTACTTATTTCCTTTAAATTACATCTTTGCACTGGCAAATTATATTTCTTATACTTATATCCAATGTACCCAGCAAAACCATTTTCATGTGTAGAAATTAAGAGTTGAATATTGGGAAATTCTGTTCTGATTAATTCCACAAATGAAACTATATTCAAATCATCCATGCACTGAACCGGATCATCAATTAGCATAATATTCAATCCAGCATTTACAAATATCTTATGTAACGCTAATGAAAACGCAAGCAAAATAGCAGATAATTGTCCTGAACTCATAGTATATAAAATATCATGTTCCTCGTTAGGAGTTGTAAATCTGATAGAATTTAATTCTTCTTTACCATTCTTATCTCGAATTAATATACCCTGTCCGCCTTGATATGATTGCAAAATTCTTGCACTATAAATATAAAAAGGTATTTCAATCTGCGAAATAATATTGCCTTGATATTTATCAATACTAGCTTTCCAATCTTTCATGTATTGATTAAGTTTTTTACTAATTTCACCTTCAATACATTCTTTTTTCCGCTTTAAGTTCTCTATCTTTTTGTTTTTATCTTTTTCTCGTATAATAAATTTATATTTTAAAAACTCAGCTTTCTGTAATATATCCCTTTCCTTCAATTCTGCAACCTCTTCCATTGATAAAAAATATTCTTTTAAAAGGCTGTCAAATTGATACTCACTCTTTTTTTGATAATATTCTTCTGGCAATACACATATCTTATTTTTTATAGCATTCTGAATCTGCTGAATAGCCTCTTTCATATTATTTACAGAAAATTCATCCGTTAAAAAGATCTCAAACATATTGTCTTTTAAAAATTTATCTATATATTTGTATTTCTCTACAATATCACTTTCATCAAATTCTATAAAAGCACTAAGCAACACATTACTCTCTAAATCAGAAATTAAAACTTCAGCATCTCCCCACACATTTTGCAGAAAAGCTTCGCTTATAGTATCTACTATCTCCTTCATTTGCTTTCCTGCCGTTCCAAGAAGGGAATTTACATCATTGGTTGTTTTTTCAATATTATTTAATAACTGCTCTTTTTCTCGCCAATCATAACCACAATATGGACACTTTCCATCCTCAAATATATTTCCCTCTTCTGAGGTTCTCATTAACTGCTCACGATTTCTAATCAATTCATTTATAGATTGCTGTGTTTGTTGAACACTCTTTTCAATTTCCCGATACTCTAAAACTTTTTGAACTAATTTATCGCAATCATCTACTTTATCAACATATTTTCCTATTTTCTGATATTCAATATTTATATAATCTAAGTCCTTTATTTTTTTACTTTCCTTCTTTAAAAACAAAAGTTTCTTCTTGTTTTCAATATACTTTTCAATATCATCTTGTATATATCGCATAATAATATACGCTTTTAATTGAGTTTCCAACATAGCATTATTTAACAATGCATTGTACTTACTATTTTCCAAATCCTTTCGTAATTGTTCTTGATTTAATACAATTTCTCTAACACCATCTAAAATATGTAAAGTATACTCCAAGGATTTGGGGGAAGAAATCATCGGCTCCTCAACATCCCATATAACATCCTTTTTAAACAACTTTCTATATTCCACTTGTGCTCCTGATTCATTTTCAAAATCAGCGTATAGACTCTCCTGCAATTCTGCTATCTGTTTTTCTAAATATTTAACTAAATCACTTATTTTTCTTTTAGCCGATTTTATACTCTCAAATTTTTGCTTTTCATCATTAATCTGGAACAATGAATTTATGCTTCCCATTCTACCAACTTCATTATTCTTAAAATAATCAAGCCTATCTTCCTGTTGAATATAATATAACAATGTATATAAGGTCTGCGAAGTTTCTCCGAAAAGTTCTGTTTGTCTCTTTTCCAATTCTTCTAATGGTACTAAATTTTCATCTGAATATTCTACATCATCAAAATTATAAACAAGATAAGTTTTTGTTATTTCTTTCAATTTTTTTGGGTTATTATCAATAGAACTATTACACTCCTTATGTCCCTCTATTTTCTTTACTAAAACAAATCTTTTATCATTTTTGCAAAACTCCGCTTTAATAATTACATCTTTTTTATAATCTTTTGCAAAAAACACCTTCTGATATTTACATTTCCCATCTAACACTTCACAAGTTGTTACTCGTTTTATATCACCCGTGATCAAAAATTCTATTGCATCAAATAGGCTTGTTTTTCCATATCCATTTGGTCCATCAAATATATTCAATCCATTTTTTAAATCCAGCGTAAAATTTTCAAACAACTTGTAATTATCTAAAAAAATTTTGTTGATAACTATTGTACTATTCATTCTTTTCCTCCAAACTAACGAAACCCCAATCACCTAATACCTTATCCACTAACTGCTCCATGTTCCCTTGCGGATTATTCAAAGTTTCAATAATGTTATCTAACCGATTTAATTCATCATCATTACATTTTTTAATATCTAACATATACTCTGATACACTCTTTATCTCCCCATTAGTTTCAAAATTTATCGGAATAATAGGAATTTTAATAAATAATTCCGAAACCAATTTATATATTTTTTCATTATCTCCATTCTTTTTAAACTTGTTAAAATTTTCAGTATCATGAATATATGTTTGAATTAATTCGCTGATTGCCTGGTTATGTTGCTTGCATAATTTTTTTAACTCGACTGACTGTGCCTCACTATATACAAATACATATTTCTTAAAATAGAAAGGATCATCCTCTATCTTTACCTTTAATTCATCCAATTTATTTGATTTAATATCTCTTTTAACACAGTAGATTAGCGATGTATTTTTATCCATATCCGGAACATATATATCATTTTCTCTAAAATAATTAGCAATTTCAATTACTAAATCTTTATAGTTGTCCTGTGCAACCAATTGAGATTCTAAAATTTGTAACACAATAAATATCTGACTTTCAACTTCTCTATGTTTAAATATATTCAGATTATACTCTTTTTCCTCAAACATAACTTCTGTTTGAACTACGTTTTCATATGCGCAATCAAACATTATTTCTTTAATAACATGAATCATTTTTCTATTCCTCCATCAATATCTACAATTGCATCTTCTAAAGATTCCATCTTAATATTTTTACAATGATATATGTGTTCCTCTTCAATTTTAAATTCCTGCAAAAAATCTCCTGCTCCATCATAAATTGAATCTGTTTCTAAGTCTTTACTTATCAGACAATTAACATCCATTAATATCTCATATAAATCCGGATTGGTCACAATTTTTCCACATGCACGCATTAAAGCTTTTTTACTTCCATCATTATTTCCTACTGTTGTCAACAAATGCAATTTCTTGTTTTTCCCAATATATGAAATATAATCTCTGTCTTTTTCAAATGTAGAATTTATATTACGCAATCCCTTAAAAAACGGATTTTTGTATCTATCAATAATACAGTATTCAGCCCAATTCATTTCGTCTATTTTCTTTAAAATATTTGGATTAATTGTATGTATTAAATCTCTAATTTTATCCTCATTCATTCTTGAAATATGTTCATAAAATGCATTCACTTCACACTGCTTACAACACATTTCTTTTTCTTCTTCAGAGTCCCATTCATCCAAACAGTATTCATGATATTCCCTGCACATCATTAGCAATTTATTTTTTATATTGTATAAATAGTATTCTTCACATCTTTTTATTGAATCATCACTATCAAGCACTTCTCTAATCCGATTAAATCCTATACTCCGCTCTGTGGTTCTATTATATTGAATATGTCTTTGCGTAATATGCTTGTCTATCAATCCCTGCAAACATAAAAAGATCATTTCACAAAAATTTTGATCCGTACATTTCCAGCCTTCAGCCCCAGTAATTTTCCAGTAGTTATTGATTTCTCCCTTAATTAAATCATTAATTTCAGCTAATTCACAATATACATTGCCATTAGAGTAGGAATACATTTCAATTTTTTTAATATCTTCATCTTGTATATTCTTTTGGATTGTTACCATTTGCGCTTGCAAATCCAATAATATCTTGTCCAAAATCTCGTCAACATTATTTACAGTAATTTTCTTATAAGCAAAATATTTTTCGTTGTACTCTTTAATCAATTTATTGACTTCTGATTTTCCGCCTGATTTATATATTTTTTCTACTTCATCCTTTTTTATCGGACTGTTTTTATAAGAAATAATTCTATTTTGCAATGCCTTTATCTGGCTACAATTCAATACCAATTCCTTAACTTTATCATTCCATTCATTTTCATTATAGTTTATTGACTTACACACATGCAAATACGCATATTCAATAGTTTTGTAATTAACAATCTTGTAGTATAGTTTTACCAAGGCATCTTCATAATCAGTAATGTTGTGCTTGTCTTTGGCTTTCACCTGATGAATAGTCTTGTATCGAACACTATCTTCATCTTTATACAATATTGAAAAATCTTCCAACCATTCTAATTCTATACTATATTTCTCTATTTCCTCCATTTTTCCGATAGAAATCAATTCATTTATTTTCTTTAACACCACAAACAAAGCTATTTTACCTTGATAATTATAGCCACTCCAACTATTTGTTGCATCCCAATTTTCTTTTTCCAATTTAGTATTAATACACATTCTACCCCTTCTTTCATTGCAAAATACTATATATTCAATTATACAAAATCAATATACATAAATAAATTCTAATTGAACAAAATCGCTGCGCGATGGCCTGCCAAGGCTGTGGCATAGCGATTTTCTGCTTTCTATAACAAAAAGCAGTGGAAAGCAAGTCCTAAAAGTAGTATTGTTAAGTCACCACAACGAAACAATCAATCAGGATCGACCTTCCCACTGCTTATGAAAAGAATACCATCCTTCCGCTTGGTTGGCAAGCGGTTTTACGACTCAAATGCACCTCCGTGTAAAGCAGTGTTTTGATTACTACTGATTTTACATGGAGGATTTTATTATGTATGAAAAATATTTAGAACAGCTTGAGGAAGCCGGAAAAATCTGCAACCTCAAAGAACGTTCCATCAACTGCTATAAAAACTATGTTTCTTACTTCCTGAAATATCAAGCTAAGTGCCCTGAAGAACTTACCTGCCAGGACGTTAGGACTTTTCTGCTTGCCAAAAAGGAGGAAGGACTAAAAGCCACAACTCTGAACCTTTATAATTCGGCTATCCGTTTTTTCTATCGGAACGTCCTGCATATCCTTTGGGATGATATCACAGTTCCACGTATGATTCTGGAACACAAGCTTCCAACAATACTGACTGTTGATGAAATAGACCGTCTGTTAGAAGCTGTCGATGATATCAAATATAAAGCCATGTTTGCAACGATGTATTCTTCCGGAATGCGGGTTTCTGAAGTGATTCACCTTCATTATGATGATATTTCCCGCTCAAATATGCAGATTCATGTCCGGGATACGAAGAACAGGATGGACCGCTATACAATTCTTTCTAAACGGTGTCTGGATATCCTTACACAATACTGGTTTGAGAAAGGGCGTCCCCGTGGAATCCTGTTTCCTAATAAATTTACCGGGAATTACCTGACAGTCAGTACACTGGAGCAGGTGATGCGACGGGCAGTATCCGATGCTGAACTTCCAAAGAAAGCAACTCCACACTGTCTCCGTCACAGCTTTGCAACTCATCTGATGGAGCAGGGAGTAGAACGGCAAAATATTCAGGCACTGCTTGGACACCGTGACCCAAAATCCACGGAAGTTTATCTTCATGTCAGCAACAAATCCCTCATGGGAATCCAAAGTCCATTTGACAGGAAAGAAGGTGCTGATTATGAATAAGCCCACCGTTCAGGATATTTTCCGGTGTTTTTATCCGGCATACCTTGAAAAGTATTCTCCTTCTCCGGAACAGGCAAAAGTTGCCCGGAACATCTTGAACTGCAAAACCGGAGCCTATGGTGCAAACGTCAGTGTATGCGAAGACTGTGGTGCTGTTCAGATTCACTATAATTCCTGCTGCAACCGTTGTTGTCCCATGTGTCAGGCTGTTCCAAAGGAAATGTGGATGGATGCCCGCAGAGAGGATGTGCTTGATGCACCCTACTTCCACCTGGTATTTACAGTTCCTGACATCCTGAATCCGATCATTTACAATAATCAGAAACTGTTATATGACACCCTGTATCATGCAGCTTCTGCTACAATCAGGGAACTGACCGCTGATCCAAAGCACCTTGGTGCTGCTGTCGGTTATATCTGCATCCTGCATACATGGGGCTCTGAAATGAACTTTCATCCTCATATCCATACAATACTGCTCGGCGGTGGTCTGACATCCAAAAATGAGTGGAAAGACAACGGTACTGCGTTTTTTCTTCCTATATGGGCTATCTCCAAAGTTTTTCGTGGAAAATATATGGATGAGCTGAAAAATCTCTGGAATACTAATCAGCTTGAGTTTCATGGAACTGCCGAAAAATACCGTAACCATTATGCGTTCAAAGAACTGATTGATTTCTGTTATGATGCGGAATGGATTCCTTATTGTAAGAAAACGTTTAACGGCGCACAGTCTGTGATTGACTACCTTGGAAAGTATACCCATAGGATTGCCATCAGCAATCACCGCATCATCTGCATGGACGATGGAAACGTTACTTTTTCTGTAAAAGATTACCGGAACAAAGGACAATGGAAAGAACTTACCCTTTCCGGCGTTGAATTTATACGACGGTTTCTGATGCATGTACCGCCAAAACGTTTTGTCAGGATTCGGCATTACGGACTTCTTTGTTCTCGCAGCAAACACAAGAAGCTTGCTTTATGCCGGAATCTCCTTGGATGCCAAAAGTATCTTTCGAAGCTTCGAGGTAAGGAGATGCCGGAAATATTAAAACAGCTTTATGAGATAAACATTTGTGTGTGTAAATCCTGTGGTGGGCATCTTGGAAAACCACAGCTTCGAAAACCACAAAGATGTTAAAATCTTATTCTTTCATACGTTTTCTAAAGCCTCAAAGCTTGAGGTTTTGTTGTCGTACCTATTTATCTGAAAACACTTGATTTCTGTAGCTTCTGCACAGAAAATGCTGTATAATCACAGGTAAGTACAAAAAACTGCTTTTTCGTTTCCCCCATCATTGATTCTAACCTAAAGAATTTAGAAATGAGGTATTTTTATGGAATATATTAGAGTAACCAACGAGAATATAGACAAAGAGCATATATGCTGTGCCATTTCAAATAACAATGATATTCAAGTATCATCAAAAAAGGCTTGGCTACAAGAGCGATTTAACGAAGGCTTAGTTTTCCTAAAGAGCGAAGAACGAGGAAAGTGTTTTATTGAGTATATTCCTGCTGAAAATGCTTGGAATCCTATTATTGCAGATGGGTATATGTATATTAACTGTCTTTGGGTTGCTGGTTCATTCAAGGGTCATGGATACTCAACAGACTTATTAAATGCGTGTATTGAAGATAGTAAAACAAAAGGAAAACAAGGGTTATGTATTCTATCTTCCCAAAAGAAAAAAACATTTTTAGCTGACCCTAAATTCTTAAAATACAAAGGTTTCATCGTTTGCGATGAAGCAGATAATGGTATTCAATTATGGTGTTTACCATTTAATAAAAATTCCTTGTTACCTAAATTCAAGAAGTGTGCCAAGCACCCTCACATTGATGAAATGGGATATGTTTTATACTATACCAGTCAATGTCCATTTAATGCGAAATATGTGCCTATTGTAGAAGAAATCGCAAAAGAAAAGGGCGTACAGTTTAAATCTATTCATTTGCAAAGCAAAGAGCAAGCACAGAATGCACCTACGCCGATTACAACTTACGCTCTGTTCTATAATGGAGAATATTTAACAAATGAGCAGATGAATGATAAGAGATTTTTAAAGTTATTGGCAAAATAACCCCCAGCTTATAGAGCTAAGAAAACTTCCTCCTACATCCCGTTTCGTCTTACACAAAAAGTACCGCCATCTGACGGTACTTTCCTTCTTTTATTTACTGTCTTAATTCAATTCCCATTTCTTCCAATGCTTTCAAGATTTTCGTCATCGCAGAAGTCACATCTGCCTCTTCCAATGTCTTATCTTTTGCACGGAACACAATAGAATATGCAACAGATTTGAATCCTGCTTTAATCTGCGCTCCCTCATAAAGGTCGAATAATTTGTAGCTTTCTAAGTAAGCGCCGCCTTTCTTCGCAATCACTTCCTCGATCTGACCAACCAAAATTTCTTTCGGCACAACCATACTGATATCACGAGTCACTGCCGGATATTTTGCAATTCCTTCATATTTTCTGTCAAATGTAGCAAGTTCCACTACCTCCGGCATATCAATCACTGCAACATAAGCTCTTGTCCCGATTCCGTAAATATCTGCCACTTCTGGATGTACTTCTCCCAAGTATCCTACTACTTTTCCACCGTAAATGATATTTGCCTGACGTCCCGGATGCAAGAATGTCTTTCCTGCGTTTGGATCATATGTCTCTTTTTCATGCATACCGATTTTTTCAAAGAATTCTTCTACAACGCCTTTCATGCTGAAGAAATCACCTTCTCCATACATACCAAGTGTGAACTGCATACGTTCTTCCGGAAGTTCTGTGACCGGAAGCTGTTTTGGAAGATAAATATTTCCAAGTTCATACAAACGAACATCTTTATTTCTTCTGTTATAGTTTGTCGCAAGCGATGTTAACATTCCATTCAAAGAAATTGTTCTCATAATACTGTAATCTTCTCCAAGTGGATTCATAATCTCCACCGCTTCACGGAGTTTTGAGTCCGCCGGAAGCAACAGTTTATCAAATACTTTTGGACTTTCAAAAGAATATGTCATTCCCTGACTGAATCCACAGAACTCTGCAATATTTCTGGCTACTTCCTCCACACGAAGTTTGAATGACAATTTTCCTGTTGTTGCCTCTCCCCTTGGAAGTGTTGTCGGAATATTGTCATATCCGTAAAATCTTGCAACTTCTTCTGCAAGGTCTGCAAGTCTGAATAAATCATGTCTGAATGTCGGTGTGATCACTTCTTTTGCCTCTGCATCATATTCCAAGCCGATTTTTTCAAAATATCCAAGCATTTCTTCTTCTGAAATATCTGTTCCAAGCATCACATTGATTTTCTCTGCATCAAATGGAACGCGAACCGGTTCTTTTTCTTTTCCATATACATCAACGGTTCCTCCGACAACTTCACCTGCACCTAATTCTTCAATCAACTGGCAGGCTCTGTCGATTGCCGCTTTCGCATTGTTCGGGTCAAGTCCCTTTTCAA
>OGLQ01000992.1_pt1 | contig 12947 bp, 10 predicted proteins | sample 1572941 | NCBI WGS metagenome assembly OGLQ01 (sample SAMEA2581891, study PRJEB24529) | metagenome | biome: Human gut stool | place: China | collected 2011
CCCCGCCGTATCGGGAGATGAGGTGCAGATTCGCAATGGGAACGAAGAGCTTCGCGTCGTTCTTGTATTCGAGACGAAGGAATTCGGCTTCGCCTTCGTCCGTCGTCATCTTCTCGAGACCGAGATAGCGCCCGATCCCGTGCTCGAGGTGCACGACCGGATCGCCCACCTTGAGTTCCGTGATGTCGCGAACGAGCATTTCGACGTTCGTCGACTGCGCGCGGCGGCGAAGCCGCGTGCGGCGGGGACTCGCCGCATAGAGTTCCGTTTCGGTGAGAAGCGCGATCTTCGGGTGCTCCACGCGCGTCCCCTGATAGAGCGGGCTCGTGGCAAGGCCCACGGGAACGTCGGACGCGAGAAAGTCTTCGAAGGTGTCGAATTCGGAGAAATTGAGTCCCGACGCCCGGAAGAGGTCCGACATCGTGCCCTGGCGCCCGACGGAGGAGGCGAGGAGCAACACCCGCTCGCCGCGCACGCGGCTCGTTTCCGTGAAGTCGAGAAGCGCCTTCACGGGGTTCTGACTCTTGCGGTCGATCGCGACGCACTGCAGGTCCTTGGCCGAGCCTTGTTCGATGCGGCGGATCGTAAAGCGCGCGAAGGGGGCGAGCGACGTGAAGAAGTCTTCGGGGGTGAGCCAGAGTTCCTTGGGGTCGAGCGCGGGGCGCAGAGGGTCGGACGCGAGAATGCGGGCGCGCTGCGTCGTTTCACGAAGGAACCCTTCGAGCGCCTTCTGAATGTCGCCCACGAACACCACGCGCGTTTCGGGCGTGAGATAGTCGGCAAACGTCGCCGTCTCGTCAAAGAAAAGCGGCTGATAGTATTCGATGCCCGGAGAGAGAATGCCGTTTCCCGCGTCCTTGTAGGGGAGAAATTTGCTCGGATCGCCGGGAAAGCGCACGCGCCAGCGCTGTCGGAAGGCCCGGAGGGCCTCTTCGTTCACCGGAAATTCGTGGCCCGGCAGAAGACGGATTTCGTCCACTTTTTCCATCGAGCGCTGCGTCTCGACGTCGAACCAGCGGATCGATTCGATTTCGTCGTCAAAGAAGTCGAGTCGGAAGGGACGGTCCGTCCCCATGGGAAAGACGTCGACGATCTCGCCGCGCACGGCAAATTCCCCTGCCGCCAAGACTTCCTTCACGTTGGCGTAGCCCGCCTTCACGAGGTTTGACTTCAGGGACGTGAGGCTCACCGTGTCGCCCGTGCGGAAGAAGAAGGTGTTACCTCCCACGAACGAAACCGGCGCGAAGCGCTGTGACGCGGTGACGGCGGAGACGAGCACGACGTCCCCTTCGGAACGTTCGGTCGAAAGGCGATAGAGCGTCGCGAGACGTTCGGAAACGAGGTCTTCCTGCGGACTCAGAACGTCGTAGGGGAGCGTTTCCCAGTCGGGGAGGCTCGAGACGGAGAGGTTCGGCGCGAACCAGCGGATTTCCTGCGAGAGACGGTAGACGTCCGCCGCATCGGCGCAGATCACGACGAGACGCCTTCCCTTCGCCTTGGCTTCCAACCCCGTTTGGGCGAGCGCCAGGGCGTCGCTTGCGAGCGTCGGCAAGGAGAGCGCGTAGCGGTCGCCTGGTTGAAAGGCAAAGGGACTTTTTGGGAAAAGCGGCGAAATCGAATCGAGAGCCATGGCGTCGGAAAAGCTTGTCGAAAGGTCCAAACCGTAGGAAAGAGTTGACTATAGCGCAAGTCGACGCGGCAATGAACCGACGCCGGAAGAGGAGAAAGATTCTTCCTGGGCGGGTGGATTTCGGACGGGAGCTGGATGCAGTGTCTGCAACAACACCCCGCAAGCTCCTCCGTTCCGAGGGCGGCCTCGGACGTGACATTCACTTCGCGGGGTTTTTCATGTTCGGGACGTTCCAAAAAAGAAGAAAGGACCCGTGCCGAAACACGAGTCCTTTCGAGTCAAACCGTTCGAATCAGGCGATTAGAACTTGTAGACCATCTGAACGCCGAGGAGGTAGGCGTCGAGCTTGCGGAACTTGCCGGTGCGCTTATTGCTCGTTTCCGAGTCGTAGAGGCTACGTTCATGCACGCCGTGGAGGTGGGCAAACGACACGTCGGTCTGGAAGTTGTCGCTCCACTTGAAGGACGAACCGATGGCGAACCACCAACGGTCGGCGTCAGGAATGATGGCTGTACGGTATTCGGGCTTGCTGATCGGCGAAGATTCGTAAGCGATACCGCCTCGGAGCGTCCACCAGTCGGTGAGGCGCAGGTCCATGCCGAGGGAGCCCAAGTAGGTGTCGCGCCACTTGTTGGTGATCGTTTCACCGGCGTTTAACCCGGGAGAAAGAACTTTGTCGCTGGTGATTTCGAGTTTGTCAAAGCTCGACCAGTCCGTCCATCGGAAGGTGCCGTAGAGGCTAACGAGCTCGTTGATGTCCCAGGCGACCGAAGCCATGGCCCAGGCAGGAGCAGTCACGGTGGCGTAACCGTTAGCCGTGAAATTAAAGGCGGCCCCCAGCTGGCCAAGAGGTTTACCCCAGCCAGGGAGGTCCGATCCATCAGAAGGATTTTTGGTGGTATGCGGATCGCTCATGGTGAAGTCACCTTCGGCGTCATGGCGGATCTGCGAACGATAGGAAACGCCCACGCGGAAGTTTTCAACGGGCGACCACATGAAACCGACGTTCCAGCCCCAGGCAATGCTGTCGGCGTCAATTTCCCCCTCGGCATTGTAGTCACTGAGCGCGGGGTTGCCTGTGGCGTCTCCGAGATTGGTACGCTTTTTCAGATCAGCCTGAGCATACTGCAGAGAGGCGCCGAAGCCCACGCTGAACTTTTCGCTCAACTTGAAGGCAAAGTTCGGGTTGATGTCGACCGTCTGAATGTTGGCGGAAATGCCGCGGTCGGCCTGATCCCAGTGGCTGTCGTATTCGGTACCCATGCCGAACGGAACCGTCACGCCGAGACCGAACCAGACGGTGTCGTTGATCTGATGAACGAAGTAGCCGTGCGGTATCACTTCGGCCTTGTTGCGGCCGTTGGCCGTCGTGCCGTCTTCACCGGCATAGTCAAGGTTGAGGCCGACGCCCACGAGGCCGAGTTGGACGGCCGTGCCCTTGTGCAGGACCATCGTGGCCGGGTTGTAGTAAACGCCCGAGAGGTCGGTGCCGTCGACGCCGGCGCCGGCATAGGCGCGGCCGAGGGAACCGGCGGACTGTTCGGTAAGCATGAAGCCCGCGGCATGAGCCGTCGAGGCGAAAGCGGCAGCTACGGCAATCGCGGAGAGCGCGACTTTGAAAGCAGCACGTTGCACAGGAGTACTCCTTGAATTTCGTGTCGTTGAATTTTGAGGGTCGGGCGCCGTCGGGGGCGCCCCGCGAGAAAAGCTTTGCGAATTTTGCCTAGGTGTGAGGGCGATGAAACGCACAAAATTTAGGTGTAAACCCTAATGGTAAAGTGAGGCTAAACCTTTGGATTACCCATCGGTACGTTTGGCTTCTTCTCGACGAACCATGTCCGTCCAGGCGGAAAACGGAAAGGGATTTCTCACGCGTCGTTTCTTCCTTTTTGTCTTGCTATCCATTGGGAAACTGGGAATACTCGTTCGGGAAAACTACCAACTTGTCTCCATAAAATTTCGCGAATATTCTCAGGTCGAATGCTCTCGGATGCAACGGATCCGAGCGTTCTTGCACGGGGTTGAAGGCGCCGTAAGTCTTGCGCCGAGCGGCCCCGGTCGGGACTTTCCAAAAAATGAAGGAGACCCTTATGAGCCTGAAACGCAGAGACTTCTTGAAGACGGGTTTCGCGGCGGGCGCCGCGATGGCCGCTGCGGTCGGCACGGTGGAGGCCAAGCCCAAGAAGCCGGACCCGAAGAAAAAGGATGAGGTGTACGACGTTGTCGTGGTGGGCGCGGGCTTTGCCGGCATGTGTGCGGCGCTGGAAGCCGCGGAACAGGGTGCGAAGACCGTCCTTCTCGAAAAGATGGGGCGTCCCGACGGCACGACCGTCTATTCCTCGGGCTGGATTGCCGCAGTCGGTAGCCGCTTCCAGAAGAATCATCCGGAAGACAACGAAGAAGCCTTTTTCAACGACATGATGAAGTTGTCGGGCTACCGCTCCGACCCCGAGCTCGTGCGCGTCTACGCGAAGGAAGCAGGCAAAGGTATCGACTGGCTCGCCGACCACGGCACGCCTTTCTTCCTTTGGGAAAACCTCCCCGCGCCGGAACTCTCGCGTTGCGTCATCAGCCCGGGTGAAGGCATCACGGGCGGCTCGATGCTCCTTCGCTGCCTCATGGCCGCGTTGAAGAAGAAGGGCGTTCCCATTCACTACAACACCAAGGCCGTGAAGCTCCTCGCGAACGACGTGATGGAAGTCGAAGGCGTCGCCTGCATTACGCCCGAAGGGCGCAAGCACTACCGCGCCAAGGGCGGCGTGATTCTCACGACGGGCGGCTTCGGCGCGAACGAAGCCATGGTTTGCCAGTACATCGGTCCGTGGGCCTCCCGTCTCATCGTGCGCGGCTCTCCCTGGATCACGGGCGAAAACATCCTGATGACCCAGGAAGTGCATGCGAAGCTCGTCAACATGGACCAGTTTTATGCGGGCCCGATCACCCCGACCGGCCACGCCAATCCGTCGCCCTTGATGCACGCGGGCTACGGCATTCAGGTGGGCACGAACGGCAAGCGCTTCGTTCCGGAAACCTGGCTCCAGGTCCCGAAGGCGAAGGCTATCGCCCAGCGCACGCCCGACAACCGCAGCTTCATGCTGATCGGTCAGGACGCGGACGCGAACGACAACATCCTCTCGAGCACGATCAAGCGCTTCTCGCGTCTCGGCTATGAAGTCTTCAAGGGCGAGACGATCGAAGAGGTCGCCAAGGCCGCGGGCGTTCCGCCCGAAGCCCTGGTCGAAACGGTGAAGACCTTCAACGAAGCCGTGAAGGCCGGAAAGGCCAAGGAACTCGATCCTCCTTACGAATATGAAACGCCGCATGCGCTCGAGACGGGCCCCTACTACATGATCCCGGCTGCTGGCGGCATGGCGAGCACCATGGGCGGTCCGAAGATCAATCCGGACGCGCAGGTGATTAACTTCGAAAACCGTCCGATTCCCGGTCTTTATGCCGCGGGCGCCGCGGCGGGCGGCCTCTGGTATCAGGACGACATCGGCGGCAACCAGTTGGGCGGCGGCATGGTCTTCGGCCGCGTGGCGGCCCGTCATGCGGCGGCCCGCGCCAAGGCCGCTCCGGTCAAGAAGGCTCCGGCGAAGAAGTAAGGAGGACGGATCATGAGAAAAAACGTTTTGATGGGTTTGCTGCTTGCCGCCGGTCTCGTCATGTCGGCGCAGGCTTCGGACTTCTTGGCTGACCGTCACGCCACGCGCGGCGTCGCGTGCGCCGCCTGCCATGACGGCAAGACGACGCCCGCTCCGGGCGCGACCGTGAAGAGCGAAACGTGCCTCAGCTGCCACGGTCCGGCCGATAAGCTCGCCGAACGCACGAAGAAGGTGGACCCGAATCCGCATTACAACCACCTGATCGACGTCGGGTGCCTGGAATGCCACCGGGGCCACAAGCAGAGCGTCAACATGTGCTCGTCGTGCCACAACATTCACTACAAGGTGCCGTAATCTTCGGCCAATCCTGAGTGAATGAACATCGGCGGGGCGCTTTCTCCCAAAGAAGGCGCCCCGCCTTTTTGTCGCCTCCCCTAGAATGTCTTCGTCGCAACCTTCTGAGAAACAGGTTATGGAACCCAAAATTGCCGCGCTCGTCTGTGCGGCGGGGGTCGGAAGCCGCATGCGCGCCGATCGCCCGAAGCAGTACCTCCCGATTGCGGGACGTCCCATGCTGACGTCGACCGTTCTGGCGCTTGCCTCCGTGGAACGGATCGACGAAATCGTCGTGGTGGTGAGTCCCGAAGATCCCTACATCGACGAAGTGAAGAAGGACTTTCCGCCGCACGTTCGCGTTCTGCGGGCAGGCGGCGCCGAACGGGCCGAGTCCGTTCGAAACGGGCTCGTGGCGTCGGGTTGGCACGACGACGTCTGGGTCCTCGTCCATGACGCGGCGCGTCCCTGCGTGCGTCCGGGCGAGGTGGGGGCGCTCCTTGACAAGGTGCTCTCCGACGAGACGCTTGACGGCGGCATTCTCGCGCAGCCCTCGGCCGACACGATGAAGCGCGCCGACGAAGAGGGCTGCATTCTCGAAACGGTCCCGCGCACGGGTCTCTGGCGCGCGGCGACGCCGCAGCTCTTTCGTCTGCGGCCGCTTCGCGAAGCCCTCTCGGGGGATCTGACGGGCATCACCGACGAAGCGAGCGCCATGGAGCGCCGGGGAGCAAAGATCGCGCTCGTTCCTTCGCGCGCCACGAACTTCAAAGTCACTGAACCCGCCGACCGAGCCTTGGCGGGCCTCATTCTGGGAGAAAAGAACATGCTGCCGATCCGCGTGGGACAGGGCTACGACTCGCATCGTCTGGTGGAGGGACGCCCCCTCATTCTGGGCGGCGTGCACATCCCCTTTGAAAAGGGGCTCGACGGCCACAGCGATGCGGACGTGCTGTTGCACGCGGTGACGGACGCCCTTTTGGGCGCCGCGTCCTTGGGTGACATCGGCACGCATTTCCCGCCGAGCGACCCGAAGTGGAAGGGCGCGGACTCCGGAAAACTTCTCTCTGCCGTTTTGGGACTCGCCAAGGAAAAGGGCTGGCGCGTCGTGAACCTCGACGCGACGGTCGTGTGCGAGCGCCCGAAGCTCGGCAACTACAAGGCGACGATCCGCGAAAACGTCGCGAAGCTTTTGGAAGTCTCCGTCGACGCCGTGAGCATCAAGGCGAAGACGAACGAAAAGATGGACGCCGTCGGGCGTGAAGAGGGGATGGTCGCGCAGGCGGTCATTCTCCTCGCCCGGAACGACGGCTTCTGACGAATCCCCTTGAAACGCAACGCCCTCGGACGGAACCGAGGGCGTTTTGCCAAGAACGAAGGAAGAAGGACCGTCAGGCCGACTTTTCGGCCTTTTCCGGAGCTTCCTTCTCCTTTGCCTTCTTCTTTTTGGGCGTGACGGCAGGGAAGGTGAGCCGCACGCGCAGACCGTGGGGTTCGGCCGACTCGAGCTTGACGCTTCCGCCCGAGCGGCGGACGATGCGGTCGACGATGGCGAGCCCGAGGCCCGTCCCCGTGACGCCGCTTCGCGCACTTTCGCCGCGCTCGAAGGGCCGCATCACGCGTTCGCGCTGATCTTCGGGAAGGCCCTCCCCCTGATCCTCCACGACGAGTTCGGCGTTCTTCCCGACCTTGCGCACGAAGACCTTGAGGCGGAGATTCCCGTCTTCGCTTCGCCCGTAGCGCGAGGCGTTCGTAAAGAGATTCTGGATCGCGCGCGAGAGTTCGATCGGGTGCGCCATGACGAGGTGCCCGGTCTCCAACGACACTTCGGTTTCGATCGTCGAGTCGCTCTTGAGACGCGCGTTGTCCATCGCGGCCTTCACGGCTTCGCCGAGATCCACTTCGACCTGTTCGGACTTGTTGCGGCGCGCATAGGCGAGGAACTGCGTGACGATGTTTTCCATCTGTTCGAGGTCGCTCACCATGGCGTTGCGGGATTCCTCCGAGAGGTTCGCAAGTTCCACTTCGAGCCGCAGACGCGTGATCGGCGTGCGAAGGTCATGCGAGACCCCCGCAAGGAGAAGCTCCCGGTCCGCGTCCATGCGGCGCAGATCCTGCACCATGCGGTTGAAGCTGATGTTGACCGCCTGGATTTCGGCCGTTCCGGAATTTTCGGGCAAGGGATCGGGGACCTGCCCCTGTCCGAGCTGTTTCGATGCGGCCGAAAGCGCTTCGAGCGGCTTGATGACGTGGCGCGCAAGGAGCGTGGCGCCGAAAAGCGATGCCAGGCACGCGGCCACCGCCCACCAGACCCAGCTCGTGCCGTAGGGCGGATCGAGAAGCTCGTCGGAGGTCTGCAGCCAATAGGCGTCGCCGTCGATGTCGACCGACACCCAGAGGCCCTTGATGCCGTTCACTTCCGCCGCGAGGACGGTCGACTGGCCGAGGTTCGCCTTGACGAGCTGCTCGATGAGCGAGTTGAAGCCGTCGTTCGGAAGGGGCCGCACGCGGTCCGTATTTTCGCGCGGACTGATGAGGAGCTCTTCGCGGGCGGCGAGCACCGTGAGGAGATCCTTGCGGTAGAGCGGATCGGCCGTGACGAGGGCGTAGCGCGTCAGATTCGCCGTCGAGACGATGTGTTGCGCCACCCCTTGGGAATAGGGGAGTTCGCTTAAGACGCGAAAGCTCTGCAGCCACCCCACCACGCTGAAGAAGATGAGGCTGCACAAAAGCAGAAAGGTGCGCCAGAAAAGACTCGGGCGGTGATTCGGAGGAATGGCAATCATCGGAAGAAAAGGGGCCCGCACGGACGGGCCCCGGAGAATCGTGTTTTTTCCATCCGATCGGGTGCCCGGCACCCGATCGAAATGCGGGGCGCGTTACTTCGCCGCGTCCTTCTTTTCGCCTTCTTCGGGCGCGGGATCGTCCGGAATGAAGACGTAGCCGAGACCCCAGACGGTCTGCAGATAGCGGGGCTTCGAAGGATCGGGTTCGATCAGCTTGCGCAGACGCGAGACCTGGACGTCGAGCGACCGGTCGAAGGCTTCGTATTCGCGGCCGCGGGCCATTTCCATGAGCTTGTCGCGCGAGAGCGGGGTGCGCGGGTGACGCGCGAAGGCCTTGAGAACCGCAAATTCGCCCGTCGTGAGGGGCACGGGTTCGCCGTTTTTCTTCAGAACGCGGGTGCCGAGGTCGAGCGTGAAGGCGCCGAAGGAGACGACTTCGTTTTCGCGCGAGGGAGCGCCCGGGGCGTCCGCGGCCGGACGGCGGCGAAGCACCGCATGAATGCGGGCGAGCAGTTCGCGCGGATTGAAGGGCTTGGCGATGTAGTCGTCGGCGCCGAGTTCCAGACCCACGATTCGGTCGACGTCTTCGCCGCGGGCCGTGAGCATGATGATCGGCGTCATGTCCTTGGCGGCGCGCAGACGGCGCAGGATCTGCAGACCGTCTTCACCGGGCATCATGAGGTCGAGAATCAGGGCGTCGAAATGTTCGCGCATCCAGATGCGGTTCATGGCGGCGCCGTTTTCGCTCACGAACACCTGAAAGCCGTTTTCACCGAGATAGCGGCGCAGCAAGTCGCGAAGTCTCGGATCGTCGTCCACGACGAGAATCTTGGGAGTGCGTTCCACGGAAGTTCTCCTTCGGAAAAGGTGAATGGGCCGTTTTTCGGGCGGCCGAGAATTTGTAACATTGTCGCCTTTTCGGGCGTTTCGTGTCGGAGCACGTCAACACCGTGTTACAAACTTACGCGAAATTTGAAACTCTTCGGGACTTCCTTACGCCTTGATCGGGAAATCCCCCGCTAATATCGCATCGTACCGTCAGGCGGCCTGCGGGCCGCCGTGACGAACGCGTGACCGCTTGTTACGGATTCGAACTTTTTGGTGCGCTTCGCACTGCTATAGTCAAAGTGTCCCCGGAGAGGGGATGCTGGGATGTTTCAAGTTTGCCTATGCGAAAGAATGTTTGTCTCGTCGTTTTGCTCTGCGGCTGCGGAGCCGTCTACGCCGCCTGGGAAGGCCCCGTGGCCGATGGCGCGGAAGGCAGCCGCATGGCCGAGTGCGTGACCGAAAAGGTCCCCTGCGTTCGACTGTGGGAGCAAATGAGCGCCGCGGAGCGTGCGCGTCTGTGGCCCTTCCTCGACGAAGTCGCCAAAACCTCGTATTGGCGCCAGATGTCGGGCGATGACCGGCGCGAGTTGCGCAAGCACCTCTCGAGCGCCGAGCGCGAGCAGTTGCGAAACCGCTACAGCGTGAAGCACGAAGGGGAGCGCCGCGCGGGCCGTCGCTTGGGCGGCATGTGCGACGAAAAGCGCTCGGAACTGCGCCGCCAGGTGATGGAAGTGCACATGCAGTTTCGCCGCTCCCATCGGGCGGACCGCCCCGCAGCGGAAGCGGTGGCGCCCTGACAATCGATTTTTCCTGAGAGGGGACGCTCGGCGTCCCTTTTCTTTTCCGGGGTCGAGAGCGCGGGACCGCTATAATGAAACGCTTCCCATCACAAAGATCCCGAAATGAACCGCAACGCACCCCTTTTGCTTGCTCTCGATACGGCGGGCGAACGCTCTTCCGCCGCGCTCCGTTTGCCCGACGGCCGCGTTTTTGAAACCGTCGAACGGGTCGGAAATCGTCATGCCGAGCGTCTGCTCGACCAGGTGGCGGCGCTTCTCCAGGAGGCCGGGTGTTCTCGCCGCGAAATCGGTCTCGTCGCCTTCGGGGCGGGTCCGGGGTCCTTCACGGGCCTTCGCGTCGCCTGCGGTACGGCCCAGGGTGTCGCCTGGGCGCTCCAGATCGACACGGTGCCGGTGAGCAACCTCGAAGCGCTCGCTTGCCGCGCGCAGAAGGCGCTGGCGCTTCCCAAGGGGACGCGCATTGCGGTTCTGAACGACGCGCGCATGAACGAATGCTATGCGGCGCTTTATGAAGCCGATCCCGAAGGACTCCCCGTGACGATCGAGGAAGCCAAACTCGTGAAGCCCGCCGACGCGCCCGACTGGGTGCGCGAAAACGGTGCGGCGGTCGTTGCCGGCAGCGCCGCGGCGGCCTATCCCGAAGAGCTGAAGCTTCCCGACGACGTGCGCCTCTATCCCGAGACGGCCGACGCGGTCGACATGCTCGAGATCGCCTTTGCCGCGTACCAAAACGGCAAGACCGTGCCGCCCGCCTTGGCGGCGCCCCTCTACGTGCGCGACCGTGTGGCGCTCACGTCTGAAGAACGCCGCCGCGGAGAGAAACTGTGACGACGATTCGCCCGATGACCCGGGAAGACGTGCCGCTCGTGGCGGCGCTCGAGGCCGAGGTTGAAGTGACGCCCTGGAGCGAGCGCGCGCTCGAAGACGCGCTCGGTCCCGACTACGTCGCGCGCGTGCTGACCGACGACGAGGGAGAGATCCTCTCCTGGATCGTCTGGCGCACGATTCTTGACGAATCCGAACTCCTTTTGATCGGCACGGCGAAAAACGCCCAGCGCAAGGGCTTCGCCCGGGCGCTCCTTAAGGATGCCCTGGCCGAGGCCGAAGGCCGCGGGATCGTCGCGATGCACTTGGAGGTGCGCGCCGGAAACGATCCGGCCGCGAAGCTCTACGAAACTTCGGGCTTTGCCATCGTGGGCCTGCGAAAAGGCTACTATTTCTACGACGGGCGCCGTGAGGACGCGCTCCTCATGACCAATCGTTGGAAGGAAGACTGATGCTCGACACCGCGCGAAGCAGGATTTGGGAGGCGATGCGGATCGGTCCGCAGTGGTTGCTGCGCGACACCGAAGATCCGCTCCTCGACGAGATGACGAAAAAGCGTCTCGCGCCCGCTCCCGTGCGCGGTGCGGCCGTTCGTCCCGACGCTCCTCCGATTTCGACGGAAGTCCCCGCAGCCCGCGTCGCGCCGACGAGAGCTCCCGTCACGCACCGTGCATCCCGCGCGGGGGCGGCGCCGCAGGACGCCGCGGGGCGGAACGTAGCCCGCGCCAGGGAAATCGTCGTTCCGATTGTTTCGATGCCCGAAGAGACGGCGCTCGCCGCCAGGACGGCCGACTGGGAAACGTTGCGGAGCCTTGCCGACGCCTGCCGCGTCTGTCCCATGGGGTCCACCCGACAGCACATGGTCTTTGCCGAAGAAGGGCAAGAAGCGCGCTTCGTGATCGTCGGCGAAGCGCCGGGCGGCGAAGAAGACTTTCAGGGGATTCCTTTTGTGGGAAAGAGCGGACAGCTCCTCACCGCGATGCTCAACGTCCTCGGGATCGAACGCCGCAAGGACGTGACGATTCTGAACGTTTTGAAGTGCCGTCCGCCCGGAAACCGCAATCCCAAGCCCGACGAAGTCGCGGCCTGTTCGGTGTTCCTGCGCCGTCAGCTCGAGATTCTGCAGCCCGACGTCCTCTTTCTCATGGGGCGTTTTGCCGTGACGTCGTTGCTGAACCTGCCGCCCGAATCGAGCATCGGCCGCACGCGCGGAACGATCTACGAAGTGCGCGTGGGCGCGAAGATGGTGCCCGCCGTCACGACCTATCATCCCTCCTACCTCCTTCGCCGCCCCGAAGAAAAGGCGAAGGCCTGGGAGGATCTGGTGCTTCTCAAGCAGACCCTCGCCCGGGCGGGAATCGTCTTCGGCGGGAAGGAAGACTGAAGCGCTGTCGTCAAACGTGAGAAAGGCCGGATTTTTCCGGCCTTTCGCGTCTTCGTCAGCAGCCGAAGGCTTCGGTGCGGAAGTGCTCGTCGTCAATCCCGAGGGCTTGGCGCCAGGCGTCCAAGTGCTTCATGAAGCCCGGCGACGCGCAGGCGTAGAGGCGCCGCTCGGCATAGTCGGGAACGAGTTCGGCGAGGCGTTCCGCCGTGAGGCGTCCCGTGAGATAGGGCTCGCAGGCGTTCTCCTTCGTGAAGATGTGGGTCTTGAGTTCCGGGCGGCACTCCGTCATGACCTGCCACCAATCGCGCTCAACGATGTGTTCGGGCGACTTCGTCGTGTAGACGACTTCGATGTCGACGCGGGGTTTGTTCACGAGCAACCAACGAGTCATTGAGAGAATCGGCGTGATCCCGGAGCCGCTTGCCATGAGAAGGAACTTCTCCATCGGATCGTCGTCGCAGGTGAAGTCCCCCATCGGGTCCGCTAGATACACCGTGCTTCCCACGGGGACCGTGGTGATCCAGTTCGAGGCGCAGCCGCCCGGCACGCGGCAGACGGTGGTCGTCACGAATTCAGAAATGCCGTGGGTGCTCGAGACCGTATAGGGGCGGCAGACGCCGGTCTCTCCCACCTTGACGACCGTGAACTGTCCGGGACGGTTCGCGAAAGGTTTGCCGTCGAGCGGCACGAAATTCTGGGTAAAGGTGTCGGGCGTCTCCTGAATGCGCGAATGAAGGCGCATCGGACGAAAATGCA
>OGLQ01000993.1_pt1 | contig 12941 bp, 10 predicted proteins | sample 1572941 | NCBI WGS metagenome assembly OGLQ01 (sample SAMEA2581891, study PRJEB24529) | metagenome | biome: Human gut stool | place: China | collected 2011
TATCTTTTTTTGTTACTATTTTTTTATTATACAGGAATGCTCCCTTTTTCTTTTAAAAGTTTAATAAATATTAAACTTTTTTTTGTAACCAAATTCCTTTTTGAATTCTATACTGTGCTAATAACATTTTTAAAAATTCATCACTAAAAAAAGCTATCCAAATTCCTACTAATCCAAATTTCCAAATAAAAGCAAAAATATATGCTAAACAAGGGCGTAATATTGCACTAATAAATAAAGAATAAATTGCAATAAAACGATTATCTCCTGCCCCTCGCAATACTCCAGCTGTTACCTGTGCCTGTGTTTGAGGAATAATTAATAAAGAAATAATCATCATAACACTACTTCCTAATAATATTACTCGCTCATCTGAAATCATTAGAGAAAAAATAGAATTTTTTAACAGATAAAAAATAATCCCTACAAAAATAGAAATCCACAAACCTGAATATTGTGCAGCTCTCATATATAGAATAGCCAAGTCTTTCCTTTTTTCTCCTAATTTTCTTCCTGTAAAAGAAGCACTAGCAGCACTCATTCCAACTCCAAAATAATAATATAAATCCCATAAAAGAATACAATAGTGATGTGTTCCCATTGCAACTGTCCCAAGACTTGCTATCATTCTAGCAAAAATAAACAAACCTATTCTTTCAAAAATATGTTCTAAGAAAGAGTTTGTCCCAATTTCTTGAAGTGGAGCTAATACTTTTTTAGTAAAATGATAGCTTCCTTTTTTTAGAATATTGATTCCATAATCACCTTTTGTAACAGAATATAAAAGTATAATAAAAATAACTGCATTTCCAATAACAGTAGCAATAGCAGCTCCTTGTATTCCCATTTCAGGAAATCCATATTTTCCAAAAATTAAAAGATAATTTAAAAGCACATTTAAAGCATTTCCAATCATTCCTGATATTAAAACTATTTTTGTGTTTCCAACTCCAATTTGTGCAGAGCTTAATACAACACATAGAGCCTTAAAAAAAACAGAAAGTGCAATATATTGAAAATAAATACTTGCATATTCTATATAATCTTCATTAGCTCCTGCAAATGAAACAATATTTTTAGAAAAAATAAAACTCAAACACACAAAAAGAAAATATAAAAGTCCTAATAATAAAAGAGATTGCTTAATACAACTGTTTATTCCTTCTTCATCTCCTTCGCCTTTTCTCCTTGCTACAATTGCAGTTATTGCAACACCTGCTGCACTAACAATCATTTGTAAAATCATTTTTGGTTGACTTACAATACCAACTGCTGCTGCTTTTTCTATACCTAACATTCCTACCATAATTAAATCAGCAAGTAACATTAAGTTTAGTAAAACTCCCTCTATTGCAGCTGGAAATGCTACTTTCCAATATTCTTTATTTATTGTTTTTTTATCTGGGATCTCTTGTTCTGTTTTTTCTTGTTTTAATAAAACAGATGAAGAGAAAAACTGTATTAATGAAATCATAATCTCCACCTCTATTCATTAATAGTAGAAATTGGTGTTACTGTAATATATCCTTTTTCACTACGGCTAACATCCAATTTTACTTCATATACTTTTTCTAATAGTTCTGGTCTAATAACTTCTTGGACTGTTCCTTGTTTCATAGAATATCCTTCATGAAGTAACAATAATTGATCACTATATCTAGTTGCTAATGCAATATCATGTAATACAAGTATTGTAATAGCATTTGTTTTCTTTGTATAATTTCTTGCAATTTCCATTACTTGTAACTGATGTTTTAAATCTAAAGCACTTGTTGGTTCATCTAAAAGCAGTACTTTTGGAGCAGATACTAGAGCTTGTGCCATAATAACCATTTGCTTTTGTCCTCCACTTAAACTAGAAAACTTAGTATAACTCAAAGGAGTTAAATGCAATTCTTCTAAAATTTGAGCAACTGCATCTAAATGTACTTTTTCTACTTTCCATGTTAAATCTTTTACTCTTCCTAAAAGTACCATTTCAAAAACGGTTAAATTTACTATATTGACTGACATTTGAGGAACATAGGTAATACTTTCTCTAAATGTTTTTACTTCCGAATCCTGTATAATTTTAATTTCACCATGATGACTAATTAATTTTGCAATTGCTTTTAAAATAGTTGTTTTTCCTGTTCCATTAGGTCCGATAAGAGAAATTACATCTCCTCCATTAAAAACACAACTAACATCTTTTATTACCTCTTTTTTTCCATAATTGACTGCAATATTTTTAATTTCTAACTGTAACATATTAAACACCTTTCCTTATAATTAAAAATACTAAGAATGGAACTCCTACTAAAGATGTAACAATTCCAATTGGAATAATTATTCCTGGAATTATAAGTTTTGCTAAAATAGAAGCAAATGTAATTAGAAGAACTCCAAATAAAGAAGCCATTGGAGCTAAATATCTTTGATCTTCTCCTGCAAAATATCTTGCAAAATGGGGTGCTACTAAGCCTATGAAGCCAATAGTTCCAACAAAAGCAACTGCTCCTGCTGTAAGTAAAGAACTTATTAAAAATACATGCAATCTAACTCTATCTGTATCAATTCCTAAACTTTTTGCTCTTTCTTCTCCTGCAGACAATGCTGTTAACTTCCAAGCATAACGTGAAAGTAATAAAGCACACAAAATGAAAATAAAACCACTTGCAAATACTCCTACCCAAGTAGCTTTTAATAAACTACCAAACATCCAATAGACAATTTGTCCTGCTACTTCTGGTGTAGAACGAAATTGAACCAAAGATAACAGTGCTTGGAAAAAGAAATGTGTTACAATTCCAAAAAGTACCATAGATTGAGCACGCATTCCTTTTACTTTTCCTAAAAAATAAATTGCCATAGTTCCTGTCAATGTCATCATAAATGCCATAAAAGGTGCATTTACCCAAGGTATATTTTTAAAAGGGAAACCTGAAATAAATGCAATAGCTGCCCCAAATCCTGCTGCTGAAGATACTCCTAACGTATAAGGACTTGCTAAAGGATTTGCTAAAATTGTTTGCATTTGTGTTCCTGCTAGTCCTAAAGAAGCTCCGACTGTTAAACAGATTAAAGTCATAGGTAATCTTATATTCCAAATAATAGAAGTTTCTATACTTTTTACCCCAGGACCTTGCCACAATACTACAATAATATCTTTTAAACTCATTCCAGAAGAACCAATAAATAAATCAAATAATAATGCAATTAAAATAGCAATTAATGTAAATAAAGAAGTTAATCTTCTTTTCTGATTTATCTTCCTATACATTTCTTCTCCTGTTAATTTATGTTCCATTCTATCCTCCTCCTTTAGAGAAAAAGGACTGTTACATTAAATAAATTTGTAATAGTCCTTTCTCTTTTATATTTTACTTCAATGTTAGCTTTTTATTTTACTTGATATTGTGTCATAAATGTTCCATTAGGTTTAACTGGAAGATACTCTCCATAAAATTCTTCTAAATTTTTAACAGGATCTATATCTTGGAATAAATCAGGGTATAAAGATTTAGCAATATATTGAACATAGACATAGTCATAAATGCTTCTTAATCCACCATGATCCACTGCAAAAACTTGTCCATTTTTTACTGCATCTAGTTTATCCCAACCAGCTCTTTCAAGATATGGCTTTATTCTTGCCCAAGTTTCTTCTAGATTTACATTAAATCCTATTAAAATTCTATCTCCTGCATCATTAAACCAACGCGAACCAGCTAACAATATCATTTCAGGATTAGAAGATAAAATAAATTCAGGATCTAAAGGTCCATAACTTTCAACTTTTCCTTCTGCAATATTATTTCCTCCTGCTGATTTTGCTAAACTTCCCCATAAATAATCTCCATAACTATTACCTATCTCTTTTGGTCCTAAATTTCCTAATTCTATATAAACACGTTTTTTAGGATCAACTTTTGCAACTCTTTCTTCTACTTCTTTTATTGCTTTTTCATAATTTAAAGCTAATTTTTCTGCTCTTTCTTGATTTCCAGTTATCATTCCTAAGATTCTTGTACTTTGCATATGTTTTTCTAAAGTTTGTGAATTATAATCTATTACAACTACTTTAATTCCAGAATCTTCTAACTTTTTGATATTTTCTGCTAAGGTTTCATATTGAAATGGGGCTAAAATAGCAACTTCAGGTCTTGAATTTAATAAAGTTTCCATACTAAAAGAAGCTTTATAGATAGAACCTGTATCTATCATATCTTTAATAGAAGGTATTTGTTCTTCATAAGCCTTATATTGTCCTGTAAAAAAATCTACCCATTCTGCTTTTGAAATACTAACAACTTTACTAAAATCTTTAGCAACAGCTAAGTAAGATTCTTCATAAAATCCTAAGAAAATACGATCAGCTGGTTTATCTAAAGTAACCTCTCTTCCTGCTAAATCTATAAAAGTAATTTTTTCTGCTGTATCATTTACAACTTCTTCTGTTTCCTTTTTTTCTCCACAACTAATGAATAAAAAAGAAAAACATAGAACTATAAAAATACTTTTAAGTATTGTTTTTAATCTCATAACACTCCTCCTAATTTTTTTGTTCTATTATAATCTACCTTTATATTATATACACTAATTTTGATTTTGTAAAGATTAAATTATCAAAATATTATACTTTATTAAAAAATACTTATTTTTTTTATTTTGTATTGCATATAAATATATCTTATATATAAATATTTAGAAAAACTGATTTTTTATATATAAACATAGTGATATAATTTTAATAAAAATAAAATTTCCTAAAAATAGCATTTAATGAGTTATTCGCTCATTTTCTTGACATAAAACATAGGAGATTATATACTTTTTTAAGAAGTCAATTTAATTTTAATTTATAGAGTAAAAGGAGCATTCCTGTATAATAAAAAAATAGTAACAAAAAAAGATACCTCAATGTAAAATTAAAGTAGTTCAATCTTTAAAAATATCTACAAGGAGGTATCCAAATGAATTGTAACCAAAATTTTAAAATTAGTCAAGTAACAGAAGGAACTTTAGTGCTTGGTATTGATGTAGGAAGTAATACTCATTATGCGAGAGCTTTTGATTGGAGTGGCTTAGAACTTTCTAAAGTATTTAAGTTTAAAAATTCTTTTGAAGGATTTCAAAGTTTTGTTTTGTGGGTTAATGATTTATGCTGTAAATATAATAAGAGTAAAGTAATCGCAGGATTAGAGCCTACAGGACACTACTGGTTTTCTTTAGGTGAATTATTATATCACTATTGCAATAGTTAATCCTTATCATGTTAAACAAAGTAAGGAGTTAGATGATAATTTACAAACTAAAAATGATTCAAAAGATCCTAAAGTAATTGCTAAATTGGTAATTGATGGTAGATATAGTTTTCCATATATTCCTGAAGGAATTTATGGAGAATTAAGAGTAGCTGATAAATTAAAAAATGATATAACACAACAAATAATTTCAATTAAAAATAAAATTCATAGATGGTTAAGTATATATTTTCCTGAATATGAAAAAATATATTCTTTAATAGATTCTAAAAGTGGTTTTTTACTTTTAAAAGAAACACCTTTACCAAAAGATATTGTAGAATTAGGAAGTGAAGGAATAGTTGAGCGTTGGAAACAAACTAAACTTAGAGCAGTTGGTTTGGATAAAGCGAAAAAACTGGAAGAAGCTGCTAAAAAAAGTATTGTGTGTAAAAATATAACTTCTTCAGCCAGATTTGAAATAAAACTTTTAATTGAAGATTATGAATATAAGCAAAATCAATTGAACTCAATAACAGAAGAGTTAAATAAATTATGCGAGAAAATTCCTATGATAAAGGAAATCGCAGAAATAAAAGGAATTGGAATAGCAACAGCTATATCTTTTGTTGCTGAAGTAGGGGATATAAGACGTTTTAAATCTGCTAAACAAGTACAAAAATATGCTGGATTAGCTCTTAAAGAAAATAGTTCAGGTAAACATAAAGGTTTAACCAGAATAAGTAAAAGAGGAAGAAAAAAATTAAGAACTATTTTGTTTAGAGCAACTATTCCATTAATCGGTTTTAATAAAGAGTTTTCATCAATATATAATTACTATATAGAACGTAAAGATAATCCTCTAAAGAAAAAACAAGCACTTACAGCTATTTGCTGTAAAATGATTAGGATATTTTTTACAATTTTATCAAAAGGAATTAAATATGATGAAACTAAGATGTTACATGATATAAAAAGACCTGTAGCAGCTTAAAAAAATTAAATTTAAGGTAAACGTCCATTGAAAAATGCTTAAATTTAAAATAAACATAAAAAACAAATAAGAGCAGAAGTCTAATATTCATACCATTAGAGTAAGAACTCAGCAAAGGAGCAAAAAGACACTCAAATTATGGAGATACAGAACGAAGGAATTTAGGTCAAAGAACCAGATAGAAATAGGAGGTTAGTATCCATAAAATTTTTGAGAAATAAGCCTTCATACCCAAAAATAAAAGAAACATTCAATTTTGTTATGCAAAAATTTAAAATAAAAGGCAATAATCTTCATAATTAAGCGATTATTTGTGAAAAATAAAAAAATTTAAGTGCTGTAAACATTGAGTTTATCTTGATAAAAAAATTGACAAATAAGGAGTTTATTTAGTATAGCTACCTTTAAAACTCCTTATAATCTTATACAATTTTTATCATTTGTAAAAACTTCTCTTCATTTCCTGTACTATTCTTTAATAATTCTTCTTCTCTATCCAATATTTCTATAAATTTCTAATCAATAATATTTTTATTTTAAATCTTGACAAGATTTTAAACCATAGGCAGATTGAGTTTGTGTAACAGCTCTGTGTATAGCTTTCTCCATAACATAAGCAGCTAAAGTTCCAAGAGTATCAATATTTACCTCTACCTCTCCAGTCCCTAGTGTAAAGATAGTATCTCCATCTAATGATGTATGCACTGGAGATATAGCTCTAGCATATCCATTATGTGTCATAGAAGCAATTTTCGTAGCTTGAGCCTTAGTAAGTTTAGCATTAGTTACGATACAACCTATTGTAGTATTAGTATTTTTTAATACACTGTAATTTATATCTAAATCTTTCCACATCTCTTCTCTAGTACTTATAATCTCTGTTTTTTCTTCATTTAAAAGTCCAGCTAAAAATATATTTGTTTCACTATCTATAATATTTCCTATGGCATTGACTCCAACTATTGCTCCCACTTTTAGATTTTCTAATTCTACACAATAGATTCCTAGCCCAGATTTCATAGCTCTATCCATTCCTCTATACTTCCCTACAGTAGCTCCTGTACCAGCTCCACAGTTTCCCTCTTGAATACAATTTTTCTCTGAATTACAACAAGCTTGATACCCCATAGCCTTATCTGGTCTAACTTTTGAACTTCCTACTGTTAAATCGAAGAGAGAAGCTCCACAAACTATTGGGACTACTCCTATTCCTACATCAAATCCAATTCCTCTCTCTTCTAAATATTGCATAACTCCACTAGTAGCTTCTAATCCAAAGGCACTTCCACCAGAAAGAACTATTCCATGTACTCTATCCACTGTATTAATTGGATTTAAAAGTTCTGTTTCATGAGAGGCAGGTCCTCCTCCTCTTACATCTACACCAGCACAACCACCTTTTTCACAAATAATAACTGTACAACCTGTCCCAGCCTCTGTGTCTTGAGCGTTTCCTACTCTTATCCCCTCTATATCTGTTATTTTTATCTCTTTCATTTTTTATCCCCCCTAATATTTTTATAAAAATTAGTCAGATATTGTCTGACCAATTTAACATAACTTTTTTATTAATTTATTTAGCTGTGTATGACTTAGATTTCTCAGACAGTGTCTGAGGAATTAAAACTTACTTGAAAAATATTCAAAATCATTTGCTACTTGGAAATTAATATCTTCTGAGATAGCTTTGAAGTGTTTCTTTCCACAAGTTATTTTTAAGTTTTCGGTTTCTCTTCTATCATCAGCAAATACAGAACCTTTTGTTTCTACTACAAAATAAAGTTTTTGCTCTGGACTTGTCAAATCTGGTCTTACCAATACAGCCCAGTCTGGATTATAATTTCCAAGTGGAGTAGGAATTTTAAACCAAGCTGGAAGTTTTGTATAAATAACAACATTTTTATTTTTTTCTAGCTCTAAAGCAAAGTTCCTTTCTATATCAGAATCTAAGACAATATTTTCATATGGAGATTTTGTACTAGCTAACATATTTCCTTCTTTATTCATCTCGTCTTTTAGATATCCAAATAGTTCTTGAGCTTCAAATAAATCTTGAGAATAAAATTCTCCATTTCCAATTTTTTCATATTTTATTCCATCAACTATAAAGTTTTTCATAGTTTTTTTGATAATATCTGTAACTTTTTCTAAATATAGTTGAGGATTTTTCTTAAAACTATCTAAAGTTTCAGTTCTTGTAAGTATTTCAACTATACTCTTTCTTGTAAGGTTAGTCTCATTTTGTAGATAAGTTATAATATCTGGTAATTTATACTTCACTTGAAAATCTATTCTTGAATCTTCTGAAGTGGAAAATCCTTCCTCTATTCCTCCATGAGTAAGTGCAAGTCTTTTCTTTTCAAAAATATATTTCTCATCTTCAATAAATAAGTAATCATCTATATCTTTAACACACTTAGCTATCAAATTATTACTATCAAAATTTACTTTATAAGTAGTTTTATACTTTATCTTATCCCAAAGCTCTGAAAAGTTTTTATCTAGAAATACCTCTTTATTTATCTTTATTTTCTTTTTATCATCAGCATTTTTTATAACAAGTTTTCCAGCACTTGATTTTAATTTCTTTTCAATAGCAGGTCTGATATGTTCAAACTCTTGAGGTAGGATAAGTCTATTATCTTTTAAGTCAGCTTTTAACTTGTCTTTAGTATTTCCCTCTTCATCTACATACTCATTCTCTACCAAAAATTTATGTAGTTTTTCAGAGTTTTCATGCCCTAAATATCTCTCTTCTCCATTTTCTACTTTCTCTACTATGTTGGCAAATATACAGCTCTCAATTCTTCCAAAATTGATATTTTCATCCTCTTTCATCTCTTTTTGTAGAGAGTCTACAAATTGCTCATAGGATTCATTTGCCATAACAGTAAGAGTATTTATATCAAATCCCCTTACTCTTTCTCCCTTTTGATTGACAGCTATTCTAAGTCCTCTTCCTATCTCCTGTCTCTTTTTCATTTCAGAAGTAGTTTCATTTAGAGTACATATTTGGAAAACATTTGGATTATCCCACCCCTCTTTTAAAGCTGAGTGAGAGAAGATAAATGAAAGTGGCTCATCAAAACTTAGTAGTTTCTCTTTATCTCTCATTATCTTATTAAATGTATCGTTGTCAGCATTAGTATTTCCCTTTGTGTCCTTTTCTTCAAAATACTCTTTTCCATTCTTAGATTTTTTCTTATCAGCAGAAAAATATCCATCATGTGCTAAAGAAGCTCTTTGATAAAAAGGAACAGATGTATCTCCCATATCTTGATACTCTGGTAATTCTAAAAGTCTGTTGTATTCCTCTTCAAACATAAGGGCATACTTACCTTTTTGTGCTTCTCCTGTCTCTGTATCATAAGTTCTGTAATTAGCAACCTTATCTATAAAGAAAAGTGAAAGAACTTTTATTCCTCTATTTTTTAATCTCTTCTGTTTGTCAAAATGCTCTTGGATAGTTTTCCTTATTTGTAATCTTTTAATCACATCTGGATTTTCTCCACCATTTACCTGTCCAAGAGTAAGTTTTACTTTTCCTAAGTCTACAAATGATTTACTTGGGTCTTCCTCTACATAAGTTATCTCATTGACTATATATCCATCATAGATACTTCTTTTTGCTTTGTCATTAAGATGGTCATCATACTTTACAGTAATCTCTTTTCTTTTTACGCTATTTCCACTTTTTACATCTAACTCTAGTTTAGCACTTATACCAGATTTTGTAGCCTTTACACTTGTCAATTTTATATACTCAGTATTAGCATTTCTAGTAACTCCAACTGTAGCTACCTCTATCTGTTTTACAAGTTGTTTTTCATAGGCATCAATAGAATCTAACTTAAATACTGGATTGTATCTATCCTTGTGAGTAGCTGAGTATCTCAATGTACATAGTGGATTAAGTTGACTGATAGCTTTTTTAGCTGTATCTGTCTCCATATTTTGTGGCTCATCTATTATAACTATTGGATTACACTGTCTAATATAGTCTATTGGTCTATATCCATTAGCTTGGTCTCTTTCTCTATAAATAACATTAGCTTTTTTTATTACTTTTTCATCTTTCTCATCAATATCTTTTATATCCTTATTAAAAGAATCTATATTAATAATCATTATCTGAATAGTATCATTTACAGCAAAATTTCTTATCATATCTATTTTATTAGAATCGTAGATAAAATAATCATAAGGCACGTTGTCATAAAGAGATTTAAAATGCTCCTTAGTTATCTCAAGAGTTTTGTACACTCCCTCTTTTATTGCTATTGATGGTACTACAATTATGAATTTTGTAAATCCATATTTTTTATTTAACTCCATTATAGTTCTAAGATATACATAGGTTTTACCTGTACCTGTTTCCATCTCCACAGAAAAATTATAGTTATCTTTCTTCAATATTTTTGTCTTAGGTAATCCATTTCTTAGTTGTATCTTATTTATATTTTCTAAAATCTCCTCTGGAAAAAGTAAAAGTCCATTTCCTATCCCTAACTCATTTTCTACTGTACCAAAATTTAAAGTTCCAGATTTTCTTTCAACTGTAAATAGAGTTTTGTTACTGTTTTGTCCAGAGAAAATATCTGTGATAGAGTTAATTGCTTCTAGTTGATAGGCTAAATCCTCTTCAAATTTAATTTTCATATCTACTCCTTATATACTTCTTACTTCTTTTATTCCCACTTGCTCTAATTTTTTCATAGCATTTGTTTTGTCTACATCATTAGCAAATGATGAATCTCTAAGTACAACAGTTGTTTTAAAATCTTCATCTATCTCAAGTAGAGTTTTGTACTCTTCACAGATAGAGTCTATTACTTCCATATCTATCTCTTTATCTAGGTTGATTAATAAAGTTCCTCCACCTATTGAGTAGAAATGTTTATTTTCAACTATTGGTACATTTAAATCTAGTCCATATTTTAGTAAGATTTCATAAAGAATATCTAAAGATGTTCTATCAGATTTTATATTATCTATTGAATCAAATAGACTTTGTCTTAAATCTTCAGTTTCTGAATCCCACTCTTTTATATTTGAAGAGTCCAACTTGAACACTTTAAATCCTATATCTAATTTTTCTCTATTTTCTACTGGTAAAGTTTCATCTGATTTTACCTTCTCTCCAGCTCTTCTTATTCTCTCTTTTCCTATTTCACAAATATTTTTGTACCCAGCTTTGTAAGCTTCTGATTTTTCATCACAAACCTCTGGTAATTGTACCATTATATATTTTCTATTTCCTCCATCTTCAGCATTAAGTTGCATAACTGCATGAGCTGTTGTGGCTGACCCAGAGAAGAAGTCTAGGATAATAGAACTAGATGAAGTACAAAGATTCAAACACCATTCTAAAAATTTTATAGGCTTAGGATTATCAAAAATTCCACTATACTCAAATAAAGAATTTAATACCTTCGTTCCTGTTGAATTTTGAAATTCATCTAAAAAGCTTTTATTTCTTTGGTATCTATTTTGGTCTTCTTCTTCATTAAAATAATGTTTTATATAAATTTTCTCATCCTTTAAATATAAGTCTTTTGAATCTTTAAGAAATCTTGGTTTACTCCACATCCATGTTCCATCATCATTTTTGTGTTTTTTAGGAAATAATTGAATAGTATTTTCTTTAGCTTCTAAGAAAAACTCATTTTTATTTTTATCATAATAAATTGGATAGAACAAATTTGGTCTAGCTGTTTTTGTTCCATGTGGGCCATTATCTTGTAATGGAACTATAAAAAATTTTCCTCTTTCATCTTCAAGCGGATATTCTTTTTCTCCAATATTTTTTAAATTAAATTTACTAATACTTTTATTTTTCCAATAAATTAACAAATAATCATGTAATCTTTGTAATTCAGCATCTGATTTAGTTGTAGCAGAACCTCTTGTTTTTCTAGGACAACACGCTACAAAATTCTCTACACCATATATATCATCACATAGCTTTTTCAAATTAGCCACTTCATTTTCATCTATTGAAATAAATATTACTCCATCATCTATTAATAGATTTCTTGCTAACTTTAATCTAGGATACATCATATTTAACCAATCGGAATGATATCTTCCATTTGATTCTAAATTAGTGGTTAATTTGTACCCCCCCCCGTACTATTTTCAGATTTTTGTCCTGTTATAGTTAGGTAATTATCTATATTATCTCTAAAATTATCCTTATAAACAAAATCTTTTCCTGTATTATATGGAGGGTCTATATATATCATCTTTACTTTTCCATGATAAGATTTTTGTAGAAGTTTTAATACCTCTAAGTTATCTCCTTCTATATAAAGATTTTCTGTATTTTCCCAATCTTTTGAATTATCTCTGTCTGGACGTAATGTTCCTGTACTCATATCTTGAGCTATCTGCCTTGCTTGTGTCTTTCCTTTCCAAGTAAAAGAGTATCTTTCTTTGTCATTTTCTATATACTCTCCTAATAGTTGCTTTAGGACTTGGAAATCTATTTTGCCTTCTGTAAATATTTCTGGGAATATCTGTTTTAGTTTTTCTATATTATCTTGGACTATGTCCATACTTGTTCCTTGTAGTTTTTCCATTAGTTATTTTCTCCTTCCTTTTCTAATTCAATTATAAAATTTTGTACTTCTATATCTTGCTTATAGATAGATTTTAATTTATTAAGAAAACTTTGATTTGATTTTTTTAATAAAGTAATTCCATTTTTAAATTCTGGACAT
>OGLQ01001000.1_pt1 | contig 12896 bp, 8 predicted proteins | sample 1572941 | NCBI WGS metagenome assembly OGLQ01 (sample SAMEA2581891, study PRJEB24529) | metagenome | biome: Human gut stool | place: China | collected 2011
TCCCCCATTTGTAGTCCGGGGGACAGCCTTTGCTCGGTGCGGGTTAAGCTCAGAGACTAGGTGACCTTGCGTCCCCAGTTCCGCACAAAACCTAAAAAGCGAGCATAAGGTGCACGTGCTTCTGTGGAGCACTTCCGGAACTTTCGCCGAAAGTGCCTGCCTCACCGTCTCCGGCAAGGACTTGAACCTTTCGCGGATGAAATAACGGGCGCCGATGTTGAGAGATGCGTTCAGGTCGGCGTGATAGCGCTTCCCGGTCGCAAAGGTGCAGAGACTGTAGTTGTTCTCATCCCGCTTGACTCGACCGGAACCGTCGAAGGCGAGACGGGACGTGCCCCATGCACAAACTCGACTCACCCGCATTTTTGCGCGATGCGCCTTACTCTCCACCATTTCCTGAACGTATTGCGCCCGCCAGTGATGGAGACGCCAGCGTTTCGAACCGCGTTTGCGGCCTTTGAGATCGAGATGCTCCATCACTACTACATGAGCACCCGCCTTGATTGCAATATCAAGAATGAAGGCCGCGGTTTTTCTGGCGATGTCGTCGTTGATGCCCTTGGCTCGTCCCCAAAGTCGAGGCATCCTTTTCGCCCCGTGCCGCTGAGCATTGCGAATTCGGCCGAGTGCGCGTTCCAGAGAGTCTTTTTCTCTGGAGAGACGAAGAAAATGTCTCTCCATGACAGTGCCGTCCGAACGCATCACCACGGCCGTAGCGGCGTTGTTGATGCCAAGATCCACAGCGACGATCACCTGATCTTTGATGTCTGTTTCGTTGAGTTTTACCTTTTCTTCAAATGAAAAATCGAGAGACCATACCTTGCCGCGCTTTCTGATGGCGGGACAGAGTTCATCCCGAGCGGCGCAATAGAGCGAGATGTAGTCGACGTCCGTCTTGCGCAAGGAGATGGTGACCCAATCCCAGGTATTTCGGATGAAAACCTTGATACGGGCGCAATAACGGCCTTCCCGCACAAATTGCTGCCCCTTATAGAAGGCAGGGAAAATGCGTCCGGGCTTCGGCAACCCCGGTTCTTTACCCTGAGGATTGACCTGCCACTGAGCAAAGCGAGTTTTGTAGGAAGACACCGCCCCGAAGGCCGCGTTGATCGCCGCCCGACGCAAGTATGACGGAAATTTATAAAAATCGACGGAGAAGTCATGCGGAACTGACGGACGTTTGGCCGTACTGATGCATAGGTTCTCACACTCCTTTAGAGCATCCTTCTGCCCGAGCCCTTTGAAAAGGTCCCAATGCTCCATCATGACGGCAATGAAGAAATCCACCGCTTTGCGATACACGGCGACCGTGTCATCGAGCACGGAGCCGTAGCCCTGAATGCGGACGCTGTAGGAGGTTAGGATCTTCATCGTTGTTGGCGGTCTCTGTGTGTACGAGTAACTCTAGCACAATTCCTTAGCAGACAAGGAATTTCCTTAGATTCGGGCTTCGCCCGGCCTGCTCGACCCCACCCTACTGCTTCTCGGTTAGGATGGGGCTTGTGCAGGCGATTTTGTCAACAGCCGATGAACCGGGCGAGATCCGCGACGGTGTCACAGAGACACGTCGGATTGGAGAGCACGAGGTCGCGCCGCGGCTGCGCCCCGTAGGTCATCGCCGCGACGTCGCAGCCGTAGCGCTGCGCCATCACGACGTCGTGCACGGTGTCGCCCACCATGAGCGTTCTTTCCTTCGGAATGTCGGTGTAGAGCCCGATTTCCTCCAACATGTCGGGATTGGGCTTTGGGGCCGTTTCCTCGGCCGTGCGGGTGATCGAAAAGAGTTCCTCGACGTTCGTTCGGTTAAAGACGCGGCGTAGGCCCGCGCGGCTCTTTCCCGTCGCGACGGCGAGCGTCACACCGTCCGCATGAAGGCGGCGCATGAGGTCTTCGATCCCTTCGAAGAGGCACACGTCGCGCTCGCGCGGAAGGTACCAGGCCTTGTAGGCCTCGTTGAATTCGTCGAGGCGCTCCGCGGGACAGTCGGGCACCGCGATCGCCATGGCGCTTCGCCAGTCGAGTCCGATGACGGACGAGGCCGTCTTGCGGTCGGGCACGCGGCAGCCGAGCGCCGCGGCCGCCTGACGGATACCTTCGGCGATGAGGCCCGTCGTGTCCATGACGGTGCCGTCCCAGTCGAAAACGACGAGATCGTACTTTCGGGAGGTGGAGGTCATTTTTGTCCTTTCTTGTCCAAAGCGGCGAGAAGCGCCTCGCAGTCGGGCCAGAGCGGCGCCTCGACGCGGACGGCCTCGCCCGTGACGGGATGCTCGAAGGCGAGCGTGCGGCTGTGCAGGAACATGCGCTTCAGAGGGACGCCCAGGGCCCCCTGCGCCACCGCGCGGTTGAATTCGAAGTCGCCGTACTTGTCGTCGCCCACGAGAGGAAAACCGACCGAGAGCGAATGCACGCGGATCTGATGCGTGCGCCCCGTGAGAAGTTCGGCGTCGAGAAGCGTGACGGCGCCGTAGCGCTTCAACTTCGTGAAGATCGTGTGCGAGGGCATCCCCTCCTTTTCGTCCACGCGCACTCTCCGCTCGCCCGAGGGAAGCAGATAGCGAAGAAGCGGCGCCTTCACGTGGCGGCGGTCGTCGGGCCAGTCGCCTTTGACGAGCAGCGTGTAGTGCTTCTCGACGGCGCGCGTCTTCATCATGTCGTGAAAGCGGACGAGCGCCTTGCGGGTCTTGCAGAGGATGATGGCGCCGCTCGTTTCGCGGTCGAGCCGGTGGGCGAGTTCCAGGAAGGGAACGTCGGGGCGCGAAGCGCGCATGCGCTCGATCAAACCGTGGGAGATCCCCGAGCCTCCGTGGGCGGCGAGGCCCGCGGGCTTGTTGACGATCAGAAGATGACGGTCTTCAAAGAGAACGGGCACCGTCCCCTCGGCCAAAGCCGCGGGGGGCGCCTTCGTGACGGCGCGCTCGGAGACGCGCACGGGCGGAAGCCTCAGGAGGTCCCCTTCGGCAAGGCGCGTCTCCGCCTTGGCGCGGGCCTTGTTCACGCGCACTTCGCCCGAGCGGATGATGCGGTAGATGTGGCTCTTCGGAACGCCCTTGGCGACGCGCACGAGGAAATTGTCGAGGCGCTGGCCGTCCGCGTCGGGACCGATCCGCACAAAGGAAACGCGGTCCGAGGGAAGCGACGCGAGGCGCGCGGAGTCTTCGGGATGAATGTCGGATGTCGTCATGAGTCGGTGTACGGTCGGGAGGGGACGAAAAAAGGTTTTCCAAATGCGAAAAACGTCCCGCTTCGACCGCCCGATAACCCTTCGAATTCGCGTCGATGGTTTATACTTGTGCGTTGCGATGGGAAGTCCCGCCCGACCTTTTGAATGTCGTGCCGCGATTTTCTCACGTTTTGTAGTGAATTTGTTCGTTTCGGTTCCCGACGGGTCGTCGGAACGGAAACGGTTTTTAACCCGATGCCCGACGCCGTGCGGAAGGAAGTTCGTCCTCCCGCGAATCGTCGGCATCCCGGCGAACGCCCGACTTCGGGCCGTTTCGCCCGAGCTTGTTGCCAACACGATTTTTGGATGTTCCGCCCCGAAGGGCTGTCAGCGACGTCGAACGGACGGCGATGCGCACCCCGAGCGGAAAAGCCCCGCGCAAGCGGCCCGACGCCCCTTGCGCCGATCGGCACGAACGGATCGCAGCGATCCCCCACGAGGAGCCCCGTGCGCGACCCCGAAGCCTCAGGTCCGATGGTAAAGAGACCTGCGCTTTGACGATGGTCCCCGGGCGAACCCCTTTTTGCGTGCCCCTCGCTTTTCCCTCCCCGAACGCGCGTCCCGCCTTCCGCGCCGCTTAGCGTCTCGAACGGGAATTCGTCCTGACGGACGAAAAGGCGGATTTTTGTGAGGGATGGAGCCCCCGGCGCCCCGTGCGGCCGGGCCGTGACTCTCCCCACGCGCCGACGAAAGGGCGTGCGCAACCCGTGCCATGCGCGGGTCCTCCCCTTTTGGATCGGCGGACACAGAACCGGACGGTGCCTCCCGTCGAGGATGGTACGTCGCGGCTCCCCGTTGCGCTTTTCGGTGCGGCGTCGGGAGACGTCGGCGTTCAAAAGGAAGGCCGTTGCCCGCAGGAGTCGGGCATCCGTCGTGTGCAGAGCTCGCCCCACCACCGGAGTAGAGCCAACATGAAGCGTATGCTTTTCAACGCCACGCACGCCGAAGAAACGCGTGTGGGCATCGTCGACGGGCAGCGACTCGTCGACATCGACATCGAGACGGCCGGCCGCGAAGCCCGCAAGTCCAACATCTACAAGGGCATCATCACCCGCATCGAACCGAGCCTTGAAGCGTGCTTCGTCAACTACGGCGAAGAACGCCACGGCTTCCTCCCCTTCAAGGAAATCTCGCGCGCCTACTTCAAGGAAGGCGTCGACGTGCGCACCTGCACGATCCGCGAAGCCGTTGAAGAAGGCCAGGAAATCATCGTTCAGGTCGAAAAGGAAGAGCGCGGCAACAAGGGCGCTGCGCTCACGACCTTCATCAGCCTTGCCGGCCGCTATCTCGTCCTCATGCCGAACAATCCGCGCGGCGGCGGCGTCTCGCGCCGCATCGAAGGCGCAGAGCGTCAGGAACTGCGCGCCACGATGGAAAGCCTCAAGTGCCCGTCGGGCATGTCCATGATCGCCCGCACGGCCGGTATCGGCCGCAGCGCCGAAGAGCTGCAGTGGGACTTGAACTACCTCCTCAAGCTCTGGGAGGCGATCGCCGAGGCCGCCAAGCCCCAGTACGAACTCGTCACGGAAGAAAACGGCCGCAAGACGACCTCGCTCGTCGACACGCCCGTCGTGAACGGCAAGCCGCTCAAGCGCGCCAACCCCGCGCCCTTCCTCATCGTCGAGGAATCGAACCTCGTCGTGCGCGCCATCCGCGACTACTTCCAGCCCGAAATCGGTGAAATCCTCGTCGACACGGACGAAATCTACGAGCAGGCCCGTCAGTTCATGGCGCACGTCATGCCCGACATGATCAACCGCGTCAAGCGCTACAACGAGGACATCCCGCTCTTTACGCGCTTCCAGATCGAACATCAGATCGAATCGGCCTATTCGCGCACGGTTCCGCTTCCCTCGGGCGGCGCGATCGTGATCGACCACACCGAAGCGCTCGTCGCGATCGACGTCAACTCGGCGCGCTCCACGCGCGGCGCCGACATTGAAGAAACGGCCTTCCGCACGAACTGCGAAGCGGCCGACGAAGTGGCCCGCCAGATGTGTCTGCGCGACCTGGGCGGCCTCATCGTGATCGACTTCATCGACATGCTCGACGCGAAGAATCAGCGCGCCGTCGAACAGCGCCTCAAGGACGCGCTCCACTACGACCGCGCCCGCGTGCAGATGGCCAAGATCTCGCGCTTCGGCCTGATGGAACTCTCGCGCCAGCGTCTGCGTCCGTCGCTCTCCGAAGGCAGCCACGTGACCTGCCCCCGCTGCAACGGCGTGGGCGTCATCCGCGACACCGAATCCTGCGCCATCCAGGTCCTGCGCATCCTGCAGGAAGAAGCCATGAAGGAAGGCACGGGCGCCGTGCACGCGCAGATTCCGGTCGACGTCGCGACCTTCCTTTTGAACGAAAAGCGCAGCGACATCCAGATGCTCGAAGCGCGTCACCGCGTGCCGATCGTCCTCATCCCGAACACGTCGCTCGAGACGCCGCACTATCACATCGAACGCATCCGTCAGGACGACGACCGTCTCGACGACCATATTCAGAGCTTCAAGCGCGTCGCCGAACTTGAAGTGAAGAAGGCGGACGATCCTTACGCGATGAAGAGCAACGAAGAAAAGCCCGCTCGTCCCAAGCAGGTTCCCGTCATCAAGAACGTGCTTCCGCGCGATCCCGCGCCCGTGCACGTCGAACAGCCCAAGAAGACGGAACGCGCCGAATCGCGCGCCGTCCCGATGACGCCGGTGCCCGAAAAGCGCGAAAAGGGCTTCTTCGCCCGCGTCATGGACTTCTTCAAGAACCTCGGCGGCGACTCGACCGAAAAGGCCGAGCCCAAGAAGAGCGAAGAAGAGAAGCCCAAGTCCGACCGCAAGGACCGCGGTCGACGCTCGGGCGAACGCCGCGGTGACCGCGCCCGCATGGACGAACGCCGCTCGCGCCGCAGCCGCCGTCCGAAGTCGGAAACGACCGAAGAAGGTCAGGACAAGCCCGCCGCGCCCGAAACCGCCGCGCAGGCCGTGGAAATGGAAAAGTCCCGCCGTCGTTCGCGCCGTCGTCCGGCCCTGAAGAAGGACGCGGAGCGCGAAGAACTTCGCACGACCGAAGTCGTCGCCGCGGAAGCCGCGGCTGCCGAGGAAAAGGCCCCCGTCGAAGCGCCCGCTGAAAAGCGCGTCGAAGCGCCCGTGACGGAAGTCGCCGCCGAAGAAACGGTTGTGACCGAAGCGCAGCAGGGGGCTGAAGCGCCCGCGGAAGCGGCCGCCGAAGAGGGCGAAACCCGTCGTCGCCGTCCGCGCCGCCGTCGCCGCAGCCGCACGACCGAAGGCGAAACGGCCGAGGTCGCCCAGGAAGTGACCGAGGAAACGGTCGCTTCGGAAAGCGCCGAACCCGCTCCCGAAGCTACGCCCGTAAAGGCCGAAACCGAAGAAGCGCCGGTTCAGGAAGCCGCCTCCGAAGAACCCGCTTCCCGTCCGAAGGAAGTGCAGTTCAAGCTTGAGGACGCGCCCGCGCGCACCCGCCGTCCGCGCCGCCGCAAGCCCGCCGACAAGACCGCTGAAGCCGGCGCCGCCGAAGCGGTGGCGACCGAGTCCGCCGAAGCGGCCGCGCCCGTGACGGAAGTTCGTGCGCCGGAAGCCGAAGAAAAGGTGGACGCCGTCTCCGCGGCCTCGCCCGTCGTCGACGAAACCGAATCGACCGAAGCCCTCGTTGCGGGTCTCCAAAAGAGCCTCATCTCGGGCGAAGTCGAACTCGTCGAAGAAAAGCCTGCCGAGAAGCGCAAGAGCGCCAAGAACGGCGCGAGCGTTCTCCCGCTCCTTGAGGAAGCCGGCTGGCCCACCCGCGAAGAGATGATGCACACGCTCGTCTCCTCGGGTCCGAAGAGCTACGCCTCCGACCGCCATCTCGGCCTCAACGGAAACCGCCGCGAACCCGCTCTGCAGGACGCCATGGCCGACGCGATCCTTCAGATCGCCAAGGACGAAATCTCCGAGCAGCTCACGCAGTACTACTCGGCGATGGAACCCAAGGCCGAAGAAGGGACGCAGCCTCAGGGCGAAGAAGAGCACAAGAAGCGCAGCCGCCGCGGCGGCCGTCGCTCCCGCAAGGCCCACGCCGAAGAAGCCCGTACCAACGAAACGGTGAAGACCGAATCGGTCGAAACCGAAGCGCTCGAACAGGTGGAAACGAAGGCGGCCGCGGCCGAAGAACCGCTCGTTCAGATCGAAACGAAGACCGCCGCTCCGGAGGAAGCCGAAGAGGTCCTCGTTCAGGTAGAAACGAAGCCCGCGGCTCCGGCGCAAGCCGAAGAAGACCTCGTTCAGGTCGAAACGAAGCCCGCGGCTCCGGCTGAGGCCCAAGAGGTTCTCGTTCAGATCGAAACGAAGCCCGTCGCCGAAGCGCCGGTCGTCGAAGAAGTTCCTGCCGACACGGTTGTCCGTACGAAGTCGACGCTTCTTGCCGACCTCGCCGAACGTCTCGCCGCGGCCCACCTTGAACAGGTGGAAACGCGCGCCGAGCTCGTGACGCCGGTCCGCTACGAAGCCGTGGTCTATCCCGGCCGCAGCGTCGTCCGTTCGGAAGCGACGGAGGAAACGGGGCTCGAACAGGTGCACACCCGCGACGAATTCATTCGTCCGGTCGCCTACGAACCCGTGATCTATCCGGGCCGCCCCTACGTGGCGCCCGTCGTCACGGACGAGGGTCCCCTTGAACAGGTCCACACCAAGGCCTGATCGCGGGACGTGAATCCCCTCTGAGGGACTACGGGAGGCTTCGGCCTCCCGTTTCTTTTGAGCGCTTTTCTCGCTCCTTTGCCCGCTCGTATCGAATTGCTTCCCGTCCCCTTTGAAGGCGGGCATCCTGCGGTATATTTCCTCCACGCATACGAACCGTTCCGAATCACTATGACCGAAGAAACGCCCGGCGTTCGTTTCGACATCGAACGCGACACCCGCATCGGCCTTCCCGAAGCCGTCTTCTGCGCGGGAAAACCCCGTGCCGCGCTCGAGGGACTCTTTCGGCGCTTCGCCGATCCCGCGGAAAAGCCGATCCTCTTCACGCGCCTCGAGGAATCCGTCTTTGCGGCGCTCCCCGACGACTTGCGCGCCGCCTACGACTACGACGCGCTTTCGCGCACGGCCTGGAACCGCACCTGCCCGAAGCACGCCGAAGGCGTCGTCGCCGTCGTCTCGGCGGGCACCGCCGACGGGTTCGTGACGCATGAAGTCGCGCGCACCCTCACCTATCTCGGCTGGACCATCCGGCTTTTCGAAGACTGCGGCGTCGCGGGGCTCTGGCGCATTCAGAAGGCCCTTCCCGACATCAACCGCTGCGACGTGGTGGTCGCCGTGGCGGGACTTGACGCGGCGCTTCCCACCGTGCTCGGAGGCCTCACCATGAAGCCCCTCTTCGCCGTTCCCACGTCGGTGGGCTACGGCATCGCCGACGGCGGGAAGACGGCGCTTCGCAGCATGCTCGCCTCCTGCTCGCCCGGGGTCGCCGTCTTCAACATCGACAACGGCTACGGCGCCGCCTGCGCCGCCGCCCGCACGCTTCGCGCCATCTTCTATCGATAAGGAATTCGCAATGGATCAAAACGCACTTTTCGGCCGCGACATCCTCACCGTCCGCATTCACGCGGGCTTCAACGCGGCGAGCTTTCTCGCCGGGCTCATGGCGCTCACCGATCAGTCGGGCGGCACGGCCACCCTCTTTCTGCGCCGGCTCTTTCCGACCATTCCCGCGGAAATCCGCTTTGAAGACCGCTACGTCAACGACATCGCGGGCGTGACGGCGAAGATCCTCACCCAGCCCGAACACCCTCACCGTACGCCCGGCGACATCGCGGCGATCTATGCGGAAAGCCGTCTTTCGGACAAAGCCCGCCAGAAGGCCGCCGCCGTCTGGAAGGTGTTGAGCGAAGGGGAAGCGGGCGTGCACGGCATGCCCGTCGAGCACGTCCACTTCCACGAAGTGGGCCGCATGGCGAACGTTCTCGCCGTGGGTCTCATCGCCGAATGGATGACGACCCTTCGTCCCGCCCGTCTGGTCGTGAGCCCCATCCCGCTCGGAGACGGCGCCATTCAGTGCGCCCACGGAACGATCCCCTATCCGGCGCCCGCGCTCTTTTCGATGCTCGACGGCGTCCCGGTGCGCGCCTGGGCGGGCGAAGGCGAAGCCGTGACCCCCACGGGGCTGGCGGTCCTCAAGGGCCTCGGCGCCGAATTCGGCGGCTGGCCCGCCATGACGATCACGAAGCGCGCGACGGTCTTTACCGACAAGTACTTCGAAAACGTCCCCAACGGCGCCCTCTTCGCGCTCGGCACCCCCTACCGCTTCGAGGACGTGCCGTGACGGCGGAACTTCCCGCCGCGCTCGTCGACGCCCTCCGAAGCGCCTCGCGCTCGGGCGAGATCGCGATCGCTTATTCCGGAGGGCTCGACAGCCGCTTCCTCGCCTTCTCGGCGAAGAAAACGGGCCTCACGCCCCTTCTCTACCACGTGACGGGCCCGCACGTCGCGCCCGCCGAATCGGAGAGCGCGCTCTCGCACGCCCGGGAAATGGGTTTCCCGGTCACGGTCGTTCCCTTCGATCCGAGCGTCCTTGATTTGGCCCGAGCGGGACGCGCGCGCTGCTACGTCTGCAAGAAAGCGCTCTTTTCGGCCGTTCTCGCGAAACTCCGGGAAGACCGTCCGGATCTGCCGCTTTGCGACGGCATGAACGCGTCCGACCTCACGGTCTATCGGCCCGGTCGCCGCGCCCTCGAAGAGCTCGGCGTTCTCTCGCCCCTGGCCGAGGCCCGCATCGCGAAGGCCGACATCCGCCGCATCGGCGCGGCAATCGGCCTTCCCGCCCCCGATCAGGCGGCGCGCCCCTGCCTTTTAACGCGCTTTCCCTACGGCGTCACTCCCCCGCGCGAAGCCCTCGACACGGTGGCCGAGGTCGAGGCTTTTCTTGAAACCCTCCCCGACGCCGCGGGGCTACGCTATCGCCTGCGCTATCCGGCGGGACGACCCGAACTGCACTGGGAGAAAAGCGACGCCCTGACGGAAGAAAGACTCGGACGCATCGCGCTCGCGCTCTTCAAAGCCTTCCCCGACGCGCTCAAGGGGCTCACGATGCGGACCTTCGAGACGCTGTCGGGCTACTACGACCGCCCGAACTCCTGAGCTGAGCCGCCTCAATACGGACAAGGCCCGAACGAGCACCACACGCTCTTTCGGGCCTTTCGTTAGGGCGTCAATGAGTCGGACGACCTTATTCTTCGGTCACCGCTTCTTCGACCGGCGTTTCACCGCCCGTATCGCGGAAGAAGCGCAAAACGGCCTTCTTCAATTTGCCGTCGTCGCGCTTGCGCAGCGCATTCACGATCTTGGCGAGCCGCTCGGCCACGAGCGCCGCATCCGTCCCGGCGGGAAGTTCAGGCGGCACGAAGAGCGCGCCCGCCACGCTTTCGACGATGCGGTTCCCGGACGTGGCGACAAGCTTCGTCCAGAAGTCGCGGAGTTTCTCGGAGGCTTCGCGTTCGTTCGCGGCCCGGGCGACGCCGTCGACGACTTCCTGCAGCTGCGTGAGGACCGTGGGCGTCACGCGTTCGGCCCACTGTTCGGCGCTCGCTTCGAGGAACCAGAGACGCGCGTCCGCGAATTCGTCCGCGCCGCACCCGGCCGTGAGACGATAGTGAAGATCGCCCGCGAGATTCACAGGATCGAAGTCGGTGACAAGCGACCCCGCGCGCTTGACGCGCTTCAGCATGCCGGAGCGGTCGAATTCCTGCAGGGCCTTGCGGATGCGGTAGCGCGTCACGCCGAAACGCTTCGCGAGCTGCTGCTCGGTTTCAAGTTTCTGTCCCTTTTGACGGAAGACTTCCTGCAGATAGGCGCGAAACGCCTCGAGGAAGGCTTCGTCGCTCACTTCCGCCTTGACGGTCGCCCCGTTTTCCACCGGGTCGACCTTCGGGCGAACCGCCTTCACTTTTCGCGCCGCACGGGGCTTTTTCACCGGTACCGGCACGGCCGCAACCGTTTCTTTCGAAGACGTGGTCATGATCTCCTCCTTACGGAAAACAATGCATTTCGCATTGGTTGCAGTATAGTCGACCGACGCTTCTCGCCCCAGTCGATCGAACCCGTAGGAAAAAAGCGGAAGCTCCGCCAGGGAACTTCCGCTTCGTCGATCGGATGGTCGATCAGGGCTTGGGCATCGTCCCGCCCATGAGCTGCGCACCGCCCGCGTCGGGGTTGCCGCCCATCGGCGTTCCCGCGCCCATCATCCCCATGGGATCCGCCGGAGGCGGCGGGACGGGATCCTGCGGAATTTCCTTGAGGTTCCCGTTGCGAAGCGCCATCTCGATGTTCGAGGTGAGCGTCGCGTAGATTTCGTCTTCGGGCGGCACCATCTGGCGGAAGCGGTTCCAGAGAATCGCCGCCTTGGCGTAGTCGCCCTGATCGAAGGCGACGGCCCCGCCCAAGAGGAGAGACTTCATCTGATAGGGATCGAGCTCGAGCGCCTTGAAGACGTACTCGGCCACCTTTCCGGAGAGATCTCCGTCCTGGGTCGCGACGAGAATGTCGGCGAGCTCTCCGTAGGCGACCGCGTTGTCGGGCTTCAAGCGCACGACGTTTTCGTAGGCGACCACGGCCTGCGCGAGGTTTCCCGTCTGCGCGTAGTGTTCGGCGAGGATTTCCCAGGCCTCGAGGTTGTCGGGCTGCGAGACCACCCCCGCCTCGAGACGCTTCACCGTCTCGAACATGTTGCGCTGACTCTGCATCGCTTCGCGCGTGGCGCGGATTTGTTCCTGCGCCTTCGGGTCGAGCGACGAGTAGTCCCCGTAGTAGAGGTAGAGCCCCGTCGTCGTGGCGGGCACCATCACGGCGATCGCCGCGATGGTCGCCATGAGGAGCGTGTGGCTCTGCGCCTTGGCGGATTCGTCGGGAAGAGCCGTTTCGTCGAGCGTGCGAAGAACGAGTTCGCTTTCGCGCTCGCGGAATTCCTCGTCCGTCATGCGCCCGGCCTTCTTCGCGGCCACCGCGCGGTCGTACTCGTAGCGAAGCGCCTCGACGTTTTCCTCAATGCGCGCCCATTCGCGAACGTTGCCCGCGTCGCTCTTCAAGAGCCGCTGCGCGAGGAGAAGGATCGTCAAAAGGACGAGTGCGAGGGCGCAGCCGATAAAGATCCAATGCAGCATTTAGGCCTCCTTCTTCACGGGGTGGAAGGCACCCTCGCGGAAAACGAGTTCGCCCTTGAGGATCGCGAGACCCTGCGCGTACGCCTCTTCGGAGAGCGCCGCGCGGCGGGCGCGCGACTCGGCCTTGCGGCGGCGGTTCAGACGCCACACGGCCCAGAAGGCGACCAGGAAGAAGATCGCCGGACCGCACCAGAGAAGGAAGGTCTTCGCCTTGAAGGGCGGATTGTAGAGAACGTAGTCGCCGTAGCGCTCGACCATGAAGTCGATGATCTCGTCGTCGGTCTTGCCGCTCTTCACCTGCGCCGCGACTTCACGGCGAAGGTCGATCGCAAGCTCCGCATTCGAGTCGGCGATGTTTTCGTTCTGACACACGAGGCACCGCAACTGGCGGCTGATCTCGTAGACGCGCGGGTTTTGCTGCGGATCGAATTCCGCGGGCGCCGCCTGACGCGGCGCCGTGGGGAGACCTTCGAGCGTCGCGGGATCGGCCGAGAGCGCTTCGCCGAGCGTCATGCCGCCGATCGTGCCCGCGGGCGCGGGCGT
>OGLQ01001001.1_pt1 | contig 12873 bp, 9 predicted proteins | sample 1572941 | NCBI WGS metagenome assembly OGLQ01 (sample SAMEA2581891, study PRJEB24529) | metagenome | biome: Human gut stool | place: China | collected 2011
TATTATAGCGCAAATCGGTTCTCTGGTCAACGGATTTTTAAAACTTTTTAAAGAATGCATAAAATCCCTTGACAGGTTTTTGAAAAACTGCTATGATGTCTGCAGTGAACCGAAAACCATGCAGGCGGAAGTGCGTGTAAGGCACGGAAAATAAAAAATGACCTGCTATCACAAAATAGATTTGGAGCGTGCATTTTATGAAAACCAAGATCGTTGTGGATTCTTCGTCCAGCCTGTATGCCCTGCCGGGCGTGGATTTTGCCTGTGTGCCGTTGAAGATCGTCACGGATGAACAGGAATATCTGGATGACGGTACTCTGGATGCCGTGGGCATGGCCCGGTCTCTGCGTACTTACAAGGGCAAGACCAGCACCTCCTGCCCCAATGTGGCAGACTGGCTGGCTGCTTATGAGGGTGCGGAGCAGATCTTTGTTGCCACCATCACGGGCACACTGTCCGGCAGCTACAATGCTGCACTGCTGGCAGCGGAAGAATACAAGGAAACGCACCCGGAGGCCCGTGTTTTTGTTCTGGACAGCCTGTCCGCCGGGCCGGAGCTGCGTCTGCTGGCAGAGCGTCTGCGGGATCTCGTCCGGATCGGGATGGAGTTTGACGAGATCTGCGAGGCGATCGTGGCTTACCACAAGCACACGCATCTGCTGTTTTCGTTGGAATCGCTGGCCAATCTGGCCCGCAATGGCCGTGTGAAGCCTGCTGTTGCCGCTGTGGCACGGATGCTGGGCATCCGGGTCATTGGTCAGGCCAGTGAGAGCGGCGAGCTGGAGGTGCTGTGCAAGACCCGCGGCGAGCACGGCGCACTGGAGCGCATCGTGCTGGAATTGAAGGATCACGGCTTTACCGATGGCAAAGTGCACATTGCCCACTGTGATAACCCGGAAGCTGCCAAGCGCCTGAAGCTGATGATCCACGCGGTGTTTGCAGGGGCGCAGGTGGATGTGACCGAGTGCGGCGGCCTGTGCAGCTACTATGCTGAGCTGGGCGGGCTGATGGTGGGCTTTGAGGACGGAGAAATAGAGTAAAAGAGTTTTTGATATTGCAAGCAAGCCGGGCCTGCGGGTCTGGCTTGCTTTTTTTGAACAACGCAAAACTTGAAAAAGTTGTAAAACCGCGCTATACTTACACATAATTATAAATGGGAAAGGAGGGCAGGCCCATGCTTTTTCGTTCACCGATCGTGCGCTTTTTCAGCCGCATTCTGAACCGCATCACCATCACGGTTGTGTTGGTGGCATTGCAGCTGCTGTGGCTGTGCTGGGTGGCGTTTGCCATCACCACCGGCACGGGCCGCGTGTGGGTGAACGGCCTGCTCAACGCACTGAGCCTGCTCATCGTCTTGTACCTTGTGCGCAAGGATGAGAACAGCGCCTACAAGGTGGGCTGGATCGCGCTGATCGGTATTCTGCCGCTGCTGGGCGGTGCGCTGTATCTGGCCTTTGGCAACAAACGCCCGGCCAAGCGTCTGCGCCTGAAAATGCAGGCGGTGGAGGATGCCCACAAAAAAGACCTTGTACAGGAGCCGGGTGTGCTGGAAGGTCTGGATGCCCGCGAGCAGGGGCAGAGCCGATATGTGGCAAAGTACGGCCCCTATCCGGCGTGGCAGAACACTCGCACGCAGTATTTTGCCTGCGGCGAAGCCATGTATCCGCAGCTGCTGGCCGATCTGGAAAAGGCTGAAAAGAGCATCTTTCTGGAATTTTTCATCGTGAGCCACGGCTGCATGTGGAACGGCATTGAAAAGATCCTGCGCCGCAAGGCTGCGCAGGGCGTGGATGTGCGCCTGATTTACGATGATTTTGGCAGTCTGCTGGGTCTGCCCGCCGATTTCATCGTGCGCATGGAGCGGGCGCACATCCGCTGCATCCCGTTCAACCCGGTGGTGCCGCTGCTCTCGCTGGTGATGAACCACCGCGACCACCGCAAGATCGTAGTCATTGACGGTACGGTGGCCTACACCGGCGGCGTGAATCTGGCAGATGAGTATATCAATGCGGAGCAGCGCTTTGGCTACTGGAAGGATGCAGCCCTGCGTGTGGAAGGCGATGCCGCGTGGAACTTTACGGTGATGTTCCTCAACTTCTGGAACGCCTTCCGCTCCAGCGAGACGGATTATGATGCATTTCGTCCCATGCCGCTGGTGCCGCCGGTATCGGACGGCATCGTGCAGCCCTACGCGGACAGCCCACTGGACGAGGAACCGATGGCCGAGACGGTGTACCTGAACATCCTTGCGCAGGCACAGCGGTATGTTTATATCTACACGCCCTACCTTGCCGTGGGCGAGGAAATGCTGGACGCACTGAAAAACGCGGCCAAGCGCGGGGTGGACATCCGGCTGGTGCTGCCGGGAATCCCGGACAAAAAGCTGGTGTTCCGGCTGAGCCGGTCGTACTATCTGCCGCTTTTGAGGGCAGGTGTACGCATTTACGAATATACGCCCGGCTTTCTGCATGCCAAGTGCTGGGTAAGCGACGATGTAACTGCCGTAGTGGGCAGCATCAACATGGACTACCGCAGCCTGTTCCTACACTTTGAGTGCGGTGTACTGCTGCAAAAGAACAGTCAGGTGGCAGTTCTGCGGGACGATGTACGGGCCACGCTGCCGCAGTGCCGCGAGATACAGGTGACGGAATGCCGCACCAGCCTGCCCGGCACGGTGCTGGACAGTGTGCTGCGGCTGCTGAGCCCCTTGATGTGATAAAAACTCCCTTTCCGGGCAAACTAGCCCAAAGCCCCTTCATGATCGGGGCAGGAAAGGGAGCGTTTTATTATAATGAAAAAGATACCTCGCATGATCCTGGGCTGCACGCTGGCGGCAGCTCTGGCCCTGACCGCCTGCAGCCGAAGCGATTCCGGTTCCTCCGGCAGCATGAGCACGAATATGGGCGGCAGTTCATCGCAGACGGGGCAGGCGGGCCAGAACGCTGCATACCGCACCGGCCTTGGCATCCTGACCGAAGCGTCTGATCAGGAACGCGCGGGCAAGATCGATACCATCGCAGCTGCCGTTCTGCTGGATGCCGAGGGCAGGGTGGCAGATGTGATGCTGGACGAGGTGGAGATCTCGGTCACGGGGGACAGCACCGGCAAGGTGACGATGCCCACCGACGATCGCACCAAGCGCCAGAAGGGCGACGATTACCCGCTGGCGGCGGTGTCCTCGCTGAAAAAGGGCTGGGCAGAGCAGGCGGATGCCTTTGGCAATTATCTTACCGGCAAAACCCCGGATGAGGTGAAGAAGCTTGCCACCGACGATGACGGCAAGCCGAAGGATGCCGACCTGCTCTCCATCTGCACCATTGCGGTGGACGGCTATCGGGATGCTGTGGTGCGCGCCTGCGAGAATGCAAAGGCAGTCGGCTCGGCCCGCGGCGACCGCGCTGTGCTGGGCGTGTCAGTGCGCAATGACACCAAGGAACTGACCGCCGACGATGACCACGATGTGACCGCGCAGGTGGACATCACAGTGGCAGCCCTGACACTGGATGCTGACGGCCGTGTGACCGGTGCAGTGGCGGATGTGGCAGAGCCTGCCCTTACCGTGGGCGCGGATGGTACGGTGTCGGCACCGGAGATGGTCAAAACCAAGGTGGAACTGGGCGACAGCTACGGGATGCGCGGGGCATCCAGTCTGGACAAGGAATGGTACGAGCACAGCGAGGGCTGGTGCGATTACCTGAAGGGCAAGACCCGTACTGAGATCGCAGGCATCCCGGACGATGGTTCGGATGCCGACCTTGCGGCACTGTGCACCATCTCGGTGACGGAGCTGCAGAAGGCTGCGCTGGCGGCGTTTGCGGAAGAGTAAAGCGGAGAAAAGAGGAAAGGCGCAAAGCTTTTCCTCTTTTCTTTGTGCAACCAGACCAAAGAATTGGCGAAGAAAAGCCTTGAAAAAGACGAACTGCACTAACTTTTGTATTTCCTCTTGCCAAATGGCTGCAAACGCGCTATTCTATAGTCACAGTTTAACACTTTAGCATGATAAAATGCTAAACCGAGAGGGAACACATTTGGGAAGCAAAAAAGGGAGGAGCCTTTTATGAAACGTCTTGTCTCTGCTTTTCTGGCCGGTGCCATGGCACTGAGCCTTGCCGCCTGCGGCGGTGCCGCATCCACTTCCACCGTGGCATCTTCTGCCTCTGCATCCGGGAGCGCAGCCGCCTCCGAGACCGCAGCCAGCGATCTGGACTACATCAAGGAAAAGGGCAAGATGGTCATTGGCTACACCGTCTATGAGCCGATGAACTACACCGATGCCGACGGCAACTTTACCGGTTTTGATACCGAGCTGGCAACTGCCGTGTGCGAAAAGCTGGGAGTCGAGCCGGAGTTCGTGGAGATCAACTGGGATACCAAGGTGGTGGAGCTGGATGCCAAGAGCATCGACTGCATCTGGAACGGTATGACCCTGACCGATGACATCATGGCCAACACCGCCACCACCAAGGCCTACGCCAAGAACGCACAGGTCGTGGTCGTGAAGGACGGCACCGACTACAGCTCCACTGCGGATCTGGTGGGCAAGACCGTGGTTGCCGAGGCTGGTTCTGCCGGTGAAGCCGCCATTGAGGGCGACGAGAACCTTGCACAGGCCGATTACGTCTCCAAGAGCGTGCAGACCGACTGCCTGATGGAAGTTGCCGCAGGCACTGCTGATGCCGCTGTGCTGGATCTGACTCTGGCCAACGCCATGATCGGTGAGGGCACCGACTATGCAAGCCTGAAGATCGTGGACGAGCTGAACGCTGAAGAGTACGGCGTGGCCTTCCGCAAGGGCAGCGATGCCGCCGCAGCTGTGGATGCCGCCTTTGACGAGCTGAAGGCTGACGGCACCATGCAGGCTCTGGCCGACAAGTACGATCTGGCCCTGGCCGAGTGAGACCGCAAAATCTGATGGAATGGGTGTGTTGTTGTGTCTGTGATCCTTGAGCGCCTTTCCGGCGCGTTCCTGCTCAACTGTGAGCTGTTTGCCCTGACGCTGCTGTTTGCGCTGCCGCTGGGGCTTGTGGTGGCCTTTGGCTCCATGAGCCGCTGCAAGGTGCTGTCCGGCGCGGTCAAGACCTTTGTGTGGGTCATCCGCGGCACGCCGCTCATGCTGCAGATCATCGTCATCTATCTGGGCCCCGGCCTGCTGGGCATGGCGAACCCCTGGCCCTCCGGCTCCGGCGGACGCATGGTGGCGGCGGTGGTGGCCTTTGCCATCAACTACGCCTGCTATTTTTCCGAGATCTACCGCGGCGGCATCGAGGCGGTGCCTAAAGGGCAGACCGAGGCCGGGCAGGTGCTGGGCATGACCCGCACGCAGATCTTTTTTAAGGTCACCCTTTTGCAGGTGGTCAAGCGCATCCTGCCGCCCATGGGCAACGTGATCATCACCCTTGTCAAGGACACCTCGCTGGCGAACACCATTGCCAACAAGGAGATCATCATGATGGCCAAGGAGTACAGCGCAAAAGGTCTGATCTGGCCGCTGTTCTCCACGGCGCTGTTCTTCCTTGTGTTCGTAGGTGCGCTCACCCTGTTGTTCAACTGGGCTGAAAAGAAACTGGATTATTTCCGCTGCTGAGGAGGTTTTTAAGAATATGGCATTACTGGAGGCCTCCGGCATTGGCAAAAATTTCGGAGATACAAAGGTCTTAAAGGACATTTCTCTTACCTTAGAGCAGGGCGAGGCGCTGGCCATCATCGGCTCGTCCGGCTCCGGCAAGACCACCCTGCTGCGCTGCCTGAACTTTCTGGAGCGGCCGGACACCGGCTGCATCCGGGTGAACGGCGAGACCATGTGGGACGCCGCCGACCCCGCCACCCAGCGGGAGAGAGAGATCCGCAAAAAGCGACTGCACTTCGGGCTGGTGTTCCAGAACTTCAACCTCTTCCCGCAGTATACCGCCTTACAGAACGTGATGCTGGCAGGGGAGCTGCTGGCAAAGGAGCGTCCGGACTACCGCGCCAACAAAAAGGCGATGCACGCCCAGCTGGAACAGCAGGCGCGGGAACTGCTGGCGCAGATGGGGCTTTCGGAGCGGGCAGACCACTACCCGCACCAGCTTTCCGGCGGGCAGCAGCAGCGGGTGGCCATTGCCCGGGCGCTGGCGCTGCACCCGGACATCCTCTGCTTTGACGAGCCCACCAGCGCCCTTGACCCGGAACTGACCGGCGAGGTGCTGCGGGTGCTGCGGGAGCTGGCCGACCGCAAGACCACCATGATCATCGTGACCCACGAGATGCACTTTGCCCGGGATGTGGCCGACCGCATCCTGTTTATGGACGGCGGCGTGGTGGTGGAGGAAGGCCCTGCAAAGCAGCTGATCGACCACCCGCGGGAACAGCGCACCAAACAGTTCTTGGCACACTACGCGGAATGAGCAAAATCACCAATTCTTTGGGCAAAAAAATGGAAATGTTGATGCAAACCAAGTCTTGTAAAACCGGCGCTGCTCCGCTATAATACCACTCATGAATCTTTATCAACGTCCTGCCGCTTTTCCGGCAGGGCGTTTTTCACGGCAAAAATGCGAACATCCATCTTTTGTGTGGGCAGGAGGTATATTTCCATGACCAAAGATATGACGCAGGGCAGCCCGCTGAAGCTGCTGCTTGCCTTTGCTGTGCCGCTGATGCTGGGCAGCCTGTTCCAGCAGTTCTACAATCTGGCCGATACCATCATCGTGGGGCGGTTCGTGGGCGTGGAAGCGCTGGCAGCGGTAGGCAGCGTGGGCGGCCTGAACTATCTGGTGCTGGGCTTTGTCAACGGCATTGCCTGCGGCTTTTCCATCCCCATCTCATGGACCTTCGGTGCCCACGACCACCACGAGATGCGCCGCTACACCGCCAATACCGTGTGGCTGTCCATCGCCTTTGCCACGGTGCTTACCATCGTTACGGTGGCTATGACCCGGCTGGTGCTGGTGTGGACGAACACCCCGGCTGATATCATCGACCTTGCGGATGTGTATATCCGCACCATCTTTGCGGGCATCCCGTTCACGCTGCTTTATAATGTGACCAGCGCCCTGATGCGTGCACTGGGCGACAGCAAGCGCCCGCTGTATTTCCTGCTGGTGGCCAGCGTGCTGAACATCGGGCTGGACCTTGCCTGCATCATCCTGTTCAACATGGGCGTGTTCGGCGCGGCTTTTGCCACCGTGTTCAGTCAGGCTGTGGCAGGCATCGGCAGCCTTATTTACATCATGCGCCACTACCCGGAACTGCGCTGGAATAAGGAAGAAGGGCGCATCAGCGCTCCGCACTGTGCAAAGCTTTGCGCCATGGGCCTCCCCATGGGTCTGCAGTGCAGTATTACTGCCATCGGCAGCGTGGTGCTGCAGGGCGCGGTGAACGGTCTGGGCAGCGATATCGTAGCCGCGCAGACCGCCGGCGGCAAGGCTGCGCAGTTCCTCAGCGTGCCGCTGGAGAGCATCGGCACCGCCATGACCACCTACACCAGCCAGAATATGGGCGCGAAGGATCTGGGCCGCGTGAACCGCGGCGTGAACACCGCACTGGGCATCGGCTGCGTGTACAGCGTGGCCTCCTTCCTCATCCTGCGCGTGCTGGACAAGCCCCTGATCGGCCTGTTTCTGGATGCAGGCGAGACCGCCATTATGGCCAATGCGCAGGACTTCATCTTCTGGAACAGTGTGTTCTACATCCCGCTGGCAGTGCTTATCATCTACCGCTACACCATTCAGGGCCTGGGGCACTCCGGCCTTGCCATGTTTGCCGGTGTGGCCGAGATGATCGCCCGCGCCATGGTGGGCTTCTGGTTCGTGCCGCTGTGGGGCTACTTTGCCGCCTGCATCGCAAGCCCGGTGGCATGGCTCTTTGCCTGCTTCTTCCTGATCCCGGCCTATTTTGTGGTGTTCCGTAAACTGCAAAAGGAAAAGCAGCAGGAAGCCGCCGCAAAGGTGCAGTAAGGGTTCATAAAAAATGCTTTTTCTTTTCGCCCTTTCATGCTATAATAAAAGTTAAATACGGCTTTTGCCGTAACAGGGCAGGGCAGGGGTGACCCCGCACTGCCGGGGCAATGCCCGCAATTGCGGCGGGCGGGAAAATACAAAAAGAGAGGCGAATCGAGATGTTGGATATGATCAAATGCAGCACCGGCGGTGCGTACTATGCGCGCGGAGAGTGGGTGCCCGCAGATGGCAATGCACCCGCAGCACTGGCAGCAAAGGGCTTTGATGCCGCTGCCGTTGCCGCGGCTAAGGCCGGTACCATGGCCTACAATATTATGCAGGCACACAACACCAGCGGCGATGCCGAGAACCTGAAGATCAAGTTTGATGCCATGGCAAGCCATGACATCACCTTTGTGGGCATTATCCAGACCGCCCGTGCTTCCGGGCTGGAAAAGTTTCCTATTCCTTATGTGCTTACCAACTGCCACAACAGCCTGTGCGCTGTGGGCGGCACCATCAACGAGGACGACCACCGCTTTGGCCTGTCCGCTGCCAAAAAGTACGGCGGTATCTTTGTGCCCCCGCACATGGCAGTCATCCACCAGTATATGCGCGAGCGCTTTGCCGGCTGCGGCAAAATGATCCTTGGCTCGGACTCCCACACACGCTACGGCGCACTGGGCACCATGGCCATCGGCGAGGGCGGCGGCGAGCTGGCAAAGCAGCTGCTGGGCCGCACCTATGATGTTGCCCGCCCGGGTGTGGTGGCCATCTACCTGACCGGCAGTCTGCCGGCGGGCTGCGGCCCCCACGATGTAGCCATTGCCCTTGTGGGCAAGCTGTTCAAGAGCGGCTACGTCAAAAACAAGGTCATGGAGTTCGTGGGCCCTGGCATTGCCTCCCTGCGGCAGGATACCCGCAACGCCATTGATGCCATGACCACCGAGACTACCTGCCTGTCCTCCATCTGGGAGACCGATGAAGTCACCCAGCGTTTTCTGGCAGTGCATGGCCGTGCAGCAGACTATAAAAAGCTTGCACCGGCAGACCTTGCCTACTATGACGGCGTGGTGGAGGTGGATCTTTCTGCCATCCGTCCCATGATCGCCCTGCCCATGCACCCCTCCAACGCCTTTACCATTGAGGAGCTGAACGCAAACTTGGAGGACATCCTCCACGCCTGCGAACAGGATGTGCAGAAGCTGATCGGCCGCAAGGACGTGCAGCTGGACCTGTGCAGCAAGATCGAAAACGGTAAATTGCGTGTGGATCAGGGCGTTATTGCAGGCTGCGCAGGCGGTCTGTACGACAGCATCTACGAGGCTGCTTCCATCCTCAAGGGTCATACCGGCGGCTGCGGCGACTACGCCTTGAGCGTTTACCCCGGCAGCCAGCCCATCATGATGGAACTGGTGCGCACCGGCGTCATTGGCGAGTTGATGGCCAGCGGCGCTACCATCCGCACCGCCTTCTGCGGCCCCTGCTTCGGCGCAGGCGATGTGCCCGCCAACGGTGCACTGTCCATCCGTCACACCACCCGCAACTTCCCCAGCCGCGAGGGCTCCAAGCCCGGCAGCGGCCAGCTGTCCGGTGTGGCACTGATGGATGCTCGCAGCATTGCAGCCACCACCGCAAACGGCGGCATCCTGACCCCTGCCACCGACGTTGATTACGATCCCACCGTGCCGGAGTACCAGTACGATGCTTCCAGCTACGACACCCGCGTGTATCAGGGCTTTGGCAAAGGCGATTACGACGCCCTGCTCAAGTTCGGCCCCAACATCAAGGACTGGCCGGAGATCGCACCGCTGGGCGACAACCTGCTGCTGAAGGTGGCTTCTTATATCACCGACCCCGTCACCACCACCGACGAGCTGATCCCCTCCGGTGAGACCTCTTCTTACCGCTCTAACCCCCTGGGTCTGGCTGAGTTCACCCTCAGCCGCAAGGACCCGGAGTATGTGGGCCGCGCCAAGGCTGTACAGGCCGAAGAGAACGCCCGCCGCGCCGGTGCAGGGGATGCCGCCCTGCTGGCAAAGGTGAACGCCGTGCCCGGCTGCGAACAGCTGAGCTGGGACGATATCCAGATCGCCTCTACCATCTTTGCGGTCAAGCCCGGCGACGGCTCTGCTCGTGAGCAGGCCGCCAGCTGCCAGCGTGTGCTGGGTGCCGGTGCCAATATCGTAACCGAGTACGCTACCAAGCGTTACCGCTCTAACCTCATCAACTGGGGTATGCTGCCCCTGCAGCTGGCAGGTGCCACCCCCTTTGGTCTGGGGGACTATGTGCTCATCCCCAATGTGCGGGAAGTACTCAAGGGCGACCTGCAGAACATCAAGGCCTACGTTCTGGGCGATACCGTCAAGGAGTTTGAGCTGTACATGGCTCCGCTCACCACCGACGAGCGCCAGATCCTGGCTGATGGCTGCCTGATCAATTTCTATAAGCACTAAGGAAGTAACCCGCTATGTCCTGTGACCTGCATATCCATTCCACCTGCTCAGACGGTGCTGTGCCCATCGAGCGGCTGGCGTCCATCGCTGCCCGCACCGGGCTGCACGCCATCGCCCTTTCGGACCACGATACCCTGCTCAGCGCCCAGTACGCCTATGCCCACACCGGGCAGGACGGGGTAGAGCTGATTCCCGCCGTGGAGCTGACCGGCTATGACTTTGATCGGCAGCATCGGGTGCACCTGCTGTGCTACTACCCGGACGTGGACTGCCCGGCGCTGCGGGAGCATTGCGCCATCATGAAGGAGCGCCGCAACGCCTGCGCTTTGCAGAGCGCAAAGGAGCTGGAGCAGCTGTACCCGCAGTTTACCACCGACCTTGCATGGGAGACCACAAAGGCCAGCGGGGTGCTGTTCAAAAGCGGGCTGATGCAGGCACTGGAACTGCTGGGTCTGACCGATGGCAGCATCTACGGCGAGACCTACCACAAGCTGTTCGGGTGGAACCCCCGGGGCATCGTGCTGCACTCGCCGGAGTATCTGCCGGTGCGGCAGGTGCTGGCTACCGCCAAGGCAAGCGGCGGCGCGGTGGTGTTTGCCCACCCCACGGTGTATAAAAGTATGCCCCTGCTGCGGGAGCTGGCAGCAGAGGGCGCAGTGGACGGCATTGAAGTGTACCATCCCAGCAACAGCCCGGAGGATAGCGCCGAGTGCCTTGCTCTGTGCAAGCAGTACGGCCTTGTGGCGACCGCAGGTACGGACTTCCATGGCCGCAACCACAAGCACCCGCACCCCATCGGCACCTGTACCGCACCGGACGAAGCCGCAGCGCAGCTGCGCGCCATCGCCGAAAAACGTAAAAGAGAGAGGACGTAAAGACTATGAGCAAGGAATTTTCCTTCCCGAACAAGGGTACCTGCTCCAAGCAGACCAACTTTGTGCTGAACGATGACCACACCATTGCTTCCATTGAGGTCGTCGGCGGCTGCAACGGCAACCTGAAGGGCATCTGCCAGCTGCTTACCGGCATGAAGGCAGAGGACGCCATTGCCCGTCTGGACGGCACGCTGTGCGGCTTCCGCAGCACCAGCTGCCCGGACCAGATCGCCAAGAACCTGAAAAAGGCTCTGGAACAGATGAACTAAAATCCACCGGAGAGCCGCTGCACAGAACCTTGTGCGGCGGCTCTCTTTTTGCGCGGGGACGATTTTGAATGCCCGCCGCTATGCTCTGGGCATGAATAGCGGAAAATTATTTTAAATTAGTGCAATGCCGGGCAGCCTGCGGGCTGCCCGGCATTGCACTTTTGAGGGAGTGTTTTAAATGATTTTGCGCTGCGCTTTATGTCACAATTTGTACGCATTTCCAGCAAATAAGGGCGGATGTAAAAAATCTATACACCGGGCAAAGTTTGTTTGTTGTTCCGGTTCACTTTGCGGGGTATACTGTTGCCATAGAGAACAGCACGATGAAGGCTGTGAAAAGATATTTTTGAAGCAGGGAGGCTTTTTTATGTACTATTCCAGTGGCAATTATGAAGCTTTTGCACACCCCAAAAAGCCGGAGGGCGTGGATCATAAATCCGCTTATATCATCGGCTCCGGTCTGGCCGCGCTGACCGCTGCCTGCTATCTGGTGCGCGACGGCCAGATGAAGGGCGAGCACGTCCATGTGTTTGAAAAGAACGCACTGGCCGGCGGTGCCTGCGATGGCTACAAGTACGATATCGGCTATGTGATGCGCGGCGGCCGCGAGATGGACAACCACTTCGAAGTTATGTGGGATATGCTGCACTCCATCCCGTCTCTGGAGACCGAGGGTGCCAGCGTGCTGGACGAGTATTACTGGCTGAACAAGGAGGACCCCAACTTCTCCTTGTGCCGCGCCACCGTCAACCGCGGCGAGGATGCTCACACCGATGGCAAATTCGGCCTGTCCGATAAGGGTGCCATGGAGATCATGAAGCTGTTCTTTACCCCGGACGAGCAGCTGCAGGATAAAAAGATCACCGATTTCTTCGATGACGAGGTGCTCAACTCCAACTTCTGGATGTACTGGCGCACCATGTTCGCCTTCGAGAACTGGCACAGCGCTCTGGAGATGAAGCTGTACCTCAAGCGCTATATCCACCACATCGGCGGTCTGCCGGACTTTACCGCCCTGCGCTTTACCCGCTATAATCAGTACGAATCCATTATCCTGCCCATGGTGCGCTATCTGGAAAGCTTCGGCGTGCAGTTCCACTACAATACCAAGGTCACCGATGTGAAGTTCGACATCCAGAAGGGCCGCAAGCTGGCAAGCTCTGTTACCGTGGAGCACGAGGGCGAGACCACCAACATCGACCTGACCGAGAACGATCTGCTGTTCATCACCAACGGCGGCTGCGTGGAAAGCTGCACCGTGGGTGCACAGGATAAGGCTACCGGCTTCGACCCCACCATCCAGCCCGGCAACGGCTGGGATCTGTGGAAGAAGATCGCCGCACAGGACCCCTCCTTC
>OGLQ01001011.1_pt1 | contig 12721 bp, 8 predicted proteins | sample 1572941 | NCBI WGS metagenome assembly OGLQ01 (sample SAMEA2581891, study PRJEB24529) | metagenome | biome: Human gut stool | place: China | collected 2011
AAACAGGGTGCGCCCTGCCGGACGCACCCTGCAAAAATCCACACACGATAAGTAAGGCAGGGAGTTCCCCGACGGGAACTTCCTGTTTTTCTTTGGTTGCGATATGAGCCTGTTCCGCCTGCCATGCAGCAAATTCCCGTTGACCTTCCTCGCTGTTCCAGCAGGCAAGGATCGCCGGATAGAATGCCCGTGCCAGTCGTTCGATGGCTTCATCGGGGTAAGGGGAAATATTTGTGGACTTTTTCTTTTTGTTCAAACGCACACTCCTTTGGATTTCTGTTGACAGCATACAATGTGCCTGTTGTTATGCTGTCTGCTCATCCTCTGCGAGCGCAGATTCCAGCGAAGCAAGGTACTCCTTGTGCTTGTGGATGATTTCGAGAATGACTTCTCGCTGTGCTGTGTCTGGCATAGTTCTCAGAAGATAGTCAAACTCTGTGCGGAAACGTGTTGTAACGTGTTCCAGTGCGACATAATCATGCCGCACTTCTTCCGGGTAAGCATCGCTGTCGTAAACCGATTCGATTTTCTGAAACGGCAATACAGGTGCCTTTCCCGGTTCCCGGATGATGCCATCGGCATCCGGTTTCGGTTCAACTTTCAGTTCCGGGTGCAGGATTTCCTGCAAGGTCTGTGCGCGGGCATCATAGTTGGCTCGTGCAAGGCGGTGCATATCAGCCTTGCTGACTTTTACCTGTTTGTTCAGAATCTTCTCCCGCATACCGGGAATCAGGGATTCAGCAATTTCAACACCTTTCATGTACTTCGATGCGCGAAGTACAGTTGCCTTGCTTACACCATTTTCCTCTGCGATTCGTTCGCAGGTTTTCATGGCTTCACCGGAGTTATCAGTTTGAGAACTCCGGTGAAATCGGCCATTTTCATCATGCGATTCTTTGCGGGCTTCGCCATGAGAGGATTTTTCCGCTTCATATTGCTTCCCGATGAGGAACAGCTTCTGCTCCGGGGTGAGGTTGCGCCGCCCCAACTGATTCTTGCAGATCCATGCGAGGACTTCTTCTCTGCTTTCAAATCGGAGCGGCATGGTGGAAAAGCAAATCTCCGGGTGCTTCTGGAGAATTGCATAACGATTGTGGCCGTCAACGAGGGTGTTGTTCCAGACGATCAAAGGAGAGAGCAGCTTGCCTTCCTTGAGGATGTTTTCTTCAAGCTGCTTGTACTCATCGTCCGTCAGCGGCGGGATCTGATTCTGGAACTCCGGGTCGATTTTCAGATTGATCATACGCACAACTCCTTATCTCTCGTGATGTTGCGTCCGTTCGTCCTCCCGGAAGAACAGGGCAACATTCTGTTTTGCATCTTTCAGCTTGAGCAGTTCGATCTTGGCTTCCTTGTACTGCTCATAGAACTGGGCCTTTTCGGAAGCAAGAGCGCAGTATTCCGCTTCCAGCTTGTTCGGACTTGGCAGTTTAGTGATGTTGTTTGCCTTGAGATAGGCTGCTGCTGTCCGGTATGCTGTCAGCTCTGCACGATGCTGTTCTTCAAAGGTTGCGGGGGATTTGGCAGCGTTCCGTTTCTGCGCGAGCGGTCGGTACTGCTTGTAGGAAGCAGCATAACGGCGCAGTGTTTGGTTGTTTGCCATGCGGGTTTCGAGGTCTTTCACTACGGCCAGCGATTCATGGAACTTGGTGTCAAGCTCTGCAATTCTCTGGTCGAGTGCGTCCTCGTTGAGCAGACCTTTCTCCTGCAAAAGAATCAAGGTCTGCGCCATGGCTTTGAGGTTGTGCTTCTTCGCCCAACGCTCATAGCCGATGCCCTTGCCCTGCTTCAGTTTTGCCTGAATGTCCACCAGCTTCTTGATTCGGTCGGGTTTTTCCTCAAGATTGCTGTGGAGGATAATGGGCTGGCTCTTGGCATTTTCTTTCAAGGTGGCAAGCACGAGTTCTTTCTCAAACTTGTCACCGAGGCTGTGCGCCCGGATAAACTTCTTTCTTCCGGCTGGCAGGTAGCTGAGCCGCCCACGGCTTTTCTTGACCGTGATGCCGTACTGCTGCAAGAGCCTGTCCGAGAAATCTTCAAAGCTCGCTGCATTGTCCAGCACATCCGAGATCTGTTTCCGCAAAGTCTCCTTTGCGGTTTCAAACTCCGTTTGTGTAGGCTGCTGTCCGGCGGCAAGCAGGGCAGCGTTTTCACGGTCGAGTTTCATTTGACTGCGCCGTTTCATCCAGTATTCACGCTCGCTCACACGCTTTTTCGAGCTGAGCAGGTCGATCTGGTACAGCTTGGCATCCTGACACATTTCCATGACTGCGACACGCAGGTGCCGCATGGTCTGGGCTGTGCTGGAATGCTTCATGCCCTCACGCCAGTCACGGGGCTTTTGCATATAGGGCTTGCGCTCCACTTCTCGTGTCCGGACGCTGCCGATCACGATGTGGACATGGATATTTCCCGAATGGTTGTGTCCGTCCGGGTGGGTGCAGACGATAGCAGGATGACCGGGAAAGTTCTCTTTGCAGAAGTTCAGGCCGAGGGCCTGTGCCTTTTCCATCGTCAGCCCATTTTCGGCTGCATCCCGCGGGTCGAAGCTGATGATATACTGGTGACTCTTGATGTCATCCGGGTGGTTGTTCTTGTCGTACTTCCGGTTTGCCAGCAGGCAGGCCATTGCAAACGAGGCTTCGCCGCATTCAAGGGTGTCCAGAATGTACGATTCCCGCAGCTTGGGTCTGCTCTGTTCATCCAGAATTTTCTTGCCGGAAAATTCATCGTGCTGGTAAACCAGATAGGTCTCAGCGGCAGAGTAGTCCGAATTTTTAGAGGCGATATGCTTCAGCGTTGCCATACAGTTTACCCAGAACTTTCTCGGCGTTGAGCCGGAAGGCAGTCAGGTCTGCAAGTTCGTCCAGAAGTTTCGCCCGGAGCTGTTCGGTGTCTGCTCCGCCGGAGTTGAAGTGTCGTGCGAGTTGGTTCAGGTTGCCGCCCACCCTGCTGCACTGGGCAAGCAGAGTGGAAACGGCAGTCAGGGTTTCTTCTCCGCCGCCGGCAACGACAACGGTGCGCTCGATCTTCGCATTGTGCAGCGCACGGCGGATGAGGGTGGACAGGGAGAGATGAAGGAGTTTTGCTGTGCATTGGAGTTCCATCTTTTCAGTTTCCGTCACACGGAACTTGATGATGTGCGTTTTGTTGTTCGGCGTGTCGTGGCGGTGGGTCGTGCTGGGTTTCGTTTTGACATTCGTTTTGTTCATTGAACCTCCTGTCGTTTCGCTAGCTCCTCGGTGGAGCTATGTAAGCACGACACGCCGTTCTTTCGCACCGCAAGGTGCGAATATGAGCAGGGTTTGGGGCAGGTACGCCCCAACAAGATCACATCAAAACTCGCAAGAGTTGCAGATGTGAAGTCCCGGTGGAGCACAACATTTTCAAGAATTGAAAATTTGTGGCCACGGGACGGTTCTTGCCCTCTACCGCTGCGCTCAAAATCGTTTCTGGGTAATTGTTTCCGAATTGTTAAGACGCAAAAATAAGTAGAGAGTTCCACTGCTCGTGTATGTTGATCGCCGTTTGCTCCGAACGAAGTTCCTGCCCCTGTTTTGCAGCGGCGTTGTCCGGCTCGCTCACGGAAAGTGTGAGGTCATGGCACGGTATCACGTTCAGACGGCTTATTCAAGATTCAAGGTTCAGTATGAAGAAAGCTAGGCGCAGTGCGGACACTACGTCCGGCTTCTTTCAAGCACAAGCATAACACTTTGAGGTTGTGCGATCAACAACTGAAAACAAATTTCGGAGAACTGCACAACTACAAAAGGTTCTATTTGTAAAAAAATACCGCCCATGCAGCGCAGCGATGATTTTGTCGGGTGAAACAGCGGCAAAATGAATCGGGTGTGTTGCGGGGCGGTATCGGAACTCCACACAGCGTCTTAAACAAAAGAAAATGCGAGCGACGTCAGTGACGGCACTCGCACAAAAGATTACTCTTTTTAATATCAATGATATTATATGTGAACTAATTCAACTTGTCAACAACTTTTTTCAGAAATTCAAAAGAAGTTGCTATCAATTTGTTTCCTTCTGGACCTTCAAAATAATCTATATGCCTTTGCATTCGACCGTTTACGAATTCAGTGAGTTGCTTTATCCGACGTTTTTTGACGGAAGGGCTAACAATTTTGTTATAAGCATATAGCAAGCAGACAATTTCAAACATCGGACGGCTTGTCAATTTACTGCGGCGTTCACCAGCTGAGATATTGTCGAGTGATGCAATAAAGGCCGAGATCTCAGGTGATGGCCTTGTTGTGCTCGTGCGAGACAGCGCATTGAGCAAACAGTTATTATGCGCGCAAGCATTGCGCAAACTTTTGACCGGATTCAAAACTCTTTGGTGTAACAGTGGTGTAAACTGTGGATTTCGCTCTGCATAAAAACGGTACATACGCAAAAATTCGCCAAATCCAATCAGTTCTTCCAGAACCCACATTGGACAATCAACGTCATAAATACGTGTTGATAGATACGCCTGCGGACTCTGTGCCGGGAAAACAGAACATACTGCAAAATACTTTTCAATTAGTTCGCCTGTAAAGGAGGCGTCTGTTTTTCGTTCGATAGCTGCCAAAATCTCCGGGTATTGTGCAAGAAAATCACGGACGATTGCATAGCCGTCTTCACTCGTATTTTCTTCTAATTCACGCAGAAGCGAAACTTTCAAATCATGCTCTACATCAATGCACATTTGCAGAAGAAGCTCCCTTAGGTAAAAATCCAGTGTAGACAGCTCAGTCAAATATGCAAACTCAAGATGGATGTATTTTCCTGCATTTGGGCCAGCAATATGTTTGGGGTAATTTTTTCGATAAGATGCTGTGCGCAGATAATTGTTTCTCTGTGAAAAACATTCTACGGCCTGTTCTTCTGAAATGAGATGAAATTGGATACCTTTTTCATCATGGAGCATCTGAACAAGTTCTTCCGCAGTCTTTTTCGGTTTCATTTTAGAATTTTCGATTATGCTCACATCCTGTTCAATCGTTCTTTTTCAGTTGCCCCATCAATTCCTGAAAACTTTCCAGAGCACTCTGCAAATTTTCAATAATATCCGCGGCAAGTTCGTCCGGCGCAGGGAGAGTGTCCAAATCGGCAAGCGACTTGTCCTTCAGCCAGAAAATATCCAGACTGGTTTTATCACGTTCCAGAATTTCATCTACCGTGAATCTGCGCCAGCGGCCTTCTGGATTTTCCTGTGACCATGTTTCTGTGCGTTCGTGGCGGTTTTCCGGATGATAGCATTGAATGAAATCCTGCAAGTCAGCGTCCGTCATGGGATGCTGACGAAGCGTAAAGTGAACATTTGTGCGAAAATCGTAGATCCAGACTTCCTTTGTCTGACGCTCTGGGCTGGCGGGACGCTTATCGAAGAAAATCACATTTGCCTTTACACCCGGCTTGTAAAAAATGCCGGTTGGCAGACGGAGAATGGTGTGCAGATCCGTGGTGTCCAACAGCTTTTTACGGATGATCTCGCCTGCACCACCCTCAAACAGAACGTTATCCGGTACAACAACGGCCGCCTTTCCGGTCGACTTCAGAATCGTATTGATATGCTGGATAAAGTTGAGCTGCTTATTTGAGCTGGTCGTCCAGAAATCCTGCCGGTTGTAGACCAGATCCTCTTCTTCCTGCTCCTCTTCTTCATTGGTGAAGGTGATGGAGGATTTTTTACCGAACGGCGGGTTCGTCAGTACATAGTCTACACGATAACCCGGGTCAGACAGCAGCGCATCCCCGCGCATGACGGGGACTTTGCCGTACAGGTCACCGATATTGTGCAGATACAGATTCATCAGGCAGAGTTTGAAGGTTGCAACCACAAGTTCAGTTCCATAGAACGTTTCGTTTTTCAGGAATTCTTTCTCTGTGCGGTCGAGTGCATAGTTCTTTGGGTCAGCCAAGAACGCCTGTGCAGCAAGGAAAAAGCCGCCGCTTCCGCAGCAGGGGTCAGCAATCGTCTTTTTCGGTTCCGGGCGCAGACAGGCCACCATTGCTTTGATGAGCGGGCGGGGTGTAAAATACTGCCCTGCACCACTTTTTACGTCTTCTGCGTTCTTTTGCAGCAACCCTTCGTAGATCTCGCCCTTCACATCGGAGGACATGGACACCCAGTTTTCCTTGTCGATCATCTGCACCACGCGGTACAGGATGGAAACATTGCTGATTTTGTTGACGGCCCCTTTGAAGATCTGCCCTAAAATGCCGCCCTCATCGCCCAGCCGTTCCAGTATAGCGCGGTACTGATTTTCCAGCTCTGCGCCCTTAAGCGTGTTCATATCCGACCAAGCATAACCTTTAGGGATGCCGGTTTCTCGCTTATACGGCGGGCGGGAGTATTCATCGGACATTTTCAAAAAGATCAGGTAAGTAAGCTGTTCAAGATAATCACCGTAGGATACGCCGTCATCCCGCAGCGGATTGCAAAGTCCCCATACTTTGGAGACGATATTAGAAGATTGTTCTGACATATATTTTCTACCAACATTTAGTGTTTTGCTTTTATACGAAAGCGTTTTGAAGAGTCTTTTTGAGTATTTTTATTACTATGGGATTCTACTGTTTTTTCCTTTTTCAGAAAAGGCTGTCTCAAGCCTTGTGGCAAAGTCAAAAGTTTCTCAGCATATGTTGTAACCGCAGCTAAACAAATTGCTACTAAATATAGACCTGCCATTATGAAAAACATAACTATATCCATAAATAGTGGATCTATGGTTGTTATATGACTAGAGGGGAAGACGCCTTTACTTTGCGAGCTGTCAATCAAAAACATAACACCAATAGCAATTAGAAGTATCGTCACCATCCCAACATATCTTCTCCAAAATTTCGCAGTAGTCATATAGTACAATGAGTTCTTCTGTTTATGGAGATTTGGATTTTCTTTTTCTTTAAAAGTTCCTCCCTTAATTTCACAATCAAAAGAAATATCGCTTCCTTCATGAACAATTTGAATAGTTACCCCCTGCTTTGGATCGATGTAATCAAAATTCAAAACAGCCATCTTGTCTTCGACTCGTTCAATTTCAAATTTGTTAGTTTCTCTATTAGTCGCAAGAATTTGAATATCTAGTATTCTTGATTTTTCGCTGGGATATATTTTAAGTGTATTTCCTGATACAATATCTGATCGATTTATAGTTTGAGTTCCTGTATTCCAGATAGTACAAGTCGTTACAGTAATATCATAAATTTCTTTGTTTTCAAAAAGAAGATGGAGTTTTGGAACACGTTTTTTTCCGCTAGAAATCAGTTGTTCAGATTGGACTATCATATAGGAAAGCTCTTTTTTGCTTTTTCCTTTTATACCGTAGTAAAATGCTGCAATTAACCCAGCAACACCTATCAGCCAACCGGATAAGGTGAATAACGGATTTTGAACCCAAGATAAGTTCATGACTTTTACCTCACAATATATTAAACATCTGCTTCAAAATACTCTGCCGCAATGCATCCGCCTGTGCAAGCGCGGTATCAACTGTTTTTTCAATGCTATCGCAAACGGAAAGCCTGTCCGATATTTGTTTTACCAATTTTTCTTGCTCCTGCAAATCCGGTACACCAATAGGAAGATTTGCATAAGCAGATACATTTAGGTGACCTTGTGCGGCACCTCGTTCATTTTTCTTTACAATAGCTCTACCCATCGGAGAATTGGTGTATTGTGCTAAGAATTCCGGAATAACTTTGGATATATCCGGAACGGCAATGACCACATCTATTGCATTGTATCCATTATACCGCGCAGGAACGACCGATGCCATTCCCAAATTTGCTCCAGAACGTGAGATAAGAACATCATTTGTGTGAACTTCACTTCTACAATTTTGCTGGTGACCTTCTTTTGAAATCATCACCCAGTCAGTATCGTTAATATATCCTCTACGAACATTTGCATTGCGAAAAGCAGGAACGCCATTTTCGGAAACATAATATTGAGTTGGTTTTATAACAATGCCAACCTTTATATCTAAGCAAACGTCTTTTATATGAACCGATGTTGTTGAGACAGAATCAAAAATTTCCTTTAGCACAGCCTGCCGATATACCTCTAACTGCTCTTTTGTAGTTTTAAGAGTATCAACAGCCTTATCAAGCTCCGAGAAAAGTTCTTCGATGCGGGCAACAATGCGGAATTGCTCGTCTAATGGGGGAACATTCATTTCGATATTTTCCAAATCTCGTTTTGCAAGACTAGGAATTGTAGTCGATTTATCTAATGCTTTGAAATTAAAATAACAACAAAAATAATAAAGATATTTTGACACAAGTTGTTGACTCGGAATCAATCCGAATGCTGTATCAACATTCCAAAATGGTTCATTAACATAGAGCGGGCTATTGATTGTACCCTTTCGTCCAATAATAGTTGTTCCAGCAGGGCAAAGATACTCTTTAGAATACCCTATAATCCCACCACTTCCATAGATAGGATAACAGCCATTTATATCTGCAACATCTTTCTGATTTTTCCCGCTCTTTATTTCAAGAACTTCTTTCCATTTCATATTCGAGCTTATCAAGTGCCTTTCTTCCGTCCTTCCATAAACTCATTGCTTTCGTTTATAATGTCTTTTATCTCATCTTTAGTTCGATAGTCATTCGGAATCCAAGAATTGATTTCTTTTACGACAAATGGAAGCCTAATAGCCTTCTTATCATCGTAATTAAAATTTGAAAAGTATGTAATATCTGCACCATCAAATGTAAAATTATCTGGAGGAAAAAAGAAAGCAATAATTCCTAATGGATAACACGCCATCTCACATAAGGGAGAAAATTCAAAAGAATTCATATTCCAAATTGCTGTCAAACCATCGAATCGACCCAAGTCGCTATCTGTTGCATAAAGAAAAATTCTAACTTTCTTGGAGTTTAATCCCTTTTCATCCTTGGTCAAAACAAAATGTTTTAGCGCTTGTAGTTCCTTGGCCGCTTGATGAAGAGCTGTAAAAGGAAAACTCTCAGGATATTGAATGGATGGGTCAGGACTGTTAAGAGAACAGATTATGGAGATAATCTGTTTAATAAATCTTAACGGATAAACTTCAAATTCAATTTCAGTAATTGATGGATTGGCTTTATAGCATAAAAGTGCTTGTGCAAACTGATAGGACACTTCTTGGTAAGACTTTCCATACCATGCACCTGTTAAATTATTGCAATCTTTGCAGAGGGTATATTTTCCACTCCCAAGTTGAGCGTTCTGGTATCGAATATTTTTCATATCCCATGGATCATTTGAACTGCCTATAAATTTTTCTCCACTATATAATTTAACTGGACGTTGGTTAAATGCAGCTCTTGGTGGAATATGCTCAAAGGTTAAATCTTCAAAATATCTATTACACAGTGCGCAAACACCCGGATGTTTTATTTTCATTTACGCTACCAATTCCTCATTCAATTCGTCCAAAATCTCCTGATACTTTTCCCCGAACACCCGATAGAACCCACCCAAGCCGCCTTTGCTGTCAAACGGCGTATATTCCAAGTCCTCCGGCAGAATGCTCAGCGATGTGATGATATGCTCCTTAATCAGCCGCAGCCATTCCATCTGCTCAGCGGTAAAGTGGACCGCACCGGTGTTGCGGCGGAAGGTCCACTGTTTGAAGTTGTAGTTTACCCGGTCGGCAAAGGGCGAAAGGGTATCCGTATAGCCCATCTGAAAACGGATAATAGAAATCAGATCGGTCAGCTGAGCGAGTGTGCCTTTCTTTACCTTGTCAGGCTGCTTGATGGCATAACAATCCCACAGGCGCTCGACCGTGATGCCCTTTGCTTTGAGTTTTTGATACAGTTCCGTCAGTTTTTTCAGTACCATCGGACGTTTTTTATACGTTTCATTGTAGATGATGCGCAGGGCAAGGATTTCATCTTTATTTTCCTCGATGAAATCCTTGAATGTAGAAATCACCCGGTCTGCCGTTTCCTCCTGATTGGTATCATAACCAGCAAAGAGTACTTTGTCCAGATTAACGCTGTCGATGATCTGGTCATGGCTGCGGCGGACATTTTCAATAAAATCGCGAACTTCCGGCTTCTGGAAAGGTGCAACGGCCTGTTTGATGAGCTCTTTCTGGGTCTGTGCAAGCTGTTCCGGTGCGGGCGTAAGCACGCCGGTTTCTGCTTGCGCTTTGGCCTGAATGACATCTTCATCAAAGGCATTCAGCAGATTCTCCGCAACCTGCTCTGCGGTCTGCCCTACGGTTTCTTTGAACTGCTTGTGTTCGCTGCGTTCCATCCTGCGGCTGAGACGAATGACGCGGTTTGCAAGAGAAGTCAAGGTATCCTCATCCCGCGCACCGAGTGCAATGTTCATCATCAGTTCCTTCATGGAAACCGCTGGCTTGCGTTCCAGCGTGCGGGTCTCGGTCTTTTTGGATTTGGTTACACCCACTGCATCCACGATCACAAAGTGATCTTTGTTTTCCGTAGCAGAAGGTGTTACCTTTTGTAAATCATCCTTGCTCAGCGTGCGGGTGCCGCGGCCTTTCATCTGCTCGAAGTAATTGCTACTGCGCACATCCCGCATGAAGAGCAGGCACTCGATGGGCTTTACATCCGTACCGGTCGCGATCATATCCACGGTAACGGCTATACGTGGGTTGTAGTCATTCCGGAACGAGCTGAGAACGGCTTCCGGATTCTGCGCACTGTAAGTGATCTTTCTGCAAAAATCGTTTCCTTCGCCGAATTCTTCCCGGACGATCTGCACAATATCGTCTGCATGGCTGTCCGTCTTGGCAAAAATCAGCGTTTTGGGGACTTCTTTCCGGTAGGGGAACAACGTGGTATGGAGTGCTTCTTTGAAGGTGCGAATCACAGCACGGATCTGGCTTGGATTTACGACATCCTTATCCAACTTGGACTGTGTGTAGAACACATCCTCGTCCATCTGCTCCCAGCGTTTTGCGCGCGTCAGGCGGTTACGCCGCTCGATCAACTGCTTTAGGATGGTTGCACCATTTTTCGTCACATCGGTTTCAATCAGATAAATGTCCTCGCCAACGTTAACGCCGTCCAGAACGGCCTGCTCTCGCGTATATTCGCTGACAAAATTTTCATTGAAGTAGCCGATGGTTCGCTTATCCGGCGTAGCGGTCAGGCCGATGATAAACGCATCAAAATAGGAAAGCACTTGACTCCATACATTGTAAATAGAACGATGGCATTCATCTACAATGATACAGTCAAAGAACTCCGGCGGAATTTTGGCATTGTAGACGACCTCTTTTGGTGCTTTGCTTTCGGCGGTGACATATTCCGCAAAGGGAATCTCTTCTGCCTGTTCGTCCAGTTCTTCCCCTTTTAGAATGGAATACATCCGCTGAATCGTACTGATGCAGACCTGTACATCCCCGGAAATATAAGAGTTTTTTAACCGGCGTACACCATACAATTCCGAAAAGCTGCGAGGATCATCATTGGGCTTGTATGCCATGAACTCGCGCTCGGCCTGTTCACCAAGGCTGCGGGTATCTACCAGAAACAGGATGCAATTCATTCTGCCGTATTTCAACAGCCGATAGGCGGCAGTAATGGCTGTAAAGGTCTTGCCTGCGCCGGTTGCCATCTGCACAAGAGCACGCGGCCGATTTTCTGAGAACGAAGTGTCCAGACCATGAATTGCACTGATTTGACATTTGCGGAAGCCCGATTCATCCAGCTGCGGGATACGCTTCAAATTGTTGCGCACAGTATCCGGTTCAGCAAGCCAGCGTTTCAACGTCTCCGGGCGGTGGAACGAGAATACCTCGCGCGAACGGTATTTAAGATCTGCGTAATCGGTAAAACGCACCAATTCGCCAGTGGCTTCGTAGGCAAACCGAACCTTGTGCTCCCGCTTTACCCATTTGAACTGGCTATTTGCATAGCGGCTGGACTGCGTTTCCACGTCTGTCAGCGCTTGACCTTCTTCGTCTTTCTTTGCCTCTACAACACCAACTGGCACTCCCTCAATGAAAAGTGCATAATCCACCGGACCGGTATTGGTAGGGAACTCGCGCACTGCAACACCGGAAGCAACCGTCAGATTTAGTTGTTTCAGATCCTGAATTGTCCAGCCACTTTGCCGCAATCTGTTATCGATCTGTTCCCGCGCTCTTGCTTCCGGAGTCATAAGGATGCACCTGCCTTTGCTATCTTAGGGCAAACTGTTGATACCTCTATTTTATAAGATACAACACAATATTACAAGTGTTTCCCTTTTATAAATTTTAAAGCGATATACTTCATGAGAATTTTTCAAAGTACTTGAAAATACGTAAAATTCATGGTATAAATTATACGAAACAATTGCTGCTTAGTATCTGTTGCTCAACAATATCTAAATGGGAGGTGCCTGCCATGACCGCCGTGATCTATGCCCGCTATTCATCGGATAACCAACGCGAAGAATCCATTGAAGGCCAGATTCGTGAATGTACGGCTTATGCCGAAAAGAACGGCATCACGGTCATTAAGCACTACATTGATCGTGCATTCTCCGCAAAGACAGACAATCGCCCGGAGTTTCAGCAGATGATCAAGGACAGCGAGAAACGGTTGTTTGACATTGTGCTGGTCTGGAAGCTTGACCGTTTTGCCCGAAACCGCTATGATTCGGCCCACTATGAGTATCAGTTGGAACGAAATCATGTCAAGCTGGTATCTGCCACGGAGCCTATCTCTGACAGCCCTGCGGGTATCATGGTCAAGAGTATGC
>OGLQ01001023.1_pt1 | contig 12534 bp, 10 predicted proteins | sample 1572941 | NCBI WGS metagenome assembly OGLQ01 (sample SAMEA2581891, study PRJEB24529) | metagenome | biome: Human gut stool | place: China | collected 2011
GCTGGCGCTGCTGCTGCCGCTGAGGAAGAGAAGACCGAGTTCGACGTCATCCTGGCTGAGGCTGGCGCTACCAAGATGCAGGTCATCAAGGTTGTTAAGGAGATCACCGGTCTGGGCCTGAAGGAGGCTAAGGCTATCGTTGATGGCGCTCCCAAGGCTGTCAAGGAGAAGGTCTCCCAGGCTGAGGCTGACGACATCAAGAAGAAGCTGGAAGAGGCTGGCGCTAAGGTTGAGGTTAAGTAATTTAACCCCTTCTCTTACCGTTCTTTCTTGAACATCAAGAGGTCTGCACCGCAAGGTGCAGGCCTCTTTTTTTGTTTATTCCCTCCCGTGAAAAAAGGCTTCAGAAACGCCCGCAGGCGTTTCTGAAGCCTAAAATCAAATTCCGCTCAAAAAAAGGCTACTGCACAAACCTGTGCAGCAGCCTTTCGTATTATTCTTCCGGTGCAGCCTTGGACTCCTCCACATAGGCTGCGATCTTGTCGATCTGGATCTGTGCCACGGCACGACCGGTCTCGTATACGCGGCGCAGCTGGGCGGGATCGCGCTCCATGGAGGGAATCTCCAGCGGGATGGGCGGGCGGATGACGAAGGCCCGGCCGGACTGCTCCAGCATGGAAATATAGGCCAGCGTCTCATTGTAGCGCTGGTGCCGGTCTGCCACGGCCTCCACAAAAGCGGGATAGCGCACATACCTTGCCCGGATAAGGGGCAGCATTTTGTTTTTCTGCTTTACAAAACCCTTGGGCTGGGTCAGGATGATCAGGTTGCGCTTGTAGCCGATAGACTCGAAAAAGCGCACAGGAATGGAATCCGCAACACCGCCGTCCAGCAGCTGATAGTGGCCGATCTTCACGATTTTGGCCGCCAGCGGCATGGATGCCGAAGCCTGCATCCACTGGATATCCTCGGCGTTGCCGGTGCGGCACTTGCGGTAGATAGGCTCGCCGGTGCGTACATCGGTGCACACCACAAAAAAGTCCATGGGGTTCTTCTGGAAGGTCTCGGCGTCAAAGGGGTCCAGTTTTTCCGGCACGGTATGGTAGCAGAACTGCTCGCTGTACAGGTTGCCGGTGCGCAGCAGGTTGCCAAAGCTGGCGTAGCGCTTGTCGGTGCAGTATTCCGTGTTATAGCGGATGGTGCGTCCGATCTGGTGCGACTTGTAGTTGCAGCCGAACACTGCCCCCGCCGACACACCAACGGCACCGTCCAGCTGGATGTTATGCTCCATCAGCACATCCAGTACGCCGGCGGTGAACATTCCGCGCATAGCGCCGCCTTCCAGCACAAGTCCTGTTTTCATACCATTTTCCTCCTCGTCCGGTCAAAAATCCCGGATATGACCCTTCTCCTATTAAGAATAGTATACTCAAAAACCGCGAAAGAACAAGGGAGGATAAACCAAAAATGACCCGACAACCTCACGAAGTTTCGGTATTTTTGGACAAGGTCATACTTTTAGAAAAAACGAAGAGGTTTGGTGCCGTATTTTTACGAATTTTGGCATGAAAACCCCTTGTCAAAGCGGGATGCTTCCGGTATACTAGGTGAAACATTATATCATGGGTGCGTGTGGCGCGCGCCCGGGAATGGAAAACAGGCGGGCACTTTTCGCGGCGGGTGAGCCGGAGGCAGAAAACGCGCCTGCAAGGGTTGGAGGATATATTTTATGAAGATGCTGGAAGATCGTATCCGCAAGGACGGCATTGTGCGCGAGGGCAACGTACTCAAGGTGGACAGCTTTATCAACCACCAGATGGACATCCCGTTGTTCCGCGAGATGGCGCGGGAGTGGAAGCGCCTGTTTGCGGGCAAGCCCATCAATAAGGTGCTCACCATCGAGGCCAGCGGCATCGGCATTGCGGCTGTGGTAGCCAGCGAGCTGAACGTGCCGGTGGTGTTTGCCAAAAAATCCATGAGCATCAATCTGGACTACGACAACTACAAGACCCAGATCCAGTCCTTCACCCATAAAAAGATATACAACGTCATCGTGTCCAAAAAGTTCCTCACTCCGGAGGATCATGTGCTGATCATCGACGATTTTCTGGCCAACGGCTGCGCCCTGATGGGTCTGCTGGAACTGGCCGAGGAAGCCGGTGCCACCGTAGAGGGCATCGGCATTGCTGTGGAAAAGGGCTTCCAGCAGGGCGGCGAGCTGATCCGCAGCAAGGGCATCCAGCTGGAGAGCCTTGCCATCGTGGACGCTATGGACAGCACTACCGGCGAGATCACCTTCCGTCCCCAGCCGAACCAGAACTAAAAATCATTATACATTTCAGCGTAACGGAATGTCTGCGGACGTTCCGTTATTTTTTTGCGGGTGAACTCCCTCAGGCAAAGTTTCCGGCTAAAGTGTAAAGCTTCCGGGTGTGCCAGCTCCCCCTCGGGGGAGCTGTCGCGCAGCGACTGAGGGGCTATAAATGGAGAAGCGAAAAAAGCGTTAAAGCGATAGCGCCGACTGGCCCAGCGGAGCGTCCCTGCACGCTTGAGCAAGTAGAAAGTTTCTCTGGCAGCAAAGCTGCAACTGCCGTTTGCCGTCACGCCCCGTCAAAGCTGTCCCCATCAGCGGGCAGGGCAGCGGCTTGCGCGTCTGCGCTGCCGGTGTCTGCTGCCCGGGGGACGCCTTTGTACACCAGCGTCTGCTCCAGCACCTCGGCACAGACCGGTGCTGAAAGACTGCCGCCGGCGGTGGTCCAGCTGTGTGGCTCATCCAGACAGACCAGACACAAAAACTGCGGGTCATCGATGGGCGCTACCGCCACAAAGCTGGCAATGCGCGCCTTCTCGTCGGCGCTGTCCAGCTTCTGGCTGGTGCCGCTTTTGCCGCCCACCCGGTAGCCCGCGATCTGCGCGTTGCGCCCGCCGCCGTACAGCACCACTGCCTCCATCATCTCCCGCATGGTGGCAGAGGTGGCGGGCTGGATGACCTGCCGCCTGCAGACCGGTTGGTTGTGCTGCAAAACGCTGCCGTCCGGCGCAAGAATATCCGAGACCAGATACGGCTGCATCAGCTTGCCGCCGTTCACCACCGCACAGACGGCGGAGGCCATTTCCAGATAGGAAATCTTGCTGCTCTGCCCAAAGGCGCAGGAGGCCAGCTCTACCGGCCCCATGCGGTCGGCGGTGTAGTACAGGCTCTTTTTCGGCTCGGCGGGCAGGTCGATGCCGGTGGGTTCCCGCAGGCCGAAGGCGGCAAAATAATCGCAGAAAGCCTGCTTGCCCAGCCGCGCCCCGATCTGGATAAAGCTCTGGTTGCAGGAGTTTTCCAGTGCCTGTGTCACGGTCTGGCTGCCGTGGCGCTTGTGGTTGGCGCAGTGGAACCGCGTGCCCGCCACCGAGATAGAGTCTCCGCAGTAAAAGGTGGAGTGCCGGGTAATGGCTCCGGCATCCAGCGCCGCCGCGCAGGTGATGAGCTTAAACACGCTGCCCGGCTCGTATAAGTCACTCACCGCCTTGTTGCGCCACTGGGTCTGCTGCGCCAGCTGCAGGGCGGCGGCGCGCTCTTTGCCGGAAAGGGCGTCCACGGCAGCGCGTGCGGCCTTATCGGCGATGACCCGGGGCTGGTTGGGGTCGTAGGCCGGGGTGGTAGCCATGGCCAGCACTGCCCCAGTGTTCACTTCCATCACGATGCCCACGCTGCGGGCAGCTACATGGTGCTCTTGCACCGCATAATTCAACGCATTTTCAAGATAATGTTGAATATTTGCATCGATGGTCAGCCGCAGCCCGCTGCCCTCCACGGGGGCAAGTTCGGTTTCGTAGCTCTGCGCCAGCGTGTAGCCCCAAGCGTTCACGGCGGTCAGCACCACTCCGTTTTGCCCGGTAAGGGTGTCGTTGTATTCGAGCTCCAGCCCGCTGACCCCGGCGTTGTCTACGTTGGTGAACCCCAGCACCGAGGCCAAAAACTCTCCCTGCGGGTACCAGCGCTTGGAGTCCTGATTGATGCGCAAGCCGGTAATGCCGTTCTCTGCGCAGAAATCCCGCACGGCATCGGCAGTTTCCCGCTCCACCCGGTAGCGCAAAAGGCAGTCGTTGGAGCGCCGGTCGTTGAACTTTTCCAGCAGCTTGGCCTCGTCCAGTTCCAGAATCTCCGCAAGCTCCTTGGCGGCAAGGGCAAGCTTTTCCTCCGGCATCTCCCGGGGGCTGGCGCGCAGGGTCCAGCAGCTGCTGTTGGCGGCAAGCAGCGCGCCGTCGGCACTGTATATCTTGCCCCGGTCGGCGGGCACAACGGTGTCTCGCAGCTGCTGCCCCAGCGCCCGCTGGGTGTACCAGCCGCCGGTGCATAATTGCAGCCAGAACAGCCGCCCGATGAGCCCTGCAAAGCAGACGGCGCACAGCCCCACCGCAATAAGCCGTGCCCGCAGACGGAACGCCCGCTCCGGCAGGGTGCGCAGGGCGTCTGTGGGTTTTGAGCCGCACATGGCAGCACCCCCTTTGCGGGCAGTTTATGCGCCCGGGGGCGGTGCGTATGACTAACCGCCCCCGCATCCGCGTACAATAACAGAAACGGAGGTGACCGGGATTGCACAGAACTGCTGCCCGCAAAGGGCTGCTGCGGCCGCTGCCGCCCATGGACCTGCCTTTTCTGGTGCTGGTGCTCACGCTGGTAGCTTTTGGGCTGGTGATGCTGTGCAGCGCCAGCAGCGCGGTGGCACTGTACCGGCGGCAGGACGCTTTTGCCTATGTGCGGCCGCAGCTGCTGTACGCCGCCATGGGGCTGGGGGCCATGTGGATGGCCAGCCGGGTGGACTACCATATCTATCACAAGCTTGCGTGGCCGCTGTTGGCGCTCTCGCTGGTGCTGCTGACGGCGGTGCTGTTCATGCCGGAATATAACGGCTGCAAGCGCTGGCTGGTACTGCCGGGGCTGGGTACATTACAGCCCAGCGAGATCGCCAAATTTGCGGTGGTACTGGTGTTTGCTCACATCATCGCTTTGAACCACGACCGCATGGGCAGCTTTGCGGTAGGGGTAGTGCCCTTTGCGCTGGTGCTGGGGGTGGTGGCGGTGCTTATGCTGCTGGAACCCCACCTTTCCGGCACGGTGCTGATCTTGAGCATCGGCGCGGTGCTCATGTTCGTGGGCGGCACCGGGCTGCGGTGGTTCATGCTGGCAGGAGCAGGCGGCGCTGCCGCCATCGGCACGGCCATCGTGCTCATGCCGGAGCTGGTGCCCTACGCCGCCGACCGGCTCAACTCGTGGCTCGACCCCTTTGCCGACCCGCTGGGCGACGGCCACCAGACCATCCAGAGCCTGTACGCCATCGGCTCCGGCGGGGCGGCAGGACTGGGACTAGGCAACAGCCGCCAGAAGCATCTGTTCGTGCCCGAGCCGCAGAACGACTTCATCTTTTCCATCCTCTGCGAGGAACTGGGCTTTCTGGGCGCGTGTGCGGTGATATTGCTGTTCAGCGCGCTGCTGTGGCGGGGCATCACGCTGGCGGCGCACGCGCCGGACCGCTTTGGCGCACTGCTGGTGGTGGGCTTTGTGGTGCAGGTGGCGCTGCAGGCAGTGTTGAACATCGCGGTGGTCACCAACACCATCCCCAACACCGGCATCAGTCTACCCTTTTTCTCCTCCGGCGGCACCAGCCTGATGATGCTTTTGGGCGAGATGGGCATCGTGCTTTCCGTCTCCCGGGGCGAAAGCTGATAAAGACCGGCATTTCCTGCCGCGGCAGGGCAGGAGCGGCGCGGAAATGCGAAAAAAAACGGACAAATGACCGGACAAATCCCGCAGACTGCGGGAAAGCCGTTTCCGGCGCATTTTGTTGACCAAAGACCCTCGTTTTGCATACCATGGGGTATCTTTTGCAGAACGGGGGTCTTGGCATGGCTGGGGATTGGATCATTACAGGCGGGCGGCCTTTGCAGGGCAGGGTGGAAGTGCCTGCGGCCAAAAACAGTGTGCTGCCGCTGCTGGCAGCTTCGCTGCTATGCAGCGGGCCGGTGCGGCTGCAAAATGTGCCGCGCCTGACGGACGTAGAGGACTGTCTTGCCCTGCTGCGGGGCGTGGGCTGCACAGCGGGCTGGCAGGGCACAGAACTGGTGGTGCAGGGACAGCCTATGCGCACCGACCTTGCACCGGAGGCCGCAGGCCGGATGCGGGCGTCCATCTTGTTCTGTGCGCCGCTGCTGGCGCGGCTGGGGCGGGTAAGCACCGTACTGCCCGGGGGCTGCCGTATTGGGGCAAGACCCATCGACCTGCATTTGCAGGGGCTGGCGCAGATGAGCGTGCGGCAGCTGCCCGCAGCGCCCGGACAGCTTACGCTGTACGCCCCGGCGGGGCTGCGGGGCGCGGAGATCTGTCTTGCCTTCCCCAGTGTGGGCGCTACCGAGACGCTGCTGCTGGCCGCCGCCACGGCGCAGGGACAGACCGTGTTGCATGGCGCTGCAAAAGAGCCGGAGATCGCGGATCTTGCCGCCTTTCTCAACGCCTGCGGCGGCTGCGTGGAGGGCGCGGGCACCGACACCATCCGGGTGCAGGGAAGGCGCTGCCTTGCGGGCTGCACCTTCATGCCGGTGGCAGACCGCATTATCGCCTCCACGCTGGCCTGCGCGGCGGCAGCGGCGGGCGGCAGGGTAGAACTGGCGGGCTGCGCACCCGGGCTGTATGCCCCGCTGCTGGAAATTCTGGAACAAATGGGCTGCACCGTAGAGCGGGCACGCGATGCTGCCGCCATTTCGCGGTTCGGGGCACTGCGCGGCGCGGGAAATGTGCACACCGCACCTTATCCCGGCCTTGCCACGGACGCCGCCCCGCTTCTGGCGGCGGTGATGCTCTGCGCACAGGGGGAAAGCCGCCTGCAGGACAGGGTGTTTGAAAATCGTTTTGCCTGTGCCGAGGGTTTTGCGGCGCTGGGGGCAAACGTCCGGGTGGCAGAGCGCACCCTGTATGTGCAGCCGGGCGGGACGCTGCGCGGGGCAAAGCTGACTGCACCGGACCTGCGGGGCGGGGCGGCGCTGGCGCTTGCGGCGCTGGCTGCCCGGGGCAGCAGCCGCCTTGGCGGGGTGGAGTTTGTCCGGCGCGGATATGCAGACCTTGACCGGCTTTTGGCGGGGCTGGGCGCACAGATTTGGCAGGAAATACCCGCCCGGAGTGGGGTTGTGAAAAAAACACCCACGAAAAAGCAATTTTGTCTTGCAATCGGAGCAAAAAAATGATACGATACAGTTATATAAATATCGTATGATAATTTCTGTGCGGCATTTGCGCAGTTCCACATAAAAATCCGATGGAGGACAAAGTTATGGCATTGATGCTCGATGAAGAACTGGACGAAAACGTTACGACGATCAAGGTGATCGGTGTGGGCGGCGGCGGCGGCAACGCTGTGAACCGCATGGTGAGCGATGGCCTGCAGGGCGTGGAGTTCATCGCAATGAATACTGACCAGCAGGCACTGGCCAAGAACCATGCCTCGGTCAAGGTGCAGCTGGGTTCCAAGCTGACCAAGGGTCGCGGTGCGGGTGCAGACCCGGAGATCGGCCAGCGCGCCGCTGAAGAAAGCAAGGACGAGATCGCCAACGCCCTCAAGGGCTCCCAGATGGTCTTTATCACCGCCGGTATGGGCGGCGGCACCGGCACCGGTGCGGCACCCGTTGTGGCCGAGGTGGCACACGATCTGGGCATCCTGACCGTCGGCATCGTTACCAAGCCCTTCTCCTTTGAGGGCAAGCGCAAGATGGGTTTGGCCGAGCAGGGCATTGCCAACCTGCTGATGCACGTTGACAGCCTGATCGTCATCCCCAACGAGCGCCTGAAGATGATCAGTCAGGAAAAGATCACCCTGATGAACGCCTTCCAGGCTGCCGACAACGTGCTGCGTCAGGGCGTTGAGTCCATCTCTGCCCTGATCAACGTGCCCGCCTTCATCAACCTGGACTTCGCCGACGTGCGCTCCATCATGAAGGATGCCGGCTACGCACACATGGGCGTGGGCAGTGCCAAGGGCGCAGGCAAGGCCGAGAACGCCGCAAAGGCTGCTATTTCTTCTCCGCTGCTGGAGACCAGCATTGCCGGTGCACACGGCGTGATCATCAACATCACTTCCAGCCCGGACATCGGTCTGGAGGATGTGGAGACTGCAGCAGGTCTCATTACCCAGAGCGCACATCCCGATGCAAACATCATCTGGGGTACTGCATTCGACGAGAACCTCTCGGACGAGATGCGTGTGACTGTGGTTGCTACCGGTTTTGACAACAAGAGCGCAAGCGACCTGCGCAGCAGCATCAGCAATGCAATGGGCGGCGCACAGTCCACTCCGTCTGCTGTGTTCAGCAGCGAGACTGCAAGTCCGGCAGCTTCTGCCGCAGGCGGCGCTGCACCGGCACCCACTGCTGCAAAGCCCGTGGAAGAGGACAACAGCGATAATGGCTATTACGACCAGCTGATGGCCATGCTGAACAAGCGCAGATAAAAAGCTGGCCGTCATAAGCAGATCGGGCGTATCGGATGGATCGGAGGGACACCATGGCGCAGGGCAGGCAGCAGAACAATGGTTCGCGGCAGCGCTGTGCCCAGTCTGCCGCGGCAAAGGCTCCGGCAGAGCCGCCCAAGGCGGTGTGTGCCCAGCTGGAGCAGATGAACCGAAAGCTGGCAGCGGCCAGTGCGGAAATTTTGCGCTATCAGACCCGTCTGTTTGCCTGTGAACGGCAGATGGCCGCGCTGCGGCAGGAAAATGCCCAGCTGGAAGCGGCCTGTGAGCAGGCGCGGCAGGAGGCTGAGTGCGCGGGCGCTCATGCAGAGCAGCTGCGTCAGGAGCTGGCCCGCCATGCCGAAGCTGTGCGGCCTGTGCCGGTTGCGGCACATACGCCCCCGCAGCCGGAACCATCGGCAGCGCAGAGTCCGCGGCCGGAGCCGGAGGCCGAACAGCCTCCACAGCCCGGGCCGGAGACTCCGCAGCCTGCTCAGCCGGACTGGAAGCCCCAGACCAGATTGGAGCACCTCTCGGTGGAGCTGATGAACTGGTTCGACGATATGATGGGCGCATGACAGAAAGCTAGATGATCTGCAAAAAGCAGATATGAGTGAAATGAAAAGCTGCTGCAAAGCGCAAAGCTGTTGCAGCAGCTTTTTTGTGGTCCGGTAGGAAACGGAAGACCCTGCGGCCGGAAGTACAGGAGCGAGGAGCGGTTAAGATGGAACCAAAACAGAAAATACTGATCGTGGATGACTCGGAGATCAACCGCGCCATGCTCAAGGAGATTTTGGGTGAGGGCTACGAATATCTGGAAGCCGAGAACGGCCTGCGCGCGATCGAAATTCTGCGCAGACGCACCGATATCGCGCTGGTGCTGCTGGACCTGATCATGCCGGAAATGGACGGCTTTGATGTGCTGCGGGTGATGCAGTGCTATGCATGGCAGGAGGAAATCCCGGTCATTGTGATCAGCGCGGCAGAGGACACCCGAAGCGTCGAGCGCGCCTATGATATGGGCGTGGCCGATTACATCCGCCGCCCGTTCGAGCGGGTCATGGTGCTGCGCCGGGTGAAGAATGCGCTCATGCTTTACGCAAAGCAGAAGCGCCTTACCCGCCTTGTGACCGATCAGGTGTACGAAAAAGAGCACAACAGTGTGCTGATGATCAACATTCTGAGCCATGTGGTGGAGTTCCGCAACAGCGAGAGCGGCCAGCATGTGCTGCACATCCGCACCCTGACCGACCTACTCCTGCATCAGCTGGTGCAGAAGACTGACCGTTACCAGCTGGATGAGAGTGATATCTCGCTGATCAGCACAGCGTCGGCGCTGCACGATATCGGCAAAATCATGATCCCGGAAGAGATCCTGAACAAGCCCGGCCGCCTGACCGAGGAAGAGTACGCCACCATCAAGACCCACACCACCGAGGGTTCCAGGATCCTGAAGGGGCTTGCCATCGGGCAGGACGAACCGCTGGTAAAGGTGGCACACGCCATCTGCCGCTGGCATCACGAGCGGTGGGACGGCGGCGGCTACCCGGACAGGCTCAAGGGCGACGAGATCCCCATTGCAGCACAGGTGGTGGCACTGGCCGATGTGTACGACGCACTGACCAGCGAGCGCTGCTATAAGCAGGCCTACAGCCACGAAAAGGCCGTTGACATGATCCTGCACGGCGAGTGCGGCAGCTTCAATCCGCTTCTGATGGAATGCCTGAAAGAATCCTCGGAGCTGCTGCGCACAGAGCTGCAGCGCTCGGAGTATGACCGCGGTTTCCGCCACGAGACCCGCCGCCTTTCGGAGGAGATCCTGCACCGCGAAGCTCTGCCCCGTGAGGATCGTGCCCAGCGCCTGCTGGATCTGGAACGGGAGCGCACCGCTTTTTATGCCGAGCAGCGCGGCGGTATTCAGTTCGATTACGATATCCTCAGCGGCAGCGTGACCGTGGTGAACCGCTACGAGGACCCGGTCAACCGAACCCAGAAGCTGGACTTTGATAAGGGCATGGGCCTGACATTCCTCTCCGGCAAGGACCGCCGCAAGCTGCTGGATGCCATTGCAGCCGCAACGCCGGAAGAGCCGGATGCCGCATTCCCGGTGCTGATCGCGGTGGATCAGGAATACCGGCTGCACCGGCTGGTGATGCACACCATGTGGAGCCGCGCCGGTGTGCGCCACTGCGTAAGCGTGGTGGGCCAGATCACAGATGACCATGCCCGCCTGCAGGAGCTGATGCTGGGCAATGTGAACAGCGACCAGCCGGAAGCACTGCTGGAATGCCTGAAGGGCTTTTTTGACATTGTGCGTCTGGTGGACCCGGAAAACACCAAGGTGCTGAGCCTGGGCAAGGATGGCCGGCTGACCGAGATGCCCGGCACCTGCCACATGGTGTGGAACAAATCGGGCCGGTGCGAAAACTGCATTTCCAGTAAGGCCCTTGCCCGCAAGGAATCCCTGAACAAGATCGAGTTCAAGGACGATCAGGCTTATTTTGTCATGGCAAAGTATGTGGAAGTGGGCGGACGCGGCTGCGTGCTGGAAATGGTGTCCAAGCTTTCGGACGGACGCTGGCTGGATATGGGCGGCCGCCGGATGCTGCTGGACCGCGGCTCCAACTTTGACCGCAGCGCCTTTGTGGATTCGCTGACCGGGGCATACTCCCGCCAGTACTTCGAGTGCTTCCTTGCGGAGAGCGAACAGGTGGAAGGCGTAGTGATGATCGACGTGGATCACTTCAAGGAGGTCAACGACCGGTTCGGCCATCTGGTGGGCGATAAGGCCCTGCAGAGCGTGGCACAGTCCATCCTGAGCAACCTGCGCCAGACCGATGTGCTGGTGCGCTATGGCGGCGATGAATTCCTGCTGCTGGTGCCGCACATCCGGCCCGGGGAACATGTGATACAGCGCGTGCGGGAGGCTGCGGCCAGTGCCAGAGTGGAAGGCTACCCGGAGCTGGAGCTTTCGGCCAGTGTTGGCGGTGTGTGCGGTGTGCATCCGCTCACCGAGGCCATCCGTCAGGCAGATGAAAAAATGTACCAGAACAAGGCCGAGCGCAAAAATTAAACAAAACAAAGCCCGGACAGGCTGCAGTATCACACTGCTGTGCCTGTCCGGGTATTTTTGTTTTTTCAGCGCACAGCGCTGGTGCGGTGCTCCATCAGATAGGTGGCTTCCAAATCAGCGATGTGCAGCTTGACGGCAAGGGGATACTTGTCGTAGGCTTCCGAGATGGCAAAGCAGCCGCCCCGGGCCGCATCGTCAAAGCCGCCCATGTGCCAGCGGATGGCAACGGCTTCCTCGATGTGCAGCTTCATGAACCGCTCAATGAGGAACACGCTCTTTTCGCCGTGGCCGTAGGGGAACAGATCCTCCACGCTGTAGCTGGGCACCTTTTCCCACTGGCCGGTGGCATCGTTCTTCACATTGCGGGTGCCCTTTTTGTAGTAGTTGGCCTTGCACAGATCGTGCAGCAGAGCACAGATGGCATAGCTCTCCTCGCTCTCACCCTCGGTGAAAAAGCCGTCGTGGAGGGCATGGTAGACGTTCAGGCTGTGCATACACAGCCCGCCGTCACAGGCCCCATGGAACCGGGTGGAGGCCGGAGCCGAGAAGAAATCCGTCTTGTTGTCCAGCCAGTCCAGCAGTTTTTCGCTGCCCGGGCGGGAGACATATTGGTGCCAGATCTGCAAAAACTCCTCGCGGTAGTCCATCTTACAGCTCCAGATCTTCCAGAATGCCCTTGAGGATGGCCAGCTCTTCGCCGCTCAGGGAAATGCCCTTGCCCATGCGGGTGCCGTCCGGGGACCAATCACGGATGTCGTACTTGGGTTCGCCGTCATTCCAGCTGATGAGATTGAGCTGGCGCTCCCAGCCGCGGGGCCGCTGAGACAGCACTGCAATGCGCTGGACCACTTCGTATTTGATTTCTGCCATGTTTCCTTACCTGCCTTTGCTTTGTTTGTTATCATAATATAAGAACGCGGCGAAGATTTCAACAGGTAATTGGAAAATAATTTGAAAATTTTGATTTTACTTGCAGGAGCCGCAAGCGATCTTCACAGAACGGCACGTTCTGCCAAGGGCTCCCCCGCCGGGGAAGCT
>OGLQ01001036.1_pt1 | contig 12339 bp, 10 predicted proteins | sample 1572941 | NCBI WGS metagenome assembly OGLQ01 (sample SAMEA2581891, study PRJEB24529) | metagenome | biome: Human gut stool | place: China | collected 2011
ATTGACAAGGAGCAGATCCACCGCACCGGTATGGCTTCCGCCGGACCACATCACGACCGGATCGTTTTAGGAATCATGGAAGAGCCCTTTTCTACCTTTCTGGCATCTTTCGGAGGATTGCAGCTACAGAGTTTTTTCACGGAGCAGGGCAGTATTCTGACACTGCCAGAAGAAATGCGCCCCTATATCCAGTCTCTGTTGCAGGACATTGCCTCTGAGCTGATCCACCAAAAGCCCGGCTATCTTCTGGCCGCCATGACGAAGCTGGCAGAATTTTTCATTGCCGTGCTGCGCTTGCAGCCCGAGGGTCCCGTTGTCTCATCCCCGGCCAGACATTCGAACCCGAAGTATCAAAAGGTCGATGAAGTGGCGCACTATATTGTAGAACATTGTACTGAGCGGATCTCTCTGGAGGATCTCGCTGGGCGGTTCTATATCAACAAATTCTACCTGAGCCGCATCTTCAAGGAGGTCACCAGTTTTACCATCAACGATTACCTGAATGTCAACCGCATCAAAAAAGCCCACCGGCTCCTTCTGGAAACGGATGACAGCATCACTTCCATTGCGGAACAGTTGGGCTATGAAAATATTACTTATTTTGAACGGGTGTTTAAAAAATACCGGAATATGACACCGTTAAAATACCGGAATTATTATCGGTCGGAGACGGAGTGACCTATGAATCTGCAGCTGTCTGAACGTATACTCCTTGTCTGCTTCATGATAAGCCGCTCTACAACAGATCACTCAGTCGTGCAAACTGCTCCAGTGTCAATGCCTCACCTCTTACGGTAGGGGACAGGCCCATCTGTGCCAAGGCTGCTGCCGCGGATTCCTTGGTGATGCCTGGGAGGCCCGCATTTCCCAGACCGTTCACCAGGGTCTTACGGCGCTGGTTGAAGGAAGCCCGGATCAGGGCGAACATCTTCTTCTCATCCTTCACCTGTACCGGCGGTTCTTCGTAGCGGGTCAGGCGGATGACCGCGCTGCCCACATTCGGTCTCGGGATGAAGCAGTTGGGCGGTACATTCGCCACGATTTCCGGCTTTGCATAATACTGCACCGCCAGAGACAGGGCGCCGTAATCCTTCGTGCCGGGGCCTACCGCAACTACTGCACGACGTCGGGCCTCTCGCCCTCGGACTTCGCCAAGAAGGCGGGGGACGAGGAACTCGCGAAGTACCTCGCGATCGAGCGCTGCGTGAAACCCGCGAAATAAACCGCACAAACGAAAAGGCTTCGCCGGAATGTCCGAACGAAGCCTTGGAAGATTGGGAGCCCGTATCGGGCTCCCTCTTTTTTGCCCTGTCGTCAGGCGCCGTGGCGACCGAAGCCGCAACCGCCGCGACCCTGACCACGGCCCTGACCGTGACCGCCGCAACCTTCACCGTGGGCGTGATCGTGGCCGCCGCAGCCGCATTCGCCTTCGCCGTGGCCGTGACCGCCGCAGCCGCACTCGCCTTCGCCGTGGCCGTGACCACCGCAGCCGCAACCGCCTTCACCGTGTCCGCCGCAACCGCAGTCTTCGCCGCGGCCGTGCTGATGGCGGTACTGATGACGGCTCTTGGCGGCGGCCGCCTGATAGTCGGCCTTGAGCGTCTGAGCGAGGGCCGCAGCGACCGCTTCGTCGGCGTTGCCGCAGATGCCCGCGATGAGGAAGATGCCCGCGCCCGCGAGCTGGCTCATCGCGCCTTCGCCGATGCCGCCGCAGATGACGCAGTCGACCTTGTTGTCAACGAGCGGCCCCACCTTGGCGCCGTGACCGGTGCCCGCAGATTCGATGAAGAAGGTGTTGACGACGCGCTTCTCTTCAACGTCGTAGACCTTGAAGGTCGAGGCCATGCCGAAGTGCTGATAGATGTTTTCGTTCTTAACGGGGATTGCGATTCTCATGATTTCGTCTCCTGTGAGATTCTGCATTGCCAGGGCGAGCTCGCCATACTTCCAGCGGCAGCGGCCCGCGCAGTCGCGCGCGCACGCTCCGCCGCAGACTTCGTAGTTGCCGCCCCGAATGACGAGCGTGCGGCCGTTGACGATCGCGTCGGCGACCTTGTGACGGGCCCGTTCGTAGATTTCGGTGACGGTCGTGCGCGAAACCCGCATCTGCGCGGCGCACTGTTCGTGCGTGCGCCCCTCGTAGTCCACGATCCGCAGGGTTTCGTACTCCTCGACGAGAAGGAAGACGGGATCGACCGTCCCGTCCTCCGCCGCCGGATTCGGACCGAAGGTTTCAACGAGCGGCTCGGCGCAGACGCGCCGGCATCGACAGGGTCTCGGCATGAAGCGTGCTCCTTGGCAAAATAGTTATCGACATATGTCGATAACATACTACCCGTCCGACGCAAAATATGCAAGCGAAAAGCATATTTTCTTGATTCGTCGCGCAGACCCAGCATGACAGGTCCGCATCCTTCCTAAAAATTGGGCGCCGCAGGAATCTTTCCTGCAGCGCCCTTACCCTTCTTTCAGAGACCCTAGAAGGCTTTGTCAGACCTTAGAAAATCCGGTCAGAACCAGCACCCGCCGCCGTGACGGCGACCATGCCACCAACCGCCGTGATGACGGGGACGGCCTTCATCGTAGTACGGGCAGTCGGGGTTCATGCCCATGCAGCCCGGACCGTAACCGGGGCCGTAACCGCCGCGCGGGCCGTAGCCGGGACCGTAACCCGGACCGCGGTCGTAACCCGGACCGCGTTCATATCGCGGCGCGCGTTCGCGGATGCCGAAATTGTCGGAGGCGAGGACCGATGCGTCTTCCGGACTCACGAATACGCGGACCATCGAGCCGTCCTTCGCTTCCATGCGGACGTCCCAAACGAGACCGTAGCCGCGCGTGCCGTGGAGCGACGCCGACAGAGCGCTCGCTTCGGGGAACTTCTCCTGAGCGGCCTTGAGCGCCGCAGTCATGTCGATCTTGGCTGCGACCTGCGTCGCGGAGGCGGGTTCGCTCGGAGCCGTGCCCGGAGCCGCGTAGGAAAGCGTGGCGAATGCGAGAGCGGAAGCGGCGAGAGCGGAGAGAATCAACTTTTTCGTCATAACGGGCTCCTTTCCTGGTTTGCTGTGTGTGTCGGAGAGGCTTTCCCTCTCCCTGCATCGTCATTGTCTCACCCGAAACTTAGGGAAGGGCTTGCCGAAACTTAGGGTTTCCTAAGTCAGCGTAACAATTTGCCCTTCCACGGAAACCTGTCTTGTGAAGAGAAACGTCTTGTCCTCCCTTGCAAAGCAAATCGGGCGAAGGCCCTCCTCTGGAGAGTCCTTCGCCCGTAGGTTTCGCAACCGTTTTGCGGTTAGAGCGCCGGGAGGCGTTCGGGTTCGGGACCCGAATAGTCGACGGTGAGCGTCGCAAAGCCCTGCTTTTCCAAGGCCGCGCGGCCGCGTTCCGTCGTGATGAAGGTGACGCCGCGACCGACGAGCTTACCGTCCTTCATGACGGTCTTGCCGTCGGCGATCGTTTCGACGGCCTTCTGACGCTCGAAGTCAAAGACCGTGACGTCCGCGGCGGCGCCTTCCGAGAGGTGACCGCGGTCCGCGAGGCGCAGATGACGCGCGGGATTCAAGCTCGTCTTCTGCACGAATTCCGTGAGCGTCAGCGCCCCGAACTTCACGAGCGAAAGCCCGACCGTGAGGAGGACGTTGCGCGGAATGCAACCGCCGTCCGTGCCGATCGCGTCGACGACGAAACTCCCGTCTTCGCGCTTCGCCTGCGCAAGGAGGAAGCGGCTCGTCGCGGGGTTCACCGGGAAGCTCCCCGCCGTGGCGGTTTCGGCCTTGAGCCAGAGAGCCAGCCCCTCTTCGCCTCCGACGAGCACCGAGACGCCGTCGCGTTCGACGATCGCCTGCACTTCCCCGTGACGGAAGGCTTCGATCATCCCCGCCTTGTCGGGCGTGCGCCCGAAGGTGGCGAGGCAGTTGCGCGTCACATGGTCGATCACAACGCCCTCGGCATCACAGGTGAGGATCGTCCCGTTCATTGGGCTCACGTAGGATTCGCACCAGATGTTGGGATGGGTCTTGAGGAGTTCGATCGCCTCGGCCGTTTCCTCTTCGACGGACTTCACGCGTCCGCGGCAGTACGCGTTGATGTGGGCGAGATGGAGCTTTTCCGTCCCGGCCGCCTCGATCGTCTCGCGCATGCCGAGAAGGTTCGAGCCCGCCGTCGTGCTGCCCGCGTGCCAGGCGACGTAGGCGTCGCGTTCGTTCGCGACGCGGATGAGTTCGCTGCCAAGATTATTTTTCCCGGAGTAGGAGAAGCACGCAATACTAACCACCACGGAGCCCGCCGCGAGCGACTCTTCCACGAAGACGCCGAGTTCGTCGCGCGTGGGCTTGTCGGTGCCGAAGCGCGCCTTCGGGTCGAACCCTTCGAGGACCGCGGCGTGAATGCCGCAGCCCGTTTCGGGCGCGTAATGAAGAACGTCCGAGAGCGGCCCCGCCATGTCAAGGCAGGTCGTCACGCCCGAGAGCGCCGCCATGCGCATCCCGTAGGGCGAACCGAAGACGCTTCCGAGGTGCAGGTGCGAGTCGACGAGCCCCGGGCACACCACGAGACCCGTGCAGTCGGTTTCCTCGGGTGCGTGTCCCTCGTAATGCGGGGTGACGGCCGCGATCCGTCCGTTTTCGATCACCACGTCCGCGACGCCGTCAAGGCCGTTTTTCGGGTCGACGACCCGGCCGCCGCGCAAAATGCGATCCGCCATGTTTGCTCTCCTTCTTTTCAGCAAGATGTTGGGGTTCCCGAGACGCTCGTCCCGGGTGGGTCACCGACAAGTATTCCACGAAAGAGAGCCGGCCAAAATGAGGAAAAGGCCGAGTTCCGACGCGGGAATCTCGACCTTTTCGCGGGAAGGTTGCCGGGCGTCGCCGCCCGGCGTTCGGGACGTCCGCCCTAGGCGGCGGTCCCATCTCCTTCATCAGTAGTTTTCAGCGCGGACCTGCTGATAGCTCTGCGGATGGGCGCAGACCGGGCAGATTTCCGGAGCCTGCTTGCCGATCACGAGGTGACCGCATTCGCGGCACTGCCACATGACTTCTTCGCTCTTTTCGAAGACGCGCTTCATCTCGATGTTGTTGAGAAGCTTGAGATAGCGTTCTTCATGGGCCTTTTCGATGGCGCCCACGGCGCGGAACTGCTCGGCGAGTTCGGGGAAACCTTCCTTTTCGGCGGTTTCGGCGAAGCCTTCGTACATGTCCGTCCATTCGTAATTTTCGCCTTCGGCGGCGGCCTTGAGGTTGGCGGCCGTGTCGCCGAGACCTTCGAGGTGCTTGAACCAGATCTTGGCGTGCTGACGCTCGTTCATGGCCGTTTCCATGAAGAGTTCGGCGATCTGCTGATAACCTTCCTTGCGGGCGACGCCGGCAAAGTAGTCGTACTTGTTGCGGGCCTGGGATTCACCGGCAAAAGCGGCCCAGAGGTTCTTTTCGGTTTGGGTTCCTGCAAACTTGTTTGTCATGGGATGGCTCTATAGAAACAAATAAAAGAAAGGGGCAACGAAGGCAAAGAGAGGTCTTTGTTTCTTCGTCCTTCGGACGTGACGGATGTCCGGCAGCAGGCACGCGACGGCGCCCGCTTCCGTGTCTCCGCATCTCTCTGGCATTCTACCGAATCGCATTCGTCCGCACGGAAGCCCTCTCGGATGTTTGGAGGAAAAAAGCGAAACCTTGCTACAATCTTCCTTCCCTTTCACGAACCTCTTTCATCCATGTCCGATACAGCCTCTTCGCGAACCGTTCTCGTGACGGGAAGCTCCCGCGGGATCGGGCGCGCCGTCGCGCTCTCCCTTGCCGATGCGGGCTACGACGTCGTCGTACACTGCCTCGCCTCCCGGGCGCAGGCCGAGGAAGTCTGCCGCGAAATCGAAGCCAAGGGCCGAAACGCCCGTCTTCTCACCTTCGACGTGACCGACCGCGAAGCCGCGCGCGAAACGCTCGCCGCCGACTGCGAAGCCCACGGCGCCTACTGGGGCGTGGTTCTGAACGCCGGCATCCACCGCGACGCCCCGCTCGTGGGGCTTGAAGAGGACGACTGGGATTCGGTTCTCAAAACCGACCTCGACGCCTTCTACAATGTCCTAAAACCCGTTCTGCTTCCCATGTGCCGCAAGCGCCGCGGCCGCGTCGTCGTCATGAGCAGCGTGAGCGGCCTCTACGGCACGCGCGGTCAGACGAACTACTCGGCCGCGAAGGCGGGCTTGATCGGAGCCGCCAAGGCGCTCGCTATGGAACTCGCGAGCCGCGGGATCACGGTGAACGCCGTGGCGCCCGGCCTCATCGACACGAGCATGGTGTCGGACGAAGAGCGCGAGCGCATTCTCCCCTTCATTCCGATGCGCCGCGCGGGCCGTCCCGAAGAAGTGGCCGCGGTCGTGCGCTTCCTTCTGTCGGAAGACGCCTCCTACGTCACGCGAAGCGTCATCCCCGTCTCCGGAGGTCTCTGATGGAACGCGTCGTCATCACCGGCATGGGCTTTCTCTCGCCCTTGGGCAACGACTGGCCGACCGTGCGCGAAGCCCTTTATGAAAACCGCAGCGCCGTTCGCCACATGACGGACTGGGACGAGACGGACCTCAACACCCGCGTCGCCGCCCCGGTCGCGCCCTACTCGCTCGATCCGGAACTCTTTTCCCGCAAACGCACCCGCGCCATGGGGCGCGTCGCCCTCATGGCCGTGAAGGCGAGCTACGACGCGCTCGTTGACGCGGGCCTTCTCGGCCACCCCGTCCTCACGTCGGGCGACTGCGGCGTCGCCTACGGGTCGTCCGCGGGCCAGCCCGCGGCCGTGGCGGAACTCGCCAACCTCATTCTCACGAAGACCTGCCGCGGCATCACGGCGACCACGTACGTGCGCATGATGAGCCACACGGCGGCCGTCAACATCGGGATCTACTTCGGCCTCAAGGGCCGCATCATCCCGACGAGCTCCGCCTGCACGTCGGGCTCGCAGGGGATCGGCATGGCCTATGAGGCGATCCGCTACGGAAAGCAAAAGGTGATGATCGCCGGGGGCTCCGAAGAGCTCGACGCCACCGACGCCGCGATCTTCGACACGCTCTTTGCGACCTCCTGCCGCTACAACGACACGCCCGAACAGACGCCTCGCCCCTTCGACAAGGACCGCGACGGCCTCGTCGTGGGTGAAGGCGCGGGGACCCTCGTTCTCGAGAGCCTCTCGCACGCCAAGGCGCGCGGGGCCAGGATCTACGCCGAAGTGCTCGGCTTCGGGGAAAATTCCGACGGCGTGCACATCACGACGCCGCAGAGCGAACAAATGGGCCGCGCCATGGAGCTTGCGCTTGCCGACGCGGGGATTCGTCCTGAAGAAGTCGACTGCGTCAACGGTCACGGCACCGCCACCGACCGCGGCGACGTCGCGGAATCCCACGCCACGGCGCGGGTCTTCGGCGACCGCGTCCCCTACACCACCTACAAGGGCCACATGGGGCACACGCTCGGCGCCTGCGGGGCGCTCGAAGCGATCTTCGCTCTGCGGTCCATGGAGGAGGGCTTTGTCTCTCCCATTCTCAATCTCAAGGAGCCCGACCCGGCCTGCGCAAATTTGCAATACGTGCGTGATGCCGTCCGCTCTTTGGAGCAAAATGTCATTATGAGCAACAATTTCGCCTTCGGCGGCATCAACACGAGCCTCGTGTTCCGCCGTTGGCTCGGAGAGTGACTGTGACTTCGCATGCTTTCTTCCTGAAACCCCAGGTGTCCGTGATTCCGCTTGCCGGGGAAGTGCTCTACGAGACCGAACATTCGGACCTCAACGCCTTCGCGAAGGACTTCACTGCCGACTGGGGCCTGCCCGTCCTTCTCAACATCCTCGACGAATCGACCGTCTTCGAATCCGAAGGCTCGCTCGTCATGATGGAATCCGGAGCGAACCCCGCCGACCGCGAGGACGTCGCCTGGGCGGCCGAAACCGCGCAGGGCTGGGACGCCGTCTCGGCGCTGCAGCGCGCCAAGAGCACGATCCGCGTCATCATCGTCCCGAAGACCGCCACGCAGAAGGCGGCCGCGTCGACGCTCGTGAAGGTGCTCTCCACCCTTACGTTGCGTCCGGGAACGCTCGCTGTTGCAGGCGCGCACACGCTCATCGAACCGACGAAGTACCGCAACGCCTCCGCCGTGCTCGGCAAGGGCGAACTGCCGCTTGCCAACCTCGTCTATCTCGGTCTCTATGAAAACGACGGAGAAACGGGCGCCTACACCGCGGGGCTCGATCAGTTCGGTCATCCGGAAATCGAAATCGTCGGTTCCGCCCGCGGACCCGAAGCCGTCTACGAGTTCCTGGAAAACCTCGTGCAATACGTGATCGACACGGGCTCGAAGCTTCGCGACGGCGACGAACTGCAGATCTCCCCCACCGAATCGGTCGGAATCAAGTTCTCCAAGGGCGTCGCGCTTCCGAGCGTGAAGACGGTCAAGGTTTCCTACTGACCGCCCCGGATCGGCGCATGCGGTTTCGCACGCTCCTCGCCGCCTCCCTCCTGGCCGTAAGCCTCGTACCGCTTGCGGCCTTTACCGTTCTGCAGTGGCGGGAGGCGCAAAACGAAATCGCGCGTTCCGACGAAATGCAGTCGCGATGGGCGGAACGCGCCGCACTCGAAACGCAGACGGCTCTCGACGACGCGAAACGCTTCGTCCTTCTCACGGCGGAAATGGGCGCCGTCGCCATGGACGGCAACACGACCGCGCGCGCATCGCGCACGCTGCAGCTCTCGCTCGAGCAAATCGCCGCCACCTACGGACTTTTCGAAAACCTCCACATCGACGACAAAGAGGCGAAGAGTCTTCTTTTCGCACCGAAGGAGAGCGTGCGCGGTTCCAACCTCAACGTCGATCATTCACAACGCTGGCACAGTCGTGCGGCTTCCGCTCCTGCCGGCTCCGTTCTCGTTTCAGACGTCTTTCAAGCCGAAGGCGCCACGGATCGTCCCATCATCAACCTCGCCACGGCGATCCGCAACGCTCGGGGCGAGGTAATCGGAGTCGCCGCCGCGGCCCTGCAGCTCGAAGCTCTCGGCCGCGCCGTCGAGCGAAAACTCCCCGAAGGCGACTACCGACTCCGCATTTTTGACAAAACGGGGCGCGCTCTCTACCCGAACGCCCTCGCTCCGGTACGGGAAGATCTCGCCAATCTTCTCACCCGTCCCGACGCCGACAAAAACGTCGTGCACAAACTGCAGTCCGAAGGCGAAAGGCACTACTTGGCCCAAAGCCGTACGGCGGACGGTTGGCACATCGTTCTCGTGCGCGACGGCGCAAACCGCATGCACCTGGCAACGAGCACCCTGCAGCAGGCGGGCGCCGCGCTCTTTCTGCTCGTTGCGCTGATACTCGCCGTCGTCTGGGCCGTTTCGGGCACGCTCGCCCGCGGCGTCACCAAACTCATCCGCCACATCGAAAGCGGACGCACCGAACCCGCTCCCGAAGACCGCGTAAGCGTTCCCGAAGAATTTCGACTCGTTCAGCACCGTTGGGGACGGGTCCTTCGGGGACTGAGAGAAAAGCGTCGGGAACTCGAAACCCTCAACAGCGAACTTGAAAGCGAAGTGCAGCGCCGCACCGAAGCCTTCCGCTCACAACACGCGACGCTCTCGGCCCTCTTTCGCGACATGCGCGAAGGCGTTCTTCTCTTTCGCGAGGACGGAACGCTTCTTCTCGCCAATCCGGAAGCGGAGCGTCTCCTTCCCGGTCCCGAAGCCACCCGCGCCGAGCGATTCGAATCGGTGCTTCGCCGCGTGATGCCCGAAACGCCGGACGTCAAACCCGAACTCGCCTGGACGGAAAACGGCCGCTCGCTCGAAGCCAAAGCCTTCCCGATCGAAGGGGCGCCGGGCGAACCCGCCCGCGGCGTGCTCCTTCGCGACCGAACGGAAGCCGCGCAGGCCGAGGCCCTCAAGGAAAGTCTGCTGAGCGTCGTCGCGCACGAACTCAAAACCCCCGTGCAGGCGATTCGCCTTCAAACCGAAAGCCTTCTCGCCGATGACGGCGCCTGGTCGCCCGACTTCCGCGAAGAACTCCTTACGAACCTCGACGAAGCGGCGAAACACCTGCAGTCCCTCATCAACGACTGGCTCGACGTCGCGCGCATCGACGGCGGGCTCTTTCGCATTGAAAAGCGCGTGCTCTCGCTCTCGAGTGTTCTCAGAAAGGCCGCGCGCCTGGCAAAGTCCCGGTATGACTTCACCCTTCGCACCGAAGTCGAAGAGGACGCCGCCTGTCTTCCCGGCGACTCCGAGCGCCTCGTGCAGCTTTTCAGCAATCTCTTTACGAATTCCGCCCGGTACGCACGTCCCGACGCAGCGCCCGAGATTCTCGTACGCGCCGCGCGGGTGGGCGACGAAGTGCACATCCACGTCCTCGACAACGGGGTGGGCATCCGCCCCGAAGACCGGGAGCGCATCTTCGACCGCTTCTATCAGGTGGAGCGCGGCAATCGACGTCGTTCGGGCGGTACGGGCCTTGGTCTCGTGATCTGCCGCGCCGTCTGCGAAGCCCACGGCGGCTCCATCACCGCACTCGGCCGAAACGACGAACCCGGCGCCGACATTTTCGTGCGGCTTCCCCTTTTTACCGACGAATCCTGAATCATGTTCCGCGAACGTCCCCTCATCCTCATCGCCGACGACGAAAGCAAGATCCGCCGCGTCGTCGCCGCCAATCTCGAGCGCAGCGGCTTTGACGTCTGCTCCGCCGACGACGGGCGCCGGGCGCTCGAAATTTTCGAGCACGCGGATCCCAAACCCGACCTGCTCGTTCTCGACGTGATGATGCCCGAAAAGGACGGTTTCGAAGTTCTCGAGGCCGTGCGCAAGGTGAGCGGCGTGCCGGTCATTCTCCTCACCGCCAAGGGCGAGGTCGTCGACAAGATGCGCGGCTTCTCGCTCGGCGCCGACGACTATCTCACGAAACCCTTTTCGCTCGAGGAACTGCAGGCCCGGATTCTTGCCGTGCTACGCCGCACCGCGGGACGCAGGAACGTCGAATCCGTACGACTCACGAACGGCCCGCTCGTCATGGAGCCCGCCAAGAGAATCTGCCGTTTCGGCGAGGCGGACGTAAAACTCACCGACACCGAGTACCGTCTCCTGCAGCGCCTCATGGAAAAACCCGGACACCTCCGCACCCACGAGGAACTTCTTCGCACCGTCTGGGGACCCGAAGCGCTCGACGACCTTCCGCTCTTGCGCGTGACGCTTACGCGCATCCGCAAGAAACTGCAGGCGGCGGGCGCCGTCGGACCGGTCATCGCAAGCTATTCGGGCGTGGGTTACCTGCTCGACGATTACAGCGACCTCTGATCTGTAACGCTTCCGTAATCTTTTGCTCTTTGCCGAAACGGCCGCGCAATCTTTCTTCATCAGAATGTCGTCATCGGATTTCCGTCCGCATGGACGACCCCTCATCGTGCAAGGAGACTAAAGATGACGACCTCCCGACGCCGCTTCCTCGCGGCCGCGGCCGCGCTTCCCGCCGCGCCCTCCGTTCTCGCCCGCACCGCGGCGACCGACTGGGACGAAACCTTTGATGTCGTGGTCGTGGGTTCCGGCGTTGCCGGAACCGTCGCGGCCATCGCCGCCGCCGAAAAGGGCGCCAAGGTGCTCATGATCGAAAAGCTCAACCGCACGGGCGGCACCTCACGCTTTTCGGGCCTCAACTTCGCCTGCGTGGGTTCGCCCGAGCAGAAAAAGCGCGGCGTCAAGGACAGCCCCGAAGCGCTCGCGCGCGACATGTTCCGCGTCTCGGGCGGCGTGGGCAACTACGAACTCGCCCTCGTCATGGCGAAGAACACCGCGCGCGTCGAAAAGTTCTTCACGGACCGCGGCGTCCGTTGGGACGGCCGTCTTCTGAAGCTCGGCGGCCACAGCGCCGAACGCTGCCTCATCCCCGAAGGGGACGGCGCGGGTCTTCTCGCCGCCCTCACGAAGTACATGGCCGACCTCAAGAACCTCACGGTTCGCACTTCCTGCAAGGCCGACGAAGTTCTCTTCGACAAGGACCGCGCCGCGGGCCTTCTCGTTCGTGAAAACTACGCGTTCAGCGAAGATCCGCGCGACGACGAAAAGAACCGCACGGGCACGCCCCGCCGAATCCGCGCGCTTCGCGCCGTCATTTTCGCGACGGGCGGCTATGCCCGCGACCGCGCCTTCCGCGCCGTGGAAGTGCCCTTCCTCGACGGCGTCTCCACGACGACGAGCCCGGGCGCCACGGCGGGCGCCTTGAAGACGCTCGTGCGCGCCGGCGCCCGCGCCATGCACCTCTCGCTCTACCGCTTCGCCTATCCCCTGCCGACCGAAGACATGGTCTGGGGCGTGCTCATTGATCCGACCAC
>OGLQ01001049.1_pt1 | contig 12154 bp, 9 predicted proteins | sample 1572941 | NCBI WGS metagenome assembly OGLQ01 (sample SAMEA2581891, study PRJEB24529) | metagenome | biome: Human gut stool | place: China | collected 2011
TCAATGCTCAGGCCCTTAGCGTGTGCCAGAGCAACCAGCTCCTTGGTCTTTTCCACATTCTCCTCGATGGAGTAGTGGCTGCCATCGAACATGATGGAAGAGAAGCCGGCCTCGATGCAGGCTTTGCAGCCCTCATAGGTGCCGTGATCCAGATGCAGGGCAACGGGAACGGTGATGCCCATGGAATCGACCATTGCGCTGACCATGGCAGCGACGGTCTTGAAACCGGTCATGTACTTGCCGGCACCCTCGGAAACACCCAGAATCACAGGGCTCTTCATTTCCTCGCAGGCGGTCAGAACGGACTTGGTCCACTCCAGATTGTTGATGTTGAACTGAGGCACACCGTAGTGGCCATCACGTGCTTTGATCAGCATTTCGGTTGCATTTACCAACATTATTCATTACCTCCACAAAATCATTGGGGTCTTGCTCGTTTCATATCCGCTTTGTGCACGGTTTAACGAACCTACAGAATTAGTATACCCCAAACAGCGGCCAAAATCAATCCAAACCGGTGTTTTTCCTGTAACAATGCGGGGATTCTGTTTCTGGCAGGGTGCAGGGGGTTACTGCCAGAAGCGCGTATATTCGATAGAATACAACAAATTTCCATATAATGTGCAACAAGCGGCCGAAAGACAGAAAGCTTGATGAAGGACGGATTTTCAACACAGATCCACATTCGTCAAAATGATATTGGGCAATTTGGCAAAAGCGGACAGGATGCAGTTCAAAAAATTGTCATATTTCCGACTTGTATTCTACAAATTGTACGCAGGAAATCAAAAAAGGTCGAACCAAAAAGTGGAAAACCTTGTGGAAAGTGTGGAATTCCACAGGCAAAACAGGCTTTAAAGCTGGACTTTTGAACTTTCTCCACAGGGTTTTCAACATGTGGAAAAATAATCGCTCTTCTACGGATTGTATACCGCGTTTTTGTGGAAAACTTTTTTCTCCGGCAAAACAGAGGGATATCTACCCAGCGGCCGGGTAAAGCTGATGCAGGGCGGCAGAACATTTCTGCAAAAAAGCGGAAACGGTCTCCGGCACCACGAACAGAAAAACTTTTGCAGGACGCGGATAAAAAACGGTAATTTGCTGGCAAACAAGTTCGGCTTATGCTATACTTCAAGATGAGTTATCATCTTCAGACTATACCGGTGCGCGGCCCAGAATGCGGCGCGCCTTTTGGAGGGTGTGCACAGCACCTTCCGGTGATACAACGGAAGGAGAAAATCATCATGGAAGAAAAGAACCAGCCGCGCCGTCCGCGCCGCAGCCCGGAAGAGCCGCAGCAGAAGAACGAGAGCCTTGTTTACGGCAAAAATCCGGTGACCGAACTGCTGAAAAGCGGTTCCGGAGTGGACACCGTGCTCATTGCTGAGGGCATGGCTCCGGCCGTGGCGGCTTACTATACCGCATTGGCAAAGGAAGCGGGTGCCACGGTGAAGCGGGTGCACCCAAACAAGCTGCGCCTGATGACCGGCACCGAGAGCCATCAGGGCGTGGCGGCATTTGCCAGCGAGATCGAATACGTGACGGTAGACGACCTGATGGCAGCAGCCAAGGCCAAGGGCGAAGCACCTTTTCTGGTGCTGAGCGATGGCATTGAAGACCCGCACAATCTGGGTGCCGTGATGCGCAGTGCTCTGCTGTGCGGTGCGCATGGCATCGTGATCCCCAAGCGCGGCGGCGCATCGGTCACGCCTACCGTCATCAAGTCCAGCGCAGGTGCCGCAGAACGCCTGCCGGTGGCTCGTGTGGCCAACATCGGCGAGACCATCCGCCGCCTGAAGGAGCAGGGCGTGTTCGTCTACTGCGCCGATATGGACGGCGTGTCTCTGCGCAGGAACAATCTGACCGGCCCCATTGCACTGGTGTTGGGCAGCGAGGGCAGCGGTGTTTCCCAGCTGGTGAAAAAGCTGTGCGACGGCGTGGTGCGGCTGGATATGGCAGCACCGGGCACCGGTGTGGACAGCTACAACGTGTCGGTGGCTGCGGGCATTATTCTGTACGAGATCCAGTCCCAACGCGCAGCACAGCAGGCATGATCCGGCATTCGGGCCGGAACCTCAATTTGAATTACAGGAGGGACAAGAATGCCGAAAGATAGAAATAATGGCCGGGAAATGACCCCGGATGAAAAGTTCCGCTCCTTTTTCAGCACCACGGCGGTGGATATCCCGGAGGAGATGACCCGGAGGGACGAAAACCAGCCGGAGGAAAAGCCGGAGAAACGGTTTGGCCTGTTTGGCCGTGGTAAGGCAAAGCAGGAGACTGACGAAGCTGCAGCAGAGCAGCCGCAGGAAATGCCCACCGGTGAGGTGCGGCTGGGTGAGGATGCGCAGCCGGAACCGGAAGCGGATCTGGAACTGATGCTGAAGCCGGAGGCAGACCCGGAACAGGAACTGGCCCCGTGGCCTTTTCTGGAGAAGGAAGCAGAGGATGCACAGCCGGAAGCACCCGCCAAAAAGCCGGAGGGAAAATCTGCACCGCAAACGGCGGAACCCCCGGCGGCAGTGAAGCCGGAAACACCCCGGCAGAGCGCTGTCCCGGCGGCTAGACCCGCAGAGCAGCACAGCACGGCAAAGCCTCCCCGGCACCCCAAGAATGCGCCGGAGGTGCTGCTGCCGCAGGAAGAGCAGGAGCAGCAGGAGATGGCACAGCTCAAGGCGATGATCAACGGCCTGAGCGACCAGAAGCCGGAAAAGCCTGCACCGAGAGCCGAAGCAGCCCCGGCAGCAGAAACTGAACCGGCTGAGAGCAAAAAGAAACCGTCCGGTGCACCGCTGCCCGCGGCTGTGTTTGCAGCGGTAAAGGAGACGGCACCGGAGCTGCAGCCGGAACCTGTGCCGCAGCCGGAAAAAATGGAGCAGCCGGTGGCCGATTTCTTTGGCAAGGCGCAGAGCGAGGACGCACCGCAGGCACCTTTGGCCCCGGCAGAGGAGCCTGCCGCAAAAGAGGACACCATGAGCCTGCCGCTGCTGCCGCTGGACGGTGAAGAGCCGCAGCAGGCACCGGAGAAGGCACCCGCTGCGCCACAGCCGGAACTGAAAGCTGAGGCGGAGGACGCGGTGTCTCCGGAGGAACATGCCGAAACGGAGCTGACCGAGCCGGAGGCTACGGCGGATAAGCTGCACCGCATGAGTGCAGAGCTGACGCTGCGCTGCGTGCTGGGCGGCATTCTGGCTGTGGTGCTGCTGCATTTTGGTTTGGTGTCGGATGGGCTGCTGCCCGCCATGGCGGCGCTGGACCCGGATGCTGCCCCGGCGGCATTCTATGGTGCAAACCTGCTGCTGCTGTCAGCAAGCCTGTGCGTGGGCTTCCCGGTGCTGCGGGACGGCCTGAACGGCCTGCGCGGACGGCCTTCTTCCGAGACGATGCCGGCGCTGGCCGCAGTAGCAGCGCTGGTGCAGGCGGTTACAGCCATGCTGAACGCAAATGTTTACCGCGGCACCACCGGCATCTCGCTGCTCAGCGGCATGGCCGCGCTGGGGCTGTTCCTTGCGCTGCTGGGCAGCCGGGTGATGCTGGCTGCTGTCAAGGGCGGCTATGAGCTGGTGACCAATGGTGTGGAGTTCGAGAGTGCCTACCGCGCCAAGGATAAAGACCTGCTGCGCGCCCTTGCACGGGATCTGGAACAGAAGGACCCCTGGGTGCTGCTGAGCCGCCCGATGAAGGAAGCTGACGGCTTTGTGGAGCAGAGCTTGAGCGAGCGCGCAAGCGAGCGCCGTGCCCGCAAAGTTTCGTACATCCTGCTGGGCGTTGCCCTGCTCAGCGGTGTGCTGTTCCTGCTGGCAGGTGCCGGCTGGAACAAAGCTGCGGCTGCCATGGCAGCTGTGCTGTGCATGGGCGCACCGCTTTCTTCTACCCTGATCGCGGGCGTTGCCTCACTGCGGCTGCAGCGTGCGGCTGCGGCTGTGGGCGCAGTCGTGCCCGGTTGGCAGGCCATTGAGCAGCTGGGCGGCATTGATACGCTGCAGATCGATGCAGACGACCTGTTCACCGCCGACAGCGCACAGCTGGAGGATATCCGCATCTTCAAGGGCGGCCGCATCGACCGCGCCATCCTGTACGCGGCCAGCGTGCTGAACGAGAGCCACGGCACCCTGAAGGGGCTGTTCCGCCAGATCGTTGAGGAACGCACAGACATTCTGTTCCCGGTCAAGGATCTGGAGCAGCACCATGGGCTGGGCTTTTCCGCCTGGTGCGATAACAACCGCATCCTCATTGGTACCCGCCGCTATCTGGAGCAGGAGGGCGTGCCGCTGCCGGACGAGGAATACGAGATGCAGCACTCGAAGAACGGCGAGCTGCAAATTTTGTATCTGGCTGTGTCCGGCAATCTGCACGCTATGTTCGTGCTGAAATATGTGGGCGGGCGCAATGTGGCCCGCAGCCTTGCCGTGCTGCAAAAGGAGAACATCCGCCTGCTGGTCACATGCCAGGACCCCAGTCTGACGGCACACCACATTACCGAAGCATACCGCCTGCCGGAAGGCATGGTCACCGTGCTGGATCAGGAGCAGTGCAACGCCATCAAGGCCGCACCGGCAGACCCGGAGGACACCTGCTGCATGATCCATCTCAAGGCGTTTGCCAGCCTGACCGGCGGCCTGCAGGCTGCGGATCAGGCCCAGAACGCCGAGAGCAGCGCCACCACGGTACAGATGGTCTCGGTGCTGTTCTCCATTATCATTGCAGCGCTGCTCACCAGTGCAGGCAGCATCTGGGAGCTTTCGGTGGCAACGGTGCTGATGTATCAGGCAGCGTGGAGCGCCCTGAGCATTGCTGTGTGTGCACTGAAGCAGCATAACTGAGAAATATTCTCAGAATAAATAGGAATTATTCTTGATTTCAGTCAAAAAATATGGTATACTCTGTTCAGAACCTGAGCCGCAGGCGAAAAAATTACCGCCGGGCTGAATGATAGAGCCGGGATCGGTCGATCCTGACAGAAGATCCGTTTTTGAAAGGAGAGCATCATGGAACTGAAGGGTACCAAAACCGAGAAAAATCTGATGGAAGCGTTTGCAGGCGAGAGCCAGGCACGCAACAAGTACACCTTCTTTGCCAGCATGGCAAAAAAAGAAGGCTACGAGCAGCTGGCCGCGATCTTTGAGGAGACCGCCGGCAATGAGAAGGAGCACGCAAAGATCTGGTTCAAGCTGCTGTGCGGCGGCGCGATCCCCGATACCCTGACTTGTCTGGACATGGCAGCAGGCGGTGAGCACGACGAGTGGACCGAGATGTACCCCCGCATGGCCAAGGAGGCCAAAGAAGAGGGCTTCCCTCAGATCGCAGCACTGTTCACCATGGTGGCACAGATCGAGAAGGAGCACGAGGAGCGCTACCGTGCGCTGGCCGAAAACCTGAAAAATAACAAGGTCTTTGCCCGCGAGGAGCAGCAGGTATGGCAGTGCCGGAACTGCGGCTACACCTATATCGGCAAGTCCGCACCGCTCAAGTGCCCGGTGTGCGCACATCCGCAGAGCTACTTTGAGCTGAAAAAGATCAACTACTAAGCGGAAAATTCAAAAGCAGAACAGCGCCGCCGCATCCGGTTTGCCGGGTGCGGCGGCGTTTTGTACAAAATTGAAAAGCGGATTTTATTATTCTCCACAAAATAAGGCTCAGCTGCCCGGCAGAATGGGCAAAAAACTTGACCCGGTTTTGCACTGCGTGTAAAATAATACGGAGACAGGAATATTTAAAGGATCTTGCAGCAAAGCAGGCGGGGAGGGCAAAGCCCATGAAGCAGGGGTTCAAAGCGTGTGTTTGTGCAGTGGTGCTGTGCGCAGAACTGTTTGCAGCCGGGGCATTGTCGGCCTATGCTGCGCAGGAGCAGCCGCTGCCGGACAGCGGCATGGCATTGGACACTGCCGAACTGACGCTGGATATCACCGAAGGAGACCCGGCCCCGGTGGCCTACCTGAATGTGCAGGCACCCAACGACTACTTCTTTCTGATCTGGACTTCCAGTGATCCGGCAGTGGCATCGGTGGACGGCACCGGCAAGGTGACCGGCCATGCCGAGGGCACTGCGGCCGTCACGGCCCGCAATGAGCGCGGCGAAAAGACCACCTGTACCATCACGGTGCGCAAAAGCACAGCCAGCCGCCTGGTGCTGAACACCAGCGATCTGACGCTTACCATTACAGAGCAGGAGCCTGCCCCGACGAAACAGCTGAAGCTGGAACAGAACAAAGGCGGGTTTACCTATGTGCGGCAGTGGGTCAGCAGCAACCCGGCGGTGGCATTGGTAAGCACAAACGGTACCGTAAAGGCGCAGGGGTCCGGCAAGGCCGTCATCAGCGCACTGACCACAGCCGGGCAGGTGCTGCGCTGCACGGTAACGGTCACATCGGAGATCGGACGGGTGCAGATGAGCAAAAACGCCATGCTGTTGCAGGCAGTGGGAGCCAGTCAGAAGCTGACCGCGCAGGCTGCAGGCACCAAAAACGGAACGATGACATGGATCAGCAGCAATCCGGGCGTGGCAACTGTAAGTGCGGATGGCATGGTAACGGCGGTGGGCGACGGTGAAACGATGATCCTTGCCGTTACACCGGAGGGTCGTGCCGATGCCTGCTATGTGGCCGTGGGAGCGGCGGCGTGGCGGTTCCGCTCGGAGGACGAACTTGCCGAAACGCTGACCCTGACCGGTCAGCTGCCCTATTCGGATGGAAAATAAAAAGAAAAATGGGAGCGTTCTGTGCAGCAGGATGCTCCCATTTTTTCAAAACCCGCTGGGCAGAAAGATCATCGTTCCCCGGGCAGACCACGCCATCCGCTGGGCCATGCAGCCGGGCGCACCGGCCAGCAGAAACAGGGCCAGTGCGGCGAGCAGCAGCACCCATCCAAGGCCGCTGTGCGGCCTGCCGGAAAAAGGATCCCCTTTTTTGCGTCTCATCCCGCTGCCCCCTTTTTTGCTGTGCTGGCCCATGCTATGCGCCGCAGGCACCGATTGTGCAACCGGCCCGGCTGTGGTACAATAAAATATCGAAATCTACTGTGCAGGGAGAACGATTTTATGCTGACCATTACACTGCTGGGCACTGCGGCTACCATGCCGCTGCCGGATCGGGCACTCTCGGCGGCGTTTGCTGCCTGCGGCGGTCACGGCCTGCTGTGGGACTGCGGCGAGGGTACGCAGGCAGCAGCGCGCCGTGCGGGCGTGAACCTGATGCGGGCAGATGCCATCTGCCTGACCCACTACCATGGCGACCACATCTTTGGTCTGCCGGGCCTTTTGCAGACTCTGGGGGCGCAGGGCCGCACAAGGCCGCTTGCGCTGCTGGGTCCGGAGGACCTGCCGGATATCTGGGCGGCGGTGCGGGCACTGACCGGCCCGCTGCCCTATCCGGTGAAGCCGCAGGTGCTTATGCCGGGCCAGCCGCTGGCGCTGGATGCGCTGAGCGAGGGCTGGCCTGCCGGTGCGCGGCTGGTGCCGTTTGCCACAAAGCACCGGGTAAAAAGCCTTGGCTACCGGCTGGAGCTGCCTCGTGCAGGCAAATTCTCGCCGGAACAGGCCCGGGCGCTGGGGGTGCCGGTGCAGCAATGGAAGCTGCTGCAGAAAGGGCAGAGCGTTGCCGTGGAGGGCAGAACGGTGCAGCCTGCGCAGGTGCTGGGCGCACCGCGCAAGGGGTTGAGTGTGGTATTTTCCGGCGATACGGCCCCCTGCCCGTATTATTTGCAGGCGGCGCATGACGCAGACCTGCTGATATGCGATGCCACCTATGCCCTTCCGGAGCAGGAAGACCAGGCCCGTCAGTGGGGGCACAGCACCTTTGGGCAGAGCGCATCCCTTGCCGCGCAGGCGAGAGCAAAGCGGCTTTGGCTGACCCATTATTCCCCCATGATCACCGACCCGGAGGAATATGCCGCGCAGGCACAGAGCATCTTCCCGGCGGCGGAGTGCGGCTTTGACGGCAAAAGCATCACCCTGCAGTACGAGGAGGCACAGCCATGACCATTCCAATGGATGCAGGCGCGGCGGAACTGCTGCATGCCCTCCACGCAGCGGGCCATGCAGCCTACGTGGTGGGCGGCTGCGTGCGGGACAGTCTGCTGGGCCTTACACCGCACGACTGGGACCTGTGCACCAGTGCTCTGCCGCAGCAGGTGATGGAGCTGTTCGGCGCGCAGCGGTGCATCCCCACCGGCCTGCAGCACGGCACGGTAACGGTGAAGCAGAGCGGTGCCCTTTACGAGATCACCACCTTCCGTACAGAAGGCACCTACACAGATGGCCGCCACCCGGACGAGGTGCACTTTGTGCCGGATGTGCGGGAGGATCTGGCCCGGCGGGATTTTACCATCAACGCCATGGCCTACAATGAAGAAGAGGGCCTTGTGGACCCCTTTGGCGGGCAGGCCGACCTGCAAAGCGGCATCGTACGGGCGGTGGGTGTGCCCCGCCAGCGGTTCACCGAGGACGCGCTGCGCATCCTGCGGCTGTACCGCTTCGCAGCCCGGTTTGGCTTTGCCATCGACCCGCCCACGGCGCAGGCGGCACAGGAGCTGTGTGCCCATCTGGACTGCGTATCGGTGGAGCGCATCGAGGAAGAGCTTGCAAAACTGCTGAGCGCACCCGCCCCTGCGGCATATCTTAACGAAAAAATACTCAGTGTTGTTTTGCCGGGGCTTTCATCGGAGGCACTGGCGGCGGCAAAGCCGGTGGTGGATGCCTGCCCGGCGGGTGCAGAAAACCTGCCCATCCGGCTGGCGGCGCTGCTGCTGAGCCTTGGCGAGGACGGCATCCGCCGCACCCTCAAGCGCCTGCGCTGCTCCAACGCCTTGATTGAAGAGGCGGCGGTGCTGGTGCGGGAAGCCGTGCCGGGTGTGCCGGTATCCCTGAATATCTACGCCCGCCGACTACTGGGCAAATATAACTTGTGTACCGTGCAGCACATTGCTGCACTGGGCACAGCCCTGCAGCCGGAACGGGCGGCTGATTTTGCTGCACTTTCCGAATTGGCCGAACAATTGGACGCGGACGGCATATGCTGCCGCGTCAGCCAGCTGGCTGTGAATGGCCGCGACCTGATGGCGGCAGGCGTCCCGGCGGGGCCGGGCATCCGCAAAGTGCTGGAAGCGCTGCTGGACGGTGTGATCCGGGAAGAATATCCCAACGAGCGGCAAGCCCTGCTGGCCGCAGTGCAGCAGCTCGCTGCGTCTTGACAAGCTCTTTTTTCAGAGTTACTATTATACTACTGTTTTAGTGTGTTGAATGCACCGAAGGAGAACTTATGACCACACAGACCCCTGATTCAAAGCCGCGTGCCCTCATTGCCATGAGCGGCGGCGTGGACAGCTCGGTGGCGGCATGGCTCATGCAGCAGGCAGGCTATGACTGCACCGGCATCACCATGCGGCTCACCCGCAACGAAACGCTGGGACAGTCCGGCTTTCACACCTGCTGCTCGGAAAAGGACATCGAGGACGCGGCAGAGGTGGCGTTTGCCATGGATATCCCGTACGAGGTGCTGGATTTCACGGCCGACTTCCGGGAACAGATCATTGAAAAATTCGTCCGCGTGTATGAGGCGGGCGGCACGCCGAACCCCTGCATCGACTGCAATAAATATATGAAGTTCCGCCATCTGCTGGACTGGGCCCGGGCACACGGCATGGAGTATGTGGTCACGGGCCACTATGCCCGGGTGGAGCAGGACGAGGCCACCGGCCGTTTCCTGCTCAAAAAGGGGCTGGACGAGGGTAAGGACCAGAGCTACGTGCTCTACAACCTCACTCAGGAGCAGCTGGCGCATATCCGTCTGCCGCTGGGCGGCCTGCACAAGACTGAGGTGCGCGAGATCGCGGAGCAGCACAAATTTGTCAATGCCCGCAAGCACGACAGTCAGGACATCTGCTTCGTGCCGGATGGCGACTATGCCCGCTTTATGGAGGACTTCACCGGCAAACACTACCCGGCAGGTGATTTTCTGGACGAGAGCGGCAGGGTGGTGGGCACCCACAACGGCGCGGTGCGGTACACCATCGGCCAGCGCAAGGGGCTGGGCCTTGCCATGGGGGCACCTGTGTACGTCTGCGGCAAGGACATGCAGGCAAACACCGTCACGGTAGGGCCGGAGGAGATGCTGTTCGACCGCATCGTGTATGCGGACGAGGTGAACTGGATCGCCATTCCGGAGCTGACCGGGCCGCTGCGGGTCACAGCCCGCACCCGGTACCATCAGGTGGAGCAGGCCGCCACCGTCTACCCGGCGGAGTGCGGCTTCCGGCTGGAATTTGACCAGCCCCAGCGCGCCCCTACGCCCGGTCAGGCCGTGGTGCTGTATCAGGGCGACACCGTGCTGGGCGGCGGCACCATTACGAGAGTGGAAAAGTAACAAGGAGAACAAAATGCAAAATCAGTATTCCCGCACGCAGTTGCTGCTGGGCGCGGAAGCTATGGAAAAACTGCACAATTCCCGCGTGGCGGTGTTCGGCATCGGCGGCGTGGGCGGCTACACGGTGGAAGCGCTGGCGCGCAGCGGCGTGGGGGCACTGGATCTGATCGATGACGATAAAGTCTGCCTGACCAATCTCAACCGCCAGATCATCGCCACCCGCAGTACGGTAGGGCAATATAAAGTAGATGTGGCTGCGCAGCGCATCCACGACATCGACCCGGACATCAGGGTGACCACCCACCGGTGCTTCTTTGGCCCGGAAACACAGGACCAGTTCGACTTTACCCAGTACGACTATGTGGTGGATGCCATTGACACCGTCACCGGCAAGCTGGCCCTTGTGATGAAGTGCAAGGAGGCGGGCACTCCCATTATCTGCTCCATGGGCGCAGGCAACAAGATGGACCCGACCCGCTTTGAAGTGACCGATATCTACAAGACCTCGGTCTGCCCACTGGCTAAGGTGATGCGCACCGAGTGCCGCAAGCGCAAAATCAAGCACCTGAAGGTGGTCTACTCCAAGGAGCCTGCCATGACCCCCATCGAGGATGACGCCATCAGCTGCAAGTATCACTGCATCTGCCCTCCGGGCACCCAGCGCAAGTGCACCCAGCGCCGCTCGGTGCCGGGCTCCAATGCCTTTGTACCCTCGGTGGCCGGCCTGATCATTGGCGGCGAGGTGGTAAAAGACCTTGTGGGCTTTGTACCGATGAAGGGATAAAATACGAAAAGCCACCAGCATCTGCACGGATTTTGCAGATATTGGTGGCTTTTTTGCGCGCTGCAGCGTTCCATAACATAAATTTGCAATCAATTTGCAATTTGGTATTGCAATTGGAGAGGATATCGTGTATAATCATCCCTGTTCGAAAATGCAACCAATTTGCAATTTACTAAAATGAAGCGACGAACGGTCGTTTTTAGGAGCGTATATGGAACTGTTTCTGGATGTTCTGGGCGAATCTCTGGTGGACACCGCCAAGATGCTGCCCTTCCTGTTTTTGGCCTATCTGTTCATTGAATATGTGGAGAACCGCCACGGCGAGCGCATCGAAGCCATTCTGGCGGGGGGCGGACGCTGGGGTTCTGTTCCGGCGGCACTGCTGGGCTGTGTGCCCCAGTGCGGTTTCTCTGCCATTGCGTCCAATTTCTATGCGTCCCGGGTCATCAGCCTGGGCACGCTGATGGCCGTGTTCCTTGCCACCAGTGATGAAGCGGTTCCGCTGCTGGTCTCCATGCCTGCCTACTGGGATAAGCTGGTGCTGCTCATGGTCATCAAGGTGCTCTACGCCATTGCGGTGGGCCTGGTGCTGGATTTTGTCCTGCGGGGCGTTCTGCCCAGGAGCCTGCGGGGCGGCTATACCGGCAGCGCCGATGAGATCGACTGCCACGAGGAGCACAGCGATGAGGAGGGCAAGCCCGCCCCCATCTGGAAAGCCGCCCTTCGCCACACGCTGGAGATCTTCGTGTTCATCTTTGTGTTCAGTCTGGTGTTCGGCCTCATTGTGGAGGGCGTGGGCGAGGATGTCTTTGCCGACGCTCTGGGCCGGATGGGGTTCTTCCAGCCGGTGGTGGCCGCACTGGTGGGGCTGATTCCCAACTGTGCCGCCAGCGTCCTGCTGACCCAGCTCTATGTGGAGGGAGCCCTCCGCTTTTCCAGTCTGGTGGCGGGGCTGTGCACCGGCGCAGGCGTGGGCCTGGCTGTTCTCTGGCGGGCGAACCCCTCCTGGAAT
>OGLQ01001051.1_pt1 | contig 12146 bp, 11 predicted proteins | sample 1572941 | NCBI WGS metagenome assembly OGLQ01 (sample SAMEA2581891, study PRJEB24529) | metagenome | biome: Human gut stool | place: China | collected 2011
GGGAATTGGGCAGATAAATCAGTCATTATAATAGGAGCGTTGGTTGAAATATTCGTATTTCACCGATACTATTATAATATGGAAGAGTAAAAAGAGAGGTATTTATGAAACGTGAAATAGATATGAGAGAAATATCAGACGGGAAGTTATATGGTCCCAATGATCTTGTCAAAGCAGACTGTGGCGATTGCCACGGCTGTTTTGCGTGTTGTCAAAAAATGGGACAATCAATTGTATTGGATCCCCTCGATATTTATAGATTAACGAAATATTTAAACGTGAGTTTTGAACAGCTTTTAGCAGAGAAAATTGAATTGAATGTAGTCGACGGTCTGATTCTTCCAAATTTAAAAATGTGCGGTACAGAGGAACGATGCGCATTTTTAGATGAAAATGGGAGATGCGGCATTCATCAAATTCGTCCGGGGATTTGTCGATTGTTTCCGCTTGGAAGGTATTATAACAATGGCAGTTTTCAGTATTTTTTGCAGGTACATGAATGTAAGAAAGAAAATCGTACAAAAGTAAAAGTAAAAAAATGGATTGATACGCCGGATTTGAAACGGAATGAAAAATATATTTTAGAATGGCATGATTTTGTGATAGAATTACAGGAGCAGCTCATGAAAATGACAGATGAATCCTATAGCAAAAAGATAAATCTATTTGTGCTGCAATCTTTTTTTGTAGAGCCGTACGATATGCAGACTGATTTTTATATACAGTTTGAGAATCGGCTTGCAAAGACAAAAACCGTGATTCGACAATTGCAAAAAGGACAAAAATAATGATAAAAACATATGTAGTATTTGATTTGGAGACAACCGGATTGGATGTGGAGAATGACAATATTATTGAAATTGGAGCATTGAAGGTAAGAGAAGGAAAAGTAACAGACCGCTTTATGGAGTTTCTGAAACCGGATATGCCGATTTCCCCTATGATTACCGGAATTACAGGAATTACGAATGAGATGGTTAAAAATGCAAGGGATACGAAAACAGTTATACGTGATTTTGTAAATTTTTGTGAGGACCATATTTTAGTGGGGCATAATATTATGTTCGATTACAAATTTATGAAAAAGTATGCATCACAATACGGCGAGTCTTTTGAAAAAAAGGGAATCGATACACTAAAAATAGCCAGAAAAGTACATAAAGATTTGGAATCGAAAAGTTTAGAAGCCTTGTGCGAGCATTATCAAATTGTAAATACTGCTGCACACAGGGCTTATCATGATGCTTTGGCAACTGCAAAAGTATATCATATGATGGCGCATTATTTTGAAGAGAAAGGACCAACAGTTTTTGAGCCGGAACCATTATTGTATCGTCCTAAAAAAGTACAGCCAATTACACCAAAGCAAAAAACATATCTGGAATCACTTCTTTTAAAGCATCCTTTTCCGTTAGAAAAGCAAATCACAGAACTGACAAGAAGCGAAGCTTCTAAAATAATTGACCGGATTATTTTGCAATATGGAAAGTAATATTTATGATGAGGAGAGTGAAATATGATTATTAAAGGTAATTTTATATATATGACTTCCAGAACGGATATGCAGATTCGACAACAACAGTTTTTGCATGTTGAGGATGGAATTGTACAGTCGTTTTATACAGAACTTCCAAAGCAATTTTGCGAGGAGGAAGTGAAAGATTACGGAGATGCTATTATTATTCCGGCATTTTGTGATTTGCATGTGCATGCTCCGCAGTATTTGAACCGAGGAATCGGTTTTGACAAAGAATTGCTGCCGTGGCTTGAAACATATACGTTCCCTGTGGAGGGAAAATACAAGGATCCTGTGTTTGCCAAGAGGGCGTACAAGCTGTTTCTCAACAGACTTTGGGCATCCGGAACGATGCGGTTTTCGGCATTTGCAACGCTGCATCATGATGCGACATGGGAGTTGATGAGGCTTACAGAAGAATCGGGATTACATGCATTTATTGGAAAAGTCAATATGGACCGGAATGCGCCGGATTATCTGATGGAAGATACGGGAAAGGCGTTGGAGGAAACAGAAGCTTTGATTTTACGAGCAAAAGAGGAGTTATATTGCGACTCCGAGATTTGTTCCGTCCACGACAGAAAAGATGATGGTTGGGATTGGAAAATTGTGTGAGAAATATAATTTGCCGGTACAGTCTCATTTGTCTGAGAATCGAAATGAAATTGCATGGGTAAAAGAGCTGCACCCGAAAATCAATTCTTATACGGAAGTATATGATTACTATGGACTGCTGCGAAAAAATCAGACAATTATGGCGCATGCGATTTATTTGGGAGAGAAAGAAAAAGAATTGTTAAGAGAGAAACAAGTATTTCTTGCACATTGTGCACACTCTAATGCAAATCTATCGAGTGGAGTCATGAGCCTTAGAAAAAATCTGGAGAGTGGATTGAACTGTGTTATCGCAAGTGATGTAGCAGGAGGACATACGCCTGCAATGAACCAGAATGCAGTGATGAGCGTGGAAATTTCTAAAATCAACGCTTTGTTCCATGAAGATGAGCCGGCGTTATCACTTCCGGAAGCATTTTATCTTGCGACAAAAGGCGTAGGTACATTTTGGGGAAAGGTCGGAAGTTTTGAATCCGGATATGAATTTGATGCTCTCGTAATTGATATGGATGAGATGGGCGATTTATTTGTGAGAACTGTCACAGAAAAATTGGAACAGTTTTTCTATGATGGTGATGATCGGAACATTATAGACCGTTATTGCCAAGGGAAACAACTTCCGAAACCTTTTCCGGAAGTTGAGAGAGTAAAGAAGGGGTAGTCTGATGAAAAATACAGAGAAAAAGGGGAAAAAAGAGCATATTTGTGTTGGTTTGCTGGCCCATGTAGATGCCGGAAAGACAACCCTTGCAGAAAGTATTTTGTATGTAAGCGGAAAGACGAGAACACTTGGGAGAGTGGATCATGGGAATGCATATTTAGATACCTTTGAGCTGGAACGTGCAAGGGGTATCACGATTTTTGCAAAACAGGCAGAGGTAGATCTAAAAGAGAAGGAGGTCACCTTTTTAGACACACCGGGACATGTCGATTTTTCTGCGGAAATGGAGCGGACACTGCAGGTGCTGGATTATGCGATTCTTGTCATTGGCGGTGCAGATGGCGTACAGGGACATGTGCAGACATTGTGGCATCTTTTAAAGAGATATGAGATTCCAACGTTTCTGTTTGTCAATAAGATGGATCAATCCGGAACAGATAAGGAAACGTTACTTGCGGAACTTCAGAATCGTCTTTCTGCTTCCTGTATAGATTTTACCTGTGAGAAGGATAGCGAGGCTTTTTTGGAAGCGGTCGCTATGTGTGATGAAGAGGTATTGGAAAATTATCTGGAAGGAGAACCGATTACAGACTGCAAGATTCGTAAATTGATTCAAAAACGAAAAATTTTCCCTTGTTATTTTGGCTCTGCCTTAAAACTGGAAGGAATTGATACCTTTTTAGAAGCGTTTGACCGGTATACAATCTGTCCGGAATATGCGGATACATTTGGTGCAAAAGTATATAAAATATCAAGAGATGCACAAGGAATGCGGTTGACACATCTGAAAGTGACAGGTGGTTCGCTGCGGGTAAAGATGGTTTTAAAAGAAGAAGAAAAAGTGGATCAAATCCGTATTTATTCCGGTTCGTCTTATCGGACAACAGAGGAGGTGGAAGCCGGAAGAATCTGTGTGATTACCGGACCGGATACGACTCGTGCCGGAGAAGGACTTGGTGCAGAATCAGAAGCAGCAGCTCCGATGCTGACACCAGTGCTGAATTATCAGATTGAACTGCCGGAGGGCTGTGATGTCCATGGTATGTTTTTAAAGTTAAAACAGTTGGAAGAAGAGATTCCGGAGCTGCATATTGTTTGGGACAGACAATTAAATGAAATTCATGCTCAGGTTATGGGAGAGCATGATTTTGGAACGATTTCAAGTTGATGTAGAATTTGGAACGGGAAATATTGTGTATAAAGAGACGATTGCAGAACCGGTGGAGGGGGCAGGACATTTTGAACCGCTCCGCCATTATGCAGAAGTCCGTCTTGTACTGGAACCGCTTCCCTCCGGAAGTGGACTTGTTTTTTCATCGAATTGCAGTGAGGATGTGCTAGAGCGCAATTGGCAGAGACTGATTATGACGCATTTGGAAGAAAAAGCGCACAAGGGAGTTCTGACCGGTTCTGAGATTACGGATATGAAGATTACGTTGATTAATGGAAGGGCGCACCAGAAACATACAGAAGGTGGTGATTTCAGGCAGGCAACGTATCGTGCTGTACGACAAGGTTTGAAGAAAGCAAAGAGCATTTTACTGGAACCGGTTTATGAATATCAGTTGGAAATTCCGGCAGATCAGGTTGGACGTGCTATGACAGATTTGCAGAGAATGCATGCCGTCTTTGAACCGCCAAAGATGGAAGTGGATATGGCAATCTTAAAAGGGACGGCTCCGGTTGTCACTATGCGGGATTATCAGCGGGAGATGATTGTGTATACAAGGGGACATGGAAGGTTGTTCTGTTCTCTGAAAGGCTATGAGCCGTGTCACAATGCAGAAGAGGTTATCGATTCCTGTGGATATGATTCGGAGGCGGATACGGAAGAACCGACAGGGTCTGTATTTTGTTCTCACGGATCCGGATTTTATGTAAAATGGAATCAGGTCGAGGAATATATGCACACGGAAAGCCGTGAAAAAGCAGTGTCAAAAGAAAAACAGACAGTTGTTTATGAGTTGCCTCCTGTGATTGACGAAGAAGAATTAAGAATGATTTTTGAGAGGACATATGGTCCGATAAAACGGGAGAGGAATGTATTTGCCAAACGTGTGCAGGCACCGGAACCTTCTGTGAAACGCCCCAAAAAGCAGACGGATGAGAAAGAATATCTGTTGGTGGACGGATATAATATCATCTTTGCGTGGGAAGATTTGAAAGAGTTGTCAGAAATTAATATGCCAGAATGAAATTGATGGATATCCTGAGCAACTATCAGGGGTATCGGAAACAGACATTGATTCTGGTGTTCGATGCTTATAAGGTACCGGGGAATGTGGGAGAAGTTCAAAAATATCACAATATTCATGTGGTGTATACGAAAGAAGCAGAAACTGCCGATCAGTATATTGAGAAGACAGTACAGGAAATCGGGAAGAAATATCATGTGACAGTGGCGACATCCGATGCGTTGGAGCAGATGATTATTCTCGGACAGGGAGCGCAACGAATTTCAGCGAAAGGGCTGTTGGAGGAAATTTTGACAGTCAATCAAGAGATTCGAAGAGAGCATTTGAATCGTCAGCAAAATACGGCATCACAATATTTGTTTGAGAGTCTTCCGGAGGAGATGGCAAATCTGATGGACGAGGTAAGGCTTGGAAGAATTGAATTTGATGAGATAGGAAAGAGATATGAGGAAAAAAACAGGGGCAATTGACCTGACAACAGGCAATGAGATGAGAGCGATTGTAGTATTTGCACTGCCTTTGATCGCAGGCAATTTATTTCAACAGTTATATAATTTGATGGATACGATGATCGTGGGAAAATTTATCGGTGCAGATGCGCTGGCCGCAGTCGGTTCTTCGTATATGACGATGAACTTTCTTACTTCAATCATTATCGGACTTTGTATGGGGAGCGGGATTGTATTTTCCTGGTTTTACGGCTCAAGACAGAGAGAAAAGCTGGAACAAAGTATGGTTCAGTCTTTTCTGTTTATTTTGGCGGTTACTGTAATGATCACGGGTGCCAGTCTTTTATTTCTTGACCAGCTGCTGCATCTTTTGAATATCGAATCGAGTATCTTTCAGATGACAAGAGCATATTTATTTATCATTATCTGTGGTATGGGATTTGTGTTTTTATATAATTATTTCACCGCCGTACTTAGAAGTATGGGAAATTCGTTTACGCCACTGATTTTTTTGGTGATTTCGTCGGTGATCAATATCGTATTGGATTATATATTTGTAGTTCCGCTTCAGATGGGAGTATCCGGAGCAGCTTATGCCACGGTCATCGCGCAGGCAGTATCGGCAGCAGGAATTGCAGTCTATACACTGTGGAAGGTAAAAGAGGTAAGTATTTCCAAGCGGATGCTAAAAGGCGAGAGAGAATTGTTCTGTATGATCGTGAATCAGTCACTTTTGACAAGCGTGCAGCAGTCGATTATGAATTTCGGTATTTTGATGGTACAGGGTTTGGTGAACAGTTTCGGCGTGATTGTCATGGCTGGTTTTGCAGCTGCTGTGAAAATTGACAGTTTCGCATACATGCCGGTGCAGGACTTTGGGAATGCATTTTCCACCTATGTGGCACAAAACCGTGGAGCAGGAAAGATGGAACGTATCGAAAAAGGGAAAAATTCTGCATTGAAATTGATTGTCGGTTCCTGTGTGGTCATTTCCACACTGGTTGTTCTGTTTGCGGGACCTCTCATGCGTTTATTTATTGATGCATCTGAGACACAGGTCATTTTTGAAGGGGTTCGCTATTTGCGGATTGTATCTCCTTTTTACTGTCTGATCGGATTTTTATTTTTACTGTATGGTCTTTACAGAGGAATTGGGAAACCACAGTTTTCTATTGTATTGACAATAATTTCGCTGGGGACACGTGTCCTTTTGGCATACGTCCTTTCTGCAATCCCGGCAGTCGGAATTGTGGGAATCTGGTGGGCAATCCCAATTGGATGGTTCCTTGCAGATACAGTCGGGTTTCTCTATTATCATTTTATGAAAAAATAGATATTTTTCAGGAGCCACACATATACTACTATAAAAGTATATGTGTGGCATTTTTATGGAAAAGAAAACATTCATAAATCGCATGGCAGATGCGGCAAATATGCCGAAAGATGTAGTGCTGGGTGTCCCGATTCTCACCATGACCGGACAGAACGAAGTGAGTGTGGAAAATTATAGAGGCATTATTGAATACACCGACTTATTAATTCGCATACAGACAAAAATCGGTCAGATTAAAATTATTGGGAAATCACTTCAAATTGACTATTACACAAATGATGAGATGAAAATTACCGGTCGTATCACTTCAATAGAATATCATTAAGGGGGATAAGGAGTGTTAAATACAATCATTCGATATATACAAGGGTATCTGCTTATACAGGTAACCGGATATTCCCCGGAGCGATTCTTAAATTTGTGCAGCCGTAAGCAAATCTATCTGTGGGGGCTTGAGCCAAAAGAAAACAGCTATGAGATGTTTATTACTATCCGGGGATTTAGAAAATTAAAACCGATCCTGAAAAAGACAAGGACAAAGGTGACAATTTTAAATCGGCTTGGACTGCCGTTTTTTTTTCACAAGTATCGAAAACGAAAGGTATTTTTTTTCGGGATACTCTTTTGTGTGATATTTATTTATGTCATGTCTTTATTTGTATGGAATATACATATTGAAGGAAATTTCACAAGGACAGATGAGGTTATTTTGGAGTTTCTGGAGTCCAAACACATTGAACATGGAATGTTAAAAAAGAAAGTGAATTGTGAGCGTATCGTAAAAGATATCAGAAAAGAATTTGATGATATCGTGTGGGTGTCCGCATATGTGACCGGAACCAGACTGATGATTCAGGTCAAAGAAAATACAGACACATTCCCGATGGAGGCTGCAAAAGAAGAGCCGCCGAATGACATTGTGGCCGAGAAGGACGGACGGATTACGAGTATCGTCACAAGAAATGGAGTTCCTCTTGTCAAGCCGGGCGATGAAGTAAAAAAGGGGGACATATTAGTCTCCGGAAAAGTCGAAGTAAAAAATGATGCAGGAGAAGTTGTCAATTATCACTACCAGAATGCAGATGCAGATATTGAGGCGGAAACTACTCTGGAATATGAAAATGAGCATCGTTTCTCTCACTCGGAAAAAAAGTATACGGATGCTAAGAAAAAAGCTTTTTATATCAAGATCGGAAACTATTTCGGCATTTTGGGAGGGTGGAAGAACCATTATCAGGAAGCGGAGATCTATACAAGTGAGTGGCGTTTGAAAATCGGGGAGCATTTTTACATTCCCATATCATTTGGAGTTAAAGAAATCCGCCAGTATGAATCAAATGAAAAAGTATACACACAAGAAGAAATGAGGATACTTTTAAGCGAGGAGTTTCAGTTGTTCTGCAAGGAACTGGAAGAAAAGAAAATAGAGATATTGCAGAAAGATGTGAAGATTTATTTACAAGAAAATAGTGCAAAAGCCAAAGGAACGCTCCGAATTCAGGAGAAAATTGGTCAACACAACGAAACGGAAATGATTGATTTCTAGTGATTTTCTGTGATACAATAAAAAAGATTATGAAAATAGAAAGGGATAGGCAAATGAGTATACTGGAAGAATTCATTGAAATACCTGTTGCACATGAAAAGAATATATTCGGGCAGTTTGATGCATTTGCAAAGAAGATAGAACGTACTTTACAAGTGACATTAATCGCACGGGATGGACATACGAAAATTTTAGGAGAAGCCCAGCGTGTGAATCAGGCAAAACGAGTGCTGGAGCAGCTTGCGGAGCTGTCAAAGCGAGGCAACACCATTACAGAACAGAATGTAGACTATGCGATTTCACTGGTCTTTGAGGACAATGAAAAGGGAATCGTAGAGATTGATAAGGATATTATCTGTCATACTTTGCAGGGGAAACCAATTAAGCCGAAGACGCTCGGGCAGAAGAAATATGTGGATGCAATCCGAAAGCAAATGATCGTATTCGGACTTGGACCTGCGGGAACCGGAAAGACATACCTTGCGATGGCAATGGCAATTACGGCGTTTAAAAACAACGAAGTGGGAAGAATCATCTTGACACGTCCGGCTATTGAAGCGGGAGAAAAACTTGGTTTTCTTCCGGGCGATCTGCAAAGTAAGATTGATCCGTACTTAAGACCATTGTATGATGCTCTGTATCAAATTATGGGGGCAGAGAGTTTTATCAAAAATTCCGAAAAAGGGTTGATTGAAGTGGCTCCTTTAGCGTACATGAGAGGGCGTACGCTAGACAATGCATTTATTATTTTGGACGAGGCACAAAATACGACACCTGCTCAGATGAAGATGTTTCTGACCAGAATCGGTTTTGGCTCAAAAGTGGTAATTACAGGAGACTCCACACAAAAAGACCTTCCATCCGGAATGGTGTCCGGATTGGATATTGCGACAAAAGTAGTTCGCAATATTGATGATATTACAATCTGTAATTTATCCAGCAAAGATGTTGTCAGACATCCTTTGGTGCAGAAGATTGTAAAAGCGTACGAAGAATTTGAACAAAAGAAAGAACGTCCGAGAGACAAAAGGAGAAAATAATGACTTTATTATTTGAAGCTTTCGCTTCCTTGCGAAGAACTTGCGGTAAAAGTAATTGAGATGGCTTTGGATTATGCAAAATGCCCGTATGAGGCAGAGGTGAATCTGCTTTTGACAATGAATGATGAGATTCAGGAGATGAACCGTAATTTTCGTGGAATTGACCGCGCGACGGATGTACTTTCCTTCCCGATGGTAGACTATGAGACAGCAGGATCATTTTCTTTTCTGGAAGATGCCCTTGAGTATTTTAATCCGGAGAGCGGAGAGCTGATGCTTGGAGACATTGTCATTTCAAAAGAAAAAGTAGTTTCACAGGCAGAAGAATACGGACATTCCATTGAACGGGAATACGCTTTCTTGATTGCGCACAGTATGCTTCATCTGTTTGGTTTTGATCATATGGAAGAAGAAGAGCGGGCGGTGATGGAAAGAAAGCAGGCGGAAATATTAGAACGTCTGCAAATATTGCGTTAGCAGAAGGTAGTGAGGAGATTTATGATAGAAAAACAAAAGAAAAACAATAGTTTCTTAATGCAGGGAATGATTCTCGCTGTTGCAGGAATTATTACAAGAATCATCGGGATTGCATATCGCATTCCGGTAACAAATATTTTGGGGACAGAAGGACAGGGATTTTATGCCACTGCGTTTTCTATTTACAACATTGCACTGCTTCTGACTTCCTACAGTCTTCCGTTAGCAGTTTCAAAGCTGATCTCTGCAAGGGTGTCTAAAGGTGAGCGGAAAAATGCTATGCGTATTTTTAAAGGTGCACTTTGGTTTGCTTTTATCGTCGGGAGTGTTGTTGCCTGCATCGTTTTCTTTTTCTCAGATTTTATTGCGAAAACGATTATGTCCATGGAACTGAGCGCCTATGCACTTCGTGTGTTGGCACCGGGACTTCTGATTGTAGCTGTAATGGGAGTCTTACGTGGATTTTTCCAGGGAATGGGGACGATGATGCCAACTGCAATCTCACAGATTTTAGAACAGATTGTCAATGCTGTCATCAGTATTATCGGGGCGAGCTATCTGCTTGAGATGGGGAAAAAAGTGGCAGAAAAAGCGAGCAATGACTCTGTGGCATATGCATATGGAGCAGCAGGAGGAACGCTTGGAACGGTGTGCGGAGCGCTGTTTGGATTATTGTTCTTACTGTTTGTCTTGAAAATTTATTCGCCGACAATCAAAAAGCAACTCAAACGAGATCGCAGCCTTAAAACAGAAGGGTATAGCGAGATTTACAAAATTCTCCTGATGACAATTGCTCCTGTTATTTTGAGTACGGCAATTTACAATATCAGTGAGACAATTGACATAGGGATGTTTGGAAGCATCATGGCGGCACAGGGACATTCATTGGCAGAACGTTCGGACTTATTGGGACGTTTCAGTGGACATTACAATGTGTTGATCAACATTCCGCTTGCAGTGGCAAACGCACTAGGAGCATCTTTGATTCCAAGTCTTACAGCTGCGGTGGCAATCGGAGATAAAAAACAGATTCACAGTAAGATTTCAATGTCTATTCGATTTTCCATGATGATTGCCATTCCGAGTTTTGTAGGATTCCTTGTATTGGCGAACCCGATTTTAGCGTTGTTATTTAACGGAAATATCGATATTTCAGCGAACATGCTGAGACTTGGAGCAATCACAGTTGTATTTTATTGCATGTCTACTGTGACAAATGCAATTCTGCAGGGATTAAACAAGATGACAACACCGGTAAAACATGGCGCGATTTCCCTTTGTATCCATTTGGCCGGTCTGTTTATCATGCTTGTGATTTTTAAGATGGGAATCTATGCGGTTGTGGCAAGTAATATCATCTTCTCGCTTTCAATGTGTATTTTAAATGCACGTGCACTTAAGCGCGAGGCTGCTTATCATCAGGAGGTGGAGAAGACATTCCTGATTCCTGCTGTTGCAGCAGTTGTTATGGGAGTTGTGGCATTAGTAATCTACTTCCTGTGTAATCTTGTGATGAGTCAAAATATTGCGGTGATCATTGCTTTGCTTGTAGCTGTGGTTGTATATGGTGTGTCATTGCTGAAGTTTGGAGGTCTTTCCCAAGAAGAGATCTTAGCACTTCCAAAAGGAAGCACACTGCTTTCCTTGTTTCAAAAATTACATTTGGTAAAAGAGGAGTATGCATAAAATGAGACCAGTAAAAAAGGTGGCATTGTTACATGATTTATGCGGCGTCGGAAAAGCGGCGTTGACCAATATGGTTCCGGTTCTGAGTGTCATGGGGATTGAGGCTTGCCCAATTCCGACGATTTTACTATCCACCCATACAGGGGGATATGGAAAACCTGCCATGGAAAAGATATCGACAACATATATTCGGGAATGTGCGGATCACTATGTTGCAAATCAGGTGACGTTCGATTTGATATTTGTCGGATATTTAGGCAGTGAGGGTATGATTGAGGCAGTTGAATATTTTCTTTCCTGCTTTCCCGACACAGAAGTTATTATTGATCCGATCATGGGAGATCACGGCAGATATTATACGAATTTTGACAGCTCTTATGGCGAATCTATGAGACGGCTCCTTCCGTATGCAAGTATTATCATGCCGAATATTACAGAAGGATGTCTTCTCACCCAAACTTCCTGCTCAGAAAATATGATACAGGAAACAATTCTTACAATTTGTCAGGATTTGGAAAAAGCCGGAGCAAAAAAAATTGTTATGACAAGCGTTCCCTGCGCTTCTGGAAGAAAGGGAATTGTCCTCTACGAGAACGGAGAGATGCAACTGTTTGAAAAAGAGTGCCTT
>OGLQ01001053.1_pt1 | contig 12116 bp, 9 predicted proteins | sample 1572941 | NCBI WGS metagenome assembly OGLQ01 (sample SAMEA2581891, study PRJEB24529) | metagenome | biome: Human gut stool | place: China | collected 2011
ACATACCGCCAAGACCGGTCAGGACACCACAGAGCAGGATCGCCAGGAAACGGATTCCCGTTACATTCTGTCCTACACTGGAAGCCGCATCCGGGTTCTCACCTACTGCGCGCATGCGAAGTCCCATCGGAGTCTTATACAGGAAAAACCAGATCACAAACACCATAAGCAGGGCAAAGTAGGTCAGTGCGTTATGTCCGGAAATGATGCTGCCCAGCACCGGGATATCTTTGATCACCGGAATGTTTACCTGCGGAAAAGCAAAGCTCTTCAGGGAAGAGGAATTGCCCTTCTCACCGGTTGCCAGCTGGAGCACAAATACAGTCAGACCGGAAGCCATGGTATTGACTGCCGTACCGCAAAGCACGTTGTTAGCCTTTAATACCAGATGGAAATACGCAAACAGCGCACTGACTGCCAGGGCTGCCGCCAGACCAGCCACCACCCCCCAGAGCAGGCTGCCTCCAAAGGCACTGCCAAGGACTCCGGCCAGGGCGGAAATCAGCATGATTCCTTCCAGACCCAGGTTTACAACTCCGGCGCGGGAACAGATCACGCCGCCCAGAGAAGAAAAGATGATCGGAGTTGCCACACGAATCCACATATACACAAATTCCGGGCTGATGATATAACTCAGTACTTTCATTTCTGCGCCGCCTCCATTTCCTCTGCTTTTGCTGCTTTTACGATCAGATTCTGTCTCCAGCCCCTCAACAATGCGTCTGCTGCGATCAGGAACATCATCACACCCTGAATGATGTCCACAACCTCACGTCCCACATCGGAGCTGCGCGCCATAATATCCGCACCTACATTCAGATAGCCGATAAATGCTGCCGCAAGCGGAACCAGAAGCGGGTTGCTTCTTGCAAGCAGCGCAACCACGATACCGGTCCAGCCATAGCCCGGGGATGTGGTCCATTTAAAACGGTTATACATACCGAGGATCTCAGCGCCTCCGCCCATTCCGGCAATTGCGCCTGCGATGATCTGGGCAACAAGCATCAGGCTCGTTACCTTTAATCCTGAATACTTTGCAAACAGTGGGTTTTCACCGGTGATACGAAGCCTGGTGCCAAAGGAAGTCCGGTACAGGAAAAACCACACCAGGATACATAACACAATACCCAGTACAATTCCGGCATGGATCCTGGTCCCCGGAATCACCACTGGAAGGCCTGCCGTCTCTTCAAATTTCAGAGAAGCCAGACTGGAGCTGCTGACCTCACGGAAGTGATAGCTGACCAGATAAATCGCAAAAAACTGCACAACATAGTTAAACATAATAGAAGTAACCAGCTCACTGACATTCCATTTCATCTTCAGCACAGCCGGTACCAGGGATACCAGTGCGCCGCAGAAACCGGCAAATAAAATAGCCACAGCCGGATGAACGCCGCCCGGAAGCTTGCAGGCGATCGCAATGATCATGGCTCCGGAGGTTCCGATAAAGAAAGAACCCTCCGCGATCATGGAAAACTGTCCGGAACCGAAAATGATGATAACAGCCAGAGCTGTGAACATAAGCGGTGCTGCTGCCTCAATGATATTTCCGATTCTTCGCAGAGAGGTAAACGGTCCGATAAAGAAGCTGGTGATGGCCGTCATCGGATCATCGCTGACGAGCAGCACGATCAGAGAAACCAGCGCACAGGCAATGAAGATGATCAGTGCCAGTTTTACCGCATCTACCAACAGATTGATTTTTTTATTACTGTTCATGGCACGCCTCCCGAATTTCTTCTTCTGTCTGTTTCTGGATACCCAGCATATAGGTTCCAAGCTCTTCCTCCGTCATGCTGGTCGTATCCTTGATGTACGCCGCGATCCTGCCCTCATAAAATACCAGCAGACTGTCAGACAGTCCCAGTACCTCATTCAGATCTGAGGTTACCAGAATGACACCGTTTCCTGCATCACGGGCTTCTACCAGGCGCTTGCGGATAAATTCCGTTGCACCGACATCCACACCACGGGTCGGCTGATCGGCAATGATCACCTGCGGGTCGCCCGACAGCTCTCTGGCCAGAACAACCTTCTGAATATTTCCGCCTGACAGGCTGTCAATAGAAACATCCTGAGATTTACAGAGCACCTGATACTGATCTACCATCTCCTCGCCATAGGAACGGACAGCCTTGCGGTTGATGATACCGTTTTTGAAAAACTTTTTCCAGCTTAATTTGTCCGCGATCATATTTTCTGTCAGGGAAAGCTTCGGGGCAATGCCCATGGTCATACGATCTTCCGGAATGTGGGCCACCTTCAATGCGCGAATGGCTGCAACAGAGCTTCCCCGGATGTCTTTTCCGCCGATTTCAATGGTACCAGATGTATAACCTCCCATTCCGGTCATGGCCTCTACCAGCTCTGTCTGACCATTTCCTTCTACACCGGCAATTCCAAGGATTTCTCCTTTTCTTAAGGTAAAGGAGATTCCGTCTACCGTACGCTTTCCGTTTTCATCCAGGATCACAAGATCCCTGATCTTTACCAGCGCCTCACCCGGCTTGCAGGGACTCTTCTCGGTGTTCAGGATGACATCCCGTCCCACCATCAGGCGGGAAATATCCTGCTCGGTAACGGTGGCTACCTCATGAACGCCCATGGTCACACCACGACGGATGATGGTGATCCGGTCACAGATCTGCTTGATCTCCTGCAGCTTGTGGGAAATGAAAATGATGGTATAGCCATTCTCTTTTAAATGAAGAAGCTCATCAAACAATTCCTGTGTCTCCTGGGGAGTCAGCACTGCTGTCGGCTCATCCAGGATCAGGATCTTCGCTCCGCGAAACAGCGCTTTTAAGATCTCCACTCGCTGCTTCTGCCCTACCGTCAGATCCTCCACCCGCTTATCGGGATCCACATAGAGGTTGAATTTTTTACCCATCTCCTCTACCTGCTGTCTCGCATAAGCCAGATCCACACGAATACCCTTCACCGGTTCCATGCCCATAATGATATTTTCCGTTACTGTCAAAGACGGCACCAGCATGAAATGCTGATGCACCATGCCCACGCCCAGCTTGATCGCCATCTGCGGGGAAGTCATATGTACCTGGTTTCCATTGATATAAATTTCTCCTGATGTAGGCTGTTCTTCCCCAAACAGGATTTTCATGAGTGTGGATTTGCCAGCTCCGTTCTCGCCGGAAAGAGCATGGATCTCACCACGGTTTACTGACAATGTCACATCTTTATTTGCCATTACTCCGTTGGAGTAGACCTTGACGATATGAGACATTTTTAAAGCTTCTTCCGCCATCTTCAACACCTCACCTGTAAACAGTTTCCCTGATTTTCAGTTTGTAAATTTGTTTTTAAGTAGCAAAAAACCGGAGGGGAGCCGGCCCCTCCGGCGGTAAGTTTGATTGCCGTTATCTGTTATATCACGGTTTCATGCTGTCACGCAGTGCTGCTACCTCGTCTGTGCTCATATCAAATGCAGTACCTACCGTGATCTCACCATCGATAACCTTCTGCTCGGTCTCATCGATGAATTTCTGGATATCCTCCGGAACGATCGCCTTATAGTTCTCGTTCTTTGCAAGACCAACTGCTCCGCTGTCAAGACCAAGAGTATAGTCCTGGTCCAGGCTCATCTCGCCCTTCTGCCATCCTTCCACTGCGGTGAAGATAGACTCGCCGACATTCTTTAAGCTGGAAGAAAGGATATTCGCAGCCAGGTCCTTATCGGACTCAGCTAACTCAGAGTACAGATCCTGGTCACATGCGATCAGGTACTTATCTGCATTCTGTGCTGCAGTTGCCGCACCAAGGATAGACTGGGAAGCCGGTGCATATACCACCTGTGCACCCTGATTGTACAGCTGGGTGGTCATCTCCATACATTTGGAAACATCCTCAAAGGAGCCTACATAAGAGGTCATGACCTTGATCTCCGGATCCACATATTTGACACCTTCCAGATAGCCTACCAGGAAATCGTTGATGTTTGCGGTATCCATGGAACCGACAAAGCCAAGTACCTTCTTGGACGGATCGATCTTTGCATCGCCGGACTCCAGCATCTTTGCTCCCAGAACACCTGCAAGATAAGCTGCCTGATTGGAGTAGTAATTAACACCCATCATGTTGCCGTCAACAACTACATCACGGTCTACACCAGAATCGAAAAGCAGATAATGCTTCTCCGGGAACTGGGAAGCAATATCCTGAGCCAGCTCTTTTACAGACCAGGTACCGGATACGATCATGTCCCAATCCTGCTCGGATACATCCAGATAGTTGCCCTCGTAGCTGGTCTCGTCACGTCCCATCTCTACGGTCTTAACCTCGGCACCCAGCTTGTCCTTTAACATCTGCATGCCACGCTCAGCAGAATCGTTAAAGCCCTTATCACCCAGGCTTCCGTTGCACAGGTATACAACCTTTAACGGTTTGTCGCTTCCCTCTGCTGCTGCCTCGGTGCTCTCCTCAGCCTCTGCTTTGGTTTCGGTCTTGTCTGCTTCCGGTGCTTTTGTGGTTTCTTTGGAAGAACCGCCGCCGCATCCTGCCAGGACGCCCGCTGTCATTGCTGCTGCCAGTGCTACGCTTACTACTTTCTTTTTCATGATACTCCTCCTTATTGGAAATAAAAGTTGTTTATGTACAAACTGCCCACCGGCAGCTGTATTCCTGCTTAACGACCGCGTTCCAGAGAAAAGCGGTACCAGTTGCTGTCCATCCAGTATTTATGATAGGAAATGGCCCGGTCTGTATCCGAAAGGACCTCATCCATGACGAGAAGAATAGGTGTTTTCGGCTTATCGTCCTCTTCCTCGCCCCATTCCATGGCACTCATGACAAGCTCCGAGCGCCTGGCCTTTTTGTAAAGCTCTTCCAGCACAAAATGTTCGATCGCGGACTGATCATCCACAGAGATCCCCATTTTTTCCACCTCCGTTACCGGAATTGCCGCGACAGAGGAGGCAACGTGCTCTTCACCGACATAATAGCTGGTATTAACGGTCAGAGCAATAAAAGATTCCCGGTCAAGCCCGAGAAGATCGCTGACCAGCTTTCCTCCATTCTGGAAGGTAATCTTTGATGTTGTCCCGGTAACCGGCTGCAGGCATCCTGCCAGACAGGGATGTACGATCTGGGTAATCCCCCTGCGGCTGCGCTCCATCTTTCCGGTCACGGTTGTTTTTTTGCCCTGCATTTTGTAGATCAGGCCATCCTCCTCAAGCTTTCGAACGGCCAGACGAATGGTACTGCGGCTCACATTCCAGTAGGCTGCCATTGCATTTTCCCCCGGAATGGTGTCGCCCTCTTTCAAAATCCCGTTGCTGATCATCTCATACACAATGTCATAGATCTGAATGTAACAGGGAATGTTTAGCTCCCTCAGCAAAGGCAGTGTTCTGCAATCATCCATAAATCAGGCATTCTCCTTATCCTTCGCGATCAACACTCTCATGGTCTCGATTGCGGTACGGATCGCTCTGTCTTCAATATCGATATCTGATTTTCTTCCATTTTCAGAATAATCTTTACAGTTGGTAGCACTGGCCATCACGCAGCCGGTTCGAATTCCCAGAGATGCTCCTACCGTGAAAAGAACGGAGCATTCCATGCTGGTAGATGTTGCGCCGCCTTTCTCATAAGCCTCCCACCGGTAGATCAGCTCTGGTCCAACCGGCTTGGTCTCCGGTGCAGTCTGGGTGTAAAACGATGCTTTGGTAATGGTAACTCCGATATTGTACGGAAGCCCCAGCTTCTGCGCTGCCTGCTGTGCCGCCTTGACTACCTGAAAATCCGGAACAGCCGGAAATTCGATCGGAAGATAGTGAGTGCTTACACCCTCCATTCTCACCGCGCCGTTTGGGATCACGACATCTCCCAGCGAAACTTTTCTCGATGTGGATGCGCAGGTTCCCACACGAAGCATGGTGTCTGCTCCGCACTGATACAGCTCTTCGACCGCAATTGCTGCGGACGGACCGCCAATCCCGGTACTGGTCACAGCCACCTTTACACCATCCAGCTCACCCACAAAGGTACGGAATTCACGGTTATAAGCAATCTCCTTCGGATCATCAAAGTATGCCGCGATCTTCTCCGTGCGCTCCGGGCTTCCCGGAAGAAATACATAGCGGCCAACCGCGCCCGGTTCCAGTCCAATGTGCATCATTTTCTTTCCCATACGGATCCCTCCTTTTTTTGAAGCATCTGCATTCTGCAGCGCTGTCACTGCCATAACTCCATTACCAGTTGTATCTTCCCGGTGTCATGTCCTGATATACTGCAAACAGTCTTCTCACTGCAACCTCAGAGTTGACTGACACACACGCTGCGATCTCTTCCCGGTCCAGATTCGGAACAAAGCCCATATCCTTCTTGATCATGCCTTTAAACGGCTCATGCTCATATTCCACACTGGCGCGGATCATCTTGTAGAGACCCAGGCTCGGATCCTCTGCGATCAGCATAGCCAGCGGATCGTGTACCACGCAGGCATTTGCCATGCCCATGGATACGCGGTGGAACTCAAAATAGAACTTCAGGACATCCCGGATATACTCTGCGATCGGTCTGCACTCCTCAGACGCATATTCACAGAGATTTTTCACATCACGGTCGGTGATAAAGGTCTTCATGGTCACATCCAGACCAACCAGCGTCATGTGGAAGCCTGCTCCCATGACAATATCCGCTGCTTTGGCATCTCCGTGGATATTTGCCTCCGCGTAGTTGTTGATATTGCCCGGAACATCAATACAACCTCCCATGGACACAACCTTTTTCAGTTTTTTCGGCAGGGTCTTATCCTTCAGATAAGCTTTAGCCAGGTTGGTCATACGGCCGGTCGTGATCACAATGAGCTCTCCATCCAGTTCATCAGCTTTCCGGATGATGAAATCTTCCGCAGACTCCGCGACCGGCTTCTGGCTGCTCTCCGGCAGGATCACATTGCCGATGCCGTTGTCACCGTGGATATAAGCCGGAGCAGATTCAAATACGCCCTCTAAGGATTCATTTGCGCCAACTGCTACCGGAACCTCATAGCCGCAGTTGGAAAGTTTGATCAGACGGAGGCAATTGTCTGCTGACTGCTCCGCATTGTTGTTTCCAAAACAGGTGGTGATTCCCTCTACATGAAAGTTCGGAGAACGCAGTGCGTAAAGAATCGCCAGGGAGTCATCTACTCCGGTGTCCGCATCAATGATAATATTTTTCATTTATAAATCCGCTCCTTTTTATCTTGTATGCTCATAATAAAACATGGCTACCATGTTTGTCAACATGATAGCCACGAATTTTTGTGATTTTTGACGGATTTTCTGTTTTTTCCTCCGTTTTTTTCTTAAAACTGCCTAAAATTTTTTATGTCAGGCTTACAAAATTTCTTTTCTTGCTGGAAATGATGGCTGTGCACCCTCTCTGGTTACCGCGATCGCACTTGCCTTTGCCGCAAATCCGAGTGCTTTCTCCAGTGGATTTCCCTCTGCCAAACTGCATGCCATAGCTCCGGTAAAGCAGTCACCTGCCCCGGTAGTATCCACTGCTAATGCCTTCACTGCAGGCACATTCTCCAGCTTTCCCTCTGCATCCAGGGTACAGCAGCCCTTTGAGCCGAGGGTAATGATCGGATGTGCTACGCCCATTGCCTTTAAGGTATTCAGCTCCCGCTCCGGCTGACAGGCCTCATCTGCCCGTCCCAGCACCTTCATGATCTCGGTCTGGTTCGGCTTTACGATAGTGAGTCCGCGGATCAGCTCTTCCGGAAGCTCTCTCGCCGGTGCCGGATCCAGGATCACGCATTTTTCGGCCTCTTTTGCCTTTTCTGCCACATAGCATACCGTATCAAACGGAATCTCCAGCTGCAGGATCACGATATCGCTTGCCTGGATGACATCCATAACAGAATCCACATAGTCCCTGTCTACCCTGTCGTTGGCCCCCGGAATGACAATAATGCTGTTGTCTCCCTCTGCATTCACTGCGATCAGGGCCGTTCCGGTGCTGACACCCTCCACGGTTCTGATATATTCCGTGTGAACTCCCGCATGCTGTAAACTATCCAGGCTCATACGGCCTGCCGCGTCATTGCCGACTGCTCCAAGCATTGTGACATCTGCCCCCAGATATGCTGCCGCATAAGCCTGATTTGCCCCCTTTCCACCCGGTTTTAAATCCAGTCCCTGTCCGGAAACAGTCTCGCCGACCCCCGGCTGCTGCTGTACATGGGTCACATAATCCATGTTGATACTGCCTACCACCACAATTTTCTTCATGATGATTCTTCCTCCTGTCAGATACTGCGTTCATCATAACACGGGTCTCTGTAAAGTTCAAACAGAAAAACTGCCAGGCCTTCACCTGACAGTTTCTCAAGATTTCCTTTATGCTTTTTTATCTGCAGTTTTCGTCTTTGCTGCGGTTTTCGTCTTTGCCGCGGTTTTTGTCTTTGCTGCGGCTTTTGTCTTCGTTGCGGTTTTTGTCTTCGTTGCGGTTTCCTTCCGGGCCGTTGTCGTTTTCGCTGCAGCGGTCTTCTTTGCCACTGTTTTCTTTGGTGACGCCGGTTCACAGGAGAACACGATCATGGACATAGGCGGCACGGTGATCTGCATGGAATGCTCACGACCATCATACTCTTCCTTCTTTGCAGCCCTCACACGCGGATTGCCCTTGCCGCTTCCTCCAAACTGCTTTGCGTCACTGTTGAAGATTTCCTTATATCTGCCCGCAAACGGAAGTCCGATCTGATATTTCTCATGAAGCACCGGCGCAAAGTTGCAGACAAAGAGCAGTGTTTCTTCCGGCTTGTCTGTCTTTCTTGTAAAGACGACGATATTATCTGCCGCAGAGGTACAGTTGATCCATTCGAAGCCCTCCTCATCAAAATCCTTCTGATACATGGCAGGATTCGTGCGGTAAAGCTCATTTAACGCAGTCACATAATCCTGCATGCTCTTATGAAGCGGGTACTCCAGGATATTCCACGGAAGCTCCTCATTCTCATTCCACTCAGAGATCTGTGCAAACTCCTGACCCATGAACAGCAGCTTCTTGCCCGGATGGCCATACATAAATCCATATGCGGTACGCAGATTTGCCGCCTTTTCCTCATAGGTCTCACCCGGCATCTTGCAGAGCATGGAAGACTTTCCATGTACGACTTCATCGTGGGAGAATACCAGCACAAAATCCTCACTGTAGGCGTAAAGCATGCTGAAGGTCAGCTCCCCGTAATGCTGGTTGCGGAAATATGGATCGCACTGCATGTATCCGGTAAAATCGTTCATCCAGCCCATATTCCACTTATAATCAAAGCCCAGGCCGTTCTCCTTCACAGAGCCGGTGATCTGCGGCCATGCGGTAGATTCCTCCGCGATCAGAAGACCGCCCCTGATCTCCTTTTTGAAGATACTGTTTAAATGCTTCAGAAAGTCCACGGCCTCCAGATTCTCATGGCCGCCGTAGATATTGGCCACCCACTCGCCATCATTCTTGCCGTAATCCAGATACAGCATGGACGCCACCGCATCCATACGGATACCGTCTGCGTGGTACTGCTTTGCCCAGAACAATGCATTTGCGATCAGGAAGTTTGTAACCTGCGGCCGTCCGTAATTATAGATCAGGGTACCCCAGTGCGGATGCGCTCCCTGCCTCGGATCCTGATGCTCGTAAACACAGCTTCCGTCGAAGCATGCCAGACCGTGGGCGTCACGCGGAAAATGAGCCGGTACCCAGTCCAGGATCACGCCGATGCCCTGTTCATGCATGTAATTCATGAAATACATAAAATCATCCGGCGTGCCATATCTGCTTGTCGGCGCATAGTAGCCGGTTACCTGATAGCCCCAGGATTCATCTAACGGATGCTCCATCACCGGCATCAGCTCCACATGGGTATAGCCCAGCTTCTTCACATACTCTGCCAGCTTCGGGGCGATCTCCCGGTAGTTATAAAACTCCGAACCGGTTACCGGCTCCCCGTCTTCGTCCAGCTTTAATTCATGGCGCATCCAGGAGCCCAGATGCAGTTCATAGATGGAAAGCGGCTTGTCCTTGGCTGCCTCCAGCTCCCGGTTCTTCATCCAGACCTCATCACTCCAGGTAAACTGCTCCAGGTCCCAGACGATGGAGGCATTGTCCGGACGCAGCTCTGAGTAGTTTCCGTAGGGATCTGATTTCAGCATCGGCTCCCCGCGATGATTCTTGATCTCATATTTGTAAAGTATCCCGGCCTTCAGCCCCGGCATAAACAGTTCAAAGACCCCCGAATCCCCAAGACGTTTCATCTGATGGCGGCGGCCGTCCCACATGTTAAAGTCACCGACCACACTGACACGCATGGCACACGGTGCCCATACGGCAAAATAAACACCGTTTACACCGTCAATGGTCATTGGATGCGCACCCATTTTGCGGTATACATCATAATAGATTCCTGCGTCAAACTTTTTCAGCTCTGCGTCTGTAAACTGAGACGGGAATGCGTATGGATCCTGCAATTCCTCCGTTGTCCCGTTATCGTAAGTAATCTCCAGAAGATATTTGCTCATCTTCTTCCCATGCAAGAGCACCGCATAGTATCCGGCCTCGTCCTGCAGCTCCATGGGATAGCTCTCATTTCCAACCTTCGCTGCCACAGCTACCGCGTGCGGCATGAACACCTGGATCAGCAGTCCCTCTTCCACCTCATGCGCTCCCAGAAGGCGTTCCGGATTTGCCGCCTCGGAATACACGATTTCCTCAATTCCAGCCCAGTCCATTAAATCATATAATACCTGATCCATTGATAGCCCTCCCAAAATATAGAGTCGGAAATTCGACAAAAATTGCGACTTTTCAAATTTTCCGTTCATTAATTCTGAAATTTATTATAGCCGATTTTTCTCGCGTTTTCCACTGGTTTAATCCAAATTTATCAAGTTTTCGTTAAGAAATCGCTGCTGTATTCTTCGGTAGGATAACATCAGGTCCACCATCCTTCCGTAGCTTTTCACGCCGTCGGCCTGGGAGTTCATTTTCAGATAAGTGTCATTCATCCGGGTTGCCGCCTCCGATACCCTGCTTTCATACCGGTTCCAGAAATCCGAATTTTCATCCAGGTCCTGCCTTGCTTCTTCGCAAAGCTGGTTCGTCAGTTCTATGTAACGCTTCATGTCTGCCCGCGCCAGGGCATTTCCTGCATAGACCCAGCCGGTCAGATAACCGCTGTACTGAAAAGCAGGATTTTGCGAAGCAATACAGGCCAGATAGCCGATAAAATTTGCCTCATCCTCCCGCATAAAGCCTTTTAAATGGGAAAGCTCATGGCAGAGGGTATGGGGCACGTTGTAATCCGGCATATCCCCATTAAAATTGGCCTCGAGCGTAAACGGCGAATAGACGCCGCAAAGCTGCTGCACCGAAAGAATCCGGGATATCAGAACTTCTTTCGGTTTCGGATAAAATCCAGACAGACATGGAAATGCCTCCCCGGCAGCCTGCATGGCCTTCACACTCTCCGCCCGCCACGCGCTGCGTTTTTCCCGGTAAACCTGCCGTCCGGTTTTCGCGGATTCATTCACCAGGTCCACCAGGTCACTGCACAGGGCATCCAGTTCTTCCACCGTGTAAGTGCCATCTTCCAGGCCGGCGTAGGAGGAGAAGGAGGACGCGTAATAATTGATGCCACAGTTGACGGTGTATAAAAATAAAAGAAGTCCCACTATAAAAAGCCATCTGCTGCCAATCGGTGCCAGAATTTTTGCCGTTCCCGGCCCGCCGTCCGCCCCTGGATCACCCGGCAACGCCGCTGCTGCCGTTCTTCTCCGAAACGCATGGATAGACGCCGCAAACAGCCATCCCGCATCCAGTACCAGCAACAAGATCAACCCGTAAAGCCCCATCTCAACCATAGAAAACGGGAACAGTCCGGTCACCCGCCCCACACTGCCCACAATCCACGGGTAAATATGGTGGGCATACCAGGTGCCAAAGCCCGGAAGTGTCCGGGCAGAAAGCTGAAATACTGCTGTCAGAAGCAGCAGGGAGATTCCTGCTGCTACAAGATATTGACTGCCATATCGCTTATTCTTTTTCATGAATCTCTCCTGAAATGTGTGCCTCAAATATTGTCCAATAACGGCATGCTTTTTACTATAGTTTACTAT
>OGLQ01001057.1_pt1 | contig 12089 bp, 6 predicted proteins | sample 1572941 | NCBI WGS metagenome assembly OGLQ01 (sample SAMEA2581891, study PRJEB24529) | metagenome | biome: Human gut stool | place: China | collected 2011
CGAGACCGACGACCAGCTGCACGCCACCGCCGAGATCAAGCAGGACATGGAAAAGGGTTACCCCATGGATCGTCTGCTCTGCGGCGATGTGGGCGTGGGCAAGACCGAAGTGGCGCTGCGCGCCGCCTTCAAGTGCATCATGGGCGGCAAGCAATGCGCCCTGCTGGCACCCACCACCCTGCTGGCGTGGCAGCACTACAACACCCTGCTCTCCCGCATGGAGGCCTTCCCGGTAAAGATCGGGATGCTGTCCCGCTTCCGCACCGCCAAACAGCAAAAGGAGACGTTGCGCGGCTTACAGGCCGGCAGCGTGGATATTGTGGTGGGCACCCACCGGCTGCTGTCCAAAGATGTGAAGTTCCACGACCTCGGCCTTGTCATCATTGATGAGGAACAGCGTTTCGGCGTGAAGCACAAGGAAAAGCTGAAGGAAAACTTCATCGGGGTAGATATGCTCACCCTGTCGGCCACCCCCATCCCCCGCACATTGAACATGGCAATGAGCGGCATCCGGGATCTTTCCACCATCGAGCAGCCGCCCATCGAGCGGCAGCCGGTGGAGACCTTTGTGCTGGAATATAACGATGTTATCCTTGCCGAAGCCATGAAGAAGGAGCTTGCCCGGGGCGGGCAGGTGTACTACCTGCACAACCGGGTGGACAACATTGAAGCCTGCGCCGCCCATGTCAGTCAGATGGTGCCGGGTGCGCGGGTGGGCATCGCCCACGGCAAGATGACCGAGGAAGAGCTGAACCCCGTATGGCAGCACCTGCTGAACGGCGAGATCGATATTCTGGTCTGCACCACCCTCATTGAGACCGGCATTGATGTGCGCAACTGCAACACCCTCATCATTGAGGATGCCGACCGCATGGGTCTGGCGCAGCTGTACCAGATCCGCGGGCGGGTGGGACGCTCCGGCCGCAAGGCCTACGCCTACTTCACCTTCCGCCGGGACAAGACCCTGACCGATATCGCCCAGAAGCGGCTTTCTGCCATCCGGGAGTTCACCGCTTTCGGCTCCGGCTTCCGCATTGCCATGCGGGATCTGCAGATTCGCGGCGCAGGCAGTCTGCTGGGGCACAGCCAGCACGGCCACATGGAGGCCGTGGGCTACGACCTCTACGTTAAAATGCTGGGACAGGCCATTGCCCGGGCGCGGGGCGAGCCCGTCCAGCGGGACAAGAGCAATTGTCTTGTGGACCTGCGGGTGGACGCCTTTATCCCGGAAAAGTATATCCCGGACGGCGCGGGCCGCATCGAAGCCTACAAGCGCATTGCCGCCATCCAGACCCCGGAGGACGCCGCCGATGTGCTGGACGAGCTCATCGACCGCTACGGCGACCCGCCGCCCTCGGTGAGCGATCTGGTCAACGTTTCCCTTGTCCGCGTACAGGCCGCTGCCGTGGGCGTGTACGAGGTGACCCAGAAGAAGGATACCCTTGTGCTGAATCTGGAAACGCTGGACCTTGCCATGATCCGCGGCCTGCTGCAAGCTTTCAATGGCCGTGTCACCGCCGGGGCGGGCACAAAGCCCTATCTCTCGGTGGTATTGCAGCCGGACGAAAAGCCGCTGGAACTGCTGCAAAACATCCTGAAAGCCATGGCAGATATCCTGACTGGCACAGAACGCGAAAAAGCTCCCCAAACAGGGGGAGCTGGCACGCGCAAACGTGACTGAGAGGGTTTTATAAAAACAAATAAGGAGCAAAACGCATGAAAAAGAAACTGCTTGCGCTGGTATGCGCACTTGCACTGACCGTCAGCCTTGTGGGCTGCGCACTCTCCACCCCGGACACCGTGGGCAAGATCGGCGATTTTGAGGTGACCAGCGGCCTGTACCTGCTGGCGCAGTACGATGCCTACCAGCAGGCTGCACAGCTGGCGGACTCTGAGCAGGACACCAGCAAGGTGAATTCCTTCCTCAAGGCCACCATCACCACCGATGCCGACACCGGCGAGACCGCCGTGGTAAAGGACTATGTGGCGCAAAAGACCCTTGAGACTTTGCAGACCCTTGCCGCTGTGGATGCCCGCTTTACTGAACTGGGCGGTGAGCTGACCGAGGAACAGAAGTCTGCCGCCGACAGCTACGCCCAGCAGCTGATGGATAACTACGGCGATGCCTACACTGCCAACGGCATCGGGCTGGAGACCTTGAAGCTGTTCCAGCAGCTGCAGTACAAGCAGACCCTGCTGCTGGATCTTGTCTACGGCAAGGACGGCGAGACCCCTGTGGAGGATGGCGAGCTGACCGAGCATCTGGACAGCACCATGTACGAGATCGGCTTTATCACCGTGCCCCTGTACAACACCAGCACCTTCGCTTTTGCCAGCGATGACCAGAAGGCCGAGATGCTCTCCCTTGCCCAGAAGGCTGCGGACAGCTACAACGCCGCCGCCCCGGAGGACGCCTCCAGCCAGCTGACCGCCTTTAACAGCATCGCAAGCAGCGCACTGACCGATATTTGCGCCGTGCTGGATGCAGAGGTTCCCTCCACCAGCACCCTGCAGACCGACCTGCTGAGCGAAAGCGACCTGACCGACGCCTTTACGCAGGAGGGTGCCGCCGACACCCTGCGCGGCCTTGCCTACGGGCAGGCAGCCGCCATCCAGTACACCGGCTACGCCATGATGCTGGCCGTCCGTCTGGACCCGCTGAGCGTTTCCTCGCTGGATGCTCTGCGCAGCCAGATTTTGAGCGACATGAAGGGCGAGGAGCTGAACGATGCCCTTGCCGCCTACGGTGCCCAGCTGGACAGCACCCTGAGCAGCTCTGCCATGAGCAAGCTGCCCGCTTCCAAGATCGTGAACGCCACCAGCGCCAACAGCTGATAACAGTATAAAAATCGCAAAATGGGGTCGGGGAAAATCCCGACCCCATTTTTTATTATAGAACTACAAAGCAGACCCAGCAGGCTCTTTCGGAGCCGGTGCCGGGTCTGCTTTATATGTTAGAAAGTCAGGGAATGCCGCCAAGGAAACAGAGTCTTAGCGTACATCACTTCTCGTTCTCGTAGCTGAGGACAGCGTAGGGGTAGAAGATGTTGGCATCCAAGTAGCCTGCCCAGCGGCCGGGCTTGCGGGTGTAGTAGCCGATGGGAATATCGCCCCGGATGACGCCCTTGACCAGAATGAGCATATGGCGGAGGTACTCCACGCTGAAGGGGTTCAGGTTCTCCCAGTGGCCCGTCAGCAGCTCGTAGTCCACATCCTCGTTCCGCAGCAGCACCTCTGCCATGAAGTGCTCCAGACTCGGCAGATAGGTGTCGGTGGCAGCTTCCATCATGAACAGGTCGCCAGAACCAACGGCGTCACCGGTAAAGATGTAGTCCTTGTAGAAGAACACCACAGAGCCCTTGGTGTGGCCCGGCACGTCCACCACTTCCAGCTCCTCAGAGCCGATGCGGACCGTGTCACCATCTACGATGTTCACCAGCTTCAGGTCCTCGGCGGTGAGACCGAAGAATTTCTGCATGCTGGAGATCAGGTCCTCCCGGTCATCGGGGTGGATATAGGTGCGGCGGACCTTGCCGGACTTCAGCAGGGAGGGGATGCCCAGAATGTGGTCGCCGTGCTTGTGGGTCAGCAGGATATCCAGCTCTGCGTCAGGGTTGGTCAGCACGTTTTCCCGCAGGTAGGCATAAAGGTCTGCTGCGCCGGAGCCGCCCATGGCGGTGTCAATGACCAGGGCTTCCTTGCCCAGATCCAGCACCCACAGGGTGTCCATGCCAAAGTCCATAACACGGGTGATGTTGTACTTTACCGGGTAGTGACTGAACATCATGTTGGGGTTTAGCTTGCCGTGCTGGGTCCGGGTGAGGGACTGGGTGAACATCCAGTTATAGGGGGTGCCGATGCTGTACACCCGCTCCCAGACCTTGTGGGGCTCCGGCATGGAACCGGCGGTAAAGCCCTCGTACTTCACGCAGGAGCAGCCGGCATCCTTCAGGGCCTGCACAGCCTTGGCGGTCTCAGCCTCGGGCATCTCGGGGTCATCCTTGCAGTGGTAGGCCCAGACAGGGGTGTTCTTGATGGCCTCAAATGCGCCGGGGACGTTGTACCACTGGGCAGGCACCATGCCGCACATGGGGATGGCAGCGGCAAAGTAGTAGGGGTAGGCCAGGATCATGTTCCAGACACCGGTACCGCCCATGGACATACCCTCGATGTAGATACGGTCCGGGTCGATGCGGTGGGCAGCCACATAGCTGTCGATAGCAGACTTCAAGGCCGTAACGGTGTCCGGGTCGGTCCAGTTCTTGCCGGGGCACTGGGGTGCAAACAGGTAGGTGGGGTTCTTCTGGATCATTTCGTCAGAAATGTAGAAGGTGGCACCGTCGTTGGCGGTAAGCTGGGTGCCGTTGGGGCCCACACCGTCCTCACCGTGGAGGAAAACGATCAGGGGCAGCTTCCCCTTCAGGGCAGGGGCGTAACGGCGAGGGTTGTAGGCATAGTACTCCACTCCGGCAGCACTGCCGGCCTTGAAACGCTTGGCCAGCGCATTGCGGTCGGGGCTGTCCACCTTGACCAGACAGTTCTGGTCGGCGTCCTGGGCAAAGGCGATGCCACTGGTGCCCAGCACACTGGCAACAGCTGTAAAGGCGGCGGTGCTACGCATAAAGTCACGTCTGCTCAGTTCCATGGTCTTTTCTCCTTTTCTTAGTCGAAAAAATGAATACAGTTTGTGAATGCCGTACGGAAATCCCTCACCATATCAGATGAGAGTTGTCGTTAATATATTAATATATCAGAAAAGTACTGTCAAGAATGCGCCGAAAACTTTGGAGAAGGCTCTAAGCCGGGCTGTCGGGGTTTGTCAAAAATGACGAAGTCCATCCTGCCAAAAAGGGGCCGTTGCAAAATAGCTCTCTGAAAAAATATGCACAAAACCCGGAACCTTTTCAGGGCCAAAATGGCTCAAAAAGGGTTCCGGGTCTCTGTTTTTGCACTATTTCTTTGTGCTAGTTGCTATCGCATTTTTATTTTGCAACAGCCCCAAACATAAGAATATATTTTCCGCTGAAGATTGCCAGAGTGCAACGACAACGACCGCCGCCAGTGGCGGAAACAGGGAGGAGTTGTTGGGGCAGCGGCCAGCAAGACGCAAGTGCCACCCAAGGCACGATGCGGATGCTGGGTGCCGCAACCCGATAGCTGAGGCCATTTCCAATCGTCCCGCGCCAAAGGCGTTCTATTTTACTACCCTTGCAAACTCTGCGGCAAGGGCAGCGTTCACCGAACGGACGGCGTTGGCGTCCGGCTTGATGGCGGTGCGGTCGTAGGTGAACAGGCCGTTCACCTCATCCTCCACGTCGGTCAGCTGGGTGTACACCAGCGCCGAAAGCCCCTTTTGCAGCTGCGGCAGCACCGTGCCCAGCTGCAATTTTTTGTAGCGGGCAGTCAGCTCCTCCCGGCTTTTGGCCGTGCCGTAGCCGTAGGTCTTGCGGGGCGGCTCGTGCCCCGGCATGGGCCATGCAATACCGCCATACTCGCTCAGCGCTACGGCGCGCGTCTGCGGGCGCACCCGCAGGGGGTAGAAGTAGTTGTGCAGGGAGTATACATCCCCGCCGCCCTGATCGTACCAGCCGCTGGCCTCGTCCACAAGGCGGGTATCGTCCAGCGCGCGGATGGCTTGCACCGCCCCGGCGGCATCGTACTGTCCCCAGCCCTCGTTAAAGGGCACCCAGCAGCCCACGCAGGGGTGGCAGCGCAGCGCCTGTACCGTATCTTCCAGCTCCCGGCGGTATTCGGTGCGGCTGCTCTCGCTGCCCCGGCTCAGCAGTCCCCACAGGGGTGCTTTGTCCGGCAGGCGGCGCATAAGCGGCTGCAAAACATTGGTCAGGTAGGTGACGAACCACAGGTTATACTTACTGCCGCCGTTGACCATATCCTGCCAGACCACAAGCCCCAGCTTGTCGCAGTGGTAGTACCAGCGCTGCGGCTCGATCTTTGCGTGCTTGCGCAGCAGGTTGTAGCCCAGCGCCTTTACCTCGCTCAGCTCCCGCTCCACCGCCGCATCCGAGGGCGGGGTGTACAGCCCCTCCGGCCAATAGCCCTGATCCAGCAGACCGTTGAGCAGGATAGGCTTGTCGTTCAGGCAGAAGCGCAGCACGCCCTTTTCGTCCGGTGCGCAGCTCCACTTGCGCAGGGCAAAGTAGCTGTGCACGGTGTCGAACTGCTCTTCTTCTCCCTGCGTAGTGCCCACGGTCAAATCGTACAAAAAGGGCGTGTCCGGGCTCCATGGGAAGAAATACTCCTTCGCAATATGCAGCGTCACCTCACCGTCCTGGTCGGCCTCATCGCTGCCCCAGTCCTCGGCAATGGTCACACCCCCGGCGCGCACTACCGCCCACAGGTTCGCCGCACCGCCGGGTGCAGAGGTATGGGCTTTTACGGTCACGGTGCGGGCATCATAATCCGGCGTAACGGTGAGAGACTGGATGTAATTTTCCGGCACGCGCTCCAGCCAGACCGTCTGCCAGATGCCGCTCTGGGCGGGATAGAACATCCCCCCGGGCTGCAAAGTCTGCTTGCCCCGCGCCTGTGTGCCGTGGCCGGTGGGGTCCTGCACCGCCACCCACAGGCTGTTGCGGCCTGTACCGTTGAGCTGCGCGGTGATATCCAGCGTAAAGGGCCAGTAGCCGCCCCGGTGGCCGCCCACCAGATGGCCGTTCACCTGCACAGCGCAGGCGTAGTCCACTGCGCCGAAATGCAGCAGCACCCTGCCGCCCGTCCCGGCGGGCGGCGCAAAATATCGGTGGTAGTGCAACCACTGCCCGGGCTGCAATGTGCGCCCCACCCCGGAGGCGCGGCACTCCGGCGCGTAGGGCACTAAAATCTCGCCGTCCCAGCCCGCCGGGCGCTGTGCCGAGGCGGTGATGGCGTACTGCCACAGGCCGTTCAGGTTCTCGTAGCTGTCCCGGCGCATGGCCGGGCGGGGATATTCCGTCAGAGGGTGCATACACTCACCAGCCTTTTTCTCGTTTGCTCCATTCTAGCACAGCCCGGGGCATTTGTATACCGTGGAGCGGACGATTTTAAATGGCCGCCGCGTGCGCTTTGGCCATCTTCAGCGGAAAATTATTTTTATATTTGCAATTCTGGAAAATCTGCGGATTTTCCAGAATTGCTTCTTCATGGGAGTAAAAAAGAGCCGCCGCACGGCGGCATGGCTGTGCGGCGGCTTTGTGAGAAGGTGGGAAATTGTTTAGTTCTCGGCCAGATTACCGGTATAAAGCTGGTAATACTTGCCCTTTTTGGCGATCAGCTCGTCGTGGCTGCCGCGCTCGATGATGCGGCCCTGCTCCAGCACCACGATGCAGTCTGCATTGCGGACGGTGGACAGGCGGTGGGCGATGACAAAGCTGGTGCGGCCGTACATCAGGCCGTCCATGCCGCGCTGCACCAGCGCCTCGGTGCGGGTATCAATGGAGGAGGTCGCCTCGTCCAGGATCAGCACCGGCGGGTCTGCCACGGCTGCGCGGGCAATGGCCAGCAGCTGGCGCTGTCCCTGCGAGAGGTTGGCGCCATCGCCAGTCAGCATGGTGTTGTAGCCCTCCGGCAGACGCTTGATAAAGCCATCTGCGTTGGCCAGACGGGCGGCGGCGATGCACTCTTCATCAGTGGCATCCAGCCGGCCGTAGCGGATGTTCTCCATCACCGTGCCGGTAAACAGGTGGGTGTCCTGCAGCACGATGCCCAGCGAGCGGCGCAGGTCAGCCTTTTTGATCTTATGGATGTTGATGCCGTCATAGCGGATCTTGCCATCCTGAATATCGTAGAAACGGTTGATCAGGTTGGTGATGGTGGTCTTGCCCGCACCGGTGGAGCCGACAAAAGCGATCTTCTGCCCCGGACGGCCGTACAGGTTGATGTCATGCAGCACCGTCTTTTCCGGCACATAGCCAAAGTCCACGTCCGTAAAGGTGATATCGCCCGCCAGCTTGTGGTAGGTAACGGTGCCGTCGTGGTGGGGGTGTTTCCACGCCCACAGACCGGTGCGCTCGTTCGTTTCTACCAGCTGGTCGTTGCGGTCGTACTTGGCGTTTACCAGCGTCACATAGCCCTCGTCGGTCTCGCTGGGCTCGTCCATCATCTTGAAGATGCGCTCGGCACCGGCCAATGCCATGATGACGCTGTTGGCCTGCATAGACACCTGACTGATGGGCATATTGAAGCCCTTGTTCAGGCTGAGGAAGGCCACCACGGTGCCAAGGGTCATACCGCCGACACCGCCCACGGCCATGGCTGCACCAGTCAGCGCGCAGATGGCATAGCTGATGTTGCCCAGCTGGGCGTTGACCGGCATCATGATGTTGGAGAAGGCGTTGGCCTGCTTGGCGCTTTCCTTCAGCTGGTCGTTTAACTCACGGAAGCCGGCAAGGGTCTGCTGCTCGTGAGTGAACACCTTGACCACCTTCTGGCCCTCCATCATCTCCTCGATGTAGCCGTTCACCTTGCCCAGATCCCGCTGCTGCTGGATGAAGTACTTGGAGGAGCTTTTTGCGATCTGCTTGGAGCAGAACAGCATCAGCGCCACCATGAGCATGGTAACGATGGTCAGCTGCCAGCTGAGCATGCACATACTGAAGAACACCGACACAATCGTGATGACGCTGGACACCAGCTGCGGGATGCTCTGGCTGAGCATCTGGCGCAGGGTATCCACATCGTTGGTGTACACGGACATGATATCGCCGTGGGGATGGGTGTCAAAATACCGGATGGGCAGGCTTTCCATGTGGGTGAACAGCTTGGTGCGCAGATTGCGCAGCGTGCCCTGCGTTACGTTGACCATGATGCGGGCGTTGGCCCATGCGGCCAGAATGCCCACAAGGTAGATGCAGCACATCCGCACCAATGCACCGGCCAGTGGTGCAAAGCTGGGGTTCTGCTGGCGGGTCATGGGGACGATGTAATCGTCCATCAAAGTCTGCAAGAACAGGCTGGCCTGCACATTGGCCAGCGCGCTGACCACGATGCAGACAAGCACAAGGATGCAGTGGGGCAGATAGTTGCGGAACACCTCATCCATGATGCGCTTCAGCAGCTTGCCCGGGTTTTCCACCTTGGGGCGCGGCCCCCGTGCGCCCCGCGGGCCGGGGCCATGTACTTCTTTTACTGCCATTACTGCGCACCTCCCTGCTTGTCAAAATCGCCGCCGCCCTGCGTCTGGCTGTTGTAGACCTCCTGATAGATGGCGTTGGTCGCCAGCAGCTCTGCGTGGGTGCCCAGACCGTTGATCTGGCCATTCTCCAGCACCAGAATGCGGTCTGCATCCTGCACCGAGGAAATGCGCTGTGCAATGATGATCTTGGTCGTGCCGGGGATCTCCTCCCGGAAGGCCTTGCGGATCTTGGCATCGGTCGCGGTATCCACGGCGCTGGTGGAGTCGTCCAAAATCAGCACCTTGGGCTTACGCAGCAGGGCGCGGGCGATGGTCAGGCGCTGCTTCTGGCCGCCGGACACGTTAGAGCCGCCCTGCTCGATCCATGTATTGTACTTATCCGGGAAGCGCTGGATGAACTCATCCGCGCAGGCCAGCTTTGCCATGCGGATGCACTCTTCCTCGGTGGCGTTGGCATCGCCCCAGCGCAGGTTATCCAGAATGGTGCCGCTGAACAGCACGTTCTTCTGCAGCACCATGGAAACCTCGCGGCGCAGCACGTCAAGGTTATAATCCCGCACATCCACGCCGCCTACCCGCACGGTGCCGCTCTCGGCATCGTACAGGCGGGGGATCAGCTGCACCAGACTGGATTTTGCGCTGCCGGTGCCGCCGATGATGCCCAGCGTCTCGCCGGGCCGGATGGTAAAGCTGATATCGTTCAGCACCGGCTGACCGCTGCCGTGCTTATACTTGAAGGTAACGTGGTCAAACTGGATGCTGCCGTCTGCCACCTGCTGCACCGGCTGCTTTGCCGGGGGCAGGTCGGTGTGCTCGTCCAGCACCTCCACGATACGCTTGGCAGAGGCGGCGGACATGGCGATCATGACAAAGGCCATGCTCAGCATCATCAGTGCCATGAGGATGTTCATGACATAGCCGAACAGGGCGTTCAGCTGGCCGGTGGTAATGGCACCGTGCAGCACATATTTTGCGCCGAACCAGCTCAGCGCGATGTTGCAGCCGTACACCGCCACCAGCATGGCGGGGTTATTGAAGCTCAGGCGGCTTTCCGCGTTGACGAACTGCTTATACAGGCTCTCGCAGGCGGCGGTGTATTTTTCGTTCTCGAAGCCCTCGCGCACAAAGCTCTTGACCACGCGGATGGCAGAGACATTCTCCTGCACCGAGGCGTTGAGGTTATCATAGTTCTTGAACACCCGGTCAAAGATGCGGAAGGTAGGGATCATGATGGCAGCCAGCACCGCCACCAGAAAGGCCACTGCCACCACGAACACCAGCGACAGCGGGCCGCCAATAACCACAGCCATGAACATTGCAAACACCAGATGCACCGGGGCGCGCACGCACATGCGCAGGATCATCTGGAAAGCGTTCTGCACGTTGGTCACGTCGGTGGTCATGCGGGTAACAAGACCTGCCGTAGAGAATTTGTCGATGTTGGAAAAAGAGTAATGCTGGATATTTTCATACATAGCATCGCGCAGATTTCCGGCAAAGCCGGTGGATGCCTCGGCGGCATACTTGCCCGCCAGCACGCCCAGCACCAGCGCAATGGCTGCCACCAGAAAGGTAAGCAGGCCGTAGCGGATGATGGCGTTCATATCGCCCTTTTCAATGCCCTGATCGATGATAAAGGCCATGATGGTGGGCAGCAGCACATCCATAATGGCTTCCAGCGCAGCAAAGAGCGGTGTCTTGATCGAGGCGGCTTTATACTCGCCCAGATACGACACAAGCTTTTTGATCATCTGAGTTCCCTCCTGTTGAATTTATTTGTTTGGTACAAAACAATTTTATACATAACAATTTAAATGTCAAGACGTTTCGTAAAATGTTCATAATTACTAATTTAGCAAGTCCTTTTTCAACGCTTTGACGAAAAAGGTGGTTATTTCAACGCCTCCCGCAGCTTGTTCAGCAGCCGCAGCAGTTCTGCGTTCTCCTCCTCGGTCAGCAGTCCGGCCACATAATCGTCGGTCTGGTGGAAGGACAGCAGGGTCTTTTCGTGCCGTTGGATGCCCTCCTCGGTCAGCACCAGCTGCTTGAGCCGGGCGTCCTGCGGTACGCTCAGCCGCTGGATGTAGCCCTTGCGCTCCATCAGCTGCAAAATGTTCGTCACCGTGGAGCGGGTGATGGAAAACTCCCGCTCGATGTCCCGCTGGAACACCGGCTCGTCCCGGTGGCGGTAGAGATACTCGATGATCCACCCGTGCATGGGGGTGGTCTGCTCTACCCCGTTGGCGCGGGAAAACTGGTTCAGCCTGCGGAAGATCAGGTTGTCCACTCGGCGCAGCTGAGCGGGGATGACCTGCGGCCCTTCCCACGGCGGGTCCAGCTTGCAGTGCTCTTCAATAGTGTGCTGTGTACACATAATGGTTTCCTCTATTCAAGTTGTTCGATGTGAAACTGTTTGATACGATACATATATTACTCATATCCCCGCTCAATGTCAAGAGGGCGGGGCGCAAAAAAGGCCGCTGCGGAAAATTTTCCGCAGCAGCCTTGATTTTTATGGATACGGGATACGCTTACAGCTTTTTGCCGGTCAGCAGCTCATAGGCCTCCAGATACTTGGCAATGGTCTTGTCAATGACATCCTGCGGCAGGTCGTAGTTGCTGTCGGGGTTGGCTTTCAGCCAGTCGCGGACGAACTGCTTGTCGAAGGAGGGCTGGCTGTGACCCGGCTCGTAGCCCTCCAGCGGCCAGAAGCGGGAGGAGTCCGGGGTCAGCATCTCGTCACCCAGCACCACGTTGCCGTCCTTGTCCAGACCAAACTCGAACTTGGTATCGGCAATGATGATGCCGCGGGACAGTGCATACTCGGCGCACTTCTTGTACAGAGCAATGGTGTAGTCGCGCAGCTTAGTGGCGTACTCCAGACCGTGACCGGGGAACTGCTTCTCCAGCACGTCGATGCTCTGCTCGTAGGAGATGTTCTCGTCGTGGTCGCCGATCT
>OGLQ01001069.1_pt1 | contig 11862 bp, 9 predicted proteins | sample 1572941 | NCBI WGS metagenome assembly OGLQ01 (sample SAMEA2581891, study PRJEB24529) | metagenome | biome: Human gut stool | place: China | collected 2011
GTCTTCTTCCGTTTCCGTAGAAAGAACCGTCATGTCCTCCCATGTCCGATCCCCTGCTTTTAATGCAACCGTATCACCGGAGTCCACATATACGGCATCTTCCCTGCTGACCTGTGTGGTAAAACGCAGTCCACCGGAAGTATCTGCCAGCAGAAAGGCCGCCGTGTCCGTTGTTTTTTCTCCCACTGTAAGCTGTACACTGCTTACAACACCGCTCATCTGTGCCTTTACTTTTCCTCTGGACGCTTTCACTTTCTGCAATGTTGCAAGCTGCTGTTGTTTTTGCGTAATTGTGACCGCATTGATTTCTGCACTATTGTCTTTTGCTTCTATTTCCGCAACATCCGCAAGTGCACGTTTTGCTTCCTTATTCTGCTGTTTCTGCTGTTTTTGTGCAGTCTTTACCGCTTTTTTCGCATTCTCTGCCGCAGAAGTGTCCTGTGGTTCTTCGTCTTCCCCCTGTACAAATGCCTGCAAGGTGCATTTGGATTCCTTCCATTTCTGTTCCGCCTCGTTGACAAGCCTTTCATTTTTGCCCACAACATTTTCATAGTCCTCCTGCGCACGGGCAAGTGTCTGTCTGCGGTCTGCTTCCTGACTGGATACTTCGTTTTTCTTTGCCTGCTGCCGGAGTTTTTCGGCTGCCAGCTCATCTTTTAAATCCAGCACCGTATCACACTGATTTTCCCACTGATCAGTACAGGAATCCCTCTGTGCCGTCAGCGCAGAAATCTGGCTTTCCAGTGATGCAATCTCTGTTTTTAAATTCTGCTTCTGTGCTTCGTCTTTCTCCTGCGCAAACGCTTTTTCTAATTGTGCTTTCTGCGCATTCAGACGATCCATGGATTTTTGTATCCCGTCTTTTTGCTTTGTGAGGGCATCCAGTTTTTTTTGCGCGGCATCCAGTTTACGCTGTTTCTGGTTGATCTCTATCTGTGTGATGGTGTCGGAATAATCGCTGACCGGAGTTTTGGCAGCATCCTCTACGGCACGTCTCGCCTGCTGCTCTTCGGTTTTCTGCTGTTCTATAGCATCATCATATGTCTTTTTTGCCTCTTTGACCGCTGTCTGTAATTCTTCCAACTTTTTTTCATATGCCTGCGCCTGCTCCCTGCGCAATCTGGTTTTCGTATCTTTTACATCTTTCTTTGCGTCCCTGACGGCATCCGCATTGTTTCTGACCGTATCCCTGTAATCCTCTTTGGCACGGGCAACCGCCTGGTTCCGGTCACTGTTTTTCTTTGCCTCGGCAGAGAGCAGAGCGTCATTTTGCAGCTGCAGTATTTCAATGTCATCAGAAAGCGTCCGGATTTTATCTTTCAGGCTGTCCATGTCAAGCACCGCAAGCGTCTGTCCCTTTTTTACGTTTTGTCCTTTACGTACATTTACTTTTGCCACCAGAATATCCGCCGGGGCATACACTGCCTGATCCAGCAGTTTTTCCACTGTACCGTCCCCGGTCACTTTATGCTCAATCTTACGCGCCTGTGGCTGCTCAATGCGCACCTGCGCAACGGTAAAAGATGCTGCCGAACGGGAAATCACTGTAAACAAAAGCATGATTCCCAGCAACACGATAAATATTTTTGTGGGTTTTCCCATGTATTTCCTCCTTTGCATTTTCTATTTCGTAATCACCCATTCTATTCTTTTACTGCCGCTGCTGTAATGCCTAGTTCCAGGTACTGCTGCCCCATGCCAAATACGCAAAGCGCCGGAAGCAGTGCCACCAGGGAACAACACAGTGCAAACCCCGTCTGTCCCTCTTTGATCTCCGGCAGATACAGCGAAAGCGGCCACAGTTTTTTAGTCTGCAGGAACACCAGCGGCTGCTCAATCATACTGAAACACTCCAGAAACTGCAGCACCAGTGCCGAGAAAATTCCGGAGGAACCAAGCGGCACTCCTATTGCCAAAAAAATCTTCCATTCCCCGGCACCGTCGATCCTTGCTGCTTCCAGCAGTTCTTCCGGTATTCCGCAGAAAAAGCGGTACATAAGAAATACCGAAAAGGTAGAAAACACCCCCGGCACAATGACTGCCCATGTCGTATCCATCAGATGCAACCGATTGAGCACCAGATATTGCGAGAGCATTGTCACCTGAAACGGTAACATCATAAGCAGAATATATAAGAAGTATAAAAAACGTTTCCCGGGAATCGGATAACGTGCCAGCCCCCATGCCGATGGCAGGCCAAATACCAGCTGTCCGGCAAGTATTCCTACCGTAATCTTCATCGTATTCCAGAACATCTGAAAAAATTCTGGAGAATCGAAACAAAGCTCCACCAGATTTCGCAGCGTCGGATACAATGGAAACAGTCTCCAGCGCGCATATCCCTTTGTACTCTCCAGAACCGGTGCAAGATATTCCGCCAGTTCCCCACTTCCCATCAGACTTCCGCAAACGAGAAAGACAAGCGGTGCCGCGGTAAGTGCTCCAAATAAAACAAGAATCGTAATGACTATCGCTTTTTTCATTCATTTGTCTCCCACAATTTCTGGAGCAGCAGGACAAATACTGTAATGACCAGTGCAAGAAGTACGCTTCCCGCCGCCATTTTATCCACAGACAGATCCGTAAACCAGTTATTAAACAGGTGCTGCAGGAGATACATATCTTCCTGCGGATAATTTCCTGCCACAAGATAGGCCTCCCGGAACACCTTAAAAGAGTTCAGAAACGATAGAACCACAATGGTAAAAATCAGCGGTCGGATCAGGGGCAGCGTAATCTTAAAAAACTGCGTCATTCTTCCTGCACCATCCATCTCTGCCGCCTCATACAGATCCGGGGATATCGAGGAAAGTCCTGCAAGCCAGAGAACCATCGTGTAACCCAGATTTTTCCAGATATAGCTGAACACCAGCACAAAAAACGCAGCACCAGTGTTCATCCAGTCAACCGCATGGATTCCGCACAAATGCAGGATACCGTTGACAAAACCATGTTTGTCAAACATCAGTTTCCAGAGCAGCACAAGCGATGCCGCCGGAATTGCCATAGGCACCAGATATGCAGCTTTGAGCAGACGCAGCTTTTGATGAAATGCCATCTGCCATGCATGCAACAGAAAGGCAAGCACTAAGGAAATCCCCAGCAATAGTGGCAGACATACCAGAAGAAATCGCAGCGTATTTTTCACGGCAAGCAAAAATGCACGGTTATGTAACACAATGCGGTAGTTTTCGAGTCCGCAGAATCTGCCACTGACCACCTGCACAAAGGAGCTGCGGATCACATCCATAAACGGCAGGAGAGAAAAAACCGCCACTCCACAGAACCCGGGAAGTAAAAATGACAATCCCGTCCACTTACTCCGCCTCATACAACTGCACTTTCTTCATAATGGCGGAAAGCGTATCTTCCAGTGACTGCGTTCCCTGTAAATACTTCTTTCCTTCACTTAGCACCAGATCCCGCACCACGCGGTCGTTCCACGTCGGTGTATCAAGGCTTTCCAACATTTTTGTCAGATCTTCCTGCTGTTTTTTAGATATTTTCTTTACTTCATAATTGATCTCATAACTACCGTCCGAAGAACTGCTTCCCATCTGGCTTTCCTGACTGTTTTTGCACTCTGTATCCAGTGCCGTGCGGTTGATGGAAAAGCCTTCCGTCATCTGGTTTTGTCCTTTTGCCAAAAGGGCTGTCTCAATAAATGCCCGTGCATTTTTATTATCTGCACTTTTCTGTGCCAGCCCAAGGCTTAAAAACGGAACAAACGATTTATGCTCTCCGGCATCAAACAGGGTAAACGTGCCTTTGTAACTGCTTTCTATTCCATAAAGCTGCTGCACATCATTTACACTTGTCAGTGATCCGATCGCAATCTGTCCCCCTCCCATCAGTCGGGACATTGCTGCACCTGTGCCCATCCCCAGCAGACTACCCTCTGCGAAACCGTTTGCAATTTCATCGGTAATCCGGTCTTTTTCCGCATAACTATCGGCATCATACAACGCTTTTGCAGTTTTCAAAAACTGTCTGATCTTCTCCTGATCCACACCCGTTTTTGTTTTCCATGAGGCACTGTCTGCATCATAAAGCATCCCAAGTGTGGTCTGTGGTCCCCAGTTTCCGAATACTTTTTCTTTTTCAGAATTCAAAGAACCGGCATAGTTCTCCAGCTGCTTTAAATTCACCCCGGCATCGGTCAGATCCTGTGCTCCCTCCACAACGGTACAGTAAAAACGCACCGGAACCTGATTGATTTTTCCTTTCTTTGTATAAGCATCTGTAATATTGGTAAAAAGCCCTTCTTTTTCATTCGCTGCTTTTACATAACTGCCAAGGTCGGCAAGTACCCCCTTTTGTACGTAACTGTCTGCCGGAAGCCCGTCAAGTACCAACACGTCCGGACCTTTCCCTGCAAGCACTTCCGTATTTAATGTCCGGATGGCATCCTCCGCAGTGACACCGTCCTCTCCCGACATACCGATGGTCTTTTTAACCATCACATCTGGATGGTCTTTCTGATATGCTGTGATCAGCTGCTGCAATGCATTGGAATCCTCCAGCGCATATACGGTAATCTGATTTTTAGGCACCGCAGAAACGTCCGCATCATATGTGTAACGATAACAATGCCGCGCGCCCTGTGAGTCATTGACAAAAACCATATAGTTTTTATCATCGAATTTATACAGTGCCTGAAATGTCACATTCCTGTCTCCTAAACTTGTAAGTTCTCCGTTTATCAGCTGTTCCGTGGTGCTTCCCCCAATTTTATGGTAAAAAAGTCCATCGTTGTCTATATAATACAGTTCATCTCCGGAATCCCCCATTGTCATGGCAATATTATTGCTGTCCGTGTTATGTGACTTGCTGATTTTACCCACTGCCTGCTGCAGCACGTCATCGTTTTGCATACGCTCCGCAAGTGCCCCACTCTTAGCATCCGCAAACTGGATGCCTTTGTCCGTCATAAGTGCAAACTCTGTTCCTGCTGCAATCAGACGGTTAACCTTTTCGGAACTATCGGAAAATGCTTTGCTCATCTCTCCGGTCTGTGGATTCACCTCATAGACCACCCAGTTTAAGTCAGTCACAAACAGTTTATTGTCGGCATACACTGCGGAAGTAACAAAATTCTCCATATCATCACTTTCTTTTCCAGTGGCCTGATATTCGGGAAGCTGCAAATTTACTTTTGTTACTTTTCCGTCTGCTGACACCCGTTTCATTCCGGATTTTTTATTATACCCAAACACTGCTGCCGATCCATCCTCTCCATTTACGGCAGCCACATAGCAATCTGTTTTTTCAAGTTCTTTCTGCGACCATGTCTTTCCCTGATCTTTCGAATGCGCAAGAAACAGTTTCCCGTTGTCGTTATCATAGCCAATCAGTGTAAGCTCCCCTTCTTTACTTTTTCCAACTGCGTTGATAACCTGCAGATTGTCCGGCAGCGTTACTTCGCTTTCCACAAACCGTCCTTTGCCGCCCTGTGTAGACGCGGCATCCTCTGTATTTTTCTGATTACCGGTGCCACGGGAACCGCAGCCAGCCAGCAGCCCTGCCACTATGACACATACCATCAGTAGCATGGAAATTTTCCTTTTCATCTTCATTTCTCTACAATCTCCTTTCTGCCTTTAAGTGTAGCAGAGCTTTCTTTAAATTTTCTTTAAGGGAATCTTTAATTTTCCGGTACATTTAAAGATTTCTTTAAGATAAATCTGCTATACTAAGGACAATTCAAGAATAACAACGAGGAAATCAAATGAAAATTCTGCTGATAGAAGATGATAAAAATTTATGTGAAATGCTGTGCTTTCAATTGGAAAAAGAACACCACACAGTAGAGGTCTGCATGGATGGACGCGACGGGCTAGATCTGGTTTTGCAGGATGCCTATGACCTGATTCTTCTGGATCGCATGCTGCCCACCATGAACGGACTTCTTGTTCTGCAAAAAGCCCGAAGCAAAGGCATTTCCACTCCTGTCATTATGATCACAGCCCTTGGAGAGCTGTATGACCGTGTGGAAGGACTCGACTGCGGTGCAGACGATTACCTTGTAAAACCGTTTGCGTATGAAGAACTTTCTGCGCGCATCCGCTCCATCGGCAGACGCAATCATGTATACGATGACAACAACCGGTTTTCTTATGCAGATATTACATACGACAGCCGGCTGCGGGAACTGACCGGGCCTAAAGGAGGGATACAGCTTTCCGGGCGGGAAGGACGTCTTCTGGAGATTTTTTTGCAACGCCTGGTGCTTCTTTCCCGCGTATGGGGTGCGGATGCCCCGGTAGAAGAAAGCAATCTCGATACCTACATCCATTTTGTGCGCAAACGCTTACAACAGGTGGGAAGCCACGCAACCATAGAGACGGTGCGGGGAATTGGTTACTGTATCAAATAACACATGGGAGGAAAAGATGTTTCAAAAATTACACCGGCAACTGACTTTTTTCTGCACGGTTATCACAGGGGCAATTCTTCTGGCACTCAGCGTGGTGTGTCTGCTTTTTGCGCGAAAGGCAATTGTTCAGACGGGATATACCGCCTTTCAGAAAGAACTGGTTTCTGTGATTGCCAGTCTGCAGAGCCAGGATTATATCTCCCATCAGTGGTTAAAGCAAATGCAGGAACAGCATCATTTCACCATTTACCTGTACGATAATCAGGAGTCGCTCTACTATGACCGTCTGCAGGACAGCCACTGGGAGGATCTGCGCAACGCTGTGCTGAAAAAAAGCGGTACAGATATCTTTATCGGTAAAGACGGACAAACGATTGCGCATAAAGAACTGACCTATCGTTCTTCTGCAAAAGAAACTTACTATGCCTCTGTCGGATATTTGCTGCGCGGAAACGGACAGATCCGTTTTGTGATTCTCTACGACACTTCCCATCAGACAGGCCAGATTGCGCATATGACCATAGGAGTATTTGCAGCCGATCTGATAACCTTTCTTTTGCTGATTCTGTTCTCCTGGTTCTTTACCGGACGCATGGTACAGCCACTGGAAATTTCACAAAAAAAACAGCAGCAATTTGTTGCCGCTGCCTCTCATGAACTCCGTTCCCCCCTAACTGTAATGCTGTCCGGGCTGGAAACGGTAGAAAAATCGGAATCTTCCACGGAACGGCATCATTTTCTCTCTCTGATCCGGCAGGAAGGACTCCGCATGCAGCATCTGATTGCGGATATGCTGCTGCTTGCAAACGCTGATGCCCGCGGAATTTCCTTACAGATCAACGATGCCGCCCCTGATGATCTGCTGCTTTGTGTCTATGAAAAATATGAAAACCTGGCTGCTTCCAAGGGGATTTCCCTGCAGTTTTCCCTTGTGGATGCGGCTTACCGTGACTGCGCGCTGGATACGGAGCGCATCACACAGGTTCTGTCCATTCTTATGGACAATGCACTGTCTTATACCCCACAGGGGGGAAAAATCCTGCTGCTTTTGTCTCAGTCCGCACACCACACCATCTTTGCCGTGGCAGACGACGGGCCTTCCATTCCGGAGGAAGAAAAAGCGCATATTTTTGAACGCTTTTATCGCACGGACCATGCACATACTGACCACGATCACTTTGGTCTGGGCTTATGCACAGCACAGGAAATCGTTCGTGCACATCACGGAAAGATTCTGGTACACGATCCCCGTGACTGCTCTCCGCTGCCTGAAGGTTTTCCACGGGATCGGGGCGTTGTTTTTACTGTGGTACTGCACGGATAAATTTCTAAAATACTATTCTGCTTTGTTACAGCAGGCAATTCCCAGCCCGTCCGGTCCAATATGACAGGACAGCCCCAGCGACAGATTATCGCACATGACATCCATACCCGGAAAGCTTTCTTTGATCTGCCGTATCCACTCTTCCGTTACTTCTGCGGTAGAACTTGATGCAGCCATAAGATATAGTTTTCCTGCTTCATAAGCCTCCTTAAAATTCGTCTCAAATTCTTTTTTCATTGCGTCTATCATTGCTTTTCTCGCATTTTTCATTCCACGGCACTTCTGATAGACATCTAACTTTCCCACACCAAATTTCATAACCGGCTTAATCTTCAGCACATCTGCTGCCACCGCAGCAACTGAACTGATCCGTCCACCCTTTTTCAGATATGTCAGCGTGCTGAGTCCCACATAAATGACCATATGCTGTCTGTTTTTTTCGAGAATGTCTTTAATTTTCTGTGCACGGTATCCCTTCTCTGCAAGCTCCACGGCATCGAGAACCGAACGGTGCATCGGCGTAGACACGCGTCCATTATCTACAACAAATACTCTTCCGGCATACGGCTCCTCCTGTGCCATTGCCTGTGCCGTCATGCAGGAACCGCTCAGACCGCTGCTGATCGGAATATAGACAAGTTCTTCATATTCCTGCAGCATGGCTGACCACATATGCATCACACTCTCCGGTGACGGCTGGGATGTTGCCACATCCGCACCTTTACGAAGCATTTCATAAAATTCCTCTCTGGAAATATCCACTCCTTCACGATATAATTTTTCATCAATATAAAAAGGCATTGGTAGTACGGCAATCCCCAGCTTAGATGCTTCATTTTCTAAGATGCCACTGTGGCTGTCTGTCATGATTCCTGTTTTTTTCATAGAATAATCCTGTCCTTTATCGTTTTGTTTTAGTATAACACAAAGCAGGGGACAATTATACTGCTGGCGGAAACTGTAACAAATATTTCCCCAGTTCCTCCAAAATCATCTGCTGGCTCTCCCGCGTGTGAACCAGCGCATAATAATTTCTTCCGTATTTTGCCTGTCTCTCCTCTTCCCGGATTCCTACGGCTCTTCCCTTTTCCGTCACACGCTTTATCTTTTCTTCTCCCTGCATGGTTTCCTCAAGATATCCTTTTTCCACAAGCAGCTGATTGATAAATGAAGCGGTCAGTTTCTTTCGATCCTTCTCTTCGCAGAGCGCATTGATCCGGTTTGTCAGTTCTGAAAGCATACAGGTGTCGGTCAGTTCCACCTCATCAAGTTTTTCCGGAGCGATATAAAACGGCAGCTTCTTTTTTCTTGCCGGAGCTGCTGTCGTGGTATCTACTGTCATGCCGGAAAATGCCTCCGCTGTAGCAGTTTCTCCACCATGCTCGTTCAGAAATGCTGTGATAACCTGTGTAAAACGCGCACCGTAACTTTCGATTTTCTGTGCACCCATTCCGTACACGGCTGCCATCGCGGTGGAATCCACAGGACATTTGGCACACATATCTTTTAATGTCTTATCGGAACAGATAATATACGGTGGCACACCTTTTTCTACGGCAAGTTCCGTCCGGCATTTGCGAAGCTGCTCAAACAGTTCCTGCCCTTCCGGTGTCAGATCAGCAAGCTGCAATGCCTTTTTCTTTTCTCTTCCGGTCTGGATATAAGTTTCTTCCGCCTCATCTTCCACAACCACACAATTGCTGCATTTTTCACAGGTACACGGACTGTTGTCCCCGAAATAGGACAGGATAAACTGGCGCAGACACTCATCGGTCTCGCAGTAACGGATCATCTCATTAAGTTTCCTCTGCTCATTTGCCCGCACCACGGGATCATCGGATGCCTGCCCGGATGTGGATTTGTACTGCAACAGGCGTTTGTTTATCATGATATCCTGTTTTGAGAAAAATAACACACACTCCGCTTCTTCCCCGTCGCGCCCGGCACGGCCAGCTTCCTGATAATAATATTCCAGACTCTGCGGCATATTGTAATGAAGCACATAGCGCACATTGGATTTGTCGATTCCCATGCCAAATGCATTGGTTGCAACCATCACACGGATTCGGTCATACGTAAAATCATCCTGATTCTTTTTCCGTTCTTCTAAAGACAGACCTGCATGATAGCGCCCCGCCGCAATACCATATTGCAACAAAAGGGCATACACACTGTCCACATTTTTTTTCGTGGCACAGTAGATGATTCCACTCTCATCCTCATGCCTTTTCACATAATTTAAGATACTGTTGTCCGTCTCTTTTCCGCCCTTGCGGTTGACCACACGGAAGAACAGATTCGGACGGTCAAATCCTGTCACGACGGTCACCGGATTCTGCAAATGCAAACTTGCGGTAATATCCTGCTTGACGCGCTCTGTGGCGGTCGCGGTAAATGCACTGACAACCGGACGGTCTGGCAGTTTTGCAAGAAAATCTGCAATTTCAAGATAACTCGGCCGGAAATCCTGTCCCCACTGGGAAATACAGTGTGCCTCATCCACTGTCACCATGGAAATGTCGGCATAATATGCAAAGTCGAGAAAACGCGAGGTGTTGAGCCGCTCCGGTGCCACATAAATAATTTTGTATTTTCCCTGTGCTGCATAGGCAAGCGCCGCGTGTATCTGGTTTTCCGTCAGGGAACTGTTGATGTAGGCTGCATGCACACCTGCCTGATTCAGTGCCTTGACCTGATCCGACATAAGCGAAATCAGAGGGGAAATCACAAGCGTAATTCCCTCCAGCATCAGCGCCGGAACCTGATAACACAGGGATTTTCCCGCGCCTGTCGGCATGATTCCAAGGACATCCTTTCCCTGCAGGATTCCGTCCATCAGTTCCTGCTGGCCCGGCCGCAGGCTGTCGTATCCAAAATAGTGTTTTAATGTTTCGAGTAAATTCAATTGGTTCTCCTTGTTGTGTTTTTTGCTGCTATCCAGATGATCTTTTCTGTTTAGGTGCTAGGTGAACAGGAACCATCTGTATACAGTAAAATTTAAAAATTACTTGACTGTAAAATGAAATGGGGTTTCACCGGGTAGGGTTTATGCCTGACAGGACTTGCTCGTTTCTTTTTTTATATCTATTATTTTTCTGCAGCTCATCGTAATAGGCCTTATACCGGTACGCTGTCCTGCGGCTGATCTCCCCTTCTGCAACGATTTCCATAATTGTCATCCCACTCTCATATTTTACAGCAAAATCCCGGTAAGAAGTCATCCATGCTTCGTCATGCTTTTTCCTCCCGCCGGTATTGCGATTTTTATATACTTCGAGTTCCGCCCGAAGCTGTTCGTTTTCCTGTTCCAGTTGCGCAATTCGCTGCAATGCACTTTTCAATGATGTAATTGTCATATGCCTCCCGTGCCACTTTTATTTTTGACACAATTATAATCAATTTGCTTTCATGTGTCAATATCCGTTTCTGGCACATTTTCAAAAAATAATTTATAATGAAAGTGTAACAAAACAAACAAAAATTCTATTTATATATAGATTGCGCAATACGAGGAGGTGAAACAGGAAAATGCAAAAGAATACTCCACTTGAAACGATGTACATGGAGTATGCAAATACCGTAAAACATTTTTTAATTTCCTTATGCGGCAATTTTGATCTGGCAGAAGACCTGACACAGGAGACCTTTTATCAGGCATACAAATCAGCGCACCGTTATAACGGAAACTGTAAAATTTCGGTCTGGTTATGTCAGATTGCAAAACACTTATATTTTGATTATCTGAAAAAAGAGAAACATAAAACCACAGTCGGAATCGAACATTTAGAATCTTTTGAAGCAGTAAACAATCAGGGGAATCTTGAGGACACGTATCTCATAAAAGAAGAAACCAAAAAATTGCTATCTGCTTTAAGACAGGTAAAGCACCCTTATGGACAAGTGTTTTGGCTGCGGGCATACGAGGAAATGAGTTTTAAAGAAATCGGAGAAATTTTTGACAAAAGTGAAAATTGGGCGCGCGTTAACTATTTCCGTGCAAAAACAAAGATCAGAAAGGTAATCGAAGATGAAAATAACAAAAATAACAACGACTCCGGAATGGACAACGGAGGAAATAACGATGGAGGCGACAGCGGGAATAATGGAGACAGTGGAACCCCCGATAATGGAGAATAAATACCACGGAAGTGCTTTGAAGTCG
>OGLQ01001070.1_pt1 | contig 11859 bp, 4 predicted proteins | sample 1572941 | NCBI WGS metagenome assembly OGLQ01 (sample SAMEA2581891, study PRJEB24529) | metagenome | biome: Human gut stool | place: China | collected 2011
GGTTTGGAAACAGCCATAGTATAGGTCCCAAGTTCCAACGCATCAAACTGATATTTACCATTTCCATCTGTTTTTGCAGACTTGTTTCCAACGCGAACTGTCGCATCTGCCAATCCGCCTTCTCCTTTTTCCGTAACTGTACCTGTAAGCGGCACAAGTTTTGAATATGTCTTTTTAAACGACTGTCCGTCACGGTCTGCACAAAATACCCAGTCATCTTCCATACAGTTATCTTTTCCGTACATCACATCCGCAAAAGAAATCGTTGTTGCACTGTTTGTTTTCACACCGAAACGGCCTTTACCTGCATTCTCCTCACTGAAATCGATCAATGCCTGATTTGTCACACGCGAAGTTACTCCGTTTACTGTCACAGACAATGTCTCTCTGTTCAATGAGATAGACATCTGAAGTTCTTCCCCTTCAACCGGATCCGGAAGTCCTGAGATTTTCGGATAAGATCCACTTCCATTCAAGTTATACTGATAGTACCAGCCACTGCTCGTATCATGACCTACATATAACCAGTTATTGTCATTCACATAAGTATAAAATACACCCCAGTTATTGCTTGGCTTCACAGCAAGAGAAAGTTCTCCTGACTCTTCCATCTTCTTGTCATCATCAAGAAGCAGTACTGGCGCTTTTGCATTTGCATTGCCATAGGAGTGTCCACCACCATTGTTGCTTCCACCCTTTAACTCAATCCAAGCTCTTCCGTTTTCAGAAGGATTTTCCGGATCTGTGTCTCCTCCATCCGGTACTTCCACAGATGGTTCCCAAACCTGTCCTGAAAGAGTCTTGTATACATGCCAGCCACTGTAGTCGCTATAAGCTGTCTCACCAGCTTTTACATCTGAGAAATAAATTTCTGTGTAAGCTTCTCCAAAAGTACCTGCACCAAATCCAATCTCTCCTGATTCTGTTTTCAGCTCATTAAATTTTTCATTAGCTACAACTGCTGAACCACTTTTGTTTATTGTCTTATTTTCAACTGTCACATTCAAGCCATTGTCCTTATAAGATGTTGAAATCGTAATCTCATCATCTTTGTTGACTTCTGGCAATCCTGATAACGCTGCATAAGACCCATCTCCATTTTTAAATTCATAAAGCCATTTTCCTGTATCGTAAGCGATATAACTCCAATGAGTATCATCCACATATTTCGTTACAAAACGAAACCTCGTGTCTTTACTCTCACTTACAAGCTGAACCGTAGCACTTAAATCCTCTCCCGTAAACTTTTGGCTGGATAAGACAAATGCCTCCGGCTTTGCACCGCCAAAGTGCTCGTTTGCATTCCCACTTCCGGCTTTCAGATGTGCCATCATCTTCGGAGCTGCCAATACATCTAACGATGGCATATAACTCAAAAATGTCGTACACACCATGGCAGCAACTAACATAATTGCCGAAAGTTTTTTCATAAACTTTTTCATATTTCTCCTTTCTTTTTCCGTACAAACGCATATTATTTTTTGTTTTCTCCCGTTTTTTATATTAGCATATTTTTCCAAAAGAAACACTATTTTTTTTGCTTTTTTCTCAAAAATAACTATTCGCAGCAGTTCGATCCTTGCAGCGCACTTCTTACTGCATAGGTCATAATTTTTATGCAATAAAAAATCCAGAATGCAGTATCTGCTTATACCACATTCCAGATTCATCAATCCTGTTTCAGATAATTTGCAAACTTTGTATAGTTCGGCAGCCATGTCAAATTGACTGTTCCAATCGAACCATTTCTCTGTTTTGCAATAATAATCTCTGCTACATTTTTCAATTCTGTATCTTTATTGTAATAGTCATCACGGTAAATAAACATTACCACATCGGCATCCTGCTCGATTGCCCCTGATTCACGTAAATCCGAAAGCATCGGTCTGTGCTCCGGTCTTTGTTCTACCGCACGGCTCAACTGCGACAATGCGATCACCGGCACATTCAGCTCTCTCGCCAGACCTTTTAACGATCTCGAAATATCCGAAATTTCCTGCTGTCTGGACTCACTTCTTCCTCCGACACGCCCTGTCATCAACTGCAAATAGTCGATAATAATCAATTCCAAATTATGTTCCAGCTTGTACTTTCTACATTTTGAACGCAGTTCCGAAATCGAAATACCCGGTGTATCATCGATGATCAGATTGGACTTCCCGATAATTCCCGCACTTTCAATCAGCTTTTCCCAATCCGAATCCTTCAAATTACCTGTACGAAGCGACTGAGAATCTACCTGCGACTCCAAAGAAAACAGACGGTTTACCAACTGCTCTTTTGACATCTCCAAACTAAAAATAGCAGTTGTTTTATTTTCTTTAAACGCCACATTCTGCGCAATATTCAACACAAACGCCGTCTTTCCCATGGACGGTCTCGCCGCCACAAGAATCAAATCAGAAGGCTGAAGTCCTGACATCTTATAATCCAGATCCAAAAAACCTGTCGGGATTCCGGTGACACTTCCATTCGTTTTCGATGCCTTCTCAATCTTTTCCAGCGCGCTCAGCACAACATCTTTTATCGGCACATAGTCTCCGGTATTTCTCCGCTGAACAAGTTCAAATACTTTCTTTTCCGTTGTCTCAAGCACCGCCTCCAACGGCTCTTTTCCAAGATAACAGATATTGGCAATCTCTTCATTTAACTTAATCAGTCGACGCAGCATCGCTTTCTCTGATACAATCTCTGCGTAATATTTTACATTCGCAGATGTCTGTACCGCGCTTAACAGATCCCTTGCAAATTCCAGACTGCTGACCTCTGCCGGGACATCCTTTTCCCGCAGACGATTCTGCAATGTGATCAGATCAACCGGTTTTCCTTCATTGAACAATTCCACTATAGTCTCAAACAGAATTCCATAAGCTGACTGATAGAAATCCTCACCGCTGATAATCTCTGACGAGGTCAAGATTGCTTCTTTGTCCATCAGCATAGCTCCGATAACTGCCTGCTCCGCCTCAATGCTGTGTGGGAGAACTCGTTTTATGAGTGCTTCTTCCATTGTCTGCCTCCTACGCTTCCTTCACAACCACTTTTAATTCTGCTGTTACTTTCGTGTGAAGTTTTACAGGTACATTGTGTGTTCCAAGCGTCTTGATCGCTTCTTTTAACTGTATCTTTTTCTTATCAATATCTGCTCTTTTACAGCTGCTGCAATTTCTTTTGTAGACACCGAGCCAAATGTTCTTCCGCCTTCTCCTACTTTAATTGCAAGCTCCACTTTTCCTGCCTCAATCTTCTTTCCAAGTTCCTGCGCTTCTTCCAGCTGTTCCTGTGCAATCTTTTCATCATTTGCCTTTTTCAGTTTCAGATCATTCAGATTTTTGTTGTTTGCTTCCACTCCCAATTTTTTAGGTAAAATAAAATTCCTTGCATATCCGTCATTCACATTCACAATCTGTCCTTTTTTACCAAGCGCTTTTACATCTTCTAACAAAATTACTTTCATAACTAAATATCTCCTTCTTCTTTCATTGTATAGATCGTCTCTTTCAACGTCTCAATTGCCTCTTCCATATTGGTGTGCTGGAATTGGGCTCCGGCAGTATTCATATGTCCGCCTCCGCCGACACGTTCCATGATAATCTGAACATTCACTTCATCAATCGCACGCGCACTGACATAGATTTTTCCGTTATACTTGGTCAATACAAACGACGCTTTAATTCCATCAATGTTCAGAAGTTCATTCGCCGCCTGTGCACCGATGATCGTTGGACTGTCTATTTCCGCATTCTCATATCTTGCGATTGCATACTCATCACAGAACACCTCTGCACTACTTACAATCTCCGCTTTTGCACGGTAAGATTCCATATTATCACGGAAAATCTTCCGCACATAGGTAATATCCGCTCCGCATCTTCTCAAAAATGCGGCCGCCTCAAATGTTCTCACTCCTGTACGGTTCATAAAATTGTTCGTGTCGATCACAATTCCGGCATACATACTGTTTGCTTCCACATTTGTAATTCTCACATCATCTGTAATATACTGCAATACTTCTGATACCATCTCACACGAAGATGACGCATAAGGTTCAATGTAGGAAAGCACCGTGTTCTCAATCATATTGCTGCTCTGCCTGTGGTGGTCAAACACCACGATTGTCTTTGTCATCTTAAGCAGATCCGGACATTCCGTCATCTCCGGCTTATTCGTATCAACAACAACCGCCACCGTACTGTCATTAATGATCTCATCCACATCCTCCGATCTGATAAACATATCGTCCGGATACAGTGGACTTTCACAAAACGACTGATACAGCGGACGAACGGAAGATGTAATATCATTCAGCACAATGTAAGCCTTCTTTTCCATCGTCAACGCTGCACGGTAAATTCCAACTGCCGCGCCAAATGAATCCACATCTGCAATCTTATGTCCCATGACAATAACCTGGTCTTTCGCCGTGATAAACTCCCGAAGAGCCTCAGCCTTGACTCTGGCTTTAACCCTTGTGTTCTTCGATGTCTGTTCTCTCTTACCACCAAAATAAGTAATTCCACTGTTGCTCTTCACAACCGCCTGATCTCCGCCGCGGGCAAGTGCCAGGTCAATCGCCACACGGGCATAGTTATAACTTTGCGCGTATGTATCTGTTGCAATCCCTATACCGATACTCAGTGTGGCTGGCATTGTATTCCCGATATTAACACTTTTCGCCTCATCAAGCACCGCGAACTTATTCTTCTCCATCTCTTTATAATAGGACTTTTTGATCACGAAAAAGTATTTATCTTTTTCAAGCTTTTTCACAATACCGTCATTGACTGACATATATTGATTGATCTTTCTGTCAATCAACGCAACCAAAAGAGACTGTCGAACTTCCTCAACACTTTCCATAACTTCATCATAGTTATCGATGTAAATTAACCCTGCAACAAGCTTCTGCTCTTCATTTGCACGAATATACTCGTTCATCTCTGTAACATCACTCAAAGTAACTGTCACAAAATATTCTCTGCCTTTTCTCATCTGTAAGATATTCTCTGCCTCCTGCAAATCTTGCACAGGTACTTTAGACAGAATCGCACGGTAATCTCTTCCATTATAGCTTACTTCTTTTTCAATTGGCTTGTCTTTCTCTTTTGGAAATACGCTTCGATTCAGCTCCTGAATGTATTTGCTAAGATAGGTTCCCGTCTTCGCTTCGCTCCCAAACACTTCTGAAAAACAGGTATTATTCCATATAATCTGTCCATCTTCCAAAAGAATGGCATACGGAAACTGCAATTCCTTTAACAATACATTCTGTACCGATCCATATTGCGCCGCAAAATCAACCAGATCTGAAAAAATAATCGACTTATTATAGAAATATAACACCCCGACTATTACAATATACACCGCAACAAACAAACTCATAATTACCCCTGCACGTTTGTCCACAGAATATATCCACAGGTTCATTGCAATCAATAAAATTGACATCACTGCCGGCCACTGCATATACAGCCTCAGCATTCCTTTCAAATGTACGTCTTTTTTCATCTCTTTGCCCTCAAAATCCTAAAGTTTCAAATCCTATTATACCACTAATTGACCTATATGGAAAGCAAAAAAGAAGAGGCACTTACGTGCCCCTTCTCCGTCACAGTCTATTTTACTGTATTTTTAGCGCTTTTTTCTTCTTGCCAAAAATGCTGCAACTACCGCAAGAACCGCTGCCATTCCTGCCGCACCCCATCCGATTGGAGATGTTGTGTCGCCAGTTTTAATGACATTATCTTTACCTGTCACTGGATTTTTCGGTGCATTTGACACATCTTTTAACTCAGCATTCATCTTAGCTGTAATACTGATTAATTTGCTCAACGCATTGTCTACTTCCTCCTGAGTTGCATCTTTATCATTTAACACTGCTTTCGCTGCAACAAGTGCCTCCTGATATGCTTTCCAGTTTTCTTTTGAATGATTTGCTTCTTTGTAGAATCCAACACATTCATCATAGAATTTCTGAAGTTTAGACTTATCCGCTTGTGTTGTCTGATCTGTTGCTTTCACAAGACCTGCACGTGCAGACGTTAATGCCGCAATTGCCTGATCAATCTCAGCCTGACTTGCATTTTCTTTTGCTGAAACTGCTTTTGCATTTTCTAATGCATTTGCAAATACTTTCCAGCTTTCTGCTGTGTAATCTTTTTCATTTAATCCACTGTACTGTGTGATCAAGTTATTTAATTCTGTTTTGTCACCTGCTTCTGGTGTCTCTACTGCTTCTAAGCCCTCGATAGCCTCTGTCAGGTTCGCTATTGCAAGAAGTACTTCATAATCTGTTGCTTCTGGATCAGCATAAACTTTCTCTGCTGCCGCAAGTTTTGTAGTTAATACTTCCCATGTCTCTGCTGTATAATTTTCTGCCTTTAATGCTTTTGCTGCATCAATCGCTGTCTGTAATCCAGATTTGTCAACTTCGATTGTAACGTCTTGTTTTGCTCCCATCAGACGAATTTCTGCTGCTGCTGAGAACTTGTTCGGTTGATCTCCTAATGTAGCTTTTGGCACAATCTTAACATTTGTTACATTCTCAATATTTTCAAATGTAACTACCTGCCATCCGCTTCCTCCAAAACTTGCATCTGCTACTTTCACATAATCCGCATCCGTCGTTTTAACCCAGATTTCTGCTTCTTTAATCACACCGTTTTTACCAGATCTCTGCTGAAGTCTCACTCCACCTACTGTTGTCGGTTCTGCAGTTGCAATATCAATCCATTGTTTATCAAAACTATCTACAGATGGTGAATACTGTGTATGCCAGATTGTATTCGCATCTCCATCTAATACATTACTTGCTGGTCCTTCGCTTCCTGTTGTTCCCTGCTGGCTTCCTGCAGTCGCAGTCATACCCTCTGTAGAGATATCTCTTGAGTCATCTGTTGCATCAAGACCTTTGGAATTATCCATTGTAACCATCGCACCTTTTAATGCATAGTATGCTTTTTCGATATCTTCCTGTGTTGAGTTATCTTTGTCAAGAGCAACCTGTGCTTTTGCGATTTCTTTTTGGAAGTTGTTCCATACTTCTGCTGTATAATCGTCTTCGCTATATTTTGTTTTTGCGTCTTCGATCAATGCCTTCAACGTATCTGCTGTAACTTCTTCATCTACTCTTTCAATTACAAGATTATCAAGAACAAGCTCTTGGTATCCACCAAAGTTTGCTGCTGATCCAGATGTTCCCTGAAGATCTGCTGCTTTATCTGTAGAATAGATACCGAACCATGTCTGTCCTGTAGAGTCACCTGTGATCTGAGTAGTATAGTGACCATCAGCATCTTTGCCCATTGCCATCGGAAGCTCTTCAAGTTGTACATTACCATTGTACTCACCGATTCCCACTGCTGCTGCATAGATTCCATCTGTTCCTGCCTGATAATCAAAGCTTACTTTGTATGTCACACCTGGTTCAAAACGGAAGTTCTGTGGAATCGTCTGGTATGCCAATGTAGATCTCTGTGTCAATCCGTTGATCTTCACTGACCATTTTCCGTCCAAAACATCATCCATCTTCTTCACATCCCAGCCTGCCTGTGTATATGGAGCATGTAATTCTGATAAGTGAATTCTGTTATCCTCAACACCTTCAATACCAGCTACTACAAATGGATAAAGTCCCTGTACGCTCTTTTCGAAATCCTGCTCGAATTTTACAACTTCACCTTTTTCGTTTGTTGTAATGTTCTTAGAGTCATTTTCAACGATACGTACATCATCGAAATATGTATCTCCCTCACCTGCTGCCTTTGAAAGTGTAAGTGTTACTTTACCGCTTTCTGGCGCTGTAAAGAATACATACATGTTCTGGAAGTAACTGCTTCCATCTACTGTTGCGCTAGAGTTACTGTGTGTATATGCTTTTACATAGTTCTTTGCAATTGAGCGAGTCGTATAGTTTGTTGCCAATACTTTATCGCCTGCTTTTACAGTCATAGATGCTTTTGCATCACTTCTGTTATCTACACCAACTAAAACTGCATACTGTTTTCCAGCCTCTAAGTCTGTCAGTTCCTGTGTCATAGATACTTTTCCGGATAATTTCATCATTGGGTTGCTATACTGACTCTTTGCAATCTCAGCTTTTCCTTCTCCGTCTTGTTTCCAAGCATCAAAGTTACCACTGTTAAATCCTGCATCTACGATGTGCATTCCTTCACTCCATGTAATCTCAAGGTTTGCTTCATCACCTTTACATACTACATATGGAGTTTCAGCGTCTGCCTCTAAAGTAATTTTTCCATCTACCACTTTAACAGTCTTTTCATCCGTCTTACCAAGGTCTGTCAATTTGTATACTTTGACATCCTTCAGACCTGACCAGCTGTCTGGGAGTTCCCATTCGCTTGATCCACCTTTTGTATTCCAGTGATATAATTTTTCATCTTTTGCATCTACTTCATCACCAGTCTCAGAATCCCAGATCCATGGAAGCAGATATTTTTCTGTTCCGCCTTCTCCGTTATCGCCTCTTGCAACAGCACCTGTTGCGATTACCTTACCGTTCAATGTCATTGTTCTGTCACGGTATGCCGCTTCATCCGGATTGTCAGATCCTCTTTCAAGAACAAGTGTATCGTCACCATCTTTTAATGTGATCTTCATCTCCGGTGTCCATGTGTAAGCTTTTCCATCCGGATCATTCTTGGTAAATGAGTTTTCAGAATCTTCCCAGTCTGTGATTTCATAGTGCTGAATAAATTTTGTTGTCAGATCATGTGTATAAAGGTTCTTGATGTAAGCATCGTAATCATTACGTCCTTGCCATCCTTCGAAGTCTTTCATGTTGTATCCACCAAGGAGTGGTGCCATTGCAGCTCCGCCGTATGATGGATAATCACCTACCCATGAATCTTTCTGATGGTTACGTAAGAAACGCATTACCTCGCTGTTCTCACCTTTTAATTTATATCCACCATATGTAAGGTCTGTTGCCCAGTGCTGGAATGTGGAATCATATTCATTCGCTGATCCCCACTCTGTAGCCATACGCCATCCATTATCATTGATCTCTTTTGATAACTTACGTGTCTGCCAAGAGTCATCGCTTCCACCTGTCTTATTTCCCCAAATATCTACATATACGAAGTCTAAGTTCTGTCCGACTTTTTCTTCTAACTCATCAAAACGTTTTTCACGAAGTCCCATTCCAAGATCGTATACACTGTCGATTCCGATACCTTGGTCAATCCAGTTCCATCCATAACGAAGGTTCCCGTTTGCATCACGTCTTACTAAGTCTTCACTAAATGCTTTTGCTTCTGGATACATCTCACCTGCATTGACATGGATACCAAATTTTGCTCCATACTCAGCACCTTTTGTCATCAGTGTGTTCATATCCTCTGCTCCACCGATTCTCTCTCCGATGTCTGCGTAATCAGGATGTCCTGAATCATGACCTTCATTACCATATCCTTTTAATAATACGGACTGTCCAAGTCCATCTGTATGCATTGACACACGTTTTACGTTATCCAATGTTGTAAGGAATGGGTTCTGGGCCTGTCCACCAAAGTTCATTGCAATACGATATGCAACTAATTCCGGCACTTCTTCACTCTTATATGGATTGTGCATAATGTCACGGAATGCTACCGCACCATCCTGCCAGTCAATCTCTTCATCACCGTTCACATTTCCGGCGATTGTAACTTTTGCCTGTGGAGTATCTGTCTCATCTACAAGATGCCATGTTCCTTTCGAATCTTGTTCTTCTCTGTGCCAGTACCATTTTGTACTTCCAAGCCCCAAAGATACATAACCGTCTTTTTCTTCTGTAGTTGCCATGACTCTTGTGTTATGGCTTCCTCCAGATACGCCAACCGCTTTTGCAGAACCTTCATTCTCAGAGTTGCTCCATAATCCGGCGCTCATCTCGCTGTTTGAGATAAATGCATACATATAATCCTGTGAAAGTTCTGTGTTAGCTGTAATCTCATGATACTCATCACCGCTGATTGTTGTATTAGAAGACATTAATGCGCCTTTTAAGTTTGCATTTTCCTGTGTGCTATTTACAGAAATCAAGCTGTGATTTGGGATCTCAATGCTCTGTATTGCATACACATGTCTTTTATCTACTATTTTTGTTTCATCCAAATTATTTTTTACTTTTGTAATCTCAAATGAAACTGTATCATCTTTTGCAACTAACTCTGCTGTAAGAACTGCATCAATTGTATCACCTGATTTTACAGTCAGCTCATAAGTAGCTTTGTTGTCTTTAAACGTTGCTTTCACATCATCTTTAGAAAGTTTGATGTCTGTTCCGTTGATACGGATTGTGTTGATCTCTGAAGTCTGTCCATAGAATGTCTTTCCTTTCAGATCACCTTTTTTCATCTCGTATCTCACAACGCTTGGGAAGTTCTTTGCTACATGAACATCCATATAATCTGTAGAAAGTACTTCTGTCTCTACTTCTGCAACTTTTTCTAATTTTACAGTCTCAACTTTCAAATCTTCATCTGCTACTGTCACAGATTTTGTTGCTGTCTGATATCCTGTTTTTGCAACTGTCATATCATATGTTCCAGCTGCCAATTCCAAAGAATATGCACCTGACTTATCTGTTGTTGCTGTTTTATCACCAACTTTGACTGTAGCACCTTCCAAAACTTTGTTATCTGCGTCAGTTACTGTTCCTGTTACTGCATATGTAGCTGCTTCTTTTTGTCCTGTGTAGTGAATGTCTTTGATAAGGACATCAGACACATGCCCTGACCAGCTTGTACACTTGAATGCAATCTGAGTTCCAAGAACATCTTTGATAGAACCAAACTCTTCATTTGTAAATACAGCCTGATCATTTAATTTCAATGTCATCTTCTGATCTGCTGTCCACTCAATGCGTACATTCACTTCCGCATTGTCTTTTGGCGCAGCTGTTCTTCCGCCTGTAAAATAAGCTCCATTACCATCTTTATATTTCTGCCAGAACCATCCTTGGTTATCATATCCGATAAACATACCGTTCTTTGCAGTATTATATCCAAGATATACACCAAATCTGTCACTATTATCCTGACTTGTATTTGCATTGTTTGATTTCATTGTGAATGAGAAATATCCCGCTTTTGTAAAATCAAATTTGTTTGGGTTCACAACCATCAATTGTTTTCCACTGTTAGGAGTATTGTCATTCTGTGCTCCTGATTTTAAATTAAGCCATCCGTTTTCTACTGCACATACTGCGTCTTCGCCAGCTTCGTTTTCCAGAGTCCAAGCATCATTGATTCCATCTTCCAGTACTGCTGTCTCTTCTGCTTTTTCTGTCTTTTCTTCTGTAGCAACAGATTCCTCTGCTGATACAAGCTGAAGATTAGACGGAAGCATTGTACCTGTCATAGATGCAACCATAGCCAGACTCAATAGTCTTAAGACCATTTTCTTCTTCATGTTTTACCTCCTGTCTTTCAATTGGTCGTTTTCACAACCAGTTATATTGAATTTCATATTTGATTATACCAAATCACCAATTTTTGGCAATACACTTTTCGCATTTACGGTTTTTTGTACAAAAAAATGTATATATTGTGCAAATAGGCAGGATGCACGTATGCACATCCTGCCTATTTTCTATGCTTATAACATCCAATTCTTTTCATCGCAAAAAAGCCGAGAGATAACTCTCTCGGCTTTTAAATGCTCTCTATGAATTATTTTAATTCTACAGATGCACCTTCTGCTTCTAATTTAGCTTTGATTTCTTCAGCTTCTGCTTTAGAAACACCTTCTTTGATTACTTTAGGAGCTCCGTCTACAACTTCTTTAGCTTCTTTTAATCCAAGTCCTGTGATTTCACGAACAACTTTGATTACTTTAACTTTAGATGCTCCTGCA
>OGLQ01001091.1_pt1 | contig 11668 bp, 10 predicted proteins | sample 1572941 | NCBI WGS metagenome assembly OGLQ01 (sample SAMEA2581891, study PRJEB24529) | metagenome | biome: Human gut stool | place: China | collected 2011
GAGCAGCCCTTAACTCGTTGCGGGGAGAGTGGAGTCCAGAGGTAGGGAGGGGGGAGTCGAAACACCCCTCCCTACCTCTGGCCCGCGCGGAGCGCAAGCCGCTTGACCGAAAGAATAAAACCCGCCCCGCGCCACCGGCGCGAGAAAACGCTCTCCCATCATCACAGAAGAGCCTCCTCAGTGACAATATGTATCCTCCCCGGTTTCGCCATCAGCTCCTCCTCCGGCAGCGGCGGAGCCTTCTCCGCCCAGAGCCACCACCCGGCCCAGAGGACGGGGACCGCCGCCGCAAGGGCCAGCCCCGGCCAGAGCACAGCCGGATAGCCCAGCGCCGCACTGCCGGGCCAGAACACCGCCGCTGCACAGAGCGCCAGCGCCGTCCAGCCCTCCCAGAAGATCGTCGTCCATTGTGTTTCCTGTCGCATGGCTTTTCGCCTCCTTCTGGCCCCAATATAACGCACTCCGGGCGAAAAATGAGACGAAACGGCCCGCCTTACACACAAAAATATCCCGGCTGAGCCGGGATGTTTTTCTAATTCTGGTCATGGCTCTTCCCCACCCACGAGCAGACGACTCCGCACACAAGGCTGGTGGTGATCCCTGCCGCGGCGGCAGTCAGCCCGCCGGTGAGGATGCCGATGGCCCCTTCCTCTTCGATGGCCGTCCGCACGCCTTTCGCCAGCAGATGGCCGAAGCCCAGCAGCGGCACGGTAGCGCCGCAGCCTGCGAACTCTGCCAGCGGCGCATACCATCCCACCGCCGATAGAATGACGCCCGCCACCACATAGCCAGTCAGGATGCGGGCCGGGGTCAGGCCGGTGAGGTCGATGAGCAGCTGGCCGATGACGCAGATGCCGCCGCCCACCACGAAGGCCCAGAAGTAATTCATCCGTTTTCCTCCTTCTGCTGCGGGCTGCGCAGCTCCACGAGATGGGCGATGGCCGGGATGCTCTCCTTCTGCAAAAAGGTCGTCTGGCTCATCAGCGCGCCGGTGGCGATAAAGAGCACCCGCTTCTGGGTCCCCTTCTCGAGGCGGGGCAGGATATGCCCGCAGAGGACGGAGGCGCAGCAGCCCGGGCCGGAGCCGCCGCTCTTCACAGTCTGCTCGGCGGCATCGTAGAGGATGCAGCCGCAGTCCACATGGTTCTTGAGCAGAAGTCCTTCTGCCGCCAGCAGGTCGCGCAGGAGCTGACTGCCCACATGGCCGAGGTCGCCGGTGTAGATGCGGTCGAAGTCCGCCGGGGCGCTGCCGGTGTCCTTCAGATAGTGCAAAAGGGTCGCGGCGGCAGCGGGGGCCATGGCCGCACCCATGTTGTTGATGTCTTTTATTTGATAGTCCTGCACCCGTCCGAAGGTGGCGGCGCAGAGCTGCACACCCTCACCGGCGGGCCGCAGCAGGCAGGCACCCGCCGCCGTAGCCGTCCACTGAGCGGTGGGCGTCCGGACAGCGCCGTAGCTCAGCGGCGTGCGGAACTGACGCTCTGCCGCGCAGAAATGGCTGGACGTCATCGCCAGCAGGCCGTCGGCCATGCCTGCACTGCACAGCGCCGCGCCGAGGCCCAGCGCTTCGGCCATCGTGCTGCAGGCCCCGAAGAGGCCCGCAAAGGGGATGCCCAGCTCCCGCAGGGCGTAGCTGGACGCGGTACACTGGGCCTGTAAGTCGCCCGCCAGCGCGAGGCTGACGTTATCCTGCGTCGTCTCAGCCTTTTTGAGGCAGAGCCGCGCCGCCCGCAGGGCCATTTCCTTCTCGGCGGCCTCCCAGTTGGACTGGCCGAAAAAGTTGTCGGCGCTCAGCTCGTCGAAACAGGCGGCAAGGGGGCCTTCGCCCTCCTTTTTGCCGCCGATGGCCGCATGAGCCGCCACGACGGGCGGCGTCGGGAACAAGAGAGTGTCTCCGCGTCGTGCAGCCATCACAGTTTCCTCCTTTATGGGGCTGATTTTATCTGTTTTTTGTGGTATACTGAATTTTAGTGTGAAAGTGCAATTTCCGCGCTTCCTTATGCGTATCCTTGGCAGGAGGACTTTTTTACTGCAGCAGCCAGCAGACGCTGCCGTAGAGAACCGCCGCCAGCGTACCGTATACGATGACCGGCCCGGCGATGATGAACATCTTCGCGCCGGTCCCCAGCACACGGCCCTCGGTCTTGAACTCGATGGCCGCGCTGACCACCGCGTTGGCAAAGCCCGTGATGGGTACGAGGGTGCCTGCGCCCGCTTTCGCGGCCAGCTTCTGGTAGAGGCCCAGCGTCGTCAGCAATGCCGACAGCGCTACCAGCGTGCAGCTGGTGAGCGTCCCGGCCAGCTCTTTGTCGAGCCCCATGGTCAGATACCACCCGCGCAGCACCTCGCCCAGCAGGCAGATGCCGCCGCCCACGCCAAACGCCCAGAGGCAGTCCCTGCCCAGCGGCGAGGGCGGGCCGACCCGGCGCACCCTGCGCCCGTATTCCTCAGCCGACATTTTCATCCTGTTCGCCTCCCGGGAATAGGATGTCCGCCCGTGTGCAAAAATATACATACCCTTAACAAGAAAGAAGGTCCATTATGAACCCCTCTGCTCCTCATCCTCACCGCCGGCGCCTCACCCGCGCCGAGGTGCGCCGCCGCAGACGCAGCCGTGCCATCCGCCGGGTGGCCGGCCTTACCGTGATGCTCTGCGTCGCCGCAGGCGGCATCTCCTTCCTGCTCACCCGCCGTGCCGTCGTCCCCAGCGCTTCGGCGGCGTCCGCCATCTCCACGCCGGCCCAGAGCATCGCCGATCCCACTGTGAGCTCTGCCGAGAACACCGCTGCGCCTGCCAACGCCCTCGGCCTCACCGCCGACGAGGCCCGCGCCATACTGGCCGACCCGCTGATGGTGCTGGTGAACCACACCAGCAAGATGCCGGACGACTATACTTTCGATACCAAGGAGTGCGGCTCTGCCACCGCCGTCAACAAGACGCTGCAGACCGTGGCCTGCGACGCCTTCCTTGAGATGCAGAAGGCCGCTGCCGCCGACGGCGTGACCGTCTGGATGCAGAGCGGCTACCGCAGCGTCAAGTACCAGACCAGCCTCTACGAGCGGAAGACCAAATACTACCTCGACAAGGGCTACGACAACGCCACTGCCAGGGAAAAGGCCGCTGCCGTTGTCAACCCTCCGGGATACTCCGAGCACAACTGCGGCCTCGCCGCCGACCTGAACAGCCCGGAGCACACCGGTCTGGACGAGGGCTTCGAGAAGACCGCCGCCTTCCGCTGGCTCTGTGAGCACGCGGGCGACTACGGCTTCATCCTCCGCTATCCGAAGGACGCCGAGGACAAGACGGAGATCATCTACGAGCCCTGGCACTGGCGGTACGTGGGCGTGGAGAACGCCGCTAAGATCAACGCCAGCGGCCTGTGCTTTGAGGACTATATCGAGACTCTGCAGAGCATCGCCGCCAAGGGCTGAATCCACTGGTGAAGAAAAGGTTAAAATTTCACGCTTCGTTTGCAATTCTGCCGTCGATATGGTAGACTATCTTGGGGTTTCGGGCCGACAGTTTTCGGGGCGGCCAGGCCTCAGAATTTTAACGACAAAAGAGGGAAATCTTTTATGAATATTCGTCTGAAACTCGTCCTTTCTGCTGCTGCGCTGGCTGCTGGCTGTGTCCTGCTGGCAGGCTGCGGCGGCTCTGCTTCGTCTGCATCCTCTTCGGCCTCCTCCGCAGCGTCCTCCGGGGCCGCCAGCCCGAGCGCTTCTTCCGAGCCGACAGCTTCCGTTTCCGCTGAGGAGAACGGCGCTTCCGACGCCGTGGCTTCTGCCGTAGACGCCCTGCTGGAGGCCGACCCCATCTCCAACCAGTTTGAGATAACGGCCATGAACATCGAGTACGACTTTGGCCTGAAAGCCGACGATGTGACCAGCTACAAGGGCCTCAAGAGCAACGACAACGGCGACGCCGGTCTGGTGCTGGCCATCCAGCCCGCCGCCGGCAAGGCACAGGAGGTCATGGACACCCTCAAGACCTACCAGCAGGATCAGGTGGCTTTCTACGGCAACTATGCTGAGTTTGCACAGGCACAGTCCAACGTGGAGAACGCCATCATCGACGGCGGCGACGACCTCGTGGTGATGGTCATTGCCTCCAACGACTGCTCTTCTGATTTGACCAGTGCCGTGAAGGACGTTCTGGGCAAATAAACAGACTCTCTCGGGCCGGTGCCGTGGCGGCATCGGCCTTTTTCGGCTTTATCACAATGTTATAGCAAACCAACTTTTTAATGCAACAGCAACAACGTTGGTTTGCATATCGCAGATATGCTGCTTCCGTTGTGCTAATTTCTAGTCTTGCGATAAAAGGAGGCTGACGCCGTGGTCTTCAGCACCATCATCTTTCTGCTGCGCTTTCTGCCCATCACACTGGCGCTGTACTATCTCGCGCCCCCGAAACTCAAAAATACCGTTCTGTTCCTGTGCAGCCTCGTGTTCTACTGCTGGGGCGAGGTGCGTTTTTTCCCGGTCATGCTGGCGCTCATCCTCATCAACTACCTCTGCGGCCTGGGGCTTGAGCGCTTCGAGCAGAACAAGACCGCCCGCCTCATCCTGCTGCTCATCGCGCTGGCGGGCAGTCTCGGGATGCTCTTCTACTTCAAGTATGCAAATTTCGTGCTCAGCAGCATCAATGCCATCTTCGGCACCGGTTTTGCGCCCATTCAGGGCATCAGCGTACTGCCGCTGGGCATCAGCTTCTACACCTTCCAGACCCTTTCCTACACCATCGACGTCTACCGCCGGGATGTGGAAACGGAGCATAACATCATCGATTTCGGTGCTTACGTCGTCATGTTCCCCCAGCTCATCGCCGGCCCCATCGTCAAGTACCGGGACGTCTCCGACCGTCTCCATGTCTACAAAGGCCGCTGTGAGCTCAAGCAGATCGAGGACGGCATGACCCTGTTCACCTTCGGCCTGGCAAAGAAAGTCCTGCTGGCCGACGCCATCGGTGCGCTCTGGACAGACATCATCGGCGTGGCGGACAGCCCCTCCGTCTCCTTCGTGGGCCTCGCCAACGCCTCTACCCCGCTGGTCTGGCTGGGCGTCATCGCCTACTCGCTCCAGCTCTATTTCGACTTTTCCGGCTACTCCCTGATGGGCATCGGCATGGGCAGGATGCTGGGCTTCGACTTCCCCCAGAACTTCAACTACCCCTATATCTCCGCGTCCATCACCGAGTTCTGGCGGCGCTGGCACATGACGCTGTCCGGCTGGTTCCGGGAATATGTGTATATCCCCCTCGGCGGCAACCGCAAGGGCCTCAAGCGACAGATCTTCAACCTGTTCGTCGTCGAACTGCTCACCGGCATCTGGCACGGCGCGAACTGGAACTTCATCTGCTGGGGCCTGTACTATTTCGTGCTGCTGGCTCTGGAAAAGCTCTTCCTCCTGCCCTACCTCAAAAAGGGCAGGGTCTGGCCCCATATCTACACCCTCTTCCTCGTGGTCGTAGGCTGGGCCATGTTCGTGGGCAACGACGCAGGCGTGGAGTTCGGCCTGCTGTTCCGCAAGCTTTTCATCCCTTCCGGCGGCGTGATGCCCCTTTACTTCCTGCGCAACTACGGCGCACTGCTGGCGGTCTCCGTCGTCTGCTGCACCCCGCTCATCGAAAAGCTGTGGAAGCTGCTTTCCCGCAATGCCATCACCAAGGCGCTGACCATTCTGGTGCTGCTGACGGTCTCGATGGCTTACGTCGTGGGCAGCACCAACAGCCCGTTCCTGTATTTCAACTTTTAAGAGGAGGCGTGAACGATGGACAAACATTCAAAGCGCTCCGCTTCGATTTTCCGCTATCCGGTCCTTATCGCATTCACCCTGTTTTTTGCCGGGCTGTTCGTGCTGGACCTTGTCACGCCGGACCGGGCCTACAGTGAACTGGAAAACACCACCCTCTCCCAGCGGCCCAGCCTGTCCAGCGTCTCGGCTGATGGGCTGAACAAGTTCTTCACGGCCTACACGAAATACGTCAAAGACCAGGTGGCGGGCCGTGACAACTGGGTCGCCCTGCAGAGCACCGTGGAAACGAAGGTGATGCAGAAGGAGCAGAGCGGCGGCATCCTGCTGGGCAAACAGCAGATGATGTTCCCCCGCACCTACGGCCTCGTTTCCAGCGAGACGCGCACCCTGCCCAAGAACACTGCCGCCCTGGAAGCGCTCTGTCAGCGGTACCCGGGCAAGGTCAACGTGATGCTGGTGCCTGCGGCGTCCGCCATCTACCCGGCAAACGTCCCTGCGGGGGCTCCGCTGCTGGACGAAGACCGTTATCTCGACTCGCTTTCCGATGCCGTACAGGCCGCCGGAGGCCGCTTTGTGGACGTGCGGCAGACCCTCGCCGACCACAAGGACGAATATATCTACTACCGCACCGACCACCACTGGACGAGCACCGGCGCTTACTACGCCTACAAGCAGCTCTGTGACGCTCTGAGCCTCACGCCTTTTGACCCCTCGGCCCACACCGTGCTGGCGGCGGACGGCTTCTACGGCACCCACTACTCCAAGGCGCGGACGCCGGACGCAGAACCGGACACCATCACTTATTATGACCTGCCGAACGAACTGACCATCTACTCGGTCAGCGGCCCCGGCCAGCCCGCCGAGGGCGAGACGACCGGCCTTTACGACACGGCCAAGCTGGACGTTTACGACAAGTATGCCATGTTCCTCCACGGCAACAACGGCCTGAGCCGCATCAGGGGCGACGGCACCGGGCGCATTCTCGTCATCAAGGACAGTTACGCCAACTGCTTCGCGCCTTACCTGACGGCCAACTACGCCGACATCGACGTGGTGGATTTCCGCAATTATAACTACGGTCTGGACAAGCTCATCGCGGACAACGATTACGACCAGCTCCTCGTGCTCTACAGTTTCGACAGCTTCAAAAGCGACCCCTACCTCTACCGGGCCGGCGTGGCGGGCTGATACTGGGAATTATTGCAGTGTTTTTCCACAAACTTCCGAGGTGTTTTTCATGCATTTTCCCGGGTTTTTGTGGTTTCTGTCCAAAACCCTTGCACAAAATCCAGCGTTGTAGTAGAATGATGCTGTCAGAGAAGTTAGCTCTGCAAGAGGGATTTTTGCAGTGCGGTGCGCCGCCTGCTGATATGAAGGAGTGATTCTTTATGAAGAAATATATGGAATTGCCTGCTGATTACGCAGTGCTTTCTGACGATGAGATGACCTACACCACCGGCGGCAGCGCTGTTGGCGGCATCGTCACCATCGTGGGCGTGGCCGTTCTGGCATCCAGCTATGTCTGGGGCATCTCGCAGGCCAGAGACTGGCTGAGCGTTGCCAGCAACCGCAGGGGCAATCCTCTCACCGTTATGGGCCGTGCAATGGACGCCATCGGCGACGATATGTCCAAATCGCCTTCCAACTTCCTGCGTGACGTTGTTTCTACCGGTACGGTGGTGGCTCTGGCTCCCCTGAGCGCGCTGCTGCTCATCCTGTAAGTTTCCCCTGCGGTTTTTCGGGAACTTCTATCTTTCGTCAAACCGGCGCACACCGCGCTGTTTTGGGATATTGTTCGTAAAGGAGTGCTATTATGGAAAACATCATGATGCTGCCCGCTTCCTACTGCGTGATGAACGAAGAGGAAATGACCTATACCACCGGTGGTGCCAGTGCTATTCAGGCTATCGCTGCATGGGTCTTCCCTCCTTATGCATGGCTTGCGGGCGTCACGGCTATCCGTGATTACCGCAAGAAGAACCCTAATACTTGGACTCAGGACGGTCTGGACTATTTCGCAAATGATATGGGGAAGAGTGTATCTAATTTCCTCTATGACCTTGCGTGTGCCAGTTGGGTTCTGGGTACCTCCGCTACCGGAATCGGCCTTGTGATCAACGCAGCTATTATCCTGCTTTAATAACTCAGGAGACTCCAAAGAACAACAAAGGCGGCGGCTCTTCCCGCAAGGGAAGGGCCGCCGCCCTCTTTTTATCTGTCCATACAAAAGCAGAGGCATCCAAACCGGATGCCTCTGCCTGTTTATGGATGTGTTGATTTAGTTATTGAACATATCCTTCAGCTTTTTGAAGAAGCCCTTGCGCTTTTCGTAGTTATCCTCTTTCAGGGTCCCCTCGAACTTCTTCAGGGCCTCACGCTGGGTACGGCTGAGCTTCTTGGGGATCTCGACCTCGCACTTGACGTACATATCACCGCGGCCTCTGCCATTCACATACTGGACGCCCTTGCCGCGCAGGCGGAAGGTGGTGCCGCTCTGGGTACCTTCCGGCACATTGACCTCGACCTTGCCGTCGATGGAAGGCACTGTGATGGTATCGCCCAGGACAGCCTGACTGTAGGTGATGGGGAAGACGACGTAGATATTGTTCTCGTCGCGCTGGAACACCTCGCTGGGCTGGACAGTCACCGCCACGATGACGTCACCTGCGGGGCCGCCGTTGGTGCCGGCATTGCCCATGCCCGAGAGGCGGAAGCCCTGATCGTCGTCGATGCCCGCAGGGACATTGGCCTCCAGAGTCTTCTTGACCGCGATGGTGCCGCTGCCGTGGCAGCTCTTGCAGGGGTTCTTGATGAGCTTGCCCTTGCCGCCGCAGCGGGAGCAGGGCTGCTGGGTCTGCATGACGCCGAAGGGCGTACGCTGCTGACGAATAACAAAGCCTCTGCCGCCGCAGTCAGGGCAGGTCTCCGGGCTGGAACCGGCGGCGCAGCCGCTGCCGTGGCACTCGGTACACTCCTGCTGACGGGTGATGGTGATGTTCTTCTTGCAGCCATGCACCGCCTCGTCAAACGTCAGGGTGATGCGCACCCGGATGTCCTGGCCCTTGCGGGGGGCGTTGGGGTTCGCAGTGCGGCTCGAGCCGCCAAAACCGCCGAAGCCGCCGCCAAAGATGTCGCCGAAAATATCGCCGAGGTCAACACCGTCGCCGCCAAAGCCGCTGAAACCGCCAAAGCCGCCGGGGCCGCCGCCGTTCTGGGCAGCGTAGTTGGGGTCAACACCGGCAAAGCCGTACTGGTCGTAGAGCTGGCGCTTCTTCGGGTCCGAAAGCACCTCATTTGCCTCGTTGATCTCCTTGAACTTTTCCTCGGCTTCCTTGTCGCCGGGGTTATAGTCCGGGTGGTACTTCATGGCCAGCTTGCGGTAAGCCTTTTTGATCTCCGCATCGGTGGCCGTCTTGGATACACCCAGCACTTCGTAGTAATCACGTTTCTCCTGTGCCATAATCCAATCACCTCTCGTATAAGCAGCAACCTCCCCTATATAGCAGCGCACTGCCGCTTCCAGTACAGACAGCCTCAGGCAGATCTGTACAAGCCTGACCGGCCTGCCAATGGCTCCCCTATCAGGGGAGCTGGCGAGCGTCAGCGAGACTGAGAGGTTTTCTCTATAACCAGCAAGAGCCGCCCCGGCAAAACCGGAGCGGCTTTTGCTATTCTACGCGCATACCCGCCGGTTTGGCCGGATACGCACTGCTGTGTCTCAAATCAGACTTCCTTGAAGTCTGCGTCCACAACGCCGTCATCGCCCGGCTTCTGCTGGTTGTTTGCGCCAGCATCGGGGCCGGGCTGTGCGCCTGCGGCCTGCTGCTGGGCAGCAGCGGCAGCCTGATACATCTTCTCGAAGACGTGGCTCAGAGCATCCTGCTTTGCCTTGATGTCGTCGATGGAGCCGGACTGGACAGCGGTCTTCAGGTCGGCCAGCTTTGCCTCAGCCTCGCTCTTGACGTCGGCGGGCATCTTGTCGCCGTTCTCCTTCAGCATCTTCTCAGTCTGGAAGACCATCTGGTCGGCGCCGTTGCGGATGTCCACTTCCTCGCGCTTCTTCTTATCGTCGGCAGCAAACTGCTCTGCTTCCTTCACAGCCTTGTCGATGTCGTCCTTGGACATATTGGTGGAAGCGGTGATGGTGATGTTCTGCTCCTTGCCGGTACCCAGGTCCTTCGCGCTGACCTTCACGATGCCGTTTGCATCAATATCGAAGGTGACTTCGATCTGAGGCACACCACGGGGAGCCGGAGCGATGCCATCCAGATGGAAGACGCCGAGGCTCTTGTTGTCGCGGGCAAACTCACGCTCGCCCTGCAGGACGTTGATCTCAACAGAGGGCTGGTTATCCGCAGCAGTGGAGAAGACCTGGCTCTTGTGGGTAGGAATGGTGGTGTTGCGCTCAATGATCTTGGTGCAGACGCCGCCCAGAGTCTCAATGCCGAGGCTCAGCGGGGTGACATCCAGCAGCAGCAGACCCTTGACGTCGCCCTGCAGGACACCGCCCTGGATCGCAGCACCGACGGCCACGCACTCATCGGGGTTGATGCCCTTGAAGGGCTCGCAGTTCAGCTCTTTCTTGACTGCATCGTAGACAGCGGGGATACGGGTGGAACCACCGACCATCAGGACCTTCTTCAGGTCGGAAGCGCGCAGACCTGCATCCTGCAGAGCCTTGCGCACGGGGGTCATAGTGCGATCGACCAGATCAGCGGTCAGCTCGTTGAACTTTGCGCGGGTCAGGGTCATATCCAGATGCTTGGGGCCGGTAGCGTCAGCAGTGATGAAGGGCAGGTTGATCTGGCTGCTCATAGCGCTGGACAGCTCGATCTTTGCCTTCTCGGCAGCTTCCTTCAGGCGCTGAGCGGCCATCTTATCCTTGCGCAGGTCGATGCCGTTCTCGGTCTGGAAGGCGTCAGCCATCCAGTCGATGATGCGCTGGTCGAAGTCGTCGCCGCCCAGATGGGTGTCGCCGTTGGTGGCCAGAACTTCGGTGACGCCGTCGCCCATCTCGATGATGGAGACATCGAAGGTGCCGCCGCCCAGGTCGTAGACCATGATCTTCTGGTCATCTTCCTTATCGATGCCGTATGCCAGAGAAGCGGCAGTAGGCTCGTTGATGATACGCTTGACGTTCAGGCCTGCGATGGTGCCGGCGTCCTTGGTCGCCTGACGCTGGCTGTCGTTGAAGTAAGCAGGAACGGTGATGACGGCCTCGGTGACAGGCTCGCCCAGATAAGCCTCCGCATCAGCCTTCAGCTTCTGCAGGATCATAGCGCTGACCTGCTGGGGAGTGTACTCCTTGCCGTTCAGGGTCACCTTGTGGTCGGTGCCCATGAAGCGCTTGATGGAAGCAACGGTGTTCTCAGGGTTGGTGATTGCCTGACGCTTTGCCACCTGACCAACCAGACGGTCGCCGGTCTTGGTGAAGCCCACCACAGACGGGGTGGTGCGTGCACCTTCAGAGTTTGCGATAACAACGGGCTCGCCGCCCTCCATGACAGCCACGCAGCTGTTGGTAGTACCAAGGTCGATGCCAATGATCTTACTCATAATGAAAACTCCTCTCGAAAGAACAAATCTTATTGTTTATGTGATGCTCAAATGTTTGTAAGCGGATGTTATATTCAAAACCCTTTCGGGTTTCTGCTTTGTTATTCGGCCACTACAACGGTCGCATGGCGGACGATCTTATCGCCCAGCTTGTAGCCCTTCTGGTAGACGGTGATCACGGTGCCGCTCTCCTGTCCATCCGGGGCGGGGATCTGCTGCACTGCGTTCATGAAGTTGGGGTCAAAGGGCTTGCCCAGCGCTTCGATCTCCTCCACATGGAGGGCATCCAGCGCCTTGGCGGCCTTGTCCAGCGTCATGGTCACGCCCTTTTTGTAGTTCTCGTCGGTGGTGGGGGCGT
>OGLQ01001094.1_pt1 | contig 11635 bp, 9 predicted proteins | sample 1572941 | NCBI WGS metagenome assembly OGLQ01 (sample SAMEA2581891, study PRJEB24529) | metagenome | biome: Human gut stool | place: China | collected 2011
GCGGGTAGGAATGCTCACAATTGGAGATCCGGGGATATATTCTACCTATATGTATATGCACAGATGTGCAGCAGATGCCGGCTGGGAGGCGCGGATCGTAAGTGGTGTGCCGTCGTTTTGTGCAGTAGCGGCAAGACTGGGGATTTCTCTGGGAGAAAAAGATGAGGAAATCCATATTATTCCGGCGGCGTATGACGTGCGTGAGTCACTCGGTTTTCATGGTACACGCATTTATATGAAATCCGGGAAAAAACTCGAAGAGTTATTATGGGTGCTCCGGGAATCGATGCAGGATAAAGAGAGCAGAGTGCACCAGGACATTTATGGAATATCCAATTGCGGCATGGAGAATGAACAGGTGTATTGTGGCCTGGATGAACTGGAACAGGCAAAAGGATATCTGACCACTGTGATTGTGAAGGAACATGTGGTATAATAGAAAGCGTTCGATTTTAGAAAAATCTTTTAATGTCTGGAAAAAAGGAGTGTCATATGTGGAAGATCAAACACATTTTTGACGGAGAGTATGGGTGTGAGGAACTGACGGAAGGACAGCAGCCGAAGGTGTCGGTGACTCTGATTAATGAAAAAGAAGAAGAAACCTGTTTTTCCGTGGAGGACAGCTGGCTGACCGAACGCGGATTAAATGAGGGTGATATTTGGCCGGAAGAAGATGAGTTCCTATAAAAACAGTGAAATAAAAAGAGCAGGTGATACGAACCGTATCACCTGCTTTTGCTTTGCATTTTATAAGGAGATGTCAATATGCATATTCTGCGTACTGATTAAGGACATAATGTTGTCCTGTACAGCAGAATTCATCTTACGGGAAAGCTTGACGAGCTTCTGCGGATATTCCTGATCCGAAGAGAGCAGCTTTCGTGCCTTGGAATTATTGGCGGTTTTCAGAAGGTCTTTGTTGAGATCCAAAGTGCCATCACTGTTTATCGTGATACCTAAATCTTCCAGTTCATCTGCATGTTTTTTACTCAGCGTGTTAAGCTGCTTGACATAACGTTTGGTTTCGTAGTCGGAACTGGATTTCCCGGAAGTGACCGTATAGTTGTAAGTATCCACAAAGGCTTCAATGGCAGCCTTCGATGTATCATTGAGATCATCGTCTTTCTCATCCGTGTCGGAACCAAAATCACTTTTGGAAAGCCGCTTGGCAGCCCTGTTTAAAGCACGGCTGTCTTCGTAGGAAAGCTCCACATTACTGTAACCGGACCGACCGGAGGTTTTGGCTGCTTTCTGATTGTTGGTATAGAAATTTCTTAAAAAATAATTCGTGGATAATGATATTCCGGAAGAAACTTTTATGGACATAATAAACATCCTTTCTTTACTAAAAGGTTATAATTTCTATATTTCTACAATTTACATCGGCACTTGTTCTTTACTTCTTAACCCAAACAGGGTAAAATATTTTATTATAGATGTGATATAGAGCAGTAAAATTTTAGGAGGCAATTACAGTTATGGAACAAAAATCGTTTGGAAAGCTTGCCGATGGAGAAGGGGCAACGCTTTATACTATTTCTAACACAAAGGGGATGTGTGCACAGATTACAGATTTCGGAGCGGCGATCGTATCGCTTGTGGTAAAAGATAAGAATGGAAAAGACACCGATGTGGTTCTTGGCTATGAAGATGCACAGACATATCAGCAGCAGACAGCAAGTTTTGGAGCAATCGTTGGAAGAAACTGCAATCGTATTGCAGATGCTCAGATTGTAATCAATGATGTGACATATCAGCTTGAGAGAAATGATAACGAGAATAATCTGCACAGTGGATCACAGGCTACATCCAGACGTTTGTGGGATGTGGAAGAACATACTGCAAACAAAGTTACATTTGTGATCGAAGATGCAGATGGACAGCAGGGATATCCGGGAAATGCAGTTATGAAAGTGACTTATGAGGTGACCGAAGCAGATGAACTTTCCATTACATATCATGCAACTGCGGACAAAACAACTGTTTTTAATATGACAAATCATGCATATTTTAATTTGAATGGGGCAGGCAGCGGTACTGCCATGGACCAGATTTTGCAGATTCGTGCTTCCCATTATACTCCGGTAATCGATGCGAAGTCGATTCCGACCGGAGAGATTGCGTCAGTGGAGGGAACACCGTTTGATTTCCGTGAAGCCAAACCGATGGGCAGAGATATTGAGCAGGCAAATGATCAGCTTTCTTACGGCCATGGATACGATCATAACTTCGTTTTGGATAAGGAGCGGGCAGGGCTTGAAAAGATTGCCACCGCATACAGTACAAAGAGTGGCATAAAAATGGATGTGATCACAGATTGTATCGGGATGCAGCTTTACACGGCGAATTTCATTCAGGGACAGAAAGTGCAGGGCGGAGCAGTATGCAAAGATCGGGATGCTTTTTGTCTGGAAACACAGTATTTTCCAAATTCCATCAATGAGCCAAATTTTACAACACCATTGACAGAAGCCGGAAAATCATATGATACAAAAACGGTCTATGCATTTTCGATTGCATAGATATAAATACAGGATGTAAAGGGGAAGAGGATGTTAGAAAAGGCAGCCTCTTTTTCTTTTGGAATCAGAATAGGGTAGGAGGATAAAATGAAAATCGTATTTTTGGATGCAAAAACAATTGGAGATGATATTGATCTGTCTGCATTTGAAAAACTGGGAGAGGTGGTAACATATAATTTTTCCACTACAGAAGAAGCTTTGGAACGGACCGTGGATGCAGACGTGATCGTGTTAAACAAAGTGGAGATTAATGAGCATTCGATTGGAAAAGCAAAAAAACTGAAACTTGTCTGTGTGACGGCAACGGGAACAAACAATCTGGATAAGGAATATTTAAAAAGCCGTGGCATAGAATGGCGTAATGTCGCAGGATACTCCACGGAAAGCGTAGCCCAGCATACGTTTGCCATGCTGTTTTATCTTTGGGAAAAGCTTGCGTATTATGATCAGTATGTCAAATCGGAGAAATATGTGGGAGATGTTATGTTTACCCATTTTGAGAAAAGGTTTCATGAGCTGAGCGGAAAAACCTGGGGAATCATTGGTCTGGGAAATATCGGGAGACGTGTGGCGGATATTGCAAAGGCATTCGGATGCCGGGTGATCTATTATTCCACTTCCGGTAAGAATTCTCAGCAGGGATATGAACGTGTGGAATTTGATGCGTTGTTGGAACAATCAGATATTGTTTCTGTTCATGCACCTCTTGATAAAAATACGCGGGGACTCATGAACCGGGAAGCATTTCGGGAAATGAAATCGTCTGCAGTTTTTTTGAATCTTGGACGAGGACCGATTGTTGTGGAACAGGATCTGGCGGATGCGCTTGAGGCCGGAGAAATCGCGGGTGCGGGGCTGGATGTCCTTTCCGCAGAACCAATGCGGAAGGATAATCCGCTTCGCAAAATCAAAGACAGCGAAAAGCTGATTATCACTCCTCATATTGGCTGGGCAAGTGTGGAAGCACGCACGCGTTTGATGGAAATTATCTGTCAGCAGATTGCGGATTTCCAAAATCAGATTATATTATAATCATATGTCTCTTATATAATAGGAAGAAACTCTTTTATTCATCACAAGGCAGACCACTCAGAAACGAAAGATTACCGTACGCGGATAGAAAGCGTGCGGTTTCTTTTTGCGGGAAACCAGAGTGCTGCAGATGTGCGTAATCAACCAGACGTTTATGATAAATTTTCTCAGCCTGTTCATAGAGCTCCGGAAAAGAGGCATTGGAAGACTCCTTTGTCCATGGATGACTCCAGGTGTGATGTTTGAGGTTCATCGGGTCCTGTATAAAACGATAATAATCGCTGGCAACCATCGGAGATAAAAAAGCACGTCCAAGGAAAATCTTTTCGATCAGACGGGATAATACTTTCTTCTGGCCACTTGGATCATTCAGCAGGTGTGTTCCGAGTTTCATCCAGAACGGTGCGCCGCTCAGGGAAAACTCACTTACGGAAATTTCCGGATAGGTGTTCCGGTAAGCATAGCACAGCATCCGTACAATTACTTTTCGTTGAAGTGTCGTTAGACGGATGGTTGCATTCTGATGAAACTGGGAAGGATACAGATGCTTTTTCTCATATAAAAGTTCGGAATCGAGTTCCGTTTCGAAATAAGCATGCTGACCAAAATATTCCGTATTGGAAGGTGGGGTCTGGGCATTATAGCCTGTAAATGCATATACATAGGGATGAATCGTACAATCCAGTGTGTAATGGCCCATAAATCCACAGATGTAAGCGTCTGCAATAGAGAGGGAATGTTTTTTCCCTGCAAAAAGTTTGCGGCTTTGCAGCAGATTGCCAAAGAACTGGCCAGTATCCTTGCGATGTGCCAGATCTCCAATATTTTTTCGATGCATCAGGTAAGAGGGAAGATAGTAAAAAAACAGATCAGGTCCCTGCAGACCAAGTGCATATGCGCTGTGATCGCGTCGGATCATATTGTGCATGGATGTGGAGGTCAGACGTCTGCATGCGTCTACGCCAAACATTTTCAGAATTCTTATTCATGGTGGGTGGTAAAACCCGGCATACAATCACTCCAATCTTCAGTAAATAATCAATTTTTTAAAGAAACAACAGCATTATAGTATATTTTATTGCTTCGGTCAATTTGCGGCAGAAGTAAATATTTTAGGTTGACTTTACATAAGATAGTGGTATAATGTCACGTAGTATTCAAAACTACGTTTTGAGTCTGCAACAAAAATTATATCCAAAAATCGTTGGAAAAATGCACAAATCATGTTTTTTTAGACATTTTCAGTATATTGCAAACATACATGGTTTTGTGATTGAATATGTTCATTCGGTGGAAAAACAACTATACTTCCAATGGATGAAATATCTTATGATTTATTTACACAAGAAAGAAAACGGAGGAGTAAGAAAATGGCAAGTTTAAAAGATGCGGCAGAAAGACAGGCGTTTTCGCTCGCTATCGATGCTACGTTAAAGAGTCTGAATAAGGACAGAGAGAAAGGTTTGCTCAATATTGTAAACCTCGCACAGAAGTTTATGGGAAGCAATTTCCGTTCTGAGGCATACGAAGGCGCAAAGAAAATGATTCAGAATCCGGACAGCAAGTGGATGCGTTATGTGAATCGTCTTCTGGATGAGACAGATCCGCATGTTGCCAAGATGACAGCACTGAATCTTGGATATCAGGCAGCGTTTGCAGGAACCAAGAAGATTCGTAAAATGAGAGAAATTGAGAACTGCAATATTCCGTGGCTCATTCTTATGGATCCGACCAGTGCATGCAACCTCCATTGTACAGGATGCTGGGCAGCAGAGTATGGTCATAAATTAAATCTGACATTTGATGAGTTAGACAACATTGTTACACAGGGTAAGGAACTGGGCGTATATTTTTATATGATGACCGGTGGAGAACCACTGGTGCGCAAGGCTGATATCATCCGTCTGTGTGAGAAACACAATGACTGCGCATTCCATTGCTACACAAACGGAACACTTGTAGACGAGAAGCTTTGCGAGGATATGAAGCGTGTAGGAAATCTTTCCCTTTCCATTTCCCTTGAGGGATTTGAAGATGCCAACGATTTCCGACGTGGAGAAGGTGTATACAATAAAGTCCTTCACGCAATGGATCTGTTACATGAGAACGGACTGATCTTTGGAAACAGTGTATGTTATACAAGCAAGAATATGGATGCGGTTACCAGTGATGAGTTCTTTGATCTTCTGATCGAGCATGGAAGCCGTTTCGCATGGTATTTTCATTTGATGCCGGTAGGAATGAAGGCTTCACCGGAACTGATGCCGACCAAGGAGCAGAGAGAATATATTTACCACAGACTGCGTGAAGTTCGTGGATTTGAAGGTGGAAAAGAAATCTTCGTTATGGATTTCCAGAACGACGGTGAATACGTTGGAGGATGTATCGCCGGAGGACGTAACTACTGTCATATTAACCCGAAGGGTGATGTAGAGCCATGTGTATTTATTCACTACTCTGGAGCAAACATCCGCGAGAAATCCCTGCTTGAGTGTCTGAAGCAGCCGTTGTTTATGGCTTACCGTGATAACCAGCCATTCAACGAAAACATGCTTCGTCCATGTCCGATGCTTGAGAATCCGGAGATTTTACAGAAGATGGTTCATGAGACCGGAGCTCATTCTACAGATGTAGAACAGGAGGAGCCGGTTGAGCACCTGTGTGGAAAGTGCGTAGATTACGCAAAGGATTGGCAAGAAACAGCAGATAAACTCTGGGCTGCACATCCATATAAGCAGAAGGGATACACAAACTTCAAAAAGAAATAATTCGATTACTGTTCGCAGGGTAACCTGTGAACAGTAACATAATTCACACAAAATTAAGATTTCAGACAGGATTCCCGGTTTACATGCCGGGAATTTTGTTGTATTGTAATGGCATGAAACCAAAATTTAAAATCAAACTTCAATACGATAAAAAAAATAACATCTGGGCGGCGATTGCAATTATATTGGCAGTCGTAATGTATGTGACCATTGATTTTTCCATTGTTGCATTGATCGCATATGGATTTTTGTACTATCTGGTAAAAAGTCTGCATCTGGAACTGGATGACCGGTGTCCGTGGCTCTGGACACTGATTCTGTTTATCGGAGGTTCCTGTCTCACCACTTTTTCGATACAGTATATGCTGCTTGATCCTGAAAACTTTACGAGGACAACGTACGAGAAGCTCTTTTTAAATGTGCTTTGCTGTCTGATTGTCTATTTTGTTGTGCAGATTTTTACGAACAACAGTGGGCTGACCTGCATCATTGCCCATGTGTCGCTGCTTTCGTTTGGATTTGTAGACTATTTTGTATATCTGTTCCGCGGAAATGAATTTACGTTTTCCGATATCAGATCCATTGGAACCGGTCTGAGTGTGGCGGGAAATTATAAATTGCAATTGAACGATCGTGGAGTATATGTGATCTTTCTGGCAGCATTGTTTATTGCTTTTGTCCGCAAATGGCATGTCCGGTTTACCGGAAAAATTCAGATGCGGGTAATTTCTGTGATGGCGATTGCCTTAAGTTGTGTGATCATTGCAGCAAATGCTTATGATGTAAACACAGAGACGTGGGAACAGAAGGGAACTTATCGCAATGGATATCTGTTGAATTACGTACTGGGGATTCGTGACAGTTTTATTTCTGCTCCGGAAGGATATTCCAAAGATAAGATCAAAGAACTGGAGAAAACCTATCAATCCGATAAAAAGGATTACAGCACAACAAATGAAAAAGCAAAAAATCCGACGATCATTGCCATTATGAATGAATCGTTTTCCGATCTGAGTGTGTTGGGGGATCTGCAGACCAACATGCCGCTCACACCGTTTATCGATTCTTTGAAAGAGAATACAACGAAGGGATATGCACTTTCGTCGGTATTTGGCGCGAAGACTCCTAATTCGGAGTGGGAATTTATGTCCGGAAATTCCATGGCATTTCTTCCGATGGGATCCGTTGTTTATCAGCAGTATATCAGTGATACTCCGACAACGATTGTGTCAAATCTGAAAGATGACGGGTATACGTGCATTGCCATGCATCCATATTATGAAACCGGATGGAGCCGGAATCTGGTGTATCCGCATATCGGGTTTGACGAAATGCACTTTATTGATTATTTTGACCAGACAAAGATCCTGCGGGAATATATTACCGACCAGGAACTGTATGATAAGATTATCAAGCGTTATGAAAACCGTAAAAATAATGAAAAACTGTTCTTTATGGGAATTACCATGCAGAACCACGGTGGTTATACGGAAACCTATAACAATTTTCCGGAGAATTATTATAAAGTTGGACGTTCTTATACGGATGCCAACCAGTATCTGTCCCTGGTACACGAGAGTGATGAGGCAGTAAAAAACCTGATCAGTTATTTTTCAAAGATAGATGATCCGGTAGAAATCATTTTCTTTGGAGATCATCAGCCAAGCTTAAACAGTAATTTTTATCCGATTCTGAATGGAAAAGGACTCACAGGGCTGACGGAAGATGAGCTGGAAAAACTGTACACAGTTCCGTTTTTTATCTGGACCAATTATGATACACCGGAAGAAACGGTAGACATTACCAGTCTTGATTATCTGTCTACCATGGCACTGGAACGGGCTGGAATTGAGCTTCCGGCATACAATAAGTTTCTGGCAGATATGCAGGAGGTTGTTCCAGCCATCAATTCCAGAGGTTATTATTCCAAAAGTAAAGGTTGCTATCTGCATATCGATGAGGCCGAGGGAGAAGAAAAAGAATGGATTGAAAAGTATCATATGCTGCAATATAATTCGATGTTTGACAAAAAGAACCGCAGCAGCTTTTTCTTCCCATATAATCTAAAAAGCAAGTAGAACAATCAGGCAAGGGGAATCAAGATGAAACTGAGTGAGTTATTAGCGTATGACAATATTGTAATACAGTGCCATGACAATCCGGATGCAGATACCATTGCATGTGGATTTGGGGTCTATCTGTATTTGAAATCCAAAGGAAAAGAACCACGTCTGATTTACGGAGGGCAGAATGTGATCCGGAAAACGAATCTGGTGATGCTGATCCGGGATCTGAAAATACCAATCGAGCATGTGGATTATCTGCACAAACCAGAGTTATTGGTGATGGTGGACTGCCAGTACCATTCCGGAAATTCTGCAGTGTTTGAAGCAGAACATATTGCTGTAATTGACCATCACCGGATCTGCACGGAATTACCAGAGCTTTCCGAGGTGCGTTCTAATCTGGGCGCGTGCTCGACACTGGTCTGGAATATGCTCAAAATAGAAGGATTTGATGTACGAGGTAATCGTGAGTTGTCAACAGCACTGTATTATGGATTATATACGGATACCGGAAGTTTGACGGAAATTGTACATCCGCTAGACCGGGATCTGCGTGACGAGGCAAACTTTGACCCGGCAATCATGAGGAAACTCCGCAATGCCAATCTTTCGCTGGAAGAACTGGAAGTTGCTGGAGCAGCACTTCTTCATACGGATTATGTAGAAGAATTTCGTGCCGCGATTGTAAAAGTGGGGCAGTGTGATCCGAATATTCTCGGACTGATTTCCGATCTGGTACTGGAAGTGGATGCAATTGATATCTGTGTGGCATTTAATCTGCAACCAGAAGGTGTGAAGTTTTCAGTGAGAAGCTGTGTGAAAGAAGTCAAGGCGAGTGAACTTGCGGCAGAGTTGTGCAAAGGAATTGGTTCCGGTGGAGGACATCTGGAAAAAGCGGGTGGCCTGATTCCGATGGAATTGATGACACAGGAATATTTAAAGTTTTGCAAAGAACATCATTTTGCACCACGCATGGAGTATGATGCACAGGGAAGACATGAACAGCCGGCAGCTTCGGGTATTAAATCTGTTATCGAGCAGCGTATGCGGGACTATATGGGAAATACCGATATTGTGTATGCACAGGATTGCAGAATAGAGGCAGAGGATGCAAAGACGTACTGCAGACGCTCCGTTCCGTGGGGATATGTCCGGGCAACGGATCTCTTTGCGGAGGGAACGCAGGTGACTGTGCGGACTCTGCAGGGAGATATGAAAGCTACAGTGGAAGCAGGAATTGTTTTTATCATTGGACCGAAAGGGGAATGTTTCTTTCGTAATGAAGAGGCTTTTATGGAAGAATTTCGGATTTACACGGATTGGAAGTTTGATCTGAGAAATGCAGAGTATGAACCTACCATCAAAGATGTAGAGAAAGGAATCATCGTAGAACCGATGAAATGTGCAAAGGTCTGCGTGCCAAAGGGAACTACAATTGTTCGTGCACGCAGGCTGGAGCGCAAGGTAAAACTGTTCCGGGATAAAGATGAAAACGAACAGTATACACTTGGCCGGGTTGGAGATTACATGGTTGACAGCAGTGATACGATCAACAATATCCGGATTATGCGTAAAGATCTGTTTGAAGAAATCTATCGGGATTCCGGTGAGCAGGAAGAGCAAAAAAGTGTGATCTTTGATCTGGACGGAACCTTGTTATATTCGTTGGAAGATTTAAAAAACGCTACCAACGCGGCATTGGAGTCACAGAATATGCCGACTTGTACGCTGGATCAGGTGCGCAGATATGTAGGAAACGGGGTGCGCATGCTGATGGTGCGTGCTGTGCCGGATGGGGAGAAAAACCCGAAGTTTGAAGAGACATTTGCGGAATTTAAAAAATATTACGGGGAGCATTGTCTGGATCATACAAAGCCATATCCGGATATCATGCATCTTTTGACTGAATTAAAGGCGCGCGGAGTGAAGACAGCAATTGTATCCAATAAGCTGGACTCGGCAGTAAAAGAATTGGATGAACGTTTTTTCCGGGGTTATATGACTACGGCAATCGGTGAGATGGAAGGTGTGGCAAAAAAACCGGCACCCGATATGGTACAAAAAGCCATGAAAATTTTAAAAACGGACACGAAGAAGGCCATTTATGTAGGAGATTCCGAGGTGGATATTCAGACCGCGGAAAACACGGGACTTCCATGTGTTTCGGTCATGTGGGGATTCCGCGATGCGGAGTTCCTTCGTAAAAACAGAGCACAGGTACTTATTCAAAGACCACTGGAATTGTTGTACTTAATTTAAAAGTTATGGTATCATATAACCAACATACAAGGACAGGAGAAAAAAGATGGAAGAAAGAATTTCAGGACATACAGGGTTACTTGCACTGATCGGTTCGCCGGTAGGACATTCCGGTTCCCCGGCAATGTACAATTACAGCTTTGCAAAGCTGGGGCTGGATTATGCATATGTTGCATTTGATGTAAAAGAAGATCAGGTAAAAGAAGCACTTGACGCGGTGAAACTGTTTCATATGCGTGGAATCAATGTGACGATGCCGGATAAGACCGAGGCGGCAAAGTATGTGGATGAGCTGTCTCCGGCAGCACAGATTATCGGAGCTGTAAACACAATTGTCAACGATGACGGCAGATTGACCGGATATATCACGGACGGAGAAGGCTTTGTACACAACCTCAAGGACCATGGCGTAGATATTAAAGGAAAAAAGATCACGGTCGCAGGCGGTGGCGGAGCTGCGACAGCCATTCAGGTACAATGTGCATTAGATGGAGCCAGAGAGATCACGATTTTCAATATTAAGGATGCATTTTTTGAGCGTACTCTTCAGACCGCAGAAAAGATTCGAAAAGCAGTGCCGGGAATTGTTGTCAATGTATATGACATTGCAGATACGGCAAAGATGACAGAGGAGATCACATCCAGTGACATTTTTGCAAATGCGACGATCGTTGGTATGAAACCGATGGATGACCAGAGTGTGGTAAAAGATTTATCTGCATTTCGCCCGGGATTGGTTGTATGTGATGCGGTTTATAATCCGGCAGAGACAAAACTGTTGCGGGAAGCAAAAGAAGCAGGATGTACCTGCATTGGAGGCAAGGGAATGCTTCTGTGGCAGGGAGTGGCCGCATTCCGGTTATATACAGGTATGGATATGCCGGTAGAAGAAGTAAAGGAGAAATTTTTTCATGAATAAAGGAAAGAAAAATATTTTCCTGATCGGTTTTATGGGAGCCGGTAAAAGCACGATTGCACGTGCGATAAA
>OGLQ01001100.1_pt1 | contig 11518 bp, 8 predicted proteins | sample 1572941 | NCBI WGS metagenome assembly OGLQ01 (sample SAMEA2581891, study PRJEB24529) | metagenome | biome: Human gut stool | place: China | collected 2011
GGATCGGCATACTCTGGTTGATCAGACGAGCCGCGGTAAACGTATCGTACGGTGTACTGATCAGAACGACTTCGCGTTCCTTTGCCGCCTCGATCACTTCCTGACTGATTTCATATCCGTTAGTGACAATCATGCAGCTGCAGTTTGATGCAATGGAAAGCATCTGCGACTCTTCCCCGTCCCCGATCATAACCAGGTCATCCTTGTCTATGGCAGAAGTCACTCCTTCCGGTGTACCGATTCCGATTACCACCTTGCCGTGAACAAAATACGCATGTTCATTTCCTGTCAGCAGCTGTCCGTCCAGCGTCTCTACAATATTCTTGTACTGGGTACGTGCGGTAGAAAGGATTGTATTATCATATACATCCATGTAGGATTTTGCAATATCTCCTGTTACAATCAGTCCTTCCAGCTTATTTTCCCGCACCACCGGAAGCGTAACAACCCCGAGGATCTTCATCATCTCCCATGCCTTTTTCATAGAGATATGACTGTTTACTCCCTCTGTACGGCGTATCTGAATATCCTTGATCTGTGTTCCGACATCCGAAATCATTGCCGGGGCCTCTGCATGAAACCTTTCCAGAACATACGCCGTCTCCGCATTTACAGATCCGGCTCTCTTTGCAATATAGGTCATTCCCGTAGCTGTTTTGGGATTCTTTTTTTCTATTTCATTTTTCAGGTTTGCATAAGAAATCGCTGCACATATGGAGTCTGTATCCGGATGCTTATGTCCTACAACCCAAACTTTCTTTTTTGCCATATCAGATTCTCCTATTCACATTTCTCTTTTCGAATTGTTCTATCTCTTTTTTGAGACAAAAAATGCAATCCTCATTCTTTTGAGAATTGCATATCCTTATTCTAAAACGCAATCACGCCCACACTAACCAGCAGAACCAAAAGTAACACCACCAGATTCACGATTCCAAGTATCATTCCCGTCAGGGAAAAAATACGGACCGGATGCATTCTGCTTTCCATAACGGTAAGCTTGTCCAGACGTTCATCCATGCTGCGGAACAGATCCGAAATATTTCGGTAGCATTTTACATTTTCTGTATGTACTTTCTCGGAGATTTCTGTTTTTGCCGTGGTCAGCTGTTCTTCGATCTGCGCAAGAGAATCTTTCAGTTCCTTTGCTTTTTCTTCATTTAAGCGTTTGCCGTCTGCCACATCTTCCTTCATGGAAACTTCGATTTCTTCCATCTTGGCAGACACTTTGCCGATCAGACGATCAATCTGCTTTTCCACTTCCGCAGTGAATCCATCTGCTTTTTTCTGACGCTCCTCGAGAATCTGCCCCAGAGCATCTGCTTTCTCCTGACGTTCATCCACTAACGTCTGCAGTTCCTGTGCCTCCGTCTCTCTGGAATCAAGCAATGACTGTAACTGCTTGGCGCGTTCTCTGAATTCATCAATCTGACTAAGTAAGAAATCTTCCCTGCTCACAACATTAACTTTCCTTTCCTGTACTTCGGGCTGTATTTCCGTGTCCGGCTTTGTCTCTTTTGTCTTCTGCGAAAAAACCTCCTGCGGTTTTTCCTGAGCAGATGCACGCATCCGTTCTTCATATGCAGCTTTCCGACGATTGTGCGCAATCTGTCTGCGCAGCTCCAACAATAATCCAGACATTTTTTCCTCCGCTGTATCAGTTCCTCTGTTTATTGTATCATTCTCCCACGTATTTGTAAACAAAAAAGACTGCCAGCATGACGGTACTGGCAGTCCTTCTCCTTTTATAATATTCAGATCTTAAGCGATTCCGTTTACTAATTTTGCTAAACGGGAAACTTTACGAGCTGCGTTGTTCTTGTGATATACACCCTTAGAGCAGGCACTCTCGATAACTGAAGAAGCATCCTTATATGCAGCCTCTGCAGCAGCCTTATCCTTTGCAGCAACAGCAGCCTCTACCTTCTTGATTGAAGTCTTAACTTCAGAACGGATTGCTTTATTTCTTGCAGTCTTTGTCTCTGTAACTAAAATTCTCTTCTTAGCAGATTTAATGTTAGCCAATCTGTACACCTCCATATCAAACTGTAATTTGTTTCCTGCGGTGAAACAGACACGGACGCTTCATCGCAAACATACTAGAATATAATATGTCAAGCTGTCCCTTCTGTCAAGATGTAATTGAAAAAAAGTTGTAAAAGTCTGCCAATATGTATATAATGTAGACATGAAAACAATTGATAACGACATCAAAACAGGACAATTCAAACAGATTTATCTGTTATACGGAGAAGAACAGTATCTGATCCGTCAGTACCGGGACAAATTAAAGCATGCACTGGCAGCGGATGATGATACCATGAACTTTTCTGCTTTCTCCGGCAGCGACATCAACCAGAAAGAGATCATCGATCTGGCAGAGACACTGCCTTTTTTTGCCGACCGCAGACTCATTCTGATCGAAGACAGCGGTCTGTTTAAAAAAAGCGCCGAAGAACTTGCCGATTACATGTCTTCCATTCCGGAAACCACTTATTTTGTCTTTGCGGAAAAAGAAATAGACAAGAAAACAAAGATGTACAAGCAGGTGAAAAAAAACGGAAGCATCGTGGAATTTCCGCGTCAGAATGAGACGACTCTCTCCCGCTGGATCGAGGGAAGAATCCGCAGAAACGGAAAAAATATTACAAGAGATGCCTATGCGCTCTTTATCCGTAAAACCGGTGATGACATGGAAAATATCGACAAAGAGCTGGAAAAACTCCTCTGCTACACACTGGAAAAAGACTATATTGATATCTCCGATGTGGAAGCCATCACCACCGAACAGACCGAGAATAAAATCTTTGACATGATTGACGCAGTGGCACTGCACCAGCAGAAAAAGGCACTGGATCTTTATTATGATCTTCTTGCTCTCAAAGAAGCTCCGATGCGTATTCTTTTTCTGCTTTCCAGCCAGTTTCAGCGTCTGATGATTGTCAAATCCATGACCAATCAGGGATTTGGCAACAAAGAAATTGCTTTAAAAGCCGGCTGCCCGGAGTGGGCAGTCCGCAAATACCAGTCGCAGAGCCGTGCTTTTTCCATGGATCAGCTCAAACAGGCGATCCGCGATGGTGTGGAATACGAAACTGCAGTAAAAACCGGACACATGAATGACCAGATGGCCGTTGAACTGTTTCTGGTACAGTACAGTGCCGGAAAATAATTTTCTCTATTTCACATAAGTTTCGCACACCAGCTTATTTTCGATGACGCGCACCCGTATCCGTCCACCTTCGATGGTGCAAAAAAATCTGCTGCCGCTCTCTTTGATCCTTTGTACGGCATCCGGGCTCGGATGTCCGTAACGGTTATCCTTTCCGGCTGAAGCAACCGTAATTTCCGGCCGGATACACTTCAATAACGCTTCTGCGTTCGCATAGCGCGATCCATGATGATCCGCCTTAAAAATCAAAACCTTATCCCATTTTTCGCGGCGGCTCAGCTGCTCTTCCACATCTGTAGAGATATCTCCACCAAACAGGGCGCGGATATCCCCCTCTTCAAATTGCAGTACCAGACACAGATCATTGACATCCTCCGCTTTATCCGAAGCCTTGGGATACAGACAGCGCATGGCTGCACGTTTGCTTCTTACCGTATCCCCCGCCTGCATATAAAGCACTTTCGTTCCATGGCTGCGAGCCAGTTCTGCCAGCTCTTTTGTCTTTGCTTCTTTTTCCACTGCTTTTGCAAACACCAGATACTCCACACGGTATCCGGACACAAGAACCTCCTTAAGACCGGACACATGATCGGTATCCGTATGACTGACAAACCAGTAAGAAATCTCTGACACTCCTTTTGCCTTTAAAAACGGCAGAATCCGGTACTTTCCCACCTGTTTCACATCGGTGCTCCCACCATCGATAAACATGGAAGTCCCGCCGCCCGTGCACAGATAAATACCGTCTCCCTGTCCCACATCAAGGAAATCAATCTCAAACGATTTCTTCTGTGGAAAAAGAAGAAAAAGCAGAAGAAACGCAATAAAACAGGAAAAAACTATGCCCTGCAGACGTTTCTTTCTTCGGCTTACACACAGATCTGCCGTTTCCCTGCAGTCTTTATGCTTTTCATTTCTGCGTGCACAGGCATAGATCGCCAGAAGAAACACTCCAAGCCCCAGGTAATACCAAAAGATCCGCATATGCGCAGGTTTCCCTGTGATCCTCTGCGCACCCGGAATCTTTAAGGAAACCTCACACAGAAACCGGTAACTGTCGAGCATCCAGCCACAGGGCGCAAACAGAACACGTCCCGCAGGCAAAAACGCCATCCCCACAATCACCCCAAGCACAGTAAGCCCCAGTAATTCGTTGACCACCGCAAGTACAAACAGGTTTATCAGCATCGCGTACACGGGAATTTCATAATAAGAATATGCGACCAGCGGGATGGTAAACAACTGGATTGCAAAACTTACCAGAATTCCTTCTTTTTGTCTTGAGAAAAATGTTTTTTTGATGGTTTCCTCTCCGGCCTGCTGTCTGCGTTTCCATGAATGTTCCCATTCCAGCAGTACATTGGCTCCCACTCCGATGGCAATCACCGCCATCACGGAAAACACAAATCCGGAATACGATAGCAGAAACGGATTTTCCCACAAAAGTACGAGCACAACAATTCCAAGCGCATTTAACATGTCATAGGCATATCCTGTCACATCCGCAAACAAATAAATCAGACACATGCCCACCGCCCGCTGTGTAGATACCCCGTTTCCGCTTAAAACCGCATAGGAAATCAAAAAAACAGTCGTTGCCAGCGCTGCTGTCACATACCGGGTATGCAGTCGTTTCCGCAGCAGGCGGTACAGTCCCATCCCCAGAAGGGAAATATGAAGTCCGGAAATAGCAAGCACATGGGCGATCCCCGCTCTCTGATACAAAGATTTTATCTCTGCATCCAGAGCCCCCTTTTCCCCTAACAGCATCGCAGAAAGCACGCCATCGTCCCGGATAGAATGCCGGATCACGTCATTTGCACGCTTTTTCATATTCTGTAGTGCGCACCGGTAACGATCCGGTTTTCCATAGACCCGGCTGATCTTTGTGACCCATATGCCGAAATCAATTTTCTGACTCTGGTAAAACTGCCGGGCATCAAACATCCCTTCATTGGATGCTTCTGTAAATAATGAAATTGTACCCTCAATATTCAGGATTTGTCCAGCCGAATGGCTGGCAGAAGAAACATATGCGATTACATCATTGCATGGCAGTGTCTGCGATTCTGCTTCCACCGTGCAATCTTTTAAATAGTAATAAACGCATCTGGTTTTCGGTTCTATCCGATCAATCTTTCCCGCCAGGCGAACCTCCTGGCCATCTGTGAGTTTCTGCAGGTACTGCTGCCTGAAATCCATCTGTCGCTGCATCTGCAGCATCCCCAAAAGAAACATACCGGGAAGTCCTGCCGCAAACAGAACTTTCCGCATCCCCCGTTCCTTCCATGGAGTGGTATATACCAGTAACAGAACTGCCAGCACGCCCCATGCCGGCAGCTGCTCTCTGACACACACAATCCCCAGCAGAAACTCTGTGGCAAGCAAAAGAAATGGTCTTTTCCTCACGCTTTCTTTTCCTATTCCGTAGATTCTACTTTCTCATCGCTTTCTTTTGTGACCAGCCGGTCATCTGCCTTGTACATCTTTGATAGTTTATACGTGTAACGGCATTTGCCACTGGTATCTCCGTTGATGGAAATCTGTACTTTATCGATTTCCGTCAGTTCCGTCAGGGAATCCACGATAGAGTATAAAACAACAGGTTCTGAGATTTCCTGATTCTGATTCAAAAACATTTCATCCAGATTGACATAGCAGACCCCATCCACCACTGTGATCGTAATCAGTTTCGTCTCCGAAGGAATCGTTGCCAGGAGTCCACTTTTTCTTGGTCCCTCAATCAGCTGTTCCATCACCAGTTTTTCCAGTGAAATGTTGGAACTGTAATGTACCTCTCTGGTTTCCGGAACCAGTCTGGTACCCGCCTTATTTGAAAAATAAAGTTTCAGTGTTGCTTTCTGGCTGGAATTGATCTGTTCTCCCGGATTTTCCACAAAACTGTCCAGATTCATGGCACCTACATTTGCTCCCGAGGCATCCACAAGTGGTTTTCCATCCACAGTAAAGGTCACATACTGGCTCAGCTGCAACAGTGTCTTTGCAATTGCAGCCCTGGTCAGAATCTCTTCCGTCGGTTTCATATCGTAATATTCCTTGCTGAAATCCACCGTAATCTGATAAGAGATCAGATCTATATTCTGGATTTTTACTTTGCGTGGAATAGTTCTTCGAAGCGTTGCATCCTCCGGCTGTGTCTGCAGATCTTTGAGCAGTTCCTTCACCTGTGCTTTGCCGGATGAAGTATGCTGCAGGGTAATCTTTTTCGCAACAACCTTTGTCAGCTCATTGTTTACATAAAATACAAAATAGTCTTTTTTATCTTCTTTTTTTCCACATCCGGCAGCCATTGTGAGTACCATTGCCACAAGGAGTATGATTGAAATTATTTTTTTTCTCATCTTTTTCCTCCTATGCAATATAGTTGAGCGGAATACGAACATCAAAGGTTGTTCCCTCGCCCATCACAGAATGTACTTTAATTGCGCCGCGATGCATCAGTATAGAATTTCTTGTAATCGCAAGTCCCAGTCCGGTTCCTCCGATCTCACGGGAATGGGATTTATCCACCCGGTAAAATCGTTCGTAAATATGATCCAGAGACTCCTCCGGAATACCGATTCCGGAATCTTCTACTTTCAGATAGAAATACTGGTGATCCGCATTCAGCGATACATGTACCCAGCCCTCTCCGTCATTCCGGTTATATTTGATTGCATTCTCCACAAGATTTGTGATCGCAAGCGTGATTTTTACCTCATCCACTTCTGCGGTAACCGGGCGGAAACTCTCAAGGACAAGTTCCACTTTCTGCTTATCCGCAATTGGCTGCAGACGTTTTAAAATCTGCTCTAAAAGTTCATTGATATTGACGGAAGATACATTCAGCCCTGCTGCAGACTTATCCATCTTCACCAGAGAAAGCAGATCGTTGATGATCTTTGTCTCACGCTCAATCTCGTTGGTGATATCTTCCATAAATTCCTGATACAGTTCCTTCGGCGCATCCGGCATGCTATTGATCGAATCCGCCAGCACCTTCATGGATGTCAGCGGTGTCTTTAATTCATGTGACACATTCGATACAAACTCCTGCCGGGAATCATCCATGACTTTGATCCGGCCAAGCATCTGATTGATCTTCTCACAGATTCCCGCCGTCTCCGTGTAATCATTGACCTGAAGATTGTACTCTCCGTATCCGTTTTTGATTGCAGCGATTCCCTCTTCAATCTTCTGCAACGGCTTCAGGAAATACAAAAGCAGAAGGATTGCAAAAAACACAATTGCAATTCCGACCATGACCATAACGATCACCGCCACCTGTCGCATATATGACTGGTTGATCACAATATTGTCCGTAGAAACACTGATCAGCATAACTCCGATCACCGTTTCACTTTTATCATCAGGATCGCTGATCGGGATCGTCATCTCAATGTAATGGTTCTCCGAATCATAATGCACAATATCCTCGCCCTTGAAACTGCGCATGACCTCCTCTGCAATGATCAGCTTATGGTCATCGAGATTATACGTGTCATAATAAACTTTGCAGTTGTCATCCACAACAATGACACGACCATCATAGATGGTCGTGAGCATATCAATCTGTGTCTGAATATTGCTGGACGATACATCCGCCCCCAGCTTCATATATTCACTTGTCGCTATCTGATTTGCCAGAATTTTTGCCTGGCTTAAGATTTCACTTTCCCGGATAGAAACGGCACGCTTTTCGTAATATTTTAAAACTGCTGCCGAAAGAATCAGACTCGGTACGACCGCAATCACAACGATCAAAAGAATCAGCCGAAATTTTAAACTTTTTAAGAACTGAAGAAACTGTTTACTCTTCTGCATGGAAAAACCTTTCTGCCTTCTCGTCTATTTCTGGTAATAATAATATCCCACACCCCATTTTGTGTGCACGTATTTCGGTTCACTTGGGTTGGTTTCGATCTTTTCACGCAGACGACGTACATGCACATCCACTGTACGCACGTCTCCCGGATAATCTTTTCCCCAGACCAGTCCGAGCAGATTTTCCCTGCTGTATACTTTATTTTCATTTTTCACAAGAAGTTCCAGCAGATCAAATTCTTTTGCGGTAAGGTTTACTTCCCTGCCTGAAATAAACAGCCGTCTGCTGTCACAGTCCAGACGCAGATCCCCTTTCTCCACAATCGAAGAAACTTCTTTCTTTTCTCTCGGTCCTGCGGTACGACGCATGATCGCTTTGATACGCGCTTTCACCTCAAGAATATTAAACGGCTTTGTGATATAGTCATCGGCACCATAATCGAGTCCCAGGATCTTATCCATATCGTCGCCCTTCGCTGTCAGCATAACAATCGGCATATCAGAAAATTCACGAATCGCCTGACATACTTCGAATCCGTCCATCTTCGGAAGCATGATGTCCAAAAGGATCATATCATACTCATTTGCTTTCGCCATATTCAGCGCTTCTTCTCCATCGTATGCACAATCCACTTCCATCCCGTCCTGTTCAAGACTGAACCGGATTCCTTTTACGATTAATTTCTCATCATCTACTACGAGAACTTTCTTTGCCATATTACACCTCAACGAATCGTTATATAATCTTTCATTTTCTCAAAAAGTGCGCTTTTGATTCCGGATACCTGCATGATATCTTCGACTTTCGCAAACGGCCCGTTTTTCTCCCGGTATGCAAGAATTGCCGCCGCCCGTGTCTCTCCGATTCCCGGAATGGTCACAAGCTGCGTGGCATCCGCCGTGTTGATATCAATCCGCCCATCCGATTCTTCCACAGTGGCACCGGCTGCCTCTGCCGATGCTTTCCGTTCCCTTGCCTCTTCCTCTGTGGGAAAATAAATCATCTGTCCGTCCGAAAGCTTCTCGGCAAGATTCCAGTATTCGCGGCTGGCAGCTTTGGTCAGTCCTCCTGCCGCCTCCACCGCATCGCAGATGCGCATACCGTCTTTCAGCTGATATACCCCTGATGCTGCTACCTCCCCGCATACATATACCTGTATGGTCTGGTCGGATTTTAATGTTTCTTTTTGTTCCGTTCGTTCCGTTTCCACCGTCTGCTCCTGTGTCTGAGTGGTATCCAGATATGGCACTTCCTCCCTGCCACATCCCGTCAGATACAGGCATGTCAGAATCATACAGCACTTTTTTATCCAATGTTTTTTCATCTCATTTCTCCCTTTCCGGGGCGAAACGAGTCTCAATGCATTTCTATTTTAACGATTTTTTGTTACTTTTACAAGTGTAAGTTATTCCTGCACCGAAAGTAATGCTTTTTCCAGCTTTTCAATCATTTCATCCACATGCTGTTTTTCGATGACAAGCGGTGGAACAAAACGAAGGACATCCGCTCCCGCTGTGATCACGATCAGTCCCTGCTCAAGTGCTGCGGCTGCCACTTTTCCACTCTCTAATGCGTCATAAAGATCCTGCTCAACGATCAGCGGTCCGCGGCTGTTATTGATGATGATGACTCCATCCTTCATCTTCGCGATATTCTCTTTTCCGATAATTCCCTGGGTAGACGGGAACAGCGGGCAATGCAGGAAGATAAAGTCAGACTTTGCAAGCAGCTCATCCAATTCCACATAGTCCGCAACCGCTTTTCCTGCCTCGCTCTGGAATGCGTCATAAGCGATCACATTCACATTCATGGCCTTTAAGATCTTTGCGGTATTCACACCGATACGGCCAAGTCCGATAATGCCTGCGGTCTTTCCGGATACCTCGATCATCGGATAATGCCAGTAGCACCAGTCTGCGTTCTCTGCCCACTCACCGGCATATACAGAATCGCTGTGATGTCCGATATGGGAGCATACCTCAAGCAAAAGGCTGACAGCAAACTGGCTGACATTATCCGTTCCATATACCGGAACATTCATAACCGGAATGCCCTTTGTCTTTGCGTACTCATAATCTACTACATTGTAACCGGTAGCCAGGACCGCAATTGCCTTTAAGTTCGGGCACTTGTCCATGGTTTCTTTGCTGATCGGCGTTTTGTTGATCACGATCACATCTGCGTCACCGATGCGCTCCGCGATCAGCGGGGACTCCTCATAAGCAGTTCTGTCATATACGGTAACTTCGCCAAGAGCTTCAATCGGCCCCCAGCTGATGTCACCAGGATTTTCGGTATAGCCATCTAATACTACAATCTTCATGATTCCGTTCTCCTTTTCTCGTTTTTCGGTATTTCTTAGTCTTCTACCAGTGCCCATGCGCGGTTTAAGCAGCGTTTGGTATTTGCCAGAATGATCTCATCGTCCTCACCCGGGGCCAGGGTAACCTCCATGGAAAGTACCATCGGATCCTTCGCATTGAAGAAGCCCTCTTCCTTAAGCACCTGCAGATAATCGGTCAGCTGCTCCACATCGTTGGCGCTGTTGGGATAACCCAGACGCGGATGCTTGTCACCATACATCGGGCAGCCCTCTTCTACGACTGCGTTTCCGAAATGAAGATGTGTGATGTAAGGTCTTAAGGTCCGGATCACAAATTTTGAGGTCTCATAGGTAGTCGGGAAATGAGACAGATCTACTAATAATCCGAAATTGTTATGGGTCATTCTCATGTCTGCCGCGAACTGTGCCGCATAAGGAGCCGGTCCGATCAGGGCTGCCTTGTCCATATCGAAATCAAAGACCTCCAGCTCTACGTTCATGCCCTTCTTCGCTGCGTAGTCACAGACATTACGGGTAGTTTTTAACAGCTGCGCGTAAGCCTGATCCTTGGTTTCCTCTTCCCATTTTCCTGCCAGGAACGCGATTCCCTTTGCGCCAAGGTATTCTGCCTCATCCACTGCCTCGATCAGGGTAGCCTCAGCTTTTTTTCTGCCCTCCTCATCGATGTCGTTCGGATTCAGCTTCGGTCCGAGAAGTCTCGGCTGTGCGCCATAGCAGACCTTTAAATGGGACTGCTCCAGGATTTTTTTCACCTCTTCGCGCTCTGCGTCATCGGCACATTTGGTCACCTCGATCGCATCAAAGTAATCATCTACCGCGATCCGCTTTACCTGATCTACTACACTTCTGTTCGGAAAGGACATCCAGCGGATGGTACCTACCTGAAAATATTTATGAATAGACTCTCTCATGTTCGTTTCCTCCTGCTCTGATTCATTTCATTGTTATGCAATTCTAACTTTATACAAGTTCCCACGCCAGGTCAAGTGTTCGTTTTGCATTTGCCAGGCAGATATCGGGATCTTCTTCTTCAAAGGGTTTTACCTCAAAGCTTACGATCGGACGATTCTTTTCACTGATGAATCCGATCTCCATCAGAAGCCTCAGATAATCGGCCAGTTCTTTTACATCATTTTCACTGTTTGGGAAACCAAACCTCGGATGCTCATCCCCATAA
>OGLQ01001114.1_pt1 | contig 11395 bp, 11 predicted proteins | sample 1572941 | NCBI WGS metagenome assembly OGLQ01 (sample SAMEA2581891, study PRJEB24529) | metagenome | biome: Human gut stool | place: China | collected 2011
CGCCGCCCTCAGCTGCAACTTCCTTCACGTAGTTGTAAGCCTCGTCCAGCTTCTTCACGGTCTTCTGCAGGTCAATGATATAGATACCATTGCGCTCGGTGAAGATGTACTTAGCCATCTTGGGGTTCCAGCGGCGGGTCTGGTGACCGAAGTGCACACCTGCTTCAAGAAGCTGCTTCATAGAAACGACTGCCATAGTAAAAATACCTCCAGATATTGTTTTGCCTCCGCACACCGTGATCCCGGGCCGTATCGGACGGTTCGGGACTGCCCTCCACCCATTTGGGCACAAAAGGGCATAGTGATGCGTGTGTAATGCCTTGTTATAATATCACAAACAAACGCCGGTTGCAAGAGTTTTTCTCTGTTTTTTACAAAGAAATCGTCTGTTTTTCGCTCATTTGCCTGTGTCCACGCCGCTCAGGCCCGCAAGGCCCATGCGCTGCAGGGCGTATCCCCTGCCGAACATCAGGTCGTACTGCAAAAGCCAGTGCTCTGCGCTCCACCGCTGCTGGAACTCGGTAGGCTCCTGCGTGGTGGTGCCGTCCAGATTCATGGTGGTTCCGCGGGTATTGGTGCGGCTGGCCACACGCAGCTGACGGTTCAGGAACTGGAAGTAGAGCGGCTCTTCCAGACCGTAAATGTCCATCATCACCGGCGAGATATCGTAAGCGGCAATGGTGCCAAGGTCCACCTGCTGCTGGCTGTAGTTGGACCACATGAGCAGCGTGGTCTGGTGCAGGCGGGGGTCTGCGCTGGAATCGCTGGCATAGCCGGTAGTGGTGTAGACATCGTAATTGGAATCGATGGGGTTATAGTGGTCGCCCCAGAACACCAGAATGACCGGCTCGTCCACCTGCGAGAAGTATTCGGTCAGTTTGCCCAGCATGGCATCTGCATCCCGGATGCCGGTGGCAAAGTCCTCCAGTGCACCCACAGTGCTGGGCTTGAGGCCCGCCGGGTGGGACAGCACCTTCACCCGCTCGTCGTCCGGGTAGTTGTCCTTGTTATAATTGGTATGGTTCTGCATGGTGACAGCGTGCAGGAAGATGGGCTTGTCCGAGCTGGACTTCATGCTCTCGTACTGCTGAATGATCTGGTCGGCCATGGAATCATCGGTGACAAGGCCGCTGGTCCAGTAGTGCTTGCGCACCTTGGTCACGCCATGCATATCCTCAAGGCTGATAAAATCGTCAAAGCCGAGGTTGGGGTAAGCCTTGTCGCGGCTCCAGTATTTTGCCCAGAAGCAGTGCACGGCTGCGGTCTGGTAGCCCTTGAGCTTGAGGTAATTGGGCATGGCGAACATGGGCTTGGTCACATGCTGCTGGTAGGGCTTGCTGCCGCTGGGCAGGAAGGATACCGAGTAGCCGGTAAGGGCTTCAAACTCCACATCGCAGGTGCCGCCGCCAAAGCTGGGGCTGTAGGCCCGGCCATAGGCGCTGGTCTGCTGCAAGGCGTGCAGGTTCTTGGAGACATCGGTATCAAAGGTGATGCCGTACTGTTCCAGCTCCGAGACATCCCAGTAGGACTCGTCCATCACATAGATGATGGTGGGCTGCTTCACCTGCTCATCCTTGGGGGTCACGGCGCTGTAGCTGGTGGAGTACAGCGGGCTGGTGGCAAACTTCTGGCTCTCGTCCACATTGTCCAGCAGGGCATCCACCGCTTCCTGCGAGTATTCCTCGGGCTTCGAGATCTCCAGATTGGTGAGGTTGGTCATAAAGCCGGTGATCACGCCGTAGTAGCGGTAGTAGCGGTCCTGCATCCATGCATCCGGCGTAATGCCCAGCACCTGCGTGACAGCGGGCTGCAGGTACACGCCGAACACCAGCAGGCAGAGGGCCGCCGCGGTGGCGGCACTGCCCGCCAGCCGGGGCAGCCAGCGCTGTTTGTGACGGCCGCGGTACAGGAAAAAGCTGCCCGCCATCAGCACCAGCACCACGATGATGGTCACGACCATGCTGGGCTGGATCTTGAGGCCCGCAGCGGATGCCACACCGGCAGCCTCCGACACCTGTGTCAGATCCCATGGCAGGAACGGCTCGCCGCGCAGCTGCAGGGTGTAAAAGTTCACCGCGCAGGGCGCACAGCCCAGCACCGCCATGCCCAGCGTGGACAGCGGCGGACAGCGGAATACCCAGTCCAGCAGCAGCCACACCAGAAACAGCAGCAGCCACGCCAGCAGATAAGCCCCGATGTGCGGGAAGATAAAACTTGCAAAAACGTCTGCGCTCAGGCTCCCGCGGGCGATCCCCTCGCCCAGCAGCAGCACGATCAGCGATGCCGCCAGTGGGAATACCATCCGCAGCGCCAAAAGCGGTTTGGGAGTTTTCATAATTCCTGTTCCTTTCCTCATCCGTGAAACCTCAGATCAAACGCAAAAGCACATTTCTTTACGCTTTTTGCACAAAGCTTCTGCGATTATTATAGTCACTTCCACAAAAAAGTCCACCCTGTTTTTGCAAAAAATTTACAAACCCAGCTTCACGCGCAGCTTTTGCCACCATTTGAGCTGTTCCGGCTGCGGCGGTGCTTCCGGCAGAGCCGTATGCACCAGCACCGCATCCGTGCCAATGGTCTCGATCTCCTGCCATGGAATGGTCAGGCTATCGTCCCGGCCAAGCAATCCGAACAGCCTTGGCCGCCCCAGCAGGATCAGGCTCTGCAGCCGGGCGGTGGCAGGGTCAAAGGTCAGGTCGTCGGCCCGGCCAAGGCAGACCCCCTGCTCCAGCTGCACCACCTCTTTTTCACACAGTTCCCGGATGGTCAATGCCCTTCTCCCCTTTCTGCCACAGCTTATGCAGCCGCCGGGCGCATCATGCAAAAAGCAGTGGAAACCGCATGGCAGATTGTGGTATACTGTGGGCAGAGCATTCCATGAGAAACAGAGGAAATTTTAAATGTATAAAAGCATCGTGTTTGATCTGGGCGGTGTCATGGTGGATTTTGCCCCCCGCGCCTATCTGGTAGACCGCATTTGCAATGCAGAGATCGAGGAGCAGGTGTACGACCTGACCTTTGGCAGCGAGGAGTGGAAGCAGCTGGATGCGGGGCTTGTCTCCCGCTTTGACGGCAATCAGGCCATGCTGCGCAACGCCAAGGCCGCCGGGCGCGAGTTTGAGGTGCAGGGCGTGCTGGACGACTGGCTGCACATCCTGCGCCCGCGCCGCCGGATGCAGGAGCTGGTGCGCCGCCTGAAGAACCATGGCTACAGCGTGTACTATCTCAGCAACATCCCGGAGGACGTGCTGGCCCTGCTCAAGGAGCGCGGCGTGCTGGACCGCTTTGACGGCGGCGTAGCCTCCTGCGAGGTGCACGTCAACAAGCCCGACCCCCGCATCTATCAGGCCCTGCTGGATCAATACGGCCTGAAGGCCAGCGAGTGCGTGTTCATCGACGACAATCTGGCCAATGTGCAGGCCGCATTTACGCTGGGCTTCGTAGGCATCCAGATGAAGGAAAGCGTGGGCACCCTGATCCGCAGCCTTGCCACCTGCAACGTGGCCCTGCGCTGACCTCCGTGACCCAAAACAGCTCCTGCCGGAAATGCTCTGGCAGGAGCTGTTTTGCTGCTTTAGGAATTACTTTTTCTCGTAGCTCTGGCAGTAGTGCGGGGTCTCCACCTGCTGCGTATCGCAGGTGCACTGCTCGGTCACTTTGATCTGGGGCAGGTCACACTTGCAGCCGCTCACATTGTGGCAGCACTCGCAGACATCACAGGTAACGCCGATGTTTTCCATATTTATCACCTCTCTGTCCACAGTATGGCCTGCGGGCAGGGTGTTTATTCTGGAAAACTCAGCCAGCCTTTTTCGCTTCGCGCTTAGACCGGAGTGTGACTGCTACATGCCGGATGGAAAGCACCGGGTGCACCGGCAGCATCCGCGGGCCTGCCCAGCGCATCACCGTGCGGATCTTCTCCCGCATTTCCGGCTTGTAGCAGTGCACTTTGCAGGCCGAGCAGAAGGTCTTGGTCTCCATGAACGGGCATTTGTCAATGCGGGTCAGGGCGTAATCGTGCAGCTGCCGGCACTCCGGGCACAGGCTGCCTTTGGGTGTTTTGTGCTGCCTGCGGCAGTAAAGAGCGATCATCTCGCTCACCAGCATCTTTTCATCTGCGCGCTTCTGATCCAGGTTCTTCGGGGTATCCTGCATGGGACGGGGCCTCCTGCTGCCTTATTTTTTTCTACGGCCCGACCGCATTGCAGCGCAGCGCACCGCACGGCGCAAAAATGCAAAGCCTACCGTAACACCAATTGCTGCAGCCACTGCCATATACACCGCCTTCTGAAACCAAAGCGGCAGGAGCGCAGACCTTTCCGTCTGCTGTCCCCTGCCGCAGTTTTGATGCATTCTGTACAGAGGCTGCTGCTTTTGCGCGAAAGTTAGCATTTGCTAACTTTCAACTCTGCAAAAACACCGTTTTTCGGTGTTCTCATAGTTTATCGCACCCGTCTCTGTTTGTCAAGAGAAGCTTCTCCTGCTTACCATGCAGCCAGATCTGCACCCAGCTTGCGGCATGCAGCCTGAACATCATCGTCCGGGGCCTCGTTGCAGATCAGGCCCTCACCGTTCAGCACCTGTGCGCCGTCGCCCTGAGCACGCTCCACCCAGTCACGCATCCACTGGCCGTCGCCCCAGCCGTAGGAGCCGAACAGGGCGATCTTCTTGCCGTTCAGAGAACCCTCCAGATCAGAGAACATCGGCTCGAACTCGCTCTCCTCCAGCTGCTCCGCGCCCATTGCGGGGCAGCCAAAAGCCACTGCATCAAACTCAGCCAGCTTTGCGGCGTTCATCTCGCTGCAGGGCACGATGGTGCCGTTTGCACCCTCTGCCACGCAGTTTGCCATGGTCTCAGTGTTGCCGGTTGCGCTCCAGAATACGACTGCTACTTTGCTCATAAAGATCGTCCTCTCTCAAATCAATATTAGTTAGACATATCTAACTTTATGTTCCATGAAAATGCGTCCAACTACGCAGACGCATCCTCATTTGGTTAGTATCTTCTAACCACCGATAGAATACCACAGCTTCCCGGCTGTGTCAAGCCTTTTATGCAAAAAGAACTGCCGCTGCCGAAAGTACACCGTAGATCACCGGCTGGTGCAGCAGATACAGCAAAAGCGAGTGCCGGCCCATCCAGCCCAGCGCCGGGCAGACCGAACGGCGCAGCGGTTCCATCCGCGCCCGGCCCACCACGCCGTGCAGAAAGTACCCTGCCCAGAACAAAAACAGCCACGGCAGAAGCGCAAAATAATCGGTGGAGTAGAAATCGAAAGGTGGAAAGCCGAAAAACGCTGTAAAGTAATTCGCGTACCATGCATCCGGCAGCGCAAGGCGCAGCCCGCCGAAGCCGAGCCAACGCTCGTCCAGATGATAAGTCAGTGCAAACAGCACCGCCGACACCGCAAGGCCCACAGCGGGCATCACTTTTTTCAGCAGCGGTTCCAGCACACCGGTCAGCAGCATGGCCGTACCCAGAAAGGTCAGCACGCCAAAAATGACCCGGTCTCCCGGCATGAACACCAGCGTCACCGCCGTTACCAGCGCTCCGGCGGCAAACACGGTAACACCGCGCCGCAGCGTATGACGCCCCAACGGCACACAGAAGCCGGACAGCAGGATGAATACCCAGCAGATGGACTGCTGCCACAAACGGCCCGGCGTACCGGCATACCACCTCATATTCATGTCAAACAGAAACACCAAATCCCAGCAGGCATGGTACAGCATCATGCTGATCAGATCCAGTCCGCGCAGTTCGTCCAGCAGGGCGTAACGGCTCGCCGGGGCCTTTTGCTGCACTCGTCGTTCGTTTTCCATTTTCCATATTCCCCTTTGCTGTGTTTCGCAATACGATATGACAAATTATAAACCGCACTGCGGCACCTGTCAACCAGACATCTCAGGGGGTTGAAGGCAGCAAAAAACCGCTGCACAGCGGCAAAGCCATGCAGCGGTCAGAATGGATAACCGGGGAAACCTTATCAGACTTCGGTGTTGAAGTAGCGCTTCAGCAGGCCCTCAAAGCCACGGCCGTGACGGGCCTCGTCCTTTGCCATCTCGTGAACGGTGTCGTGGATGGCATCCAGATTCAGGGCCTTTGCCTTCTTGGCCAGATCCATCTTGCCTGCACATGCGCCGCACTCGGCCTCGGCACGCATCATCAGGTTCTTCTTGGTGCTGTCGGTGACAACTTCGCCCAGCAGCTCTGCAAAGCGGGATGCGTGGTCTGCTTCCTCGTAGGCATAACGCTTGTAAGCCTCAGCGATCTCGGGGTAGCCCTCGCGCTCAGCCACACGAGCCATTGCCAGATACATGCCAACCTCGCTGCACTCACCCTCAAAGTTTGCGCGCAGGCCGTCCACGATCTCCTGCGGCACGCCCTCGGCCTTGCCGATGCCCACAACATGCTCGGTGACGTAGGTGTTGCCGGTCTTCTCCACAAAAGCGGAAGCAGGAGCCTTGCAGACGGGGCACTGTGCCGGGATCTCGCCTTCAGCAATATAACCACAAACGGTGCAAACGTACTTCTTCATAAGAATAGACCTCCATCATTCTTTTTATATCAGTTAGAAAACAGGCTGGGCGGTGTTGGTACTCACCGGCCCTTGTCATGGCTCTATTATAGCGAATGATTCTTAGTTAGTCAAGGATAATTTTAAGAATAATTCCTACTTATTTTGCCTTACAGATAAATTCCGGCAGGGTCACTAAAAACCATCATCAAAAACTGTGTGCTTTGCCCTGTGCACCTTAAAAGCAGCAAAGCCGCCCTGCACACACAGGACGGCTTCTGCCTTGTTCTTCCTTCTTCTATGGGAGATCAGACCTGCAGGTTGCTGCTGGTAGCGGCTTCGGAGCCGTCAGCAGCATCAAACTCGTAGTCGTTGCCGGGCAGGATAGCGTTCAGCAGGATGCCTGCGATCGCGGCCACAGCCAGACCGGACAGGTTGATGGTGACACCTGCAACGGCAAAGCTGACACCGCCCACCGAGTTGAAGCCCAGTGCGCACACCAGAATGACAGCAGCCACGATCAGGTTGCGGCTGTTGGTAAAGTCCACGCGGTTCTCCACCACGTTGCGCACACCGATGGCGGAGATCATGCCATACAGCACAAAGCTGATGCCGCCGATGATGCCGGTGGGGATGGTGTTGATGACAGCCTCAAACTTGGGGCTGAAACTCAGGATGATGGCCAGGACAGCCGCAATGCGGATGACCAGCGGATCGTAGATCTTGCTCAGGGCCAGCACACCGGTGTTCTCGCCGTAGGTGGTATTGGCCGGGCCGCCCAGCAGGCCGGCCATGGTGGTTGCAAGGCCGTCACCCAGCAGGGTGCGGTTCAGGCCGGGGTCGTTGATATAGTTGTGGCCCACGGTTGCGCTGATGGCGGCGATATCGCCCACATGCTCCATCATGGTTGCCAGTGCAATGGGGATGATGGTGAACAGTGCGCTGATGAACTCCGGGCTGCCGTCGATGGCAAACAGGCCCATGGCCTCCTTGTGCAGAGGGATGCCCACCCATGCAGCCTCAGAAATGCGCTGGAAGTCCACTGCACCGGTCACCAGTGCCACTGCATAGGACACCAGCACACCGATGAGGATGGGCAGGATCTTGACCATGCCCTTGCCCCAGATGTTGCACACGATCACGACACCCAGTGCCACAAAGGCCAGCAGCCAGTTTGCCTGACAGTTGGAGATGGCGGAGGGAGCCAGGATCAGGCCGATGGAAATGATAATGGGGCCAGTGACCACCGGCGGGAAGAATTTCATAATGCGGCGGATGCCGAAGGTGGAGATCAGCACGCTGGCCACCAGATACACCAGACCGGAGAATGCGATGGCGGCGCAGGCGTAGGGCAGCATCTTGGTGTTGGCAACGGTCAGGTTGCCGTCTGCATCAGCCAGCATGGGGGCCACGATGGAGAAGCCGCCCAGATACGCAAAGGAGGAGCCAAGGAATGCAGGCACCTTCTTTTTGGTAATGAGGTGGAACAGCAGGGTGCCCAGACCTGCGCACAGCAGGGTGGTGGAAACGCTCAGGCCGGTGAGCAGCGGCACCAGCACCGTTGCGCCGAACATGGCAAACATGTGCTGCACGCCCAGAATGAACATGCGGCCTGCGCCCAGCTGGCGCGCGTCGTAAATGCCTTTGGAGTAATCGATCTTTTCGCTCATGAAGTTTTTCTGCCTCCTACAGAACTCGCAGCCCAAAAAAAGAGGCACCGCCGTCAGCAAAACGGCAATGCCCCTGAAATTTGGGAACAATGATCCCGCCCGGAAATGAGAAGTGCAATACAGCGCAGTCGATGATTCTTGTGCAGCATGGTGCGCTCCCCCTTTCATTCAGGCTCTTTCCAAACCGCCGCCAAAAGCCCCGCAAAAGGCCGCGGCGGGCAGTCCTTCAAGAGATTATAGCAGACTTTTGGCCGGTGTGCAACCATTTTGCACAATTCTCCTGTATTTCCAGCCCGGAAGTTTGCGCCGTTTCTCTTGCAATCCGGCCCAAAGCGCACTATAATATAACCTACCATTGCAATCTGTATTATAAGAGAATTATCAGGAGAGTTTATGATCTATCTGGATTATTCCGCCAATACCCCGGTAGACGAAGCGGTTTTACAGCGCTTTTGCGAGGTGGAGCGCAATTGCCCGGGCAATGCCAATTCCCGCCACGCAGCAGGCACTGCCGCAAAGGCTGCCATCGATGCCGCCACCCAGAGCATTGCCCGCAGTCTGAATGTGCAGCCCGCCGAGATCATCTATACATCCGGTGCCAGCGAGGCCAACAACTTTGCCATCAAGAGCATCGCCCGGCTGGAGCGCCGCCATGGCAGACACATCATTTCCACCCCGCTGGAGCACTCCTCGGTGAGCGGCAGCCTGACTGCCCTGCAGGAGCAGGGATACGAGATCGACCTTGTGGACATCCGGCAGGACGGCACGGTGGACCTTGCCCACCTGAAAGAACTGCTGCGCCCGGACACCATTCTGGTGGCCGTCACTGCCGTGGACAGTGAGCTGGGCGTGGTGCAGCCGGTGGCCGAGATCGCGGAAATGTTGAAGGCCTGCCCCTACTGCCACTTCCATGTGGATGCCACACAGGCCGTGGGCAAGCTGCCGGTCAGCTTTGCGGGCATCGACACCATGAGCCTGACCGCCCACAAGTTCTACGGGCTGAACGGCATCGGTGTGCTGGTCAAGCGGCGCGGCCTTGCGCTGGAGCCGCTCATCCATGGCGGCGAGAGCACCACCATCTACCGCAGCGGCACCCCCACCGTGGCGCTGGCCTGTTCGCTGGCGCTGGCACTGGAAAAGGCTGTGAGCGAGCTGCCCGCCCGGGTGGAGCACATCCGCGCCCTGAACGCCCGCCTGCGCACCGGGCTTGCCCAATACCCCAAGGTGCGCATCAACAGCCCGGACACCGCCGTGCCGCAGATTTTAAACCTGAGCGTACAGAACGTGAAGGGCACCGTGTTCCAGCGGGAGCTGGATGCCAAGGGCGTATGCGTCTCGGTCAAATCGGCCTGCTCTTCGGACGGCCTGCCCTCCCGCGCCGTGTTTGCCGTGAGCCATGACCGGCGCAACGCGCTGTCCTCGTGGCGCATCAGCCTGAGCCACCTGACCACGGAACAGGAGATCACCGATTTTATGCAGGCGTTCGATGCCTGTTACAACGCCCTGACGCAATAAAGGAGTATTATGAAGCAAGATCCCCCCCGCCGACCAGCAGCGAGGGGATCTTTTTTACTGTTTTTGAATGCCGAACAGTCTGCGCAGAATGCCGCGCAGCGCCTTGGGGCTTCGGATCACAACTACCTGCATATGCTCCCCGCCTTTCCGTTTTCTGGCCCATCCTATGCAGGCAGGGGCCGGAACGTTCCGGCAAGGGCAGCAGTGCTCAGTCTGCGATGGTCTCCACCACCACCAGCGCACCGCTGCGGGTGGAGATGGTGATGCAGTCCGACCCGGCAGCGTACTCGTTGCTGACGCCCAGCGGGTAGCTGGCGGTCAGCTCCGCATCGGTCAGCTCATAGTAGGAGCCGCGCTCGCACACGCCCTGCGCCCTGCCCTCCATCGGGAAGGCCGAGAAGAAGAAGTACTTCTCCTTCGGGTAGCGGCGGGTCTCGCCGGGCATCACGAAGGTGATGCGGCTGCGCTCATCCAGCAGGGTGGTGCGCACACCGCGCTGTTCCAGCCCAAGGCCGGTGCACAGGTTTGCAAGGGTGTGCTCCACCCGTCTGCCGCCAAGGCCGCCCAGCAGCAGCACCTCGTCAAAGCCCTTTTCCGAGACCAGCTTTGCGGCATACTCGGTGTCGGTATCGTCCTTCACATGGGGCAGCACGATGATATCGTCGTCCTGCTGTTCCGGGCAGGGGGCGGTGTCAAAGTCGCCCACGATGATGTTGGGTCTACGCCCCAGAGGTGCGCAGTTGCGGTAGCCTGCATCACAGGCAATGGTAAAGTCGTCCGGCCGCAGGGCCTCTGCCAGCTCCGGAGAAACCGGGCAGGCCGAAATGATCACACAGCGTGACATGAATCTCTTCCTTATCCTTTATACTTTCGGGCGCTGCCAATCCTTCACGTCCTTGACTTCCTCGTACATGGCGCAGTAGCTGTCGTACCGGGTCTGGGAGAGCCTGCCCTCGGCCAGTGCGGCGCGCACGGCACAGCCTTTTTCGCTGCGGTGGGAGCAGCCGGTGAACTGGCACTGGCCCAGATAAGGCCCGAACTCCGGGAACGCATGCTCCAGATTTTCCTTGGGGATGAACCCGGCGCGGTTCGCTTCCAGACTGGCAAAGCCCGGCGTATCCGCAATGCGCCCGCCAAAGGCTTCAAAGATCGTCACCTCACGGGTGGTGTGGCGGCCGCGGCCCAGCTTCTGGCTGATGGCACTGGTCTCGCGCTCTGCTTCCGGCAGCAGATGGTTCAAAAGGGTGGATTTTCCCACGCCGGAGTTGCCGCAGAACGCACACAGCCTGCCGCTGATCCACTGCTTCACCTCGTCCAGCCCGCCGCCGGTCTCGTAATCGATGCGGATGAACGGCAGGGTCGATCTTTCGTAGGCCTTACGCAGGAATTCCGCCTCGGCCAAGTCGCCCTTGGTGCACACGATCACCGGCTGCACGCCCTTGTCCACTGCAATGGCGGACAGCTTGTCCAGCACCAGGGTGCTGGGGGTAGGCTGGGTGGTGCTGGCCACCAGAAACAGAACGTCCAGGTTTGCCACCGGCGGCCGCACGAATACGTTCTTGCGCGGGGCAATCTGTGCAATGACCGAAGCCCCGTTCTCGGTTTCCAGCGTTACCTCATCCCCGGCCACCGGGGTGATCTTCTGCTTGCGGAAAATGCCGCGGGGCTTGCATTCCACGATGCCATCCGGCG
>OGLQ01001117.1_pt1 | contig 11370 bp, 9 predicted proteins | sample 1572941 | NCBI WGS metagenome assembly OGLQ01 (sample SAMEA2581891, study PRJEB24529) | metagenome | biome: Human gut stool | place: China | collected 2011
CCAACCTTGCATTAACCTTGCCGCAACCTTGCATTAACCTTGCAATTTGAAATCCAGTAAAATGACAAAGGCTCCCGCCATAAAGACGGGAACCCGCTTAACTCTCCAAAGGAAAAAGCAACATAAATTCAGTTCCTTTTCCCGGCAAACTTTCAACTGTTATACTCCCACCCATCTTTTCTACAAGCTGATGGACAATAGAAAGACCAAGACCGCTTCCTTTTTCAGACCGTCCTTTGTCACACTTATAGAGCCGTTCAAAAATGTGTTTCAAATCTTCCTTCTCAATTCCCACTCCATTATCCGCCAGCAGCAGCTCCATGTTATTTTCCTTCTTTGACAGGGCAATTTTGATTTTGTCTGCATGGCTGTGAGCGATTACATTTTGAATGAGATTATTGACAATCCTCATATAGCTGTCCATATCCAATCTTACCCGGACAGGATGTTCGGGAATATCAATGTCATACTCAACCTGTTTATCCTCAAAAATCGGTATCCAGTCAATGAGGATATTTCTTGTCAGCTCTGCGGCCTCAACACTCTGGATCTCCAAAGCAAACTCGTTAGAATTTAACTTGAACCAGTCAAAGAGTACATCAATATATTCTTTCAGATCATGGGCTTTCCGGCGGGCGGTTTCAATATAATCATCCCGGTCTTTTCCTGTGACCAGTCCTTTGTGTGCAGCGTCAAGATACCCAATCAGAGTAGTAAGGGGCGTTCGCACATCATGGGAAAGGCTCGTCATAAGCTGGCGGTTGGTTTCTTCTGTCTGCCGTACAGTTGAAAGTCTGCTTTCATAGGCCACAACGATCTCATTGATTTCATAGGCAAGAGGTGCTGTCAGTTCATTTGTTGCAGATAGAATACGCCGGTTGCCATTTCCGTTTTTCACATCAACCAGCACATCGGTCATTTCTGCTATTTGTTTTTTTACACGCCGAACGAGAACGATGGAAGTCAATACAGCCACAACAGCAATCACAATGGACAAGAATACGATAATTTCCATGCTGACTACACCTCCTTATTAAACCGGTAGCCAATCCCTTTGACCGTTTGTATATACTTTGGGCTTGAAGGATTGACTTCTAATTTTTTACGCAGTCGGCTGATAATCGCCATAATGTTACTGTCATCATAGAAATATTCTTCGCCCCATACTTCCTCATAAATCTGCTGTTTGGTCAAAATTTTCCCTTGATGTTTTGCACAGTACAGGAGCAAATCAAATTCCTTTGGGGGCAGTTCAAAAGTACCGTTTGATGTAGTAACAGAACGATTTTCAAGGTCAATCTGCAATCCGTCAAAATTTAGCTTTTGTATGGCTCCAGCTTGCTGATTAAAGCGAGTGTAGCGGCGAATAAGAGACGCAATACGGGCAATCAGTTCATCCATATCAAACGGTTTTGTAAGATAATCGTCCGCTCCGGCCCGTAAGCCCCGTACTTTAGAAATGCTGTCATTTTTAGATGTGAACATCAAAATCGGCAGACTGTTCTCTTTGCGGATTTCTTCCAGCGTTTCAAAGCCATCCATACCAGGCATCATCACATCCAGCACCACGAGCTGATACTCCTGCTCTCTTAATTTTTGTAAGCCCTCTTTTCCGGTATTACAAAAATCAGCTTCTATGTTTTCTGCTTGTACGCTACGTTTAATCAAAGCGCACAGTTCTCTGTCATCATCTATAATCAGGATTTTATTCATGGTGCAACCCCTTCCCTTGTTTTGTCCTTCCGTCAATCGGCTTTTCTGCGTTCTTTGGGATCAGCCAAACACCAGCCATCTTTACAGCGCCGGGGATACGCCCAGCAGCGCAATAGTAATTTACTCTACGAGGTGTCACGCCCCACTTCTCGGCGGCCTCTTTCAATGTCATATAGTCCATTTCGCACCTCCACAAAGTACATTATAGTTCCTCATCTCGAATAATGCAAGAAACATAATATGAATTATAAAGTTTAATCTTACTGCATTCTCTGAACTTAGGATACTCATTAGAATGGGGGTTAAGATAACGATATAGATGCACTTCACCTTGCCCTCATACTGCGGCAATAGGGCTTTCAGTGCTTCAAGATTATCGCCGTGGATGATCGTGTTTTCACTGTCGTTGTTCTCGGTGTGCTGCCCCTGCTCATCAAAACTGTATTGCCGCTCCAGCACCCGGAAGGGAACTTCCTGATGATGGTTCACGACTTTATTTTTACCGATCCATTCCAAGGTTAGCATGGCGTTTTTCTCCAATCTAAAAATTTCAAACTGCGGACAAAAAGGACGCATTGTTGTAGGCAAGCAGGGCATTCGTCTATACAAATGCTATTTTGCGTTGCAAAATGCTTGTTGGGCTGTGCCCAAACCCCATTTGTTCTGCATCGTGCTGATGCAGGCTGCGCGTTTGTTCTAAACACTTTTATAACAAAAAAGATAGCCTAGGGCTCTTCCACGAGGGAAGAATCCTAGGCTATCTTCATTTATCGGGACTTCGTTTTTTCTGCGCTGCTCTTTTCCTCTGCAAAGAACAGTTCTACATTTCTCTTTGCACGAAGAAGCTCCTGCATTTCTTCTTTCGCTTTTCGATAGTCCGGGTAGCGTGCTTTCTTTTCTGTCAGCAGGTTGGAATATTCCGCGTCTAACTCTTTGACCTTGGGAAGCGTTCTCAAATTGGATTCATCAAATGCTGCCTTCGCTGCCTTGTGCAGCGTGATCTCCGTGCGGTGCGTTTCCAGAAAGAGCTTGCTGTATCCGGTCTTGAGGTAGGCATCATAGACTGGTCGCGTCTTGGCATAGTTGATGATGTGTGCTTTCAGCACTGCAATTTCTGCCAACCGCTTCTCAGAGGCTTTAATGGAATCGCCCAGTTCGTGATAGTGAGCAGTAGCGGCATCCACACGCTCCTGCATTTCTTCGATGCTGCCGATTTTATTTTCCTGCAAAAAAATCAGGGTCTTGGACATCTCTTTCAAATTGTAGCGTTTCGCCCACCGTGCATAGCCTTCGCTTTTGCCCTCGGAGAGCTTTGCCTGAATGTCCACCAACAGGTGGAACGGCTGCTCTTTCGGTGGCTGCTTCTGATGCGGGCGGTGTTCGGCTTCTCCGGCAATGACCGCCTTGATTTCATCTTCACTGTATCCTGCGCCCAGTGTCCGAAAACGGATAAAGCGTTTCTGCCGTGTTCCTTTGACCGAAGTGTACTTTCCCCGTTTGATTTCGTAGCCCTGCTGTTCCAGCTTTTGAAGGAAGCCCTCGAAACTTGCAGGTTTCTCGTTCAGCAGAATGTTGTCAATTACGGCACACAACTTATCTCGATTACTTTCTCTGGGTGGATAAAGGGTGCGCTCCTGTCGCTCTCGGTACGGCTTGATTTCAATGACAGACAGTTGATGTTCCAGACAAATCAAATCGCTCAACCGTTGCACAGCCAGCCCGGACAATAGAAAATCACGGAATTTCCGGGTGCTGTCTAGCGCAGTGGAGTTGTAAATAATATGATTGTGAATGTGTTCCCGGTCAGTATGCGTTGCGACAATAAACGCATACTTGCCTTTTGTAAACCGCATGGCCAGTTCATAGCCCACCTTATTAGCTTCCTCGGCGGTGATCTCACCGGGCTTGAAGGACTGTCGAATCTGATAAGCAATCACATCATTTTTTTGTCTGCGCCCAGTCATCAACTCATACTGGCGTTTGGAGAGCATAAATTCTTCGTCTGCGGTCAATGGGCTGCACTCATAGCTGCTGACCAACTCTCCCTTGTTCGTTTTGTCAGGATTCTGCGCATAGTCCGTGCGGCTTTTCAAGCAGGCCGCAACCGACTTGCCCTTGTTTTTGTGCAGTGCAATCAAACGTGTTGCAGCCAATTCTACCACCTCCCGGCAAAAAGAAAATGCCGCACAATGGCGGCATAAAGATTTTATAATTCTGCAACCCAGCCACTGAACCATTCCACGGCTTCTACAATGACTGTTCCGGCGGTGATGAGCAGGAAGCATCCAAACTCTGCCACCAGCAAGATCAAAAACTGCAGCCACTCCCGGCAGTACAGCGTATAAAGACCGCAGCCGAAAATATACAGCATGGGCAGAGCCAGCACAAACGCTGACAGGTTCAGCGTCCATTTCAGCATCAGCGCAAGGAAAGCAGTAATCAGCCAAAACGGAAAAACGATTATCTTAAAAACGAACCTCATATCCAGCACCTGCCTTTCTTTCACCCCTATTATAAAGGTGGCAACCACTGCATTGCAAGGATGTCGCCCCCTTATGTAGCCCCGCAGTCCTCCAACTGCGGAGAAAATTTTAGAGTTCAGCCAGCCGGGAAAGAATCTGCCGACCAATGTCGATCAGTTCATCCAGCCGCTGCCGCAGGTCCTCCATGTCGGCGGCGTAGACCCGACCATTTTCATTGGCGGCTTTGGCGTACTGGTTCAGGTTGTTGCTACACATCTGCAAAAGATATGCCATGCGCCGCAGTTGCGGCAGGTCAAGGTTCAGGCAGTAGCCATCCAGTGCCATCTTGCGGATATAGGCGCTCAGGCTGCGGATGCCCATGCCCAGCATCTTTTCATAAATGCGGTTCTTCTCGGTTTTTGTGGTTCTCAGGATGATGATCTCGTCCCGCTTTTCTTTCACCGGGCATCACCATCCTTGTCCAGATAGCTTTTGAAGGGCTTCACCGGCTCCGGCTTATCCGATTTTTCCTCCAGTGCCGCCAGCACCGAGGGGCGGCGAGGTGCATCCTCCTGTTCTTCCTCCTGTTCCGGCTCGTGGCTCTTTTCGTCCACATCCAACTGGGCGTTCAGTTCTGCAAGCCGTGCGGACTTTTCTGCCAGCTCTTCCTCTTGAGGGAAGGGCTTTTCCACCTCGATCTGCGCTGCCGCCTGCTGCTGATGCAGGGTGGTCAGCTCGTTCTCGGCGGCGGTGATGCGCTCCGGGAAGCTGTTCAACGAATTATCCAGCCGGATAATGTTGCCCAGTGGGTCGGTGCCCAAAGGCACAGTGTACTTTCGCTGCCCCTTCAAAAGTGCCTGATACTCCGTGCGGAAAGCATCGAACCGCAGAGAAAGCTCAAAGCCCCGGTAGCTGCCGATGACTTTTTCCTCGGCGTTGGGCAGTTCGGAACAGGCAAGCACCAAACGTTCACCGGCGGTCTTTTTCTCGTCGTAGGCAACGCCCTTGATGACCATGCCGCAAAACTCCTCCTTGCCCTGCGGATGGGCGGCGGCAAGCTGTGCATCGGCTTTCAACCCGGCAATGTGGGCGTTCGTTTCCTGAATGTCAGCCGGGAACTTGGTCAGCAATTTGTCCTGCAAGCGGAATTTCTGGCTCTGGTGGTCGGCTTTCAGCACCTTCAGCTTTGCCACCTGCACATCCAAGTCCATCTTCTCCTTGATGAGCGGATTTCCGGCACACAGTGCCTTGATCTCTGCATAAGAAAGTGCCTGCTCGTCCACATCCTCGCAGGAGCGCACCGGGGATTTGGAAGTCATGATTTGACTGATAAATCGCTGTTTATTCTCAAGGGTCTGCCACAAATAGGCATCAAATGTCCCTTCCGTGACGTAATTGAACACCTTGACTTCCTTATTCATATTGCCCTGCCGGATGATGCGACCATTGCGCTGAGTCATGTCGCTGGGCTTCCAGCCAACGTCCAAGTGATGCACCGCCACAAGCCGGGATTGCACGTTGGTGCCTGCTCCCATTTTTGCCGTACTTCCGAGCAAAACCCGCACATCGCCGGAGCGCACTTTCGAGAACAGTGCCGCCTTTTTTGCTTCGGTGTCGGCGTTGTGGATAAACTCGATCTCATTTTCCGGCACACCGGCGGCGACTAACTTTTTGCGAATATCATCGTAGACGTTGAAATTGCCATCGTTTTTCGGGGTGGAGAGGTCGCAGAACAAAAGTTGGGTCAGCTTCTGGTCTTTGCCCTCCTCCCAGATCTTCAGCACGTTCTGCACACAGACGTTGAGTTTGCTGTTGGGGTCGTCCGGGAGCATGGGATTCATCAGGCGAACGTCCAGACCAATCTTGCGCCCATCGTTGGTGACGCAGAGCATATTGTCCACAGACGCATCCACATTGCCGGAGTGAATTTCCGCAGCACGTTTGCTCAACTCCTGCACCATTTCCTTTTGGAGGTCGGACGGCTTTGCCACCACGGTCTCAAACTTTGCCTCCGGCACAGGCAGGTGAAGCTGGTCACTGGTTTTAATGTCCGCAACCTCCTTGAACATGGACATCAGCTCCGGCAGATTGAAAAACTTGGCGAACCGGGTGCGGGCACGGTACCCTGTACCTTCCGGGGCAAGCTCAATGGCGGTGGTGGTCTCACCAAAGGTGGATGCCCAACAGTCGAAGTGGGTCAGCTTTTTCTGCTGCAAGGTGCTGTACTGCAAATACCGCATGACCGTGTACAGCTCGGTCATGGAATTGCTCACGGGCGTACCCGTGGCGAACACCACGCCCCGCCCGCCGGTGATCTCATCCAGATAGCGGCACTTGCCGAACATATCGCTGGACTTCTGGGCTTCGCTGGTGGATAATCCTGCGACATTTCGCATTTTTGTGGTCAAAAAGAGGTTCTTGTAAAAATGACTTTCGTCCACAAAGAGCCTGTCAACGCCCAGTTGTTCAAAGGTAATCACATCGTCCTTGCGTTCATCGGAGCGCAGTTTTTCCAGCTTGGCTTCCAGCGTTTTCCGGGTCTTTTCCATCTGCTTGATGGAGAAATTCTCGCCTGCGTGGACTTTCAGCTCGTTGATGGCGGCAAGCGTTTCATAAATTTGCTCCTGAATGATACGCTCTTGCCGCTCAAAGGACAGCGGAATGCGCTCAAACTGGCTGTGCCCGATGATGACGGCATCGTAGTCCCCGGTGGCGATGCGGGCGCAGAATTTTTTGCGGTTGGCGGTCTCAAAGTCCTTGCGCCGTGCCACCAACAGCTTGGCATTGGGGTAGAGGTTCAGAAACTCCGAAGCCCACTGCTCTGTCAAATGGTTGGGCACGACAAAAAGGCTTTTCTGGCACAAACCAAGGCGTTTTGCTTCCATAGCAGATGCCGCCATTTCGTAGGTCTTGCCTGCACCCACTTCGTGCGCAAGCAACGTATTACCGCCATAAAGCACATGAGCGATGGCGTTGTGCTGGTGCTCCCGGAGGGTGATCTCCGGGTTCATGCCCACGAATTTGATGTGGCTTCCGTCATACTCACGGGGGCGGGTAGAGTTGAACAACTCGTTATACTGTTTCACCAGCGCAATGCGCCGCTGGGGGTCTTGCCAGACCCAGTTGGCAAAAGCATCTTTGATGACCTGCTGTTTCTGCTGCGCCAGCATGGTCTCCCGCTTGTTCAGCACACGCTTGGGCTTGCCCTCGGCATCCTCGATGGTGTCATAGATGCGGACATCCTTCAGATTCAGGGTCTCTTCCAGAATCTTATAGGCATTGGCACGGCTGGTGCCGTAGGTCTCGGAGGAAATAATGTCACTCCGCCCGGTGGCGGTCTTGCCCTCTACACGCCACTCGGCGGTATACGGAGAATATCTCACCTTGACCGCGTGGCGCAGATAGTAGGGAATTTGGAAGGTCTCGGTCATAAACTTCTGGATAATATCCGGGTCCAGCCACGTTGCACCCAAGCGCACATCAATTTCGGAGGCTTCCAGTTCTCTGGGCTGCGCTTTGGTCAGCGCATCCACATTGACGGCAAACTCCGGGTTGGTCTCTGCCGCAAACTGCGCCATCCGCAGCTTTGCCCGGACATCGCCAGACAGGTACTCGTCTGCCATCTGCCAGCCCGCTTCCGGGTCGGTGGGGTCGGCGGCAGGGTCTTTGAAGATCACACCGGAAAGTTCGGTGGTAATGCGCCCGTACTCACCGGGAGTGCCCAGCAGTTCTGCCATATAGGGCAAATCCACTTTGCCATGCTCACCAATAGATACCGCCAACGCTTCGCTGGGGGTATCCACACTGGTAACGGTACGCTCCGGGCGAATGGTGCGCTTGGTGAACATCGCAGCCTTGCTCTTGAGCTGTCCCTGCTCGTCCAGATTTTCCAGCGAACAGAGCAGATAGTAGGAGGAATCCTGCTCAAACAGCCGCCCATTTTTGCGGTCGTTCAGCAGACCGTACTTTGCGGTAAAGGCATCATAGGCGGTGTTCAAACGCTCCTGCGTTGCCTTGATGTCGGCATCGGGGTAATCCTCCAACTGTTGCTGAATCAGTTCGTTGACGATCTGCCGCAGCTCCACCATGCCGGTGACGCGCCCCTTGGCGGTGTCGGACAGTTCTACCTGCGTCATCACGGAATTTTCCCGGTAGAAAACTTCGCCGTCCACTACGGTATAGGAGAAGTTTTTGACCTCCGGGTCAGCCGGGAGAATGTGCTTCTCATTTTCGGCATCCGCAATATCTGGTGTTTCTACCTCAACTTCGGTGTATTGCCCCTCAATATGCTGTACCGCTTCTGCAAGCTGGTCGGCAAGGCTGATGCCCTCAAGGGGCGCAACCGTCAGTTCCTCTCGTCCATACTGGGTGCTTTCGGTGGAGAGTACGCCCAGAACCATCTCCGGGTGGTCCACAAAATACTGGTTGATGGCAAAGCCGTCCTCGGTCTTGCCCAACTGCACCCATGCAAGTTCGATGTCCGCAGGGCGGTCACGCTTCTGCAAAAAGATAATATCGCTGACAACATCCGTGCCAGCGTTGGCGCGGAAAGCGTTGTTGGGCAGACGAATGGCCCCCAGCCAATCGGCTCGTTCTGCCATGTGCTTGCGGGCAGAAGAATCTTTACTGTCCAGCGTGTAACGACTGGTAACAAACGCCACCACGCCGCCCGGACGCACTTGGTCGATGGCTTTGGCGAAAAAGTAGTTGTGGATAGAAAATCCCAGCTTGTTGTACGCCTTGTCGTTGACTTTATACTGACCAAAAGGTACGTTGCCCACGGCTAGATCATAAAAGTCACGCCTGTCGGTGGTCTCAAAACCGGCTACGGTAATGTCAGCCTGCGGGTACAGTTTTTTCGCAATGCGCCCGGTGATGCTGTCCAGTTCCACACCATATAGGCGACTGTCCGCCATGCTATCCGGCAGCATTCCAAAGAAGTTGCCTACACCCATGGACGGTTCCAGAATGTTACCACTGCGGAAACCCATGCGCTCCACGGCATCGTAGATGCCACGGATGACGGTGGGGCTGGTGTAGTGGGCATTCAGGGTGCTGGAACGGGCAGCAGCGTACTCATCCTCGGAAAGCAGCCCTTTCAATTCGGCGTACTCTTTTGCCCAACTATCTTTGCTGGGGTCAAAGGCATCCGCCAGACCGCCCCAGCCCACATATTGCGAAAGCACCTGCTGCTCCTCGGCGGTGGCACCACGATGCTCCTGTTCCAGCTTGAACAAGGTGCGGATGGCTTCAATGTTCCGGGCATATTTCTGCTTTGCGCCGCCTTCGCCTAAACGGTCGTCCGTGATGCGGAAGTTCCCGGCAGGCACAGCGTTCAGGGCTTCATCTAAGGCAGCGGCATCCGGGAAGGTCTGCACCTCGCCGTCAATCACCGTAGAGATGGGCAGTTCGCCTAGTTCCTCGTCGGAAAGTTCCGGTTCGGTCTGTTCCTGTTCGTACAGGCTTCGCACCACCGCCAGCGGTTCCTGCCGGAAAACAGGCATCCGCATTTCTGCCAATGCCACATCCTGCAGGGACACACTGTCCTTATCGAAATTGACGCTATCCACTCGGAAGGCTCGTCCCTCCATGTGGATGGTAGTGCCCAGCGGCAGCAGTGCCGGGTATTCCTTCGCCTTGCTGTGGTAGTGCTCCAGTTCCTCGTCCGTGACGCTGATCAATTCCGAAAAGTCCAGAGCCTCCAACTCGGTCTCGGTCAGATCTTCCAGACTTTCGTACTGCCGCTCGTCGATCAGCACTTCACCCAGATACCGTTCCACCCGGTATCCCACCAAATCCACATTAACTTGAATGGGAATATCCTCATCGGTGGCGTTGGTGTAGGCAACGCCGATCTTGGACAGGTCAGAAAAGTCCGGTTCAGAATCACATTCCTCCAGACAGAAATCCCGGATCAGGTTTTTGGCATGGGTCAGGGTGGCATCTGGCTTTGCGCTGACGGGCGGCGTGTAATGCTCCTTTTCCTTGTCCGTCAGGTAGCGGTCAGACTGGATCATCAGGTCGATATACTTTTCCACCTGTGCCCATTTCAGGGTGATTTTCTGGTGCTCAGGGTAATGGTCAAATTCCATTCCTCTCCCGTCGTGGTTCACGAAGCCTCGACTGCCGTCCAGAAAATCGTGGGAGTGCCCACCGATTCCGTACTCCTTTGCCAACGCTTTGGCACGGAGATTGCGATCAGGCTGGGTCTGGTACAGTGCCATAATGCGCTGTTTACCGCCCATAAATCCCGAACCGTGCTTGCGCAGTTCGTTCTCAATTTCAGCCTGCGACAAAACAAAAGCGGAGGGCGATTTTTCGCTCTCCGCTTGGTCGATGGATTCAATTTGTTTGGCTTCGGTGGGAATGTGGGCATCGAAGAAACTTAACTGTAGATCAGCTCGTTCATCACCAGCTCCTCGGCCTGTGCTTTCAGGCTGTTCATGTGCTGCACCCACTCCATCTGATGCTGTTCCTTGTTCGGAGCCGGGTTCTGTTTCAGCAGTTCCTGCATGGTCTGGTGCATCCGGCTCTCTGCGGTCTGCTCCACTTCCAGCAGGTGCGGATGCAGAGTCCCCGACAGGAGCATCGAGTTGTACAGCACCGGGCGATGCTTCATCAGGTAAGTCCGGCGCAGTCGTCCGTACTTGCCCAGTGCTTTCTCCTGCTGGGGCAGGGTCAGGTTCGGGAGCTGGTAGTCCCCGACGGTCGAGTAGGTCACGTTCCGGCTGCTCATATTCATACTGGCTCCTTTCTACATTGCGGCGGCGGATTGTTGTTTTTACGGTTCTTTCAATGTTGCGTAGCACGTCCCGGCTACATTCGCTGACTGCGGTGCCCAGCGCATACACGGCGGCAGGAGTTGAAAAGGAGAAGATGGCCTGAAAATCGTCCCGGTCAAAATGTCCCGCTGGCTCAAAGCCGCAGCGTTCGAGAACAGTGTAGGTGATACTGATTGCGGCGGCACTTTTGAACTGGAACTTCTGTCCGGCTTCATCATAATCCATCAGGAGAGAACCGTCAACGATGTCGAGAATGTCACCGCTGTTGTTATCCCAATAGGAATCCACCAGCTTGCCGCAAACATCCGCGATCTGCTGGCCGAGGTTTTCGTGATGGACACCGTATTCTCTGGCAAGCATTTCCGACACAGGCTGCATCAGATCGGGGCCGAGCTGCCACACCTCCGGGTCAC
>OGLQ01001129.1_pt1 | contig 11229 bp, 7 predicted proteins | sample 1572941 | NCBI WGS metagenome assembly OGLQ01 (sample SAMEA2581891, study PRJEB24529) | metagenome | biome: Human gut stool | place: China | collected 2011
TAAGCAATCTTTCTGCCAATCAGGCGATGAAAACTCTTATGGACAATACCAAGGGAGTAAATGTTATTGCGCCTACCTGGTTTATGCTGACGGATAATAACGGTAACTACGAATCTCTGGCAGACCGGAATTATGTGGATCAGGCACATGCCATGGGTGTTCAGGTATGGGCCGTGCTGGATAATTTCAATAAGGGAGACGAGGTGCAGTCGGAAATCCTGTTTGCCAGCACGGCAGCCAGAAAAAAACTGATCACTTCCCTGATGCAGGATGCAAAGACCTATGGAGTCGACGGTATTAATCTGGATATAGAAGGAATCAAAGCATCAGCCGGTCCGCATTATGTGCAGTTTATCCGGGAATTATCCGTGGATTGCCGGAAGGAAGGGCTTGTTCTTTCTATCGATTCCTATGTGCCGGCGTCATACTCTGCATTTTATAACTGGGCAGAGCAGGGCCGTGTTGCCGATTATGTGGTGATGATGGGCTACGATGAACATTATGCTGGTGGAGAAGCCGGTTCGGTTGCTTCCATTGGCTACGAGCGGCAGGGAATCGCCGATTTGTCAAAGCAGGTTCCGAAGGAAAAAATCATCAGCGCAATTCCGTTTTACACACGAATCTGGAAAGAAGATGCTTCCGGAACCAGTTCTCAGGCAGTAGGCATATCCGGTGCCAAAGCGTGGGTGGAGACGAACCAGGTAGAGCTGTACTGGCAGGACGATCTTGGCCAGTATTACGGAGAATTGGAGAAAGATGGCGTAAACTACGAAATCTGGATGGAAGAGGAACGATCTCTGGCATTGAAAATGCAGCTGATCCGGGACAACGGTCTGGCGGGTGTGGCCTGCTGGCGGCTTGGGATGGAATCGGCAGAAATCTGGGATACCGTGAAGCTTCCGTGATGATCGATGGCGGGATGGTTTGGAAAGGGTGAGGAATATGAAAAAGGATTTTGATGGCAGAAGGCAGACGCTTTCTGCCATTCTGCCTGTTTTGGCAGCAGCGGTGGTGCTCATTGGCTGCGGACATCAGAAGAGTGATCCGGCAGATGCTACGGCAATTTCACAGGAAAGCCAGACGGAATCGGAGACGCAGCAGGAAGCGGTCAGTACAGAGACTGAGGAAGAGCAAACAACTGACAGCAGTACGGATGCAGAATGGATAGAAAATATCATGCTGGCGCCGTTTTGGACCTTTTCGCTCGAAAGGAGCGCCGGGACGGCGGCCATCGAGAGAAGGTAGGGCATCACGTTCGTGACGACGGCGAGGTCGACGAGCGTCGTGAACTGCTTGTAGAGCGACGGGCTGATCGTCATGAAGGAAAGGAGCGTCTGCGTGCAGGTGATGATCACCATGCCGACCACCGGGGCGTCGTCCTTCGTAAGCTTCGAGAAGGCGCTGGGGAAGAACTTGGCGTCGGAGAGCGACTTGAAGACCTGGGCGATCGTGAACTGCCAGGAAAGAAGCGAGCCCGCGCACGAGATGACCATCATGCCGATCACGATCTTGCCGACGGTGTCGTTGAACATCGAGGCGAAGACGAGACCGAAGGGAGCGGTCGACTGAACGAGCGAAGCGTTGTCGACGATGCCCGCGCAGATGTTGGTCGAAAGGATGTAGATCACGGCAACGCCGATCGTGGCGCCGAGGACGGCCTTCGGGACGTTCTTTTCGGGATTGTCCACGGCTTCGGAGTTGGCGCAGGCCGATTCAAGACCGAGGAAGGCCCAGAGCGTCATCGAGATCGAGTTGCTGAGCGCGCTGAAGAAGGGCACGTTGTTGGGGTTCCACGATTCGACGTAGAGCGTCGGGCTGAACCAGAACCAGCCGAAGAGCGAGAGACCCGCGACCGGCAGGATCGCGCCCCAGGCGGAGAAGTTCGAGAGATAGCCCGTGATCTTGGGACCGCGGAAGTTGAGCGACGTGCAGATCCAGAGCGTGGCGATCGTCGCAAGGCAGGTGCCGACGGGCGAGAGCGTCACGTCGAAGAAGGCGGAAGCGTACCCCACGACCGTCACGGCGATGGCGACGTTCGCGATGATGAGCGAGACGGCGTAGGTGTAGTTCGCCATGAAGTTCCCGGATTGGCCGAAGGCGTATTCGGAGTATCCGCCCATGCCGCCCGGACGGCGGGAAAGCATGCCGCACTTGGCAAAGGCGTAGGCCATCGCCGTGGAGCCCGTCGCCGTGACGAGCCAGGAGAGAATCGAGAAGGTTCCGATTTCCGCAAGCTTCGTGGGGAGCATGATGATGCCCGAACCCATCATGTTGAGCGCCGTGAGAAGCGTGAGCTGCATCACGCTCATCTTGTTGTTGCTGGTGCTGTTGGACATAGTAATTGCCTCAAAGGGTTGTGTGTCTGACGTAGGTGTCCGTGGAGGAACCCCGCGCGGGGCTCCTCCGGAAAGGCCGGTCGTCTTACTTGACGAGTTCGGCTTCGCGTTCCTTCGTCAGGACATAGCCGTAGGCGCGCTTGCGGCCGTCGGCGTCGGTGTTGATGTAGACGCCCTGCAGTTCAGGCGAGAAGCCCGGGAAGCGGTTGATGCCTTCTTCGAGCGCGAGGAAGTACTTCTGCACGGAGCCGCCCCAGACTTCGCCCGGGACCACGCAGAGCACGCCCGGAGGATAGGGAAGGGCGCCTTCGACGGCGATGCGGCCTTCGGCGTTTTCAAGCGCGACCAGCTCGGCGTTGCCGCGGATGAATTCAAAGTGGGCGGCCTGCGGTTCGAGCGCGCGGCGCGGGAAGTGAGCCTTGCGGAACATTTCCTTTTGCAGCTGCTTGACGTTGCCCGCCTTGTAGAAGTCGTGCATTTCCTGGCAGAGCTGACGGATCGTGTAGCCGCGATAGCGTTCTTCGTTGGCCTTGTAGATGGCCGGAAGCACTTCCGAGAGCGGCGCGTCGGCGTCGAGGAAGTCTTCGAAACGCTTGATCTGCGTGACGAGGTGTTCCATCTTGGCCGTGTCTTCGGCGGGCGTCATCAGGAAGAGAATCGAATTGAGGTCGCACTTTTCCGGAATGATGCCGTTTTCGCGGAGGAAGTTCGCCAGAATCGTGGCGGGCACCCCGAAGTCTTCATAGACGGCGGTTTCGGCGTTGATGCCCGGCGTCGTCAGGAGGAACTTGCAGGGATCGACGAAGTACTGGTGATCGCCGTAGCCTTCGAAGTTGTGCCAGGCGTCGCCCGGCTTGAATTCAAAGAAGCGCAGGTCGTTGACCATTTCGTCGATGGGGTAGCTCTCCCAGGGCTTGCCGTCCACCACAGCCGGAACGAAGGGCTTGATGTACTTGCAGGTCTTGCGCAGGAGCTTGCGCGCTTCAATGCCGACGCGCACGCAGTCGGCCCAGAGACGGCGGCCGGCTTCGCCTTCGTGCATCTTGGCGTTGACGTCGAGCGCCGCGAAGAGCGCGTAGAAGGGCGACGTGGAGGCGTGCATCATGAAGGCGTTGTTGAGACGCTTGTGCGGGCAGTAGCGCTTCTGGCCCTTGATGTGCGAGTCCTTCTTGTGGATCTGCGACGTCTGCGAGAAGCCCGCCTGCTGCTTGTGCACGGACTGCGTCACGAAGATGCCCGGATCTTCAGGTCCGAGTTCGAGAAGAAGCGGCGAGCAGTCCTTCATCATCGGGATGAACTGTTCGTAGCCCACCCAGGCCGAGTCAAAGAGGATGTAGTCGCAGAGGTGACCGATGCGGTCGACGACCTGACGGGCGTTGTAGATCGTGCCGTCGTAAGTGCCGAGCTGAATGACGGCGAGACGGAAGGGACGCTTTTCGCCGGCCTTTTCCGGAGCCGTTTCGCGGACGAGTTCGCGCAGGTAGGCTTCGTCGAAGCAGTGCTCGTCGATGCCGCCGATGAAGCCGTAGGCGTTGCGGGCGGTTTCGAGATAAACGGGCTTGGCGCCGGCCTGCAGGAGGGCGCCGTGATGGTTCGACTTGTGGTTGTTGCGGTCGAAGAGCACGAGATCGCCCGGGGCGAGCAGGGCGTTGAGAACCACCTTGTTGGAAGCGGACGTGCCGTTCAGGACGAAGTAGGTCTTGTCGGCGTTGTAGATCTTCGCCGCGGCCTGCTGGGCGGCACACGGAGCGCCTTCATGGATGAGGAGGTCGCCCATCGAGACGTCGGCGTTGCAGAGGTCGGCGCGGAAGACGTTTTCCCCGAAGAATTCGGCGAATTCGCGACCGGCGGGATGACGGCGGAAGAAGGCGCCGCCCTGATGGCCCGGGCAGTCGAACTGGGCGTAACCCTGCGCGACGTATTCCTCGAGGGAGCCGAAGAACGGGGGAAGAACCTGATCTTCATACTTCTTGGCGGCGGCGTCGATCTGACGGCCGAAGAGTCCGAGGTCGTCGGCATTGCGGTTGATGACGCTCACGACGCGGCCGATGAGTTCGGGAGGGAGGCTTTCGCCGGCCTCGAGCACGGCGAAGACGGGGATCCCGAGCGCGAGTTCCTCGATCTGTTCGAGCTTGCCGCCGAGCGCTTCGGCAGCGGTCATCACGGCGGCGGAAACCGTCGTGAAGTCGGCGCACTCGAAGTCGACGACCGTGCGTTCGGCGCAGAAGGCGTCGCAGGCTTCGTGGGTGGCGGCGATAAAGAGCTTACGCATTTTGTAATCCTCACAGAGAAATTTGGTTTTGGCGCGTGACGGAATTCAGGGTGCATATTCCCCTGGCAGTCGTGTGCCATCACGCGAAAAGCGGAATTGTGGTTCCCGAATCTGCTTTCTCGAGTCGCACGAGACGATTCCGCCGTACATCAAAAAGGAGCGGACGAACAGGCGTACGCGACGATCGGCGGGAAGGGTGCGCGGAACGCTGCCGATTTCACGAGCAGGTCGCAACCGGTCCGTCGAGGACGTTTAAAAGAAAGAAATCGGGAGAGGAGTCCGGAACGCTTGGGTGGAGAAAAGCGGTCGGACAAAGGCACGGTGCGCGGCCGAAGAAAGCTGCGGCGCGACCGAGAGGCGGAGGATTAAATTGTGTCGGTGGCGAAGCGCGCAAAGTCGAAACAGGTTCGGAGCGCGAAGCACATCAGATGACATGTTCGGCGCATGCCCACGTTACATAGTGAGCTATCAGCATTGTAGACGCACATGTTGACACCTCTTGGAAAAATCGCGGCACCGGGTGGCGCCGTACCGAATGACGATATCCTATCAATGGAAACGCCTAAAAAGCAATGACAAATATCAATGAATCACGCTTATTTCGTGTAAAAGAGGCGTCTTTTTATGATTGAGATCAGAAAATCTCGGAATTTTGTAGGGGATGAGGGCGGAAAGTGCATCGTTGTCGATTGGATCGGGCGTTGCCGAGGAATGAAGGTCTTTAGTTATGCGAATGTCAAAAAGGAAGTCGGATGAAATCTGATTCCGGTTTCCGGAACGCCGTGTTTCGGATCTTGGAGTGAAGGGAAGAAGAGGACGCGCCCGAGCGGATCGGACGGCGAAAAGTTTCGGGCCCGCAGGGAATAAGGCGAAAAAAAAAGGGACGCCTTCTCGCAAGACGTCCCCGAGTTGCAGCGCAGAGAACGCTCCCCTCAGCTGTCGAGCACGTTGCGGATTTCGTAGGGAAGCGGCACGAGCTTGACGGGGATCCCGCCTTCCGCGTCGAGCGACAATTCGTGCCCGAAGTCGCCCGTCGGGATCGAAACGAGAACCGCCGCGGCGCCTTCGCCCTTGGCGGCGAAGACGACGTCGCCCGAGAGCGTGCGGGCTCCGCCCTTCAAGGCGTAGACGCCCGCGCCCGCTTCAGGAAGCACGTTCGTTTCGACGAGGCCGAGCGCCATGCGGCGCGCAGGCGTGCCGATGTGCTGGATGCGCGAGACCACTTCCTGGCCGGGGTAGCAGCCCTTGTTGAAGACGACCCCGTCGGTGAGTTCGTAGTTGATCGACTGCGGAACGAAGCGGTCGGCGGTCGCGGCGAAGACCGAGCCGATGCCGGCGGCGGCTTCGGTCGCCCACCAGTAAGAGTCATCTTCGGCGGGGGAGAAAGCGTCCGGATCCTTCGCGAGGACGAGATAGCGGACGCAGACGTCCGTGACGCCCGCAAGGGACGGAGCGTCGGGGACGCGCACGACCGTAAGGTCGGGCGTAACCGCGGCTTCGTTCTCGGCGGGGAGTTCCGCGCCGACGGCGGCAAGACGGTCCTTGAGGAGCGTTTCGGCTTCTTCGCCGAACCCCGCGAGCAGCGTGCGGTCTTCGTCCGCGGCAAAGTGGACGTCGGAGCGCAGTACGTACATGCGGATGCGCTTCAGAAACGCGGGTTCGACCGACTTGGGGAGAAGAAGCGAGATCGCGTCCCCTTCGGCCCAGACGCGCATCGTGGCGAGAAGGCGGCCCTTGGGGGAGCAGTAGCCCGCGAGCGGCGCACGTTTCCCAAGCGGCTGCAGACGGTTCGTGAACTGGCCGTGCAGGAAGGCAAGAGCGTCCTTGCCCGTCACGGTGGTGACGCCGAGACTCGAAAGGCGCACGAAGGCGGGGTGATTGGCTTGCGTCATAAGAAAAAATCCTTTGAGGAAAAAGTTCTGCAACGATAGCACGGCGGGCCCGCCCAGAGGCGCATTTTCTGCGCCGCGGACAAAAAACGTCACCGCCGCGACACATTTCGTCCCGTATACTGTCAGGGTTTTTCTTCCATCGAAGGCTCAGCCGTGTCCGAAAAGATTGATCCCGACCGAAACGACGAAGACCGGGCCGCAGCCCCCGAGATCCCCGGGGAACCTGCGCCCGAATCCCGACCGGCCGAGCCCGAAGTCCATCACAAAGAGGGGCCGTCCGAAGACCCGGCGGCCGACGCCGACCGTCCGGAAAACGCTTTGGAAGAAATGGACCCCGCAGAGGACGTTTCGCCGGAAGCCGCCGCGTCCGAATACGCGTCCGCAACGTCTGACGAGTCCGAGGAAAAGGCATCCTCTCCCGACGACGCGGCCGCTCCGGAGTCGGTCGCAAAGCCGTCCGCCCCGGCCGAGGCGGAACCTTCGAAGGGCGCCGACGCCGAAACGGTTCCGCAGAAAACCTCGGAAACCGCCGACGCCGCGATGAACGGGGCCGATATCCTTCCTGCGGAGGCGCCCGCCAAAAAGCGAGGTCTTGCGGGGAAGATTCTTCTTGCTCTTCTCGTTTTGATCCTCCTTGCCGCCGCGGCGGTCGGAGTGCTCTACACCCAGGGGAAAAAGAAAATTTTCGAAGAGCCCGTCGCGATTCGCGAAGGCGCGGGCGTGGAGGTCGTGAAGGACGGCGCCGCAGGGCGTGCCGTCGACATCCGCGTGCGCCCGGGCGACACGATGCGAAGCGTCGTGCTGCGCCTCAGGGATGCGGGGTTCGAGCTCGACGAAAACCTCATGCGCTTTGCCTTTCGGCTCCACCCCAAAACGACCGCGCCCATGCATTCGGGCGTCTTTCGCTTTCCCGAAGGGACGACCCACGCGGGCGTGATCGACATTCTCACGGGACCGCCGCTTCTGGACCGCTCCGTTCGCATTCCCGACGGCGCGCCCATCTGGGAGGTGCGAAAGGCCTTCGGCGCCGCCGAAGAGCTCGAAGGAAAGACGGCCGAAATGGACGCGGAGGCCTTCGCGAAGGCCGTGGGTCTCCCAGAGGGGATGAGTCCCGAAGGGTGGTTCGCGCCCGACACCTACCGCTACAGTTCCGGCACCGACGATCTGCCGCTCTGGCGTCAGGCCTACCGCCGCCAGAAGGAAACGCTCGAAGCCGCCTGGGCGACGCGCCCGGCGGACTCGGTCCTCAAGACCCCGTACGAAGCCCTCATTCTCGCTTCGATCATCGAAAAGGAAACCTCGGTCGACGCCGACCGTACGAAGGTGAGTTCGGTCTTTCACAATCGTTTGAAGCGCGGGATGCCCCTTCAGACCGATCCGACGGTGATCTACGGAATCGGGCCCGACTTCAACGGGAATCTGACGCGCGCCGATCTTCGCCGTCCGACTCCCTACAATACCTACACCATGAACAAGCTCCCGCCCACGCCGATCGCGATGCCTTCGAAGGCCTCGATCGAGGCGGCCGTGCATCCCGCCGACACGAAGTACCTCTATTTCGTCGCGCGCGGGGACGGAACGAGCGAATTCTCGCGCACGCTCGCCGAACACAACCGCGCGGTGCGGCGCTTCATTCTGAATAAGAACCAACGAAGCAAAACGAAGGACTCCAAGTGACTCTCAGTCCCCTCTTCATCACCTTTGAAGGCATCGACGGCGCCGGCAAGTCGACGCAGATCGAACGGCTCGCCCGACGTTTGGAGGAGCAAGGCGAAAGCGTGCTCGTGACGCGCGAGCCGGGCGGAACGCCGCTTGGCGAAAAGATCCGCGGCCTCCTGCTCGCCGACGACATGACGCCGAAAACGGAGACGCTTCTCTTTTTTGCGGCCCGTGCGGAACACGCCGAAACGAAGATTCTTCCGGCCTTGGCGTCGGACACCTGGGTGCTCTCCGACCGCTTTACGGACGCGACCTACGCCTATCAGGTGGGCGGCAAGGGCTTTTCCGGCTCGGAGGTCGAGGCCTTGGAAACCTGGACGCTCGGGGCCTTCCGCCCCGACGGGACGGTGCTCTTTGATCTTTCTCCCGAGGCGGCGGCCGCGCGCCGTGCGGCTCGCTCCGGGGGCGACGACCGCTTCGAGCGCGAGAGCGCGGAATTCTTCGCGCGCGTGCGCGAGGCCTATCTCGATCGGGCCCAACGCAATCCCGAACGTTTTCTGATCGTGAACGCCGAGAGTTCGGCCGACGAAATCGAGCGGGAAATCGCCCGATGGGTCGACTCGCTCGTACGCCGCAAGGGAGGCGAGGCATGATTCCCTATCCTTGGTTGAAGCCCGCCGCGGCGGCGCTCTCCCGTCAGCGCGCGACCCTTCCGAACGCGATGCTTCTTTACGGCCCGCGCGGGGCGGGCGGGTTTGAACTCGCCTACGAATTCGCCAAGAGCCTTCTCTGTCACCATCCCGGTCCCGAGGGCGAACCCTGCGGGCACTGCCGCGGGTGCGAACTGACGCGCGCGGGGACGCACCCCGACCTTCGCGTGATTGTTCCCGAATACTTCGCGGTCGCGAAGGATCTGCCGTTTGCGCAGCCCGAATCTTCGTCCTCGACGAGAAAGACGCTCTCGCGCGAAATTCTTCTTCCGCAGGTGAAGGCGCTCGGGGACTTTCTCGAACTCACGGCCAACCAGGGCGGACGGCGAATCGTGGTCATTTACCCCGCCGAAATGGTCCGCGCCGAAGCGGCCGCGGCGTTACTTAAGTCGATCGAGGAGCCTCCCTCCGAGTGCAACTTCCTCCTTGTCACGGAGGAACTCGACGCCGTGCTCCCGACGATTCGAAGCCGCTCGCGGCTCTTTCGTCTGACGCTTCCCTCGAAGGATGAGGCGCTTGCCTGGCTCCAAACGAAGGGCGTCGACGAAGCGGAGCGCCGTCTGGCGTTGGCGGGCGGTTCGCCCCTCCTGGCGCTCGAAGACGTCTCGGGCCTTACGCTCCCCGAAGAGGACGAAAAGGCGCTATTGAACCTTCTGCGCCGGGGTGCCGCGCTCACGCCCGACGACATCGTGCGCGGCGTCACGAAGGGTCTTACGGTGCCGGCGGTGCTCTACTACTTCACGCGCTGGTCGACGGACCTCGTTCGCGTGAAGTCGGGACTCGAGCCGCTTTTCTTCCCGCTTGAAGCCAACACTCTTTTGCGGCAGGTCTCTGGCGCGTCCGAGGAAAAGATTCTCGCCCTTTACGACGATTTGCTCGAACGAAACCGTCATTCGGAGCATCCGTTGAACGTGAAGAACGTCACCGAGGCGCTTTGTCTTCATCTCGTCGCGGCGCTCTCCTAAAGAGAAAAAGAAGCTTTAAATCGGCAACTATTCCCTTGATGCGCAACGAAAGTAAAGTTGTGTTAGAGGGAGGGCGCGATAAAAACCCTTCGTTACATCTGAAACGATTCTCCTTTCATTTGACGCTTGGACGAAGGGTTTTCGTCTGTTAGATTGAAGGCATGACGAAATCAACAAGGAGAACCATCATGAAAGCCAAAGCTTTGATTGCCCTGGCCCTCGCCGCAGGTCTGACCGCCGGTGCCGCGCAGGCCGCCTACACGGGTCCCTCCGCCGGTCCGACGCTCGAGAAGGTTCAGGTCATTCTCGACGACGGCATCGACGATCAGGGCTTTCGCGTCACGGGCTTCATCATGAAGAAGGTCGGCGACGAACGCTACATCTTCCAGGATGAAACGGGTTCGATCACGGCTGAAATCGACGACGATCTTTTCATGAACGTTCAGGTGAACGAAAAGACGAAGGTGGAACTCCAGGGTGAAATCGACCGCGATCTGATCGGCGCGCCGAAGATCGACGTGGAAATCCTGCGCATCGTCCAGTAAAGAGACATTCCGTTCCTTTCTGTTGAGGAAAGAGAAAAGACGCCGCTCCGGCTTGTTCGGGCGGCGTCTTTGCGTTGGGGCGACCGGTTTGTCAGCCTTCCCGGATGAGGAGCGCCGGGCGGCCGTCGTAGCCGTAGCGGCGGGCGTTCGTGACGATGAAGACGAGGGCCGTCGCAAAGGAGAGACATTCGGACGCGGGGAGCGCGAGCCAGAGCCCGGGTTCGCCCAGAAGGAGCGGCAACGTTTCGATCGCGAGGATCATGAAGAGGAAGGTGCGGCAGAAGGACAGAATCGCCGCGCGACGCCCGTCGCCAAACGCCGTGAAGAAGTACGCGGCGAACATGTTCGAGCCCGAGAAAAGGAGGGTCGTCGCGTAGAGCGTGAAGCTTCCCGCCACGATCGCGTAGACGTTCGTGCCCGGCGCCGTGAAGACCGCCAGCACGGGTTCGTAAAAGAGAATCGAGAGAAGAAAGCTCAGCCCCGAGAAGGCCAAGGCCGTCTTCGCGGCGTTCCCGAAGACCTTCTTGAGCCCCGCCCAGTCCTTGCGGCCGTACTTGAAGCCGATGATCGCGGCGGTGGCTTCCGAGAAGCCGTAGAAAACCGAATTGAAGACGTAGGTCGAGTAGGATGCGATCGTGAGCGCGGCCACGCCGTCGATGCCGAGCATTCCCTTGAAGGCGCGGTTGAAAAGAAAGAGCGTCACGGCGTGCGAGAGGCTCGAAACCATTTCCGCAAAGCCGCTCGTCACGGCGTTCTTGATGGCGCGCCATTCAAAGACCCCGCGCCGGAACTGCAGCGGCGCATTCTTGCGCCCGAAGAAGGCGACGCCCGTGAGGCCCGTCACGAACCA
>OGLQ01001144.1_pt1 | contig 11032 bp, 9 predicted proteins | sample 1572941 | NCBI WGS metagenome assembly OGLQ01 (sample SAMEA2581891, study PRJEB24529) | metagenome | biome: Human gut stool | place: China | collected 2011
AGTTCTCACCGTGGAAGCCGGAGAAGTAGGTCAGGGAGGTGTAGTGGTCGGGCAGATACTCGCTGGAATGCGGGTCGCCCACCGGGATCAGATAGACGTCCACGCCGTTTGCCTGCATAGCGGCACGCAGCGCGGCCAGACGCTCGGGAACTGTGTTCATACTCATAACAAAAGCCCTCTTTCTGTCATTTGCCGGAAAAACGTCCGGCGGCGATGGTTTGCTGCTGCTATTGTATCATTCTGCGGGGAAGAATGCAATGCGGGGGCAAAACTCCCCCCAAAACGCCGTCAATTTGCAAAAAAAGTTACAATTTTTTCTTGAAAAAGGCCGGTTTTCCATTGACAGGGTTGTTATAATAGAGGTGTAGTATTTTTGGGTCAGCACTCTGCGGCCCTTTGCGCTAACAATTGCGAATATTGCGATAAAAAGAAAGAGGCATTTGGATCATGACTAAAATCGATATCTTCTCCGGCTTCCTTGGCGCCGGCAAAACCACTCTGATCAAAAAGCTGATCACCGAGGCCTTTGCAGGCCAGCAGGTGGTGCTGATCGAGAACGAATTCGGCGAGATCGGCATTGACGGCGGTTTCCTGAAGGAAAGCGGCATTCAGATCAACGAGCTGAACGCTGGCTGCATCTGCTGCTCTCTGGTGGGCGATTTCCGCACCGCTCTGCAGCAGGTGGTGGAGCAGTACCACCCCGACCGCATCGTTATCGAGCCGTCGGGCGTTGGCAAGCTGAGTGATGTGACCCGCGCCGTGGAGGGCGTGGCTGAGCATCTGGACGTGCAGCTGAACAGCTTTGTCACCGTGGCCGATGTGAACAAGGTCAAGATGTATATGAAGAACTTCGGCGAGTTCTACGATGACCAGATCAGCCATGCAAGCTGCATCCTGCTCAGCCGCACCCAGACCGCCAGCGAGGAGAAGATCGCCGCTGCGGTCGCCATGCTGCGCGAGAAGAACCCCACCGCTACCATCGTGACCACCGCATGGGACGAGCTGACCGGTGAGCAGATCCTGAAGGCCATGTCCACCAAGGACGACTTCAAGGCAGAGCTGATCGCCATGGCTGCCAAGGCCAACGAAGATCACGCCCACGAGGACGAGGAAGAAGAGCATCACCACCATCATCACCACGATGACGAAAACGGTGTGTGCAGCTGCGGCCATCATCATGACCACGATGATGATGACGACGAGGACGAGCACGAACATCACCACGATCACGATGAAGATGATGATCACGATGAGCATGAGCACCATCATCACCACGATCATGACGACCACGACCATTGCTGCTGCGGCCACCATCACGACCACGATGATGACGATGATGACGACGAGCACGAGCATCATCACGACCATGACGGCCACTGCTGCTGCGGCCATCACCACCATCATCATGACCACGATGCCGACGAGGTATTCACCAGCTGGGGCGTTGAGACGGCCCGCAAGTTCACCAAGGCAGAAGTGGAGCACGCCCTCACCGAGCTGGATACCGGCAATTACGGCATGATCCTGCGCAGCAAGGGCATCGTGAACGGCGGCGCAGACGGCTGGCTGGAGTTCGACTATGTGCCCGGCGAATGGGAAGTGCGTGCCCGCGGTGCAGATGTGGGCGGCAAGCTGGTCGTGATCGGCTCCAAGCTGAACGAAAAGGCCATTGCAGAGCTGTTCGGCTGCTGAGCTTAAAGTAAAAAGGAGAAACCATTCCTATGGCAAAAGAAATTCCGGTCTACCTGTTTGTGGGCTTTCTGGAAAGCGGCAAGACCAAATTCATTCAGGAGACCTTTGAAGACCCCAACTTCGACTCCGGCGACAAGACCCTGCTGCTGATCTGCGAAGAGGGCGAAGAAGAGTATAATCCCAAAAAGTTCGCCTTTCCCGGCGTGACCGTCAAGGTGCTGGAGGACAAGGCCGAGCTGAACCCGCAGAACCTGACAAAGCTGGAAAAGGAATCCGGCGCAGGCCGTGTGGTCATTGAGTACAACGGCATGTGGCTGCTGCAGGATCTGGCCGAGGCTCTGCCCGAGAGCTGGATCGTGTACCAGTGCATCGCCACCGCCGACGGCACCACCGCCCTGACCTACGCCCGCGACAACTCCATGCGCAGCCTGCTGCTGGACAAGATCGCCCGCAGTGAGCTGATCGTGTTCAACCGCGCTGAGGCCGTGAACAACGATGCCGCCCGTCAGGAGCTGCACAAGCTGGTGCGTCAGGCTTCCCGCAAGTGCGATATCGCCTACGAGTTTGCCGACGGCAGCGTGGCCTATGACGACATCCCCGACCCGCTGCCCTTTGACATCAACGCGGACATCATCGACATTCCGGATGACGATTTCGGCATCTGGTACATGGACTGTCAGGACGAGCCCCAGAAGTACACCGGCAAGACGGTGCGCTTTCTGGCACAGGTCTGCCAGACCAACCGCGCCGGCAAAAACAGCTTTGTGCCCGGCCGCTTTGCCATGACCTGCTGCGTGCAGGACATCCAGTTTGTGGGCTTCCCCTGCAGCTACGATGGCTACAAGGCGCTGGAACAGCGCGCATGGGTGCGGGTGACCGCCAAGGTGGGCTACAAGTTCCACAACATCTACCGGGGCAAGGGCCCGGTGCTGACCGCCGTGTCGGTAGAGCCTGCCGAAAAGCCCCTGGAAGAGGTCGTAACGTTCTCTTAACGTTTCTGTATTATAAGGAGGTTCTGGTATGAAAACTCTGTTCCGTATTCTTGGCACGGCTGCTGCCGTGGCCGTCACCGGCGCTGCCATCGTGGTGCTGGACAAGATCCTGAACCAGAAAGACCCGCTCCATGTGGAGGAGGTCGAGTTCCCGGAGGACGCCGAAAAGGACGCCGAGGAGGCCGAAAAGACCGCCGAAGCCTACGCGGAAGCCGAGGCCAAGGAAGAGGCAAAGGCTGCCGATGCCGCCGCAGAAGCTGCCGAGGAAGCCGCACCGGAAGCTCCCGCCCCTGCTGAGAACGCACCCCAGACCCAGCCGGAGACCGCCGAAGAGCGCCCTGTGTACGACCCCGAAGCCCCGAACGCCAATCCCGTAGAGGCCGGCCCCGCTGTTGCCCCCAAGGATGAGAACGGCAAAATTGACGTCACTAAGATCGCCGATGCCAACGATTTCGGCGACTGGGAAGAGCAGGGCTGCAAGGGCTGAGAAAACAGCATGATCCCCGCATAGACGCGGATATCAGCTCCCCCGAAAGGGGGAGCTTTTTTGTGCTTGCAAAATGCCGCGCAGTTCACTATACTGGAAGAAAAAACACCGATGGAGGGGCAGCACCATGGCATACACCGATGATTGGGAAAGCTTGATGAACGGCGTGTTCGGCGCGGGCGGCAAACTGAAGTTCGGCGGTGCACAGCCGCAGCCGGAAAAGCCGCAGCCCGAAAAACCGGCGGGCAGCGGCCTGCCGGATCTGAACGCGGCGCTGCTGGAACAGCAAAAGCAGCTGGATGAATTGCTGAAACAGCAGAACGCCCGGCTGAAGGCGCAGGATGCCGGGGTGCAGACGGCGCTGGAGGACAGCCGCCGGATGCTGCGGGATATGGAAGCGGACGGCCTGCTGGCCAAGGGTACGGCAGACACAAAGCCGGAGCAGCTGGGCAGCTTTGAAGGCCTTGCCGCCGAGGTAAAAAAGATCGTCCTCGGGCAGGATGCCTTTGTAGACAGCGTGGTGCGGGCCATGCGCCGCCCCTTTGTGCTGGGCACCGAGGGCGCAGCCGCCCGCAACGTGATCCTGCTGTGGGGCGCTCCGGGCACGGGGCGGCACTTTGCACTGGCCGAGACCGCCCGCATCATGGCGGCGCGGGGGCTTTTGCAGAGCGACCGGATGGCAGTGATGGACTTGGCGCTCTATCCCGACCCCGGCGCGGAAAAGCTGTTTTTGCAGGACCTTTACGCCGCCCTGCACGCCCCGGGCGAGATCGTGGTGTTCGAGCACTACGAGAGCTGCCACCCCGGCTTTTTGCGCATCCTCTCCGACCTTGCGGTCAAGGGCAGTGCGCCCCTGTCCAGCCGGTATCTGGTGAACAAAGAGGGCATTCTGGTGGAAGCCGGTACAGCGCTTGCCCCCGGCGCAGTGAGCCGCATCGACCCCTGCGGCAAGTACCTGATCTTCTTCTCCCGCAAGGGACGGGAGGCGCTGGCGGATAAATTCGGCGCGTCCTTTGTGGCGGCGGTAGGGGATGTGTGCCAGACCGCCCCCTTTACCCCGGAAGCATTGGCTGCGCTGGCGGCGCAGCAGCTGAACGCGCTGGCGCAGCGGGTGCACAGCCGCCTTGGCCTGACCCTCGCCGCCGGGGCAGAGGTGCGGGACTATGTGGCGGCACAGTGCTCCAAGGAAAAGGGCGCAGAGGGGCTGGCAGACTGCTGCGAGCGGATCTTCCGGGCTCTGAGCGAGTACTGCTTACAGACCGATGCAAAACTGTCCGGCACGGTGGCGTTGACCGCCGCGCCCGAGGGGCTGCAATTTGCGCTGAACGGTGCCGCCCCGGCAGACCTGTTCAGCCTGCTTCCGGCGGCCTACACCGGCGCGGTGGAGCAGATCCGCGCCGAGCTGGATGCGCTGGTGGGGCTTGCCCCGGTCAAGGAGTATGTGTTCGGTCTGGCAGACAATTTACAGGTGCAGCAGCGCCGCGCAGCGGCGGGCTTCAAGACCGCAAGCCTGTCCATGCACATGATCTTTACCGGCAACCCCGGCACCGGCAAGACCACCATTGCCCGGCTGGTGGCAAAGTACCTCAAGGCCATCGGCGCGCTGGGGGGCGGGCAGCTGGTGGAGGTGACCCGCGCCGACCTTGTGGGGCGCTATACCGGCCACACCGCCCCGCTGACCAACAGCGTCATCGAGAGTGCACTGGGGGGCGTGCTGTTCATTGACGAGGCGTACAGCCTGTACCGCGGCCAGCAGGACAGCTTTGGGTTGGAAGCCATCGACACCCTTGTAAAGGGCATGGAGGATCATCGGGACGAGCTGGTGGTCATCCTTGCGGGCTACACGAAGGAGATGGAAGTGTTCCTCACCGCCAACAGCGGCCTTGCCAGTCGCTTCCCCAATAAAATCGAGTTCCCGGATTACACCGCAGATGAACTGCTGGACATCACCACCGTGCTGGCAAAGGGCAAGGGCTACCGTCTTGCCGAGAGCTGCACCTTCCCGCTGCTGGGCTACTATAAGCGCCGTCAGGCGCTGGACAGCCGCACCGCCGGCAATGGCCGTCTGGCGCGCAACACGCTGGAAAAGGCCATCTTCAACCAGAGCCGCCGCCTTATCGCCGAGCCCGCCGCAGAGCTTGACCTCATCCAGCCCAGCGATCTGGAATTTGAGGAATAAGGAAAAATTGATAGGAAAAAGGGTTCCGGAAACGCCCGCAGGCGTTTCTGGAACCCTTTCTGTTTATTCATGCTGCTCCGCAAGGCTCTGCACCATCTCGTGCAGCTGAGCGCGGACGGCGGCGGGGGCGGTGACCTCTACCTTGCCGCCAAAGCCGCACACCCAGCCGAAAAACTGCTGGCTGACACAGATGGGCACGTCAAAGTGGAAGTGCTCTGCGTCCTCCGGGCAGAACACCGGCTCCCGGCCAAAGCGCTCCCGCATGACCGGCTCAAGGTCGGCAGCGCACCGCAGGGTGACCCGGTACTCGGTGCCGCCGAACATATTGAAGTGTTTGCGCAGATAGGCGGGCAGGTCGAAGGTGCGGAAGAACTCTCTGCCCCGGCGCGGCTCGTCCAGCACCAGCACCCCGGCCATCCGGTCTACCCGGTAGTGGCGCACCGGGGGTGCTTTTTCGTCCTGATAGGCGATCAGGTAATAGCAGCCGTTTTCCCATGCCAGCTGCCACGGGCTTACGGTGCGCACGGCACTGCTGCCCTTGTAGCGGAACTGCACCAGACACCCCCGGTTGATGGCGGTGTGCAGCGCATCGATACTGTACAAAAGGGTCTGGCTGTCGGTCTTGGGGCGTCCGTCCACATACACCTGACGCTGCAACTGGGTGCCCTCGTAGTCGGAGCAGAGGGCCTCCAGCTTGTGGATGATGCGCTTGCTGGTGCGCGCCGAGATGACGCTGCTGGACTGTACCGCATCCACCAGCAGCTTCAGCTCCGAAAGCTCGAATGCACGGCTGGCCATCCAGTACCCGCCGCCGCGCCCCCGTTGCAGCTGGATGTCGTAGCCCAGACTGCGCAGGGTGTCGATGTCGCTGTAAATGCTCTTGCGCTCGGCCAGAATGCCCTGATTTTCCAGCAGCTGCACCAGCTGGGGCACGTTCAGGCGGTGGTTCTCGTCGGTGCGCTGCTCAAGGATGCGCAGCAGCGTTACCAGCTTGGATTTCTGTCCTTCCTGCTTGGGCATGGGGCAATACCTCCGTCACGGTTTATTCCGGCAGCTTTTTGTCAAAGGCGGCGCGGCGCTGGGTGGAAAGGCGGAACATCTGTTCCAGCTTGTCCCGGTCGTCTGCCACAAGGGCGGCGCGCATCTCCTGCAAAGCGGAATCGAACTGGTCGATCTCGCTGATCAGGTTCTGCTTGTTCCACAAAAACAGCTCTGCCCACATTTTGTCGTTGATGCGTGCAATGCGGGTCAGGTCGCGGAAGGAGTCACCGGTGTACTCGCACAGTGAGGAGTTGTCGTTGGCGCACATCAGGCTTACGGCAATGGCGTGGCACAGCTGGCTGACATAGCCGATCATCCGGTCGTGCTCCTGCACGGTCAGGGTGCAGATATGCTTGAAGCCCAGCACCTCGGCCAGCTCCTTTGCCCACTGGATGCCCGCCGGGGTGTTCTTCTCGGTGGGGGTGATAATGAAGTTTGCCGGGGCAAAATTCACCTCGGCGGCGTGCTCCACGCTGGAAGTTTCGCGGCCTGCCATGGGGTGGCTGGCAATGAACTCCACCCCTGTCGGGCACAGTGCCTGCACCGGCTCCACAAGGCCGGTCTTGACGCCGGAAACATCCGTAAAGATACACCCGGGCTTGAGCAGATGGCCGTAGGTGCCAAACCAGTCCAGCAGCGCGGTGGGGTACAGGCCAAAGATGATATGGTCGGCCTGCCGGACAAGATCCTCAAAATCGTGGGTCTTACCGCCGGCGATATAGCCGTGCTCCAGCGCGTACTGCAAATGTCCCTCGCTGCGGTTGATGCCGTCCACATGGAAGCCTGCGCGGGTCAGCTCCAGCGCGTACTTGCCGCCCAGCAGACCCAGACCTACTACGAGATAACGTTTTGTTTTATCAAGCATATTCCACCTCCGCGCCCAAGGGCTTGATGGCTTCAAAGAAATTCGGCCAGCTTTTTGTAATGGCTTCGGCATCGTCCACGGTCAGGGGGATGCCCGTACTCAGGGCCAGCACCGCAAGGCTCATGACCACACGGTGGTCATTGTGCCCATGCAGAACACCCGCCGGAGCGTGCAGCCTGTCCGCGCAGCCGTGCACCGTAATGGTGCCGCCCTCGCTTTTCAGCACGCCGCCGCAGGCACGCAGCTCGGCCTCCATGGCAGCGATGCGGTCACTCTCCTTCAGGCGCAGGCGTTCGGCGTTGCGGATGACCGTGGTGCCCTCGCACAACAGGCCCAGCACCATGAGCACAGGGCCAAGGTCCGGGCAGTCCGCAAGGTCGATGTCCACCCCGTGCAGGGGGGCCTTTTCAAAAAAGATGTCCTCTGCCGTGCGGGTAAACACCGCGCCGCACCGGCGCAGGATGTCCAGAATGGCGGCATCGCCCTGCAGCGTTTCCGGGGCAAGGCCGGTGATGGTCACGCCGCCGCACACTGCACCCAGCACCGCCGGGAACGCGGCCTGACTGTAATCGCCCTCCACGGTGTAATCGCAGGGGTGATAGTGCTGCCCGCCCGGGATGGCAAGAGTGTTTTCGTCCAGCCAATGGCTCTGCACACCGAAGGCTGCCTGCACAGAGCGGGTCATATCGATGTAGCTGCGGCTCTCCACCGGCGGGATGAGGTGCAGCATGCTGTTGCCGGAAAGCAACGGCAGAGCAAACAGCAGCCCGCTGATGAACTGGCTGGATACATTGCCTGCAAGGCGGTATTCGCCGGGGGTCAGTGCCCCTTCCACGGTCAGCCCGGCAGCGCTCTGCTCAAACCGCAGGCCCTGCTCCCGGTACAGAGCGTCATACACCGACTGAGGCCGCTCCATCAGCCGCCCGCGGCCGGTGAAGGAAACTGCCTGTCCGGTCAGGCTGGCGATGGGGATGAGAAAGCGCAGGGTGCTGCCGCTCTCGCAGCAGTCCACCGGCGCAGCAAGAGGCACAAAATGCCCCAGCCCTTCCACCACAGCATCGTCTGCGCCGGTACGCACACGGGCGCCCAGCTGTGCCGCTGCGCCCAGCGTGGCAGAGATGTCCTTGCTGAATTCGAGGTTCGTGATGTGGCTGCGGCCCTCGGCCAGTGCCGCACAGAGCACAGCACGGTGAGCCATGCTCTTGCTGGGCGGGGCAGTGATGGTGCCGCCCACGGGACGCGCGTTCTGAATTGTTACCAGCATAGGCCGTTACATATCCCGGCCAATGGCCCATGCCACCTGACGGCACTTTGCCATGGCCTGTGCGAAGGAATCCGGGGTCAGGCACTGTGCGCCGTCGCTCCATGCGTGCTGCGGGTCGTAGTGGACCTCCACTTCCAGACCGTCGGCACCGGCGGCCACAGCGGCGATCATCATGGGTTCCACAAGGTTTGCCTTGCCGGTGGCGTGGCTGGGATCCACGATGATGGGCAGGTGGGTCTTTTCGTGGATGATGGGCACTGCAGAGAGATCGAGGGTGTTGCGGGTGTACTTCTCGAAGGTACGGATGCCGCGCTCGCACAGGATGACCTGCTCGTTGCCGCCGGCCATGATGTACTCGGCGCTCATGATCCACTCCTCGATGGTGTTGCACAGACCGCGCTTGAGCAGCACGGGCTTGTGCATCTTGCCAACGGCCTTGAGCAGCTGGAAGTTCTGCATGTTGCGGGCACCGATCTGCACCACGTCCACGTACTCCTCAAACTCCGGGATACGGTCCTCGCTCATCAGCTCGGAGACGATGGGCATGCCGGTGGCCTCGCGGGCCTTTACCATATCCAGAATGCCCTCGGTCTCAAGGCCCTGGAAGGAGTAGGGAGAGGTGCGGGGCTTGTAGGCACCGCCGCGGAACAGGGTGGCACCGCCGGCCTTCACGCCCTGTGCAATGCGCAGAGCCTGCTCTGCACCCTCGATGCTGCAGGGGCCTGCCATGACGGCAATCTTTTCCTTGCCGCCGATCTTCACGCCGCCGCAGTCGATCACGGAATCTGCCGGGTGGAACAGGCGGTTTGCACGCTTATAGGGCGCGGACACGCGGGTGACGTTGTCGATCCACGGGTTTGCCAGCACATCCCGTTCGTCGATCTTGGTGGTGTCGCCCACCAGACCGAACACGTTGTAGTCCTTGCCGGTGATCAGGGTCACGTCCAGACCCTGCTTCTCGAATTTGTCAACGATCTTTTCCAGTTCGTCCTTCGGAGTCCCTTTTTTGGTGGAGATGATCATGGGAGTTTGTTCCTTTCCTGTTTTTAAGATTGAAGTCTGCTTTGAATGAAGCTGTGTATCTGTGCGCAGACGGCATCAAAATGGTTGTCCACGTCGTTGTTTGCAAAACGGAGAACCAACAGTCCATACTGTTCAAGAACCGCGCTTCGTTCGGCGTCATAAGCCTTGCCCTGCTCGGTATAGTGTTGAGAGCCGTCCAGCTCGATCACAAGCCGTGCTTGCGCACAATAAAAGTCAACGACAAAGGATTCAATGATCCGTTGTTTGTAGATTTTTATAGGATAATCACGCAGAAATACATACCATAACTTGTGTTCCTGTGGTGTCAGGTTGCGACGCAATGCGCGTGCAGTGCCAAGCATTTTATAGTTTTTATTGACAGTGATATGTTTCATGAACGGCTTCCTTTGTGGCAGCGGCCTCGCCCTCTCAGGCGCTTGCGCGCCAGCTCCCCCAAAGGGGGAGCCCTTGGCAAAACCGGAAACTTTGCCGTACTGCCAAGGCCTCTCCCTTTGAGGAAAGACTTCCCCCGCGCCGGGGGAAGATGTCACCGCAGGTGACAAAAGGGGGAGTGTGGCATCGCGCAGCGATGACGGAGAGGGCGAGGCCGCTAAAAATAAACAAGCAATCAATTTCAATAGAATGGGGTACAGCCCCTTTCAGAGGGGCGCACCACCAGAAAGAGAAACACAAATGGAAGAGACGATTTTAACAGCACAAAATCTGAAATTCCGCTACGACAGCGACCAGCCGGTTTACGCACTGGACGGTGTCTCAACGGAAGTAAAGCGCGGCGAATTCGTGGCCGTGCTGGGTGCCAACGGCTGCGGCAAGTCCACGCTGGCAAAGCACTTCAACGCGATCCTGCTGCCGGAGAGCGGCAAGGTCTACGTGGAGGGCATGAACACCGCAGACGACGACAAGCTCTATGATATCCGCCAGACCGTGGGCATGGTGTTCCAGAACCCGGACAATCAGATCGTTGCCACCGTGGTGGAGGAAGACGTTGCCTTTGCACTGGAAAACCTCGGTGTGCCGCCCGAAGAGATGCGCCGCCGCGTGGACGACTCCATGAAGATGGCCGGCATCTATGAGTACCGCGAGCGCGCACCCCACAACCTTTCCGGCGGCCAGAAGCAGCGCGTTGCCATTGCAGGCGTTGTTGCCATGCGGCCGGACTGCCTGATTTTAGACGAAGCCACCGCCATGCTGGACCCCCGGGGCCGTGAGCAGGTGATGCAGACCATCCACTATCTGAACAGGAACATGGGCATCACCGTGGTGTCCATCACCCACTACATGGAGGAAGCTGCGCAGGCAGACCGTGTGCTGGTGATGAGCAAGGGCCATGTGGTGATGGAGGGCACCCCCAAAGAGGTGTTCAGCCAGACCGAGAAGGTGCGCTCCCTGCATCTGGATGTGCCGCAGGCTGCAGAGCTGCGGGACGAGCTGGTGAAGGCCGGCATCCCGATGCCGGAGGGCATCATCG